>Ga0255338_1000949_pt1 | contig 66185 bp, 60 predicted proteins | sample MeOH1_35cm_T4_19_FD_203715 | JGI IMG/M metagenome (GOLD analysis project Ga0255338, IMG submission 203715) | Sandy soil microbial communities from University of British Columbia, Vancouver, Canada - MeOH1_35cm_T4_195 | ecosystem: Engineered > Artificial ecosystem > Sand microcosm > Unclassified ... | reverse complement strand
CGGATAATTGACTTAAATGTAATAAAAAAACGATTTCTGATGATTCTGAAATCTGAAATTTACCCAAAACTAGTAAGCAATAAATTCGAAACCTTGAATTTATGACTTGTTCAGGGTTTCCCTAAGGGATGATGGCAATACCTCGGCGCCCGACCTGAATTTCGCCAAATCCTCAGCGGTCAATTCGCGGCCCTCGCCGTCCGAGTCAATCAGTGGTTTGCGGCTTGCCATATCTATTCACCTCTCTCATATTTGCCTTGCGGAAGCTGATTACCCGAATACCCGTCTCAGTCTCGATAAAGCACAGCACATGCAACCAGCGATCCAGATAGCACAAAGCGATGTAACGAGTTCGCCATAAGCCTTTCGGGTATCAGGAAACACCAGTTCAGTATTGAAATCGACTTCCGCCACCCGCTCCAACGGGAATTAGCGCTCCCGAATTTTTCTCTCGTCCTTGAGCGGATCAAAGTCTATTTTCATGAACTCTGAATGCATGCACAAACAGGTGTCGCGTCAAGGTTTATTGTATGTATAAATATACCCATACCCAGCGATTCAACGAGAATCAGAAATAAACTTGATTCATCCGCAGTATTCTTGATTCGCGACCTGACCCCAGTTATGTGTGTGACCCCAGTTATGTGTGACCTCAGAGCGCAGCTCGTCGTATACAGGTGCAACTTCCGGGGGAATAGGTTTGGTTGGTAGCATTAGTACAGTCCCGATGATGTCTAACGTAGAGCTAACCGGTGCTGTGCAGCTTTATCGCGCAGCGCCCAGCGACCGAAGGGAGCGAGGTTGAGCGCCGGGTTAGACAAACTCATAATTTGCACTCAGAAAGGCTTTGCATTAACTGCGTACTTGGCGCTGCCGAGTGATAGCAACCCTTATTAACCCACGAAGCGGTATTGAGCCAGTTTGTATGCTGCCCCACTTTCTCGATAAGTGTGTCATGCTCAATCAGATACCAGTGTCCGTTGAACGGAAACGCCACAAACAACTCTTTGCCTTTGTACTTTTCGTCGATAGTGAGCCTCGATTTCAACTGTACTTTCAGCGTATCGAGCCTGTCTTTGTGATAGGCAAGAAAATCCGCTCCTTGCCAGTCGTCAGCCAATTTGATGCAGTTGAATCCGTAGTCAGCAAGCACCCCTGAAATCTTCTGGAAGTTGAAGATTTCCTTCTGCCGAGAGTTAAGGCTCTCGTAATCAATTTTGCTGAGTTGCATAGGCCGACCTGAGTTTGTCTAACGTAATATACGACGTGACGTGTCCAATAATTCCACAAGAATGTCTTATAATCTGCATCAACATAAATTATCCTATTGTTTATATAGCTAAAACATTCAGATAGGCAAACAATGCGTGCCAATAAATAAAACATTTCCAAGCTCTAACACTTTAGCTCAGCCTGCCAGGAAATATCAATCTTTCCAGGTTGAGAAACACAATCTCTTAAATACAAATTGATAAGACTTTTATGGATTTCTACACGATTTCATTTTTGACAGATCATAATCAGCTTTCATGACATGCCGCCCTGACGCTCCAGGTGATCCTCCACATCCTGCTGGCTGAATCCGATGGCACTGGCCACGCGGTCGGCGTGACTGACTTTGGAAACGCCGGCGATCAGCCGATGGGTCGGGCCTTGCGGCATGAATTCGACTTGCAGATATCGGCCAATGCCTTCACTTTGCAGGCGTTCGCAGAGTTCGTGATTATGCGTGACCAGCAGCGTACTGGCGCCCAGTTTATGGAATCCCTTGAGTATATATTCCGAGATGGTCATTTTTTCTTCAAATGTGGTGCCTTCGGATAATTCATCCAGCACCACCAGGCTGCGCGGGGTTGCGTTGAAGAATATTTCACGCGTGCGTTTCAATTCATGGCCAAAACGACCCATGCCCGCATCCAGTTGACCCGGATCGGGCACCTGATAATAAATATGTTCTGCGGGTACCAGTTGCGCTTTGGAGGCCGGGATATAACAGCCCATCTGACCCAGCAACTGAATCTGCACGATGGTTTTACAATACGCCGTTTTGCCGCCGCTGTTTGGCCCTGTAATGATCACCACGCGCCCTGCGGCATCCAGCGTGATGTCATTGGGCACGTAATCCGGAATCGCTTTGAGCAGCAGCGGGTTTCTGGCGTTGCTGACGGTGAGTTGATGCTGTTTCTCATCCAGAATATCCGGCAGAATCTTTTCACCTTCACAGGACTGGGCATACTGGTGGATGGACAGAAGCTCATCCAGCATGCCAAACGCTTCCATTGCCTTTGCTAACTCCGGGCTTTCCCTGAATTGTTTACGCAGCGGGTAAATGACGGAATCACGATCCGACGCTCCCACGGCAAGCAACAGGATGGGAAATACGGGTATCGTTAGTGCCAGAATACCGTAGCCGATATACGAGGCGCCCAGTTCAGGCAGCATGGTTTCAAAGAAAAGGGGAATGATGTAGGCAGCGAGTGCAAAACAGAGGATGGGAATCAGTTTGAAGATTGAAGGCCGGAACCGGGGCAGCGGCATGAAACTCGGCTTTTCCTTGTGCATCATGAATTTGCTGCCCGACAGATAAACCGGCCCTTTCATCAACGCATGAATACGCGATAATCCGAAATCCCGGATGGCATCAAGCAGTTCGCACAGATAGGCGCTGCGCGGATGCGGCAGTTTGCTGGCTTCCTCCACCAGTTCTACCGCAAATTGCGTTCCATCCTGATATTGCCGATACCCATAGCCACCCAGTTCCAGTTTACCGGACTTGTCACTGGGATCATCCGTGGCCAGACCGCCCACAAATTCCGCATACAGCAGATGGTGCAATGATTTTTCATTGGATGCCATTCTCTTAATGAAATGCGCCAGGGCGGTGTGCAATTCCGGACTGTCCTGAATCTCCCGCAAGGCAGCCTGTTTCTCCTGCAACACGAGTGCTCTTGTTTCCGGGCGGACAAGCGAGCGATACAGCGTCAGATAGCCACTATCCGTTTTGGTCTGGTTTATCTGATTAAACAGCTTTTCCGCTTCAATCGCCTCATAGGTTTTAGGATCAAGTACCGTATAATCCGTCTCTGATGGTTGTATATTCCCTGAATGAGTGGGTTGATCACTACTCGACAAGATTAAGGAATCTCGCCAAATATCAATCGATTTTATTGTTGATGTCATGGTTTCTCTCTATTCGTGCACAAGAAGCTATCGTTGAATGTGTAAAATACCCATATTTACAATGAAGCACAACAAAATGACGGATCGCTTTTTACTCTTACTCTCTTTCTAACTATATGGCGCCATCCAGAAAATCAGTCCGCCTGATCATCCTTGCGATTGTCATTATCGTTGTTGGGCTTGTCAGTTGGTATCTTGCCCGCCCCAAACCCATTGCGGTTGAATTGGCAACTATCACGCGAGGCGATGTAGAAGCTACCATCGTCAATACACGTGCCGGCACCATCAAGGCATGCCAGCGCGCAAAACTCGCACCGGCATCGGGTGGGCAGATTGTTAAAATCTGGGTAAAAGAAGGCGATCATGTCCAGAAAGGACAAATTCTACTGGAATTATGGAATGCCGATTTGCTGGCACAACGTGATCTAGCACAGCGACAACTTTCGATGTCCCAGGAACATCGCCGTGAGGTTTGCATCATGGCCGACAATGCACGGCGTGAATCGGTGCGTACCAAACAACTGGTCGGGCAGGGATTTGTCAGCGCACAGCGCGCGGATGATGCCGATGCCAATGCACGTGCCCGCCAGGCCAGTTGTGATGCGGCAATTTCCGATATCAAACGCGCAGAAGCGCAGATCCGGGTCACTCAGGCCGGGTTGGATCGAGCCGTTATTACCGCGCCATTTTCCGGCGTGATCGCTCAGATAACAGGCGAATTAGGTGAATATGCAACACCCTCACCGCCCGGCGTGCCAACCCCACCTGCCATTGATCTGATCGACGATACTTGTTTGTATGTCACAGCGCCAATGGATGAAATGGATGCTCCCAAAATAAAAATCGGACAACAAGCGCGCATTTCGCTGGATGCTATGCCTGAGCGAACTTTTCCAGGCATCATCAGACGCATTGCGCCCTATGTGACAGAGATTGAAAAACAGGCGCGGACAGTTGATATTGAAGTTGATTTTCAACAAGTCCCGACAAACACTCTGCTGGTTGGCTACAGTGCTGATGTGGAGGTCATTCTTAATAAACATGACCATGTACTGCGGGTACCCACTCAAGCCATACGACAGAATAATACCGTATGGCTGGTGGATAAAGACAATAAACTGATAGAGCGCCTGATAGAAACCGGCTTAAGCAACTGGAGCTTTACAGAAATCCGGCATGGCCTGGAAGAAAATGATCAAGTGCTTATTTCAGCGGATCAAGAAAGTATGAAGACTGGCGTGACTGTGCAACAAAAAACCAGACAACCATGATCCATCTCTCTGCCATTACCCGGACATTTCACATGGGTGATCAAGCGGTCTACGCACTGGATAACATTAATCTGGATATCGCTGCGGGTGAATATGTATCCATCATGGGACCATCCGGCTCTGGCAAATCAACGCTGCTCAATCTCATCGGGTTACTCGACAAACCGGATAGCGGCTACTATGCACTCGATGGAATCGCCATCACCGATCTGTCAGAAACTGAGCAAGCTCAGATTCGCCGGGAAAAGATTGGTTTCGTGTTTCAGTCATTCCATCTGGTTCCCCGTTTAACCGCTGCTGAAAACATTGAGCTACCCTTGATTCTAAGTGGTATCCCGGTAGCGGAACGCCAGAAACGGGTTGCCAGCGCATTACAGGATTTTGATCTTCAGCAGCGCGCCCTGCACCGGCCCGCTGAATTATCGGGCGGGCAGCGTCAACGGGTCGCCATTGCCCGGGCTACCATTATGCAACCCAGCGTGATCCTGGCTGATGAACCTACGGGCAACCTGGATCACCAGATTGGTGCTGAGGTCATGATACTGCTAGAAAATCTTCACCATAAGGGAACAACGCTGATCATCGTCACGCATGACCGTGAACTGGGCGCCCGCGCACATCGACAAATCGGCATGCGGGATGGAAAAATCCTGACCGACCAATCACATGACACTCACTGACACGCTGTTCTTTTCCTTTAAAGCGATTGTCAGCTACCGCATCCGTTCCTTATTGATCATACTGGCCATGGCGCTGGGCGTGGCAGCCGTCATCATCCTGACCGCACTGGGAGATGGTGCGCGACATTATGTCATCAATCAGTTTTCGTCCATCGGTACCAATCTGCTTGTGGTTATGCCGGGACGCGCGGAAACTTCCGGTGCATTTCCGGGCACTGTGCTGGGTGAGACACCCCGCGATCTGACATTAAAAGATGCCCAATTACTGGGTCGCCTGCCTCAAATCAAACGCTACGCACCCTTAAATATCGGCGTTGCCGAGCTTTCTGCCGCCAATCTGCTGCGTGAAGTCACCGTACTGGGCAGTAACGCCAACCTGATACCGATTCGGCATATGAAACTGGCACAAGGCAATTTTCTGACGCAAGGCTCTGCACAGAGCGCACAAATCGTTCTCGGTCACAAACTGGCGCAGGATTTTTTCCCGCGCAGCCAGGCCATCGGTCAGCGTGTCAGATTGGGCGAAAATCGTTTTCTGGTATCGGGTGTACTGGCTCCGCAAGGCGAGTCAATGGGTTTCAATACGGATGAAATTGTGATCATTCCCATTGATTATGCGCAGGCTTTATTCAATACCACTTCTTTATTCCGTATTTTGATTGAGGCTAAAAGCCACAATGATATTCAATCAGCCAAACAAGCTATTCTGGACACACTGAAACAAAGCCACGATGGGGAAGAAGACAATACCGTGATCACTCAGGATGCCGTACTGGCTACATTTGATCGAATCCTGCATGCCCTGACACTGTCTGTCGCCGGCATCGCCGCAATCAGTCTGATTGTTGCCGGTATTCTGATCATGAATGTCATGCTGGTTGCAGTGAGCCAGCGCACTGCCGAGATCGGTCTTCTCAAGGCCATTGGCGCAACAACCATCGATATCCGGCGATTATTTTTTGCTGAAGCATTATGGCTATCATTAGCGGGCGCAATGATCGGTTTCATGTTAGGACAATTTGGCAGTTTACTGCTACGCCTGGCTTATCCTCAATTACCCGCCTGGGCACCTGCCTGGGCTACGCTGGCAGGTATTCTGATCGCGCTGGTAACTGGCATCCTGGCCAGTTTATTACCTGCCAGCCGGGCAGCACGCCTCGATGCAGTCGTTGCACTGAGCAAAAAATGAATACCGTCGATACGTTGCAGTTTGCCTTTCGTTCATTAACCGCGCATCGATTACGCACGCTTCTGTCGGCTTCCGGTATCGCTATCGGTATCGCAGCCGTTACACTATTGACTGCGATTGGCGATGGCATTCAACGCTTTGTATTATCAGAATTCACCCAGTTTGGTACCAATATTATCAATATCACACCGGGCAAAATCAGCACCCATGGCGGCTCGCTGGGCGCGATTGGCAGTTCGCGCCTGCTCACGGTAGAAGATGCCCTGTCGCTTAAGCATTCCCGATATATCCAGCATACCAATGCCAATGTGGTTGGCAACGCAGAAATACGTGCGCAAGGGCGCAACCGGCGAGTCACGGTTTATGGTCATGGCGCCAGTTTCGTGCACATATTTAACATGCAGGTTGCGATGGGGCAGTTTCTACCGAACGACGATCCACGCAATCCACGCGCCTATGTAGTTCTCGGCGCAAAAGTGCAGGCTGAATTATTTGGCAGCAGTAATCCACTCGGTGCTATTTTGCAGGTAGGCGGTTCACGCTTCCGCGTGATTGGTGTCATGGCGTCAAAAGGCCAGGTATTGGGATTCGATCTGGATGATACCGTTTTTATACCAACCACCCGTGCATTGGAGGTATTTAACCGACAAGGTATCATGGAAATCAACATTGCCTATCAACCGGAAGCACCGCTGCAAGCTGTTGTCGATGACATCCGCCGTATTCTAATTGCGCGGCATGGACGCGAAGATTTCACCATCACGCCCCAGCAACAAATGCTCAGTACGCTCACAACTGTTTTAAATGTATTAAAGTTTGCTGTTGCCGCGCTGGGTGGAATTTCCCTGCTTGTAGGCGCCGTTGGCATGGTGACGTTAATGCATATTGCTGTTTCTGAACGCGTCACTGAAATCGGTCTGCTCACAGCGTTGGGTGCAACACGGGCACGCATCCGCATATTGTTTCTCATGGAATCCACTGCACTTTCTGTTGTCGGTGGATTAGCGGGACTCCTGATTGGCGTCAGTATCGCCGGACTGCTGAAAATACTGATCAGCAGCTTGCCTGTCAATATACCTTGGGATTATGTGTTCGGTGCACTAGGTCTATCAATATTCATCGGATTAGTGGCTGGCGTCATCCCGGCCATGCGCGCTGCAAAATTAAACCCGGTTGATGCGTTACGGACTGAATAACGCCCCCCTACCACAAGTAGCAAGGGCGCGTTATCATTAGGAATATGCGGTTATTTAGTTATGAATCTATTTTTTAACTTAATCATCATCACTATGACCATGATTACTAGCTTTTTCAAACTCATAATTCATAGAATTACCACGTTGCCCAAGCACTACAGAAATTAGCTCGCCATTATACATGAGACATGGAATAGTCAATTTCCCATCCTGAACAGCAGCATAACATTCATTTGCTGTGCTAAGACAGCTGGTAACATCAGCAAAAATAACATTAGTTGTTTCAGGAATAGTATTCGTAGCTGTTGTTACAATTGCTTTACCATTCTTAACAAGAATTTCAGTTGCGCTTATTCCTGTAGCCAAGTTTAAAAGTATAGGGGAAGGACACGCGAGGCTCGCATTGCCATCAAAATCTTTTACGACTATTTGAGAACCGATCACAGAACTATCAAGAATAAACACGGAATTACCACTTACAGCCACCCTCTCAGCTAACACTGCTTGTGTGCCCAGAATAAATAACGATGCTGATAGTACAACGGTTGTTATAGATTTTTTCATAACGCTCTCCATATTGTAAAATATATTACTATAAATAAATGTTATTAATCAAGTTATTGAAAAAAACACCCTAAAATTACAAATGAGTATTTCTGCCCATCAAACTTAAAGTACGCCATCGGGCATAACAGAAGAAAGATCATACCAACTTATTGTTTCACGTTGTAACCAAAGACTTTAAGCTTTAATGTTACTAAGTTAACATAATCTGATCAATATATTTGTAAAAAAAACTTCTATTACGGCCTTCTTGATAATTACGGTTATTGAATAAATTACTTTAGTTTTTTTATATAAATTTTAGGGTTTTAGGAAGTTAAGCACTTATAAAAGTGTGTTAACTTACTGAGATGAATGTTAGAAATAGATACTAATTTCGTTCTCGAATTGGAGAAGCTAAATTCAGGCAACTTATTCGTTGTTTTGCTCTGGATTTTACCGCTACAAGTACAGCGCAATTGACTGGTATTTCCATCCGGTCTGTCAATACTATTTACCTCAAAGTACGGCAAAGAATTGCTCAGTGCTGCGAACTTGAATCGCCACTTCAAGGTGCTGTAGAAGTCGATGAATCTTATTTTGGTGCGCAGCGTGTCAGGGGTAAAAGAGGTCGAGGTGCTTATGGTAAAACAATTGTTTTTGGTGTTCTGAAGCGCCAGGGGAAAGTGTATACGGAGATTGTTCCAGATTACTCCAAAGCCACCTTGCAAGCCTTTATCCGTGGGCATGTGGCACCAGATGCTGTCATCCATTCTGATGGATGGCGCGGCTATGACGGACTGGTCGATATTGGTTTTGATAAGCACTTCAGGGTTCATCATGGCAACAATGAGTTTGCCAGTGGCGAGCGGCATATCAACGGTATCGAATCTTTCTGGAGCTTTGCAAAAAGGCGTTTGGCAAAGTTCAATGGCATTCCTGAACATACCTTTTATCTCCATCTGAAAGAAACCGAATTTCGTTTTAATCATCGTCGTGATAGTCTTTATCATGCCGTTCTCAAATTATTACGTCTAAACCCGCTTTAACTTCCTAAGATCAAAATTTTATATCCATGCAATACAACAAGTTGGAATATATTGCAATAAAGCATGACTCCCAATTCCTGTCCGCAACATTTTTTTTGAATTCCCCGGATATCGATTATGATATGCGCAATCAAACCCAGTCTTCATTTGTAACAATCATTCCTCTGAGTAAATATAATCCATGTCCTTTAGCCCCGTTATCTTATGGACTGACGCACTAATCTATCTGTTTATATTGATTGTTATTGCCTTTATCTGGCATGTACGCCGCAATGAGCATCTTCTAGCGCCATGGCGGCGGGTTGGACACAGTGCCAGCGGCATGTCTGCGCTGACAGTATTACTGTTCTTCCTGATGATCGGTTTACTGGATACGATTCATTTCCGACCTGTTCTCGACCACAGGGACAATACCAATCATGCCATTTACAGTATTGAAGTTCTAAGCTTACTGGATATACTGGTGACACCACTGCGGACAAACATCGAGAAAACCTACTCGGCTCCGCTTGCCAGTCATTTGTATGCGAAAGATACTATTGACCTTCCTGATGGAAAACAGATCCGCACATTTTTGCGCCTTAAATTTGGCGGTGCGCATCTGGAAAATCCTGAAACAGAACAACTAGCTGATATTGGCAAACGAGTAGCCATTGGCGCAGGTTATGGGTTACTGGTATGGATCACCCTGCTGAGTCTTCTCTGTTTCCTGCTCGCACATCGGAACCGGCAAAGTTTTTCTCAATGTCTGTCTGCCATCTGGCATCGTTCAACAGAGTTTCCCTGGCATGCCATATTCATGACACTGGCGATCATACTTGTACTGATCGGCGCAACAACCCTGCTGGCAACACACTACCATGTGCTGGGTACCGACAAAGTCGGTCACGACATATTGTATCAGTCACTCAAAAGCATTCGCATCGCATTAATCATCGGCACATTGACAACCTTGGTCATGCTGCCGTTTGCACTGCTGCTCGGTATTATGGCCGGTTATTTTCGTGGCTGGATCGATGATATTATCCAGTACACTTACACCACTTTGAATTCCATCCCAAGCGTCCTGCTAATCGCCGCAGCTGTACTCATGATGCAAGTGTATATCGAAACACACCCGGAGTTGTTTGAAACCGTCGCCGCACGCGCAGATCTCCGATTATTGTTTCTTTGTATCATACTGGGCATTACCAGTTGGACCGGTCTGTGCCGGTTATTGCGCGGAGAAACTATGAAATTACGTGAAATGGAATATATCCAGGCAGCGCATGCATTAGGTGTCTCACACTGGCGCATTATCAGCCGTCATATCATGCCCAATGTAATGCATATCATATTGATTGCGACTGTCATGGATTTCAGCGGCTTGGTCCTGGCAGAGGCAGTATTGTCATACGTTGGCGTGGGGGTAGATCCTTCCATGATCAGTTTCGGCACCATGATCAATGGCGCACGTCTGGAAATGGCACGTGAACCCATGGTCTGGTGGGCATTACTGGCTGCGTTCAGTTTTATGTTTATACTGGTATTAAGTGCAAATCTATTTGCTGATGCGGTACAGAATGCATTGGATCCCCGCGTCAGAACACTCATTCAACGCAACAGGATTTTTCGCCGTAATAAGAAAACCGGCACAGCTTCATCAAACGGCACTGCAGGCACCTCCGCTTCCACAATAGAACCCATGCAGAATTCATGAGTATCCTGCTGGAAATCGAGAATCTCGAAACCATCCTTCATACGGGCAATCAACCAATACGCGCCGTGGATGGCCTCTCCCTGCACATTCTCAAAGGTGAAACATTTGCACTGTTAGGCGAATCCGGTTGCGGTAAATCCATGACCGCCCTGTCCATTATGCGTTTACTGCCCGAAGTCGGCGAAATAACCACGGGGCGAATCAGAATCAATACAACTGATTTACTTCAATTACCGGAAACTGACATGCGCAGAATCCGGGGCAAGCGGATCAGCATGATTTTTCAGGAGCCTATGCTCAGTCTAAACCCTGTTCTGACGATTGCCGAGCAGATTACGGAAGTACTGGATAGCCATTTCCAACTAACCAAAGAAGCAGCCCGCATTCGAGTAATCGAATTACTGAATCAAGTTGGCATCCCGGATGCTCCCCGCCGCATGTACGAATATCCATTCCAGTTCTCAGGCGGCATGAAGCAACGCGCCATGATTGCCATGGCTTTGGCCGGCAAACCGGAACTGCTCATTGCAGATGAACCAACGACTGCATTGGATGTCACCATTCAGGCACAGGTACTCGACTTGATGCGTCAGTTGCAGCAACACAACAATATGTCCATCCTGCTGATTACACATGATCTGGGTGTCGTTGCGGAAATGGCGCAGCGGGTTGCAGTGATGTATGCCGGAGAAATTGTGGAACTGGCAACCTGTAAAGATTTCTTCAATCGGCCAGCGCACCCTTATTCGCAACAGCTGTTTGCATCATTGCCGGAAAAACGCAAGCGTGATCAGGCGTTAACTGTCATTGGCGGCACTGTACCTTCTCTGGCGCAGGAATTCACGGGCTGCCGCTTTGCAGATCGATGCCAGTCTGCCTGGCATCACTGTCATCACGCTATTCCAGCATGGCATACCCTCTCGGCCAGCCATCAGGTCAGATGTCATCTGTTTGACAGGCAATACATACAGCGTATCAGCGAGCGCCCGACAGAGCCCTCTGAACAGGAATCAGTACCGCCATCCAGACTTGCCATGCCGGATACCGAACCAGCCTTATTACAGGTAACCGATTTAACGGTACACTTCCCGATTCGCAAGGGTCTTTTGAAACGCACCGTCGGTCATATCAAGGCAGTCGACGGTGTATCGCTGACCATAACGGCCGGCAAAACACTTGCCCTCGTTGGCGAATCCGGGTGTGGTAAAACAACCGTTGGAAAAAGCATTCTGCAGCTCATCAATCCGACAGCAGGCAGCGTCCGCTATAAATCCCAGGAACTGGTTACAATGGAACGCAAGCAATTGCGCCCGATTCGCTCGGAACTGCAAATCATCTTTCAGGATCCGTATTCTTCACTGAATCCGCGCATGCGCATCATTGAAATTATCGCAGAAGGCATGGATGCATTAAATGTTGGGGAATCGAATCATATGGATACAAGCCGTCCATCATCTCCATTTCCCAGAGAAAAGGAAATCGATGCGTTATTACACTGTGTTGGCTTACCGGTTGATGTAAAATGGCGATATCCTCATGAGTTTTCCGGTGGGCAGCGTCAACGTATCGCCATTGCGCGCGCGCTGGCGGTCAACCCAAAATTACTGATTTGTGATGAGCCAACAAGCGCACTGGATGTATCAGTTCAGGCGCAAATCCTGAATTTACTGAAATCGCTACAAAATAACCTGAGACTTGCTTTTCTATTTATTACCCACAATATTGCCGTTGTAGAATACCTTGCTGATGATATTGCGGTGATGTACCTTGGCAGAATTGTTGAACGCGGACTCATGAATGAAGTGATTGATAACCCCAAACACCCGTATACTCAGGCACTCCTTTCTGCCGTTCCACAGATTACACACAACCCTGATCGACAGATTATTCACTTGAAAGGAGACATGCCTTCACCCGCAACGCCACCACCCGGCTGTCATTTTCATCCGCGCTGCCCGCATGCGATGCCGGTCTGTCGGGAATCCTATCCACGAGTCAGCGCATTCAGCGCTACCCATACGACCCACTGTTTTCTTTATTCACAGGAGCAAAGTTCTGCAAATTATGAGCATTAATAATGAAGTAGCACGCCGCCGGACTTTCGCCATTATCTCTCACCCGGATGCAGGCAAAACAACACTGACTGAAAAATTACTGATGTATGCCGGCGCTATTCATATTGCAGGCAGCGTTAAAGCACGCAAAGCCAGTCGACATGCAACCTCGGACTGGATGGAAATTGAGAAACAACGGGGAATATCGGTAGCCAGTTCAGTCATGCAGATGGAATACCGTGACTGCGTCATCAATCTACTGGACACACCGGGACACCAGGATTTTTCTGAAGACACATATCGGGTATTGACAGCCGTGGATGCGGCGCTCATGGTCATCGATGCCGCCAATGGCGTTGAAGCACAAACCTTGCGCCTGCTGGAAGTATGCCGGGCACGCAACACACCCATTGTGACCTTTGTAAACAAGATGGACCGTGAAGTACGCGAACCACTCAATCTGACTGATGAAATCGAGCGAACCCTCGGCATGTCAACAGTTCCATTTACCTGGCCGGTCGGTATGGGGCGGCGTTTTCATGGCGTATTTGATCTGCAGAACAATTGCATGCGCGTGTTCCAGGCCGGAGAGGACCATGTGAGCACCAATGATGAAATTATCACCAATCTGGAAGACCCAGCGATCGAAGAACGCTTCGGCATCGATCTGATGACTGCACGCCAGGAAATCGACTTGATTAAAGGCGCTTCTCCGGCTTTTGATCATAAGGAATTTCTTGCGGGCAAGCAAACACCGGTTTTCTTTGGCTCCGCCATTAACAATTTTGGTATCCGTGAAATACTCGATGCCCTGGTTGATCTGGCGCCACCGCCTGAATCACGGAACGCCATACAGCGCGAAGTACTGCCAGATGAAAAGAAGTTTTCCGGCATGGTGTTTAAAATCCAGGCGAATATGAACTTGGCGCATCGTGATCGCATTGCGTTTGTCCGCATTTGTTCCGGTCAATTCAAACGCGGCATGAATCTGAAAGTAGTCCGCAGCGGTAAAGACATTCGCACCAGCACGGTGGTCTCATTCCTGTCCCAGCGGAGAGATCTCCTTGAAGAAGCCTATTCGGGCGATATTATCGGCATACCCAACCACGGCACACTTCAGCTGGGAGACACGCTCACTGAAGGTGAAGTGCTTCAATTCACCGGTCTGCCTTTTTTTGCACCGGAGATTTTCCGCACGGTTGAAATCGCTGACCCATTACGCAGCAAACAACTGAAACTGGGACTGCTGCAATTGGGCGAAGAAGGCGCCATTCAGGTATTCAGGCCGCATCTGGGCAATACCTTGTTGCTGGGCGCAGTGGGTACCCTGCAATTTGAAGTGGTGGCACACCGCCTGGAACATGAATATGCGGTAGCCGCTCGCATCGCTCCGGCAAAATACCAGATAGCACGCTGGATAACGTGCGATGATCCGCGCGAACTTCAGCGTTTTATCGAAGCAAATGCGCATCGAATTGCCTATGATGCGGTAAATGCCCCCACATTCCTGGCTTCATTCGGCGCAGAACTCAGTGTTGCGGAAGAAAACTGGCCTGCCATCCACTTTCATAAGTTACGCGAACATGCCGGACTGGTTTTCCAGCGACATATCAGTGGATAAAATCAATTGCCAAACTCTATGAAGTGGATAATATATTTGCAGTTCATCGGCCTGTATTCTCTTGTTAATCCGGCTTCATCAGCCATGGCCGACAATAAAACCCGGTTTGCCGTCATTGCCGACATGCCTTACTCCGTTTCGCAATACAATATGCTGACGGCACCGGATGGCGAGATCGTGGCAGCCATTCGCGCCACGAATCCGTCTGTCCTGATTCATCTGGGTGATTTCAAGAAGAGCAGCACAAGCTGTACCGATACGTTACTGAAAGAAAACTACGCACAAATCTCCGCCTTAAATCCATTCCGCACAGTCTATACACCCGGTGATAATGAATGGATTGATTGTGACCGGACTGGCTTGCTGACGCGTTTTGATGAGCTTGAGCGATTAGCATTTTTACGCCAGCTTTTCTTCCATCAACCGGAAAATCAGTTATCACGTGATGTGCCTGATCTTATCCGGCAGGAAAATTTTATAGAAAATGCACTATGGAAAATTAATGAGGTCGTCTTTGCCACCTTGCACATTCCCGGTACCAATAATGGCCGGGAGGAAATTCTGCTCAGCGCGGTCAATAAGGCGCTGAATGAAGCGGACAACCGCGATCATGCCAATATGCTATGGCTGCAGAAATTATTCCGGATGGCAGAAACCGCACAAGCTGTCGTGATTGCGTTTCATGCGGATATTTATTACATCAAGCGCAACAAATCAGTCTGCTCAAATGATAATCGAACCGAATGCGATGGGTACCGGTTGATTCGCGAACAGATTGAAAAAGAAGCCCTGCAGTATAAAAAACCGGTATTGATTATTCATGGTGATACCGTTGCTTACTGCCTCCATCAACCCCAGAAAGACATTCCCAACCTGTGGCGATTGAATGCACCGGGTGACTATAAGCATATCGATGCCAATCAGGTGATTTTTGATCCAGAACTGACTGACCAGCCCTTTCAGGTGACAGGACTACTGGATAACAAGGCACCACCATCCACTTGTAATTATAGTTTTCTGGGCTTCTAATGTGCGATGACCAAAAAAAAGTGAGCATACCCCGATGATAATTTACAGCATGACCGGCTATGCAACTACAACCATGGAAACACCGCATGGTTCTCTGAGTCTGGAGTTGCGTTCTGTCAATAATCGCTACCTGGACATCCAGATCCGCCTGCCGGATGATTTTCGCAAACAGGAACCGGAAATCCGTGAACGCCTGGCGGCTCAGCTAAATCGTGGAAAAGTTGAATGCCGTTTGAATTTTTCTGCACTATCCAATGTCGAGTACCCACAGCAATTAAATGCCGCACTGCTGCAAAAACTATTGGAACTGGATCGCGCTGTCAAATCAAGCCATCCCGATGCACAAAGCCTGTCAGTCGCTGAAATCCTGAAGTGGCCTGGCATGCTGGGGAATGACAATCTGCCGGTTGAAACATTGTATGAAACTTCACTCGCTCTCCTGCAAACCACACTGGAAGATCTGAAGGCAACACGTGCGCGCGAAGGCGACAAGTTAAAAGCAATCCTGCTGGAACGCGTCAATCAGATGCGCCAGTTGCTGACCACCGCTTCGCCCCGCATTCCGGGCTTAATCGCAGCGTTTGAAGAAAAACTCAGATCACGACTGGCAGAAGTAATTGGAAATTCTGAAGATGACCGGATTCGTCAGGAAATCACTCTTTTTGCCGGAAAAATCGACGTTGATGAAGAATTGTCCCGCTTACAGACCCATCTGGATGAAGTGGAACGCATCCTGAGCAAAGGGGGAGCTGTCGGAAAGCGCCTTGATTTTTTAATGCAGGAATTAAACCGTGAGGCCAATACCATCGGCTCAAAATCAGTCGACATGGAAATATCTAAAATCTCGATGACCCTGAAAATGCTTATCGAACAAATGCGTGAGCAGGTACAGAATATTGAGTGATACGGAATCTACTCGACAACCCGTCGCTAGTCTTTTTTTGATACCTGTACCGAGCTACTGTCAGCGTCTTTACGCTTACCATCTCCTACCAGCAGGAAGGTAATCGTCGCCAGAACAAATGAAATCGCCGCTGCCAGCGGGCTGATAAGGAATGCCAGCAGGCCGCACATCCCCAGAAGCCACAATATTGCTTCCATCTTTTTTTTCATCTGAATGATTTGCTTATCTCTTTAAGTTAAAAAATACACCACACTGGATTATAACTGTTTTATAAGTGATGCCAATAATTTCAGCTTACCATCTATATAGTATTGCTGCCATATCATTGACGCGTTGAATCTTGTCCGGCAAGATGTGGCGCAAATGATAACTCTCTATTGATTACAAAAAAATCACAGCCATTTCTTCCAGAATATTTTGGAATGATTATTCTTAATCCCTTTAACTCAATAATCAGATGACTATTACTCCAGATCGCCAATGGGCATTGATTGCCGGTCCATTGCTGGCAATCGCTGTCGCAAGTGGAATGAATCAATCCGGCTGGGAAACACAAGCGTGCTGGACGGGCGCTGTAGCGATTCTGTGTGTTGTTTGGTGGATATTTGAGCCCATCCCTATCCCCGCTACTTCAATCATTCCTTTGGCAATTTTTCCACTGATGGGCGTTTTGTCACAGGAAAAAATATCGACTGCCTTTGGAAATGAGCTGATTCTGCTCATGCTCGGCGGATTTATGATTTCTGTCGCCATGGAACGCTCCGGCGCACATCATCGTATTGCACTTGGGATGATCAATCTGGTCGGCGGAGCCAGCAGTCGCCGCATCGTACTGGGTTTTATGGTCGCCACTGCGACATTGAGCATGTGGATATCGAATACCGCGACAACATTAATGATGCTACCGATTGCACTAGCTGTAATTAATCAAAGCCCCGACAAGAAGCTAGCGATACCACTCTTATTATCCATTGCTTATGGCAGCAGCATCGGTGGCTTGGGCACACCCATTGGAACACCACCAAATCTTGTATTCATGCAACAGTACGAAAAATTTACTGGCACGCTAATCAGCTTTACGCAATGGATGAGCTGGGGATTACCTGTTGTTTTGCTCTTTGTGCCGCTCGCTGGCTTATGGCTTACGCGTAAACTGGACTATAGCGGTGAATTGACTATCCCTCCAACCGGTGATTGGCGACCAGAAGAATACCGCGTACTTATCGTGTTTGGTTTTACTGCCTTGGCATGGATAACACGGCTTGAGCCTTTCGGTGGCTGGAGCGCGTGGCTCAATCTCAGAGGTGCAAATGATGCCATTGTGGCGCTGACCGCTGTCGTGATCATGTTTCTGGTTCCTAATGGGCGCGGCGGCAAGTTGCTCGATTGGCAATCGGCCGAGAAAGTACCCTGGGGTATTCTCATTCTCTTTGCGGCAGGCATTGCCATTGCACAAGCGTTCGTCGAGTCAGGGCTATCCAGCATCATCGGTTTCCAACTGGCGATTCTTGCCAGCCTACACCCGCTCATTGTTATCACGATTATTGCGCTGATCGTCACTTTCCTCACTGAAACAACCAGCAATACAGCAACAACCATTTTATTGATGCCAATACTCGCTCCGGCAGCGCTTGCAGCGGGTATCGACCCCAGTCTGCTGATGGTACCCGCAGCGATGAGTGCCAGTTGCGCTTTTATGCTACCTGTTGCAACAGCGCCTAATGCGATCATTTTTGGGACCAGTCAGGTACCCATTGCCAGTATGGTACGAGAAGGACTGGTGCTGAATTTTATCGGCGTTGTTGTGATTACTCTGGTTTGTTATTTTTTAGTTGCATAGATAGCAGGATTGATCAATGGCATGGATAATCCACTACAATTTGCCTTTATTTACCTTTCAATTTCTACTGAAAAACAAATGAACAATTTAATCTCAAAACTTGGCTGGATAATATTTTCTCTCATCGGTGCTTCGGCTTTTGGTGTCATCGCATTGCATCAAGGTGAATCGATTGGTGCAATCTGGATCGTGATCGCGGCAGTTTGCGTTTATATCATAGCTTTCCGTTTTTACAGCCTGTTCATTGCGAATCGGGTATTAAAACTGGATGCCACGCGCATGACGCCGGCATATAAACACAATGATGGCTTGGATCATGTGCCGACCAATAAATATGTCTTGTTCGGACATCATTTCGCAGCCATTGCTGGTGCAGGTCCATTGGTCGGTCCAATTCTGGCGGCGCAGATGGGTTATCTGCCCGGCATGTTATGGCTGTTAGCCGGCGTCGTGTTTGCTGGTGCAGTTCAGGATTTCATCGTGCTATTTATATCGACGCGGCGCAATGGCCGCTCACTGGGCGATCTGATCAAGTCAGAACTCGGACAAGCGCCAGGGATGATCGCAATGTTCGGCACGTTCTTTATTATGCTGGTGTTACTGGCGGTGCTGTCGTTGATTGTTGTTAAAGCGCTGGCCGAGTCACCATGGGGAACCTTTACGGTGGCCGCTACCATCCCTATTGCTTTATTCATGGGAATATATGCACGTTATTTTCGTCCATGCGCGATTGGTGAAGTTTCGCTCATTGGTTTTGTTTTATTGATGCTGTCGATAGTCGTCGGGCAATATGTGCAGGAAGATCCAACGTTAGCCGCTATTTTTACCCTGACGGGCGAGCAACTGACCTGGTCGCTTATTGTGTATGGTTTTATTGCTGCCGTTTTACCAGTCTGGTTGTTACTGGCGCCACGCGATTATTTATCTACTTTTCTAAAGATCGGCACCATTGTTGGTTTAGCCATTGGTGTCATCTTTATTTCTCCAGAACTAAAAATGCCCGCACTGACGCAGTTTATTGACGGTTCTGGTCCCGTATGGTCCGGTAGTCTTTTCCCTTTTCTGTTTATTACCATTGCTTGTGGCGCGATTTCCGGTTTCCATTCGCTAATCGCTTCCGGCACCACACCCAAGATGATTCAGTCGGAAACTGACGCACGTTTTATTGGTTATGGTGCAATGCTGATGGAATCATTTGTTGCCATTATGGCCTTGGTCGCTGCAGCAACGCTGGAACCAGGGGTGTATTTTGCCATGAACAGTCCAGCAGCAATTATCGGTTCCACGGCAGAATCGGCTGCACAGACCATTACCCAGTGGGGATTCTATGTCACGCCTGAGATGATTACTCAAACCGCGCAGAATGTTGGGGAACATAGTATTATTTCACGAACTGGTGGCGCCCCGACGCTGGCAGTGGGCATGGCACAGATTTTATCTGAAGTTATCGGCGGCACTGCAATGATGGCTTTCTGGTATCACTTTGCGATTCTGTTTGAAGCACTTTTCATCCTGACTGCGGTCGATGCCGGAACTCGCGCGGGGCGCTTTATGCTGCAGGATTTATTGGGTACGTTTGTGCCAGCCATGAAACGCACGGATTCACTCATTGCCAGTCTGATTGCCACCGGTCTTTGTGTGGCTGGCTGGGGATACTTTCTCTACCAAGGTGTCATCGATCCACTGGGTGGAATCAATACACTATGGCCGTTGTTTGGCATTGCTAACCAGATGCTGGCGGGTATTGCACTCATTCTGTGTACCAGCGTGCTGTTTAAGATGAAGCAAGATCGCTTTGCCTGGATCACTATCATTCCGTTGACGTGGGTTAGCGTTTGCACGCTCACTGCTGCCTGGCAAAAGATTTTTGATGCCAATCCACGCATCGGTTTCCTGGCGCATGCTAATAAATACCAAGATGCGGTTATAGAGGGCTTCGTGCTGGTACCGGCCAAATCGCTCGAGCAAATGCAGCAGGTTATTTTTAACGACTACGTGAACGCATCGCTGGCTGGCATGTTCATGCTGGTTTTGATCAGTATGCTTTTCTTTGGAATTAAAACCGTACTGCAAGCTCGCGTCATCTATCACCCGACTGCTAAAGAAGCACCTTTTGAATTACTGCCAGTTCATGTCACATCTGAAAAATAAACAACGGAACCTAACCATGTATCAAAAAATCAGCCAAACCCTGCGCCATCTCTCACAAACCATGCGTTTGATGGTCGGTGTACCTGAATACAGCACTTATGTGGATCACATGAAAAATACGCATCCCGATCGACCTGTCATGTCTTACCCAGAATTTTTCCGGGAGCGTCAAGAAGCCAGATACGGCGGCAATGGAAAAATCAGTCGATGCTGTTAGGCAGTCTATATATCGATCTTCCATGAAGTGCATTATTGGCAGAGTGATCGCGGTTAATACCCTGCTGCTTGCAGCGGAACCCCTTCATTTACAGCAAACTGCAGAAAAGCCACTGCCGATTTTGATCGGTAACACCATTTCTTGTGTACACTACGCTCCCGTGGAATTTCTGGCTCATCGCTACATTTGCTTTAATTAAAAGGGAGAATTTATGATCTTCTGGCGCGTGAAATCACTTGACGCCATTCTGGCTACAGCTGAAAAGAAAAGCCTTCAACGATCTCTGGGAGTATGGCAGTTGACTCTCCTGGGCATTGGCGCGATTATCGGTACTGGTATTTTTGTGTTGACAGCCGAGGCTGCACAAAAGGCTGGTCCCGGCATGATGCTTTCCTTTGTTATTGCCAGTTTCGTTTGTACAGTGGCAGCTCTTTGTTATTCAGAACTTTCTTCGATGGTACCCGTCTCTGGATCTGCTTATACTTATTCCTACGCAGTACTGGGTGAGTTTGTTGCATGGCTGGTGGGGTGGGCATTGATGCTTGAATATTCCGTGGCTGCGAGCGCCGTGGCTGTTGGTTGGTCAGGTTATTTCGTCGGCCTTCTCGATAACTCTTTGGGGATCGAAGTACCCTTTATGCTGGCGAATGGACCTTTTGCCGGCGGTATCATTAATTTACCCGCAGTTTTCATTTGTATGCTAGTAGTCGGATTACTGGTCGTTGGTACACGGGAAAGCGCTACATTTAATGCTATTCTTGTTGCGATCAAGGTTGCTGCCTTAACACTCTTTATCGCGCTTACGATACCTGTCGCCAACATAGAGAATTTTCAGCCTTTCTTACCATTGGGTGAAGCGGGCGTAGTTGCGGCAGCGTCCTCTATTTTCTTTGCTTATGTGGGTTTTGACGCAGTTTCAACCGCTGCAGAGGAAACCAAAAACCCGCAGCGCAATGTGCCTATCGGACTCATCAGCTCGCTCGCGATTTGCACGATCTTCTACCTTCTGATTTCACTGGGCGCAATCGGAGCAATCGGTGCGCAACCGATGATGGACGCAGCAGGTAAAGGCCTGACACCCGGTTCATTGGCGTTAGCTGAGCAATGTCAATCGCTTGCCGCTGCCGGGCAGCAACCACTGGTTTGCTCGCGCGAAGCGCTGGCACTGGTTCTTCGCGAGATCGGATGGGAGAAAATCGGTAATCTGCTCGGGCTTACTGCTTTCCTGGCACTGCCTTCGGTAGTTCTTATGATGTTGTTTGGACAGACTCGCATCTTTTTCGTCATGTCCCGTGATGGCTTGCTTCCAGAAGTGCTAAGCCGCATCCACCCACGATTTAAAACACCGCATATTGTTACTTACGTGACCGGTCTCGGCGTAACTATTGCTGCAGCTTTCCTACCTGTCGGCAAGTTGGCAGACATTTCCAACTCCGGTACGCTGTTCGCTTTCATGGTTGTGGCATTTGCGGTAATGATACTGCGCATCAAGGACAAAAGCCGCATACGGCCATTCAGAGCACCTGGAATCTGGCTGGTAGGTCCCCTCGCTGTGGTCGGTTGTATCACACTGTTTTTGTTCTTACCAATGGAGGCCAAGCTGGTGTTTCCGATCTGGTCAGGGATCGGATTGATTTTCTATTTTCTGTATGGTTACCGAAAAAGCCATGTCGCCCGCGGCATCGACACGCCAATTGGCGGCGAGGATGTCATCAGTCAGATTCGTCCTCTGGTAGATTGTAACCATAACACCACATCGTCAAAGAGTAATAAGGATTGAACCCGTTGGCTGATAGATTCGGATGAAGTTGTAGGGTGATTCCTGTACGAGATTTCACAGGGGTATAAAAACCGGTAATCTAGTCAAGCTGCCTCACGACTTATCATGCCGATCTGAGTTTTTCTTAATAGCAGCTGCTGCAGCCACAGAAATTGTATAAAAATTCAATTTCTGTGAGTCTCAGGCGTTCTATTTTTCTTTTTTATCTCATGAATTGGCAGGGGAATCTGGGGCTTTCAGTAATGCCGGTAATATGACGAGCGTACAGATGAGCGTAAACGTTAGTCCTACAGTCAGCATTATTCCCATGCCCGCAGTACCTTGGTGCGATGAAAACATAAGGCTTGCGAAATCGACCAGAGCAGTCAAAGCACTGAAAAAAATTGCACGCGCAGTGCTGGTGTGAATCAGAATCTCGCTTACCAGTTCATTATTCAAGCTTCGATACACCATGTGCAAACTGCTGTCGATACCGAGTCCTAGCAATAGCGGTAAGGCGATAATATTGGCGAAGTTGAACGGTACGTCCAGCAGGACAGTAAATGCAGCAGTGAACAAACTAGATAAAAGAAGTGGAAGCAGTACTAATAAGGTGTACTTTATACTGCGTAACAATATCAATAATATTATGACAACCCCGATTAACGCCAACAAGAATGCCTGAATGAATGCCTGCACCACGGCTTCACCTGCTTCCAGACTTACCACCGGTGCTCCGATAGCTTGTGGCGCCACTTGTTGCACCGCCTGCACAAAACGTCGTAAAGCATCATTGTCGTTAAGATCTTCAGCCGGATAAACCGCCAGGCGATATTCTCCGGTCTGACTATGCCAGCGATTACCCAACGCGACAGGTAGATCTTCCTCGCCGAAGGGAGCAGCTTCAGTCGCAGTATTCAGACTCTGTAAAGCAAGAGGAAGCATCGCTAGTAGATCTTCTTCCACTGAATGCAACAATATATATTTTTCGTCAACGCTAGCCTTATCTAACTGAGTGAATAAAGTAGCCAGAGATAACCTCAACTTACGTACGGTTTCAGCAGCAGAGTGATCGGAGCGTTCGGCAACAAATCGGTCTAATGCTGCAGCCAGCGCAGCCAGTGCCTTACGTTGCTGTGCCAAGGCATCATCACCTGTCACCCGAGCTTGTTGCATTGAAGTCGAAATAGGTCCAATCGTAAGCGCCATTTCTTTGATAAGCGAGAGCTTCTCCTTTTGTTCTGCCGGTACAAAGTCCAGGATTGTGACGACCTTGTTAACTTCAGGAAGCTTAGCCAGACGTTTCGCTAAATGTTCTGCTTCTTTACGGTCATTGGCCAGTACAGCAACATGCCAAGGTGAATGGTCAGGTTCCGCAAGCAGCTCGCGAAAAGTCTGTATGGCATCTCCCTTTTGATCTTGCATATTCAACAGATTATAGTCGAACCTTACCTGAGGCAATATTGCAAGCGCTGCAATCGTAGCTGCGAAAGTAGCAGCATAGGTTAATTTATGCCATCTCAGGGACAGTTCGAGTACTTTGCCCACAGAACTCTTCGTGACCGATTTTGTGAGTTCCCGTTTCGGCAGATAACGTAACAGTGCGGGGCCAATGGTGAGGGTGACCAGCAGGCTGATGATCATGCCAGTTCCAGAAATGATTCCCAGCTCGGCTACCCCACTATAGTCAGTTGGCATGAATGCATAAAAACCGATAGCGTTGGTGATGGTACACGCAGTTAATGCCGCTCCAGCATCACCGCCAGATATATGAATGGCATCAGCTGGTGGAAGGCCGCTTTCCAGAACCTCACGATACCGCAGCAGAAAATGGATGGCGAAATCTGCTCCCAAACCGATATACAATACAGCGAACGCAATAGAGATTAGATTCAGGTGACCGACTACGGCCGTGGCAAATGCGGCGGTGAGTAGTAATCCCATCAACAGGCAAATCAGCACGTTGAGTATGAGTCCACCGGTACGCATCGCAAAAAAAAGCACTATTCCTACCATGATGAACGTGATTATCCCGGCATATTCCATGCCGCTCAGTGAACTGTTAAGCTCCTCATGGGCTAACGCCACTTCACCGGTAATACGCAATCGAACCGGGCCATCCTCCGTCACACCGACACTCTTTGCTGCTGCATGCACGGCAGCGATGGATTGTTCACCCGGCAATAGCTGAGTGTAATCAAGCCTTGGCTTTACTACGATCAGCTCCTGATATGTGTTTTTCTGTGATTCGCCACCGAACAGGGATTGCCATGATAATGCCCTGGACGAGCCGCCAAGCCGCATATCCAGCGTTGTACTTACTTCACTCAGCACGGATCGAAGTTCCATGCTGCGCCCCTTATGCAATTCCTTCACGGCTCCCGTAAGTACGTCAGCAAAAGAAGCTAAGGTGGGATCTCTGACAATATGTGCGATCAGCGGCTGTGCTGCTGCCAGGCTATCAGTGATGCGTTCAAGCTCTGGAAGACTTTGATAGAGCAAGCCATTACGCGTGGAGAAATCATCTACATTTGGAGAATAAATATCGTAAAAATTTCCAGTATCTTCTTTTAGCCGTATAGAAAGACGCTCTGTGATTAAACGAGCTTGCTCGGGTGTCGGAGCATCTAGCACCACGAGTAGCGTTTCGATGTCCTGTGGGAAAGTTTTATTGTAATGCTTCAAGTTGATGCGAAATGACAGCTGCTCGGAGAGCATATCTGTGGTATCGGTATTCATACCCAAGTTACGCGAAACATATATGCCGCAGGCTGCAGCGGTCAACAGCGCCACCAGCAGGATCCATAGCGCATAACGATAGGAGATAGCGGTCCAGTGTGCAAAAGCGCCATGGACACGACTATGTGAGGCTTCCATTACTGCAGTTATCCTTTAAATGAAAAATCGAAAGTGTTAATAATTAGTTCTGCTCACGCAAAGTCTCTGACACCATTGATCATTATGTTGATGATACGACGACTGGTTTTTCAGATGCAGCACACAATCGAATCATATACTATTTCCTTTCTTATTTAGTTTATAGAAATATTAGACTTCATTTTTCCAATTTATCCCGCTATTTTTTATAGCGATGCTTGAGATATTCGAGCACGGGTGGTGTTATCGATAGAATAATGATCGCCAAAATGACAAGTTTAAAGTTTTCTTGTACAAACGGAAGTTGCCCGAAGTAAAATCCGGCATAAATAAATAGTCCGACCCACAATACGGCACCGATTATGTTATAAACAATAAAAGTGCCATAGGGCATGGTTCCAATACCAGCAACGAATGGGGCGAATGTGCGAATGATGGGAATAAAGCGTGCGATGATAATCGTTTTGACTCCATACTTGAGATAGAAAGCATGGGTTCTGTCGAGGTATTCGCGTTTGAAGAAGCGGGATTCTTGTGAGGTAAAAACCTTAGGGCCGATTTTTTTGCCTATCCAGTAATTCACGGTGTCTCCCAAAATACCTGCAACGCATAGTCCAACAAATAAGATATGTGGGTTGAGCTGAGAACCTTCTAATGATGCGAGGGAACCTGCAGCGAACAATAGGGAATCACCAGGCAAGAGGGGCAACACGACCAATCCGGTTTCACAAAATATAATCAGGAAGAGGATTCCATAAATCCATAACCCGTATTCTGAAGCGAGTTCCTGAAGGTGCTTGTCAATATGGATGATAAAATCAATAAGAAACATAGACAGGCTCCACGCTTTTCATTGCAACACATCCATGGCAGCCACAACCATTTCACCCAGATCATGGGCAACTGCTTCGTGTGTCAATCGACCGCGATACACATTAAGGCCGTTGCGCAAATGCGCATCTTCTATGAGGGCTTTTTGGTAGCCTTTATTGGCAAGTGCCAGCACAAAGGGCAGCGTGACATTATTCAATGCAAAGGTCGATGTGCGGGCTACGGCGCCGGGCATGTTGGAAACGCAATAATGTACAACGCCATCAATAGTGTAGATAGGATCGGCCAGCGTGGTCGGTCTCGACGTGGCAAAACAACCGCCTTGATCGATGGCTACATCAACCAGCACAGAACCACGATTCATGCGACCGGCCATGTCACGACTCACCAGTTTGGGCGTTGCACCACCTGGTACCAGCACTGCGCCAATGACAAGATCTGCGGTCGATACGTGTTCTTCAATCGCATCGACCGTGGAAAATACGGTATTCAGCTGTGAGCCGAACTGAAAATCCAGTTGCTGCAGGCGGTGAATCGACTTATCCAGCACGGTGACATGGGCTTCCATACCCATCGCAACCCGGGCAGCATTCGTACCGACAACACCCCCTCCAATCACGACTACGCGGGCCGCAGGCACTCCCGGTACTCCGCCCAGCAGCATGCCGCGCCCGCCCTGATTCATTTCCAGCGTATGTGCGCCCGCCTGGATCGACATACGTCCGGCGACTTCACTCATCGGTGCCAGCAACGGCAATCCACCATAACTGTCAGTCACTGTTTCATAGGCGATTGCAATGCAGCCCGAATTGATCAATCCTCTGGCCAGCACAGGATCAGGAGCCAGGTGCAGGTAGGTAAACAGTATCTGTCCTTCACGCAACCAGGGAATCTCCGCTGATTGCGGTTCCTTGACTTTTACAATCAGATCAGCCTGTGCATAGATTTCTTCTGCTGTCTCAACAATCTCGGCGCCGACAGCCCGGTATCGGTCATCACTCAAGTCAATCCTGAATCCTGCATCTTTCTGCACCATGACCTGATGGCCGTGAACCACCAGTTCACGAACTGAAGCAGGTGTTAATCCAACACGGTACTCATGAATTTTGATTTCCCTAGGCACACCGATTCGCATGCAGCTCTCCACAATTTAAAGATAAATGTTCATTATTAAAAAAGTATTGAATGGATACTTAAACAGGGTTTATATGATCCCACCATTGGCGCCGATATTCTGACCGGTTATCCAACGTGCTTCATCACTGACAAGAAATGAAACAATGGATGCGATATCATCACTCTTTCCAATACGCCCCAGAGAAGCCATTGCGGCCATTCGCGCAATATCCTGCTCTGTCTTCCCCGCCCTGAACAGTTCCGTATCAACAGGGCCCGGTGAAATGGTATTGGCGGTAATCCCCCGCTCCCCGACTTCCCGGGCAAAGATACGGGTTAACTGTTCGACGGCTCCTTTCGTGGCAGCATACGCGCCATATTTCGGCAACATCAGGCGCGTCACCGTGCTGGATATATTTACAACGCGACCATGATTCGCCAGTCGGGTCGCAGCTTCCCGCAAGGTATAAAAAACACTCTTGAAATTAACATCAACGATTCTGTCCAGTTCATCATCCTGTATTTCAGCAATCTTCTTGAAAATCAGGATACCTGCATTATTAACGAGAATATCAACCGCATTAAAACGTTCAATGGTCAAATCGAACAGCTGACGTACCGCCATTGGATCACTGACATCCGCCCTGATCACGAAACATTCTCCTCCGGCATCTGAAATGGCGGCACAAACCCTGTCGGCCGCAGATTGATTCTCGATGTAGTTGATCACTACTTTCGCACCCGCATTGGCCAGCATCAATGCAATTTCAGCGCCGATACCGCGTGAAGAACCGGTAATAATGGCAACCTTCCCATGGAGTATTTTCATGAAGAAAGACTTATGATTCGTGCATCAGTTGGTAGGCTGCCTGCATACTCATTCCCGCACTCCTCTGGCGCTCAAAAAATCGGCAATCTTCTGATGATCACGCTTTCTTGCCCAATGTAACGCATTATCACCTTGTTCATTCCTGATACTGGCATCGGCACCGTTGTTGATCAACAGAGATACCGCATCAAAATGATTTCCCCTGACCGCCATCATAACGGCTGTCGTGCCATTTTCAGACGTTGAATTAATCTCAGCGCCACCATTCAACAGCAGCTGCATGGTATTCAGATGCCCGCCCGATGCTGCATAAATCAATGGATTCCAGCCGGCGTGATTGATTTCAGCGCCTTTGACATAAAGCAGCTTGACCATCTCGGTATGCCCCTGATAACTGGCCAGCATAATGGCCGTCTCGCCATACCGGTTACGGATATTCAGTTTCGCGCCTGCCTGCACAAGCAGTCTGGCAAGCGGGAAATTCTTTGTTTGTGCCGCAATCATCAGGGGCGTATAGCCATTTCCATTTAGAACATCCGGGCTGGCACCTTTCTCAAGAAGTTTCGAGACATCTGTTAAATTATTGCTTTCAACCGCCCATAGAAAATCTTCCTGAATACCCGCAAGCGCTTTCAGCGGCAAGCATAAAATGATCATCACCATCGGAATAACCAGCAAACGAGCTTTAATAGATATATCAATCATCTTTGGGCACCTTGAACAAGTTAAAAAAATTATTGGTGGTTGCAACGGCAATCTCATTGATGCTCACCGCGCGTAACTGCGCAATCTCTTCTGCCACATGGCGCACCAATGCAGGCTGATTCATCTGGCCACGAAAAGGAACCGGTGCGAGATAAGGAGAATCCGTTTCTATCAGCATTCTATCCAGTTGAATCCGTTTGGCCACTTCTTTCAGCGCAACTGCATTTTTAAAGGTCACAATACCAGAGAAAGAAATATAAAAATTCATTTCAACGGCTTGCTGGGCGACTTCCCAGCTCTCAGTAAAACAGTGCATGACACCGCCCACCTGATCCGCACCTTCTTCCCGCATGATGCGCAAGGTATCATCTGCAGCGGATCGGGTATGGATAATGAGTGGTTTATTGGACAGACGTGCGGCACGAATATGCTGGCGGAAACGCTCCCGCTGCCATTCAAGATCGCCTTTAAGGCGAAAATAATCCAGGCCGGTTTCACCAATGGCAATGACCTTCGGGTGAATTGCCAGTTCTGCCAGCTGCGCAGCAACCGGTTCCACCTGATCCTCATAATCCGGATGCACGCCCACCGATGCAAATAAATTCCTGTGCGTTTCAGCCAGCGCCCTCACGCGTGGAAAATCCGGCAGATTAACGCTGACACACAAGGCATGCGTGACCTTATTTTCCTGCATGTTGTGCAATAATTCATCGAGATGGCATGCCAAATCGGGAAAATCCAGATGACAGTGTGAATCAACAAACATATGACAGGTCTAAAAAATGGTTAATTTATGGAATTTCACGGATTGCATCCGCCCAACAGTTGGGTGTTTCAAACAAGCGTACTTTTTCTAATTGCAGATGATTGCCATATGTATCCTGATAGGCTTCATTGAGTGTATCAAATGCAAGCAGGGCTAAATTCTCGGCAGTTGGCTGAACATTCAGCACCACGGTTTTATGATCCGGCAGGGATTGCAGGAAATTAAATACCAGCGTATCCCCTGAATAAACCAGAAAAGCGTGGTCCCATTGATCAACCAATACGGCTTTGGCGATCTGCTTCACTTTGGAAAAATCCATCACCATACCTTGCTCAGCAATGCCTTCGTCAGAGATAATGTTCCCAGATAACGTGATTTCAATGACATAACGGTGCCCATGCAAATGGCGGCACTGGCTATCGTGGGTTGAGATGCGGTGACCGGCATCAAATTCCAGTTTGCGTGTGATTAACATACGTGTGATTTTAACATTATGAAATTTTTACGGGATTGTAACATTGCAACCACCTTCCAACCTATTGAATACAACAGATCACAGCCGGGACAAAGCGGGTTTAACCTATGTCTATCCTGTGATATCCCGTCGTGCCGGTGGCGTCTCAATCGGCATCAATCTTAACCCCAACAATGCCTGTAACTGGCGGTGTGTGTATTGTCAGGTACCTGACCTCAAACGGGGATCTGCACCGCGTATCGATCTGAATAAACTGGAAACCGAATTACGATCTTTCCTTCATGAGCTGGTAAAGGGTGATTTCATGCAGGCCAATGTCCCGCCTGCAGCAAGAAAAATTCATGATATCGCCTTGTCCGGAAATGGCGAGCCAACCAGCGCCAGGGAATTTGAACAGGTTATCGAATTGATCGGAAACATAAAGCATGATTTTGATGCACTCGGTCACATAAAACTGGTGTTAATTACTAATGGAAGTCTGATTGCCCGACAATCGGTACAAGCCGGATTGAAACGAATGGCGCAGCTGAATGGTGAAGTCTGGTTCAAATTTGATCGCGCACAGGCAGAAGAAAGATCACGCATCAATAATACCCGGATCAGCCTGAAAACAATTCGCCATCACTTACAGATCGCAACATCGTTATGCCCCACCTGGCTGCAAACCTGCGTATTCCGGATGAATGGAGAACCACCCAGCGAACAGGAAATCACTGCTTATCTCTTGTTTGTGAGGAGTCTCATGGAAGATGGTTTACCGCTTAATGGTATCCTGCTATATGGAATTGCCCGCCCGTCACTGCAACCGGAAGCAGCGCAGCTATCGCAGGTGAGTGAAGCATGGCTGATTGCTTTGGGTGAAAGAATCAAAGCGCTTGGGTTGGATGTCAAACTTAATTTATAATAAGCTGCTTCGAGCATATTTGCCTGATTCTATCTCTATCAACCAAACACAAAATCCTGATTGTAACCAATTTACAACAAATATTATTCCTTGATAATAATCAATATTTATTTCTCATACCTTTGATATATTAAAAAAATATTTTTATAACTAAGAACAAATGAGAATAGCGATGGATATAGATAATAAATCTGAATTTCAGGATAAATCACAATCACTTATAATCGCTCGCTAAACAATTTAAGAGAAACAATACGGTACGCTAAAAAGTATTCTTCTTTCAATACGATTCTGTCATATCAATATATAGCTATTCAGCCAACAGGAGTCCCTTAATGAATTCTTTCAGCATTTTTCCTTTTTCTGCAAAATTTTTTGCTGAATTAAAAGTGCGTTTTATACAAAATTTGTCACACTGGTTGTTTAAAGCCTGCCTGTGTTTTGTGGGCGTTATAAGCCTGGTTTTCCAGGTACATGCAACCAGTCCGTCAACACCTGCTGGCGGAACCGGTTCTCCCTCTCCAGCACCTGCGGCTGCAGCGGCACCTGCCACACCACCAGCCAGCACGCCCGATGGTAAATTTGACTTTTCCAAGGTACCTCCCGTGACGCCAATGCCTCGTCCGGGTTTGTTCATAATACCGCCGTCAGAACCTGGCTATTATTCGCTTTGGGATATGGTTACCGGCAAAAAGAGCGAGAAGCCACCGGTTGCGCCGTATGCACCCTTTTCGATACTGCCAACCTCCGCGTTTGATATCGATTTCCGGTATCTGGAGAAACCGGATCATGAGAAAGATATTTTCGATCCCATCAAGCGCATCAAGTTTGGCAATGATTGGCTTCTGTCCTTCGGCGGAAGTTTCTGGTATCGGTATATCCATGAAACCGACAGCCGTTTGAATGCTGCGGGCGTCAACAATGACTTCCACATGCTCCGGACGCGATTCCATGCGGATTTGTGGTATCGGGACCGTGTTCGTTTATTTGCCGAATTCATTGACAGTCGCGCATTTAGTTCAGAACTCGCACCGCTGCCGACGGATAGAAATCATGCCGACATGTTGAATCTGTTTACGGATATCAAACTGGCGAACGTCAATAATGGCCCTGTATATGTCCGGGTTGGTCGGCAGGAATTGCTCTACGGATCACAAAGACTGATTTCCACTCTTGACTGGGTGAATACCCGAAGAACTTTCCAGGGTGTCAAGACCTTCTGGCGTACGCCAGGCTGGGATATTGATGCTTTCTGGGTACGTCCGATGAATATTGAAAAAGGCAACTTTGACAATTGGGATACCCAGCAGAATTTCTATGGGTTATGGGCTTCACATCGACCAAAACCCGGTCATTTAATCGATCTCTATTACCTGAGTCTGGATAACAACCGGAATCTTTCTGCTGCGAATATATTACAGGGAAATATTCTGCAAGGGAATTCGATCGTGCATACTCTGGGTGGTCGATTGGTTGGAAACTTTGATCGCATCCTGTATGAGTTTGAAGGTATGTATCAATTTGGTCAGAGATCCAATCTGGATGTTTCCGCTTTCGCCGTTGCCACTGGTGTTGGTTATCGCCTGCCCATGCCTATGAACCCTCAAGTCTGGGCGCGCTATGACTTTGCTTCTGGTGACAGCAATTCACAGGATAATCGGAGCAACACGTTCAACCAGCTCTTTCCGTTTGGACACTATTATTTAGGTTATCTGGATCGCGTAGGACGGCAGAATATTCATGATATCAATGCACAGATCACATTGCATCCAATGCCATGGATAACGTTTATTTCGCAATACCATAGATTCTATCTGGCGAATAACCGTGACTTCCTGTACAACGCATCAGGCCTGGCCACCATGAGAGACCTTACCGGCCAATCAGGCAGCCATGTCGGTGACGAAATTGATTTCCGTGCAAGCTTTCACGTCAATCGCCATCAGGATGTCATGGTCGGGTATTCAAAACTGTTTAGCGGGAATTTTCTGGAAAAACAAAGACCAGGCATTTCATCTGATCTTTTCTATGTTCAGTACAATATTCGGTTCTAATACCGCATAGGAAATATTGAATCACATTCAAACGGGGAATCAGTTGGGATTCCCCGTTTGTTTTTTTGTTGCTTTCACATCGATCAATCCGTTACTGTAATAAAATTGCGCACAATTTCTATTTGTTGATTATCCATTATCATGGGCGCATGCCCTACACCCGTCAATTCAACAATTTTTGCCCTGGGACCGCGCACCTGCATTTGCGCAGCTGTCTCAGCATTTAAAACATCCGAATCGGATCCACGTAATATTAAGGTAGACACGCTCACCTTATCCCACCATTCCCACAGATCAACGTCTTTTATCTCACGTCCTTTAAAGCTGATTGAGATTCCAGGATCATAACGAAAACCATAAGTCCCATCCGCATATTCCCGGGCGCTATGAACTGCCATATGGTGCCATTGTTCCTCGCTCAAAGGGCCGAATGAAATTGATATGGCTTTCATATAAGCCTCAAATTCACTCCATTGATTAAAACGTGGATCCTTACCCACATAATCTGCCAGTCTTAATAAGGCTACCCTGGGAATCAACGGGCCGATATCGCTCATCACTAATTTTCTGACTGGAACAGGAACATCCGGCTGAATGGATAACATCATCCCGATCAATCCTCCCATCGAGATACCGACCCAATCCAACGTAATACTTGCCTGATACTGGGATTGTATATGCCTGATCAAAGACATCGCGTCTGAGAGATACAGCGGATAATAATCATAATCATGCGCATCCTCCAGCCAGTCACTCTGCCCACGTCCGACCACATCGACACAGATTACCCGGCACTGTGACGCCAGCTCGTTCGCCAGATAATCAAAATCACGACAATTGCGCGTCAACCCGTGAACGCATATCACAACATGTGGATTCTGCGGATCACCCCAATCGGTATATGCAATATGGTGGGGTTTCTTATTTCCATTGATGGAAGGCGTTGGCACCAGCAACCGTTTAATTGGAATAGTCATGACCAGCAACCATTACTCCTCAGCGATATCGAAAAAACTTCATCCAAATCATACAGACCGTACATGAGCCAATCGATCCGATTACTCAAAATCTTCCTGTGCCTGATAGCCTTCCGCGCTGATAATCAATTTGATATCGTCTCCTACATTCGGGAGCGCATATTTCATGCCAAAGTCCGAACGTTTTATTTTTCCGGTTGCATCCAATCCACATAACTTCTTCTGATTTATTGGGTTCACGCCACATTTAAACGCTGTCACATTCAGACTGACTGGTCTGGTCACTCCCAGCAAAGTCAGATCGCCCTCGATACTCGCTGGCACTTCTCCATTAAATTTTACCGTTGTTGACTTGAACGTAATGACAGGATATTCCACTGCATTAAAGAAATCAGGTGAAAGTAAATGTTCATCGCGCTTCTGCATGCCGGTGCTGATTGACGTGGCATCAATTTTCACTTCTGCAGCGGCTGTTTTTGCTTTCAGATCAAGGGAAAATTTTCCGCTGGTTTTATCAAATCGACCATACAGCGTTGAAAATCCCAGGTGACTGACTGAAAAATGCAGATAAGTGTGCGCAGGATCCAGCGTGTATGATCCTGATGCGGCAAATCCCTGGGTGCTACCGGATGACAGTAAAGCAACTAATATGCAGACAGTCAATCGAATCATGGCTATTCCTGTATATAAAATAATATCTTTATAAATAATACGTTACGAACAAAAACTAAACCTGTAACCCTCCCGTGTCATGCAAAATCAATAAAACTGGAATGGCTCCACTGATGAGCGTTAACAACGACAACACCACAATCTGCGTACGCAGCGACCACTGCGGTGACAGTGATGCATGTGCAATGGCTGGAATAATAAATAAAATCGGCAAATAGAGCCAGTGTAATTTCGCAAGCATGACAGCAGCCAGCGCGATCAATCCACTAAGCAGGGATAAAGGCAATGTGAATGTCCTCCCACACGGCAATAATTGCCTGCCCAATAAATGTATCAGCACATAAGCACATGCCGCCATACCGACAGACAACCCTAATTGCCCTAATAAGGCGGATGAGGATAATCCTGCTGAAAATCCAACCCCAAGCCCCAAACCCATTCCTGCAGCTCCTGCCCGTATCGGTTTTAGGGAAAGATTGTCCATTAGCAGGGATAGTAAAACAATAAAGCCAATCATACCAAAACTATACAAGACCATTTCATTTATGTCTCGATACTGCAATACGGCATCAAATACCCACAACGTCACGCCGGCACAGCCAGTCATGATGACATAGCGGCGCAATTGTTCTTTTCCCAATAACAGATCCAGCATGGGTGCGAGAGTCGCTGCAACCAGGCCTGAAAGGATAATCTTTTTTACCACAGACAAGTTCCCAAAATCAAAATCAGAAATCAGGAAAACAGTCGCACTAAATCCCGCAATGACCGCCAATCCCGATAATCTGAAATAGCCCAGCAGCTTTGCTGTAATCGCGGCAACGCAGAACGGTACAATTCCACTTTGCATCACCGGATTATTTAAAATTTCACTAATCATCTGATTAATAGCTTTATACAAAATAGAGGAAGTATCACTACACTCTCTCACCTGGACTCGCTACGATTGCTTAAATCCGACAAGTTCCTAGATAATAATCATCAAAAGGCGCTATAGTATTTTGTCAGTGTTCTCTGTTTTCTGATTACAGGGCAATGAATGCGTTATACAGGCAACAGCAGATTTTGCCCACCCGATATACATTATGCGAAATTTTTATTTTTTTCGATGCTTATATCAATGAACAAATTTTCATGTGATGCTTTTATAGCGATAGGAGTTATCCGATGAAACTATCCGAACTGTACTGGCACCGCATTACACCGCTACACCTCATCCTGTGGCCATTAAGCTTCTTGTTCAATTTATTTATCAAGCTCCGGAAACTTTGCTATTGGTTGGATATCCTTCCTTCCGTCAGATTACCTGTTCCCGTTATTGTCATTGACAGCATGACAACTGAAGATGGCGGCAAGACGCCACTTATCCTGTGGATCGTTGATTTCCTGCGCACCCGTGGATTAAATCCTGGCATCATCACACGCGGAAATTCCGATAACCCCGGTCTGCCACATGCTGTCACGGTCAACAGTGATCCAATGCTTATCGGAAGCAAAACATTGTTACTCGCGCAACGCTGTGGAGACATCTGTCCAATCTGGGCAGGCGACGACCGTATTACTGTTGCGAATGCGCTACTTACTGCACATCCAGACTGCAATATCATCCTCTGCAATGACGGATTGCAAGATCCACGCCTGGAACGTGATATGGAAATTGCTGTCGTGGATTTTTCCGGGCACAGCTTTGGCAATGGTCTGGTACTACCAGCCGGGCCGGTGCGGGAAGATCTTACGCGTCTGGAGGATGTGGACATTGTTGTCATAAATGGCAAACAGAAGCGTTCGGTAAATGATCATGGTTGGGCCAGAACCTTCAATATGAAATTAATCAGCGAGATGGTCTACAACGTATTGAATCCCGCCATTCGCCACCCTGCTTCTATTCTAAGAGACAAACGTCTGCATGCCATTGCAGATTTCAACAATACCCACTGGCTTTTTGACCAGCTGCAACAAACCGGTCTCAATGCAGTGTTACATTCTTTTTCTGAAAATCATCGCTTTATTCAACCGGACATACACCACCCGGATGCAGATGGAATTCTGATGCCGGAGGAAAATGCCATACAATGTCGTTCATTTGCACCCGACACGCTTTGGGCATTACCTGTTGACGCATGGATCAATAATGAGCTACAAACCGTTATCTGGAAAAAAATCGGAGATAAATTCAAAGATGCGAAATAAAGGGCATTTATCACCTTATTCAATCAATCCAAGTCAACCATGCTAAATTAGACTGGCAGCAAATGAGGGAGGGTTCTCCTTAGCAATCCAGCCAACTTACCCCTGCTCATATAGCAACAAATAAATATTACTGTCATCGGTACAAATACCTTTCGCCAAACCTGAACACTGACATAAAATTTGGCAAAAGGTGTTTGTTATTTCCTGTCTCAATAACTGCTTAAATACCTGTAGACCCCACGTCCTTTTCATTCAGCTTCTATTCATTTTCTACTCGATATGATGGTGGCAAGTGTCGAGCGTAGCAATCCCTGGCTACGGCTCTTTTCGTAAGCAGAGGTTCATATGAAAAAATTCAGATTAACATGTCTAGTCATCGCGTTGTGTGGATTAACGGTAATCGGTTCCGTAAATGCCCAGGATGGAGGCGATTTTGGAGGTGACTTCGGGGGTGATTTTGGAGGCGACTACGGAAGCGACTTCGGAGGTGATTTTGATTCTGGCGGTGACTTCACAAACGATTTTGATTCTGGTGCCGATTTCGGTAGTGAATTCAGTCAAGACAATAGTTTAGATCAGTATGATGCATCGGGACAGCAGGATAATTTTGAATCGGACAATGATCCTTATCAAGATACCGGTTCTTTCCAGTCAGACAGCGACACAATCAATAACGATACCGGTCCGGATACTGGTAATGAAACCATTCAGAGTCAGGATTCAGCTCAGAACAATGAATCTGCTCAGATCGGTCAAACCGCAGAGAAAAATGAAGTCAACCAGGACAGTCAATCGACACAACCTGGTGAATCATACGGAGTCAATCAGCCAAACCTTGGCAACCAGTCTCCCCAGGCTAACAAGACTACCTTGGATAATGAGCAAATTCAGGCTGATCAACCTGCGCAAGCGGACGGATCTGCACAGGCTGTTCAATCCGGATCAAACAACGAGTCCATTCAGATAGACCAGTCCGCTTCTGGCAATATCACTAATATTCAAGGTGATTCATCGACACAGAATATCAACTTTCAAGCGGCACATTCAGATCACTATTCTGGAGATGGTCACCACAGTGGTCATCACCATCATCTGGGTGGATTTGATACCGGCCTTGCACTGGGTCTCGGATTGGGACTGGGCTATGGATTGTACAATCCTTTCGTTCCTTTCGGCGGCTTTGGCGGATTCCCTCTCTACAGCAATTTCGGTTACTACAGTGGCTTTAATACCTTTGGTGGACTTGGCTTCTATGGCAGCAATTTTGGTTTTGGCCCTTACAGTAGCTTTGGATATTATCCTGTACGCAGCGTCTCCACCATGGTTGCAGCAGCCCCCGTTGCACCAGCTCCGGTCATTGCCTTACCCCAGAAAGAACCCGTCTATACCCAACGAAATGATGGCGTGCAACCAGCTCCCGTACAGAAAAACAATCTGTACTGGCATTACTGCAAAGATCCGGATGGCTACTATCCTTATGTCAGAAAATGCCCTGGTGGCTGGATAAAAGTTTCTCCCCAACCTTCCTGAGGAATCTTTGAGAACATTATTCAGAGCATAGCGAGAAATATATCACGTTGATTTATTGACACTTCTCACTTGCCCGGAATAACAGAATACAAGCTCCTGAAGATAGGTTCCTCAAGTGCAGTTAAACAAGCGAAAACTATCTACGTTGCCGCTACAGTGTTAAGAACTGGCTCAAAATGCTCATTTATCGAGCATAAACTGCACTTTTCGCCCGTTTTTGCCTTGTTAGCAGCTGCCTCGAAAACGTTTTTCAACAGCCTATTAAAACAAGCCAGGACATGGATAGTGATTGATTATTTATTTTCAAAAATATCATCTGCTTGCAGAACTTTCAGTGCAGCGCTGGCACAGACTTCGTCATACTGAATGCCTGGAGCGCCGCCAACTCCCACGCCACCGACCACTTCACCGGCAATCTTTATGGGAAAACCGCCACCCAGTAAAAGAATATTTTCATTTAATCGCGTCAAGCTTTGTAACTCAGGCTTCTGCGTCACCAGTACAGCATATTTATGTGTCGAGTCACGCAGGCTATTGGCGGTATAAGCCTTGCGGCGGCTGCTATCCAGTGTATGCGGGCCAGCGCCATCCGCTTTCAATTGCACTTTCAGCAACCCCGATTGATCAACAATCGCCACACTGACTTTGAATCCATCATCATGACATTTCTTAACTGCAGCCATGGCTGCCTGGATTGATAATTCAAGCGGCAATACCCTTTGCAAAGGAAAGTCTTTTGCCCACACATAATTAGATAATAAACAAACAGATAGAACTACTACGCCCAGAGAAATTTCTTTGAATCTTGTCGTCATATGATTATCCTTTTCTAGCATTTATTACGAAACCACTTTACCAACCCCCCAAGACTATTCCATTATTACGCATCGTCATCAGCATGCAATAGTTCTTTACTAAAATTTAATACTCATAAATTACGTCTGAATCATAAAAATCAGAGTCGTAAAACTATCGATCTTATTGGAAGAAAAAACAATTCTTCCTTTTTAATTATTAACTTATAATGGATCAAGTCAGATGATTACAAAATATGCAAATTACCATGATGGCAACACTCAACTAGAAGGTTATCTTGTCTATGATGAAACAGATATACCCAAACCGGCCGTACTGATTGCACATGACTGGACCGGACGGCGGGATTTCGCCTGCCGGGCGGCAGAAAGAGTCGCTGGAATGGGTTATATCGGCTTCGCACTCGACATGTATGGCAAGGGAGTTTTTGGTGCAAATGGCGATATCGCGGGCAATGCCGCCTTGATGAATCCATTTGCCACGAACCGCGCCTTGCTGCGACAACGGATACGGACAGCACTGGACACAGTGCGCACGCTCCCGCAGGTCGATGCTGCAAACGTGGCTGTAATGGGCTATTGCTTTGGTGGCATGTGTGCGTTGGAACTGGCCAGATCCGGCGCAATGATCAAGGGAGCGATCAGTATTCACGGCATTCTCTCACCGGGTCATATCGCCAACGAAAAAATTGCCGCCAAAGTGCTTTGCCTGCATGGTCACGATGACCCCATGGTTCCTCCGGAACAGGTTCTTGCATTTGAAACTGAAATGACCAAAGCCGGTGTCGATTGGCAAATGCATGTATATGGCGGCACCTTGCATGCCTTCACCAACCCGGATGCCAACAATCCAAGTTTTGGTACAGTGTACAAGGAAGTAGCCGCAAATCGGGCTTACCAGTCGATCGCTAATTTTCTGGGAGAAGTGTTTCATTCTTATTAAGGCACCGAAGCCTTCAAGCTATCGAGAATATTAGCTAAATAATTACAGTATTTATATTTACTCATGATTTGTTGAATCATAAGGTCGGTGGTAATTGGTTCATTCTGAGAATTCGGTATAGTGCGCGGAATATGTAGCTTATGCGAAAAAAAGCATTATAGTTCATTACCATCTGTAGTATGGGCCGTAGAATCCTCCCGGGTAAAATGGGTAAAAACCAGGATAACCAAAATAAGGATAGGCACCATAGCCACGGTAGTGATAGTCATAGTAATTATGATAAGTCTGCCAAAGGTGAATAGCCGTGGCGGAGAGCAGCGGTACCCGGATAATTCTTTTACCAACGGTACGTTCGATATCCCCTTTGATAACCCCAGCAACGGTAATTTCTTTATCCTTGGCATAAACAGCCGGATCAAGGAATTCAGGGCTTTCAACCACAAAACGTCCTTCGCTCTGTTTTTGTAACTGTGGGCGACCACTATAATCAAGGGGGTAGAACAATACTTGCATTAAGCTGGAATGCGTTTCATTCGCCACGTCCACAATAACGCCACCCCATCGAACAGGAGTATCCTTATAACCATTGATGTCTCGACTAGCCTGATAGTAGGATACATTTACTGCTGGCGCATCTCTAACTGCTGACGGCAGCCCGGCGCAGGCACTCAATAACAAATAAGGTAGCAATAGATAAGGTTTCATAGTTTTTCCTCAGCTTCAGACCTGATACTCATTTTATATTTCACTGACTGCTTAAAATTCTTTCCAAGGAGAATCCAAATCAGGGTTTTGATGATAGTCCTCCAATCGTTTGTCCATTATCTATTTTTTAGCCGAAACTTGCTTACATCTTATCCATTTATGAACAGCGACAAGTTCTAAGAATGCCTTGCGCGCGACTCGATGCGTTCAATGTGCACTAAAGGAACAAGCAGCCAGATTGCAGCTGTCGCAAATGTGGAGATCATCACGAGCCAGATATACGCAGATGACCCTTCGCCAAACTCGGTGTACAAGTGGGCGCCGACACTCTGTGAAGCCAGAGAACCAAGATTAAAAATGGACATAAGCAGTGCGAAGAAGGTCGCTTCAGCACGTTTAGGACAGGCCCTTGCAGCAAGATCCAGCAATGCAAGCGTGGTCACCATGCCGGTAATACCCCAGATAATATGAATAAATAGTGCAGACGTCCTGTCACGATAGGCAAGGTAAGCCAGCAAGGTCGCCACTGATAAACCGATCACAACATTAATCAGGCGGCGCAGCGGCATCAATCGCGCAAGAGGCGTATAGAGAATTGCACCAGCAATGCTGGATACCGAACCGATTGAACTCAGGACACCGATATACTGCTGATCGAAACCAAGCACATCAGTCTGGTAATAGAAGAACGCAGGGCCAAAGGATGGGCTGAAATTAAATAGAAAAATGAAGGCAGCCACCAGCCATACCGAGCGCTCTCCGAATCCCGTCCGCAGAGCTATCCAAATCTCTGCGAACCCAGCGTTCTCCGGATTGACATGCTTTTCACGCACAAAAAACACAGCCATGAGCAGCACAACAAAAGGAAATATGGCTGCAACAGAAAAAGCCGCCTGCAGATTCCGACCCTCGGCAAAATATCCACCCAACAGGCCCACGACAATCGACGCACCGGTGACAGCAATCCATTGTACCGACTGGAAAGCGCCAGTAAGTCCTTTTGATTTACCATTCTCCACCATCAATGCATCAGTCAGCACATCGTTGTAAGCCAGCCCTAACCCCATCATCGTATAGAGGACGGTAAGCTCCCAATAGGTATAATGGCTCGAAAATCCGGCAATCAAGCCTGCCACACAGGCAAGCGCTGAAGTCAGCAACAGATAACTCTTGCGTCGTTGACCGAACAGGGGCAGGAAATCAGAGATCAATCCATACACCGGCTTGATAAACCAGGGGATCGATGCAAGCAGAAAAAATACCGCAACATCATTGGCTTCGAGACCCTGATCCTTGAGGCTGATCGTGATCGTCTGAACGGGCAGCGCAGACATTCCCTGAGCAAAATAGACAACGGCGAACAAGATCGCAAGGCGCCGAGCCTCGGCGGTCTTGAACGGAGTCAGGTACTGCAACCAATCCTTCATGCCATCCTCATCCCGTTCAGATTGATGCCACCTGGTGTAAAAAGACTATTTCGCCACATGAATCTAGGCACACTCCAATGGGTTAGAAAATAGAGTCTTAATCATGTTTTTCAATCTCTTCCTGTTGCTGTAATTCCCACATGTGCGCATACGTGCCGTGGGCTGCCAATAATTGCTGATGGTTGCCATGCTCGATAATGCAGCCTTTTTCCATCACCAGAATCTGATCGGCATCCGCAATGGTCGATAGCCGGTGGGCAATGGTCAGTGTTGTGCGGTTGGTAGCAATACGCTTTAACTCAGCCTGTATCTGCTTCTCGGATTTTGAATCCAGCGCGGATGTTGCTTCATCAAAAATCAGAATGGCTGGATTCTTCAAGATCGTCCGCGCGATCGCAACCCGCTGTTTCTCCCCACCTGAGAGCTTCAGACCCCGCTCTCCGACAATGGTTTCATATCGATTGGGCAGGCTTTCGATGAAATCATGAATATGTGCCGATCGGGCTGCCGCGTAGACTTCTTCGGTCGTTGCACCCGGTCGTCCATAGGCGATGTTGTAATAGATGCTATCGTTAAATAATACGGTATCCTGCGGCACAATTCCGATGGCAGCACGCAGGCTTTGTTGTGTCACATCCCGGATATCCTGCTCGTTTATCCTTATACCGCCGCCCTGAATATCATAAAAACGAAACAACAAACGCGCCAAGGTAGATTTGCCGGAACCGCTATGCCCTACCACTGCAATATTGTGCCCGGCCGGAATATCAAAGCTGACATCAAACAGGATCTGTCGATTCGATTCATAGCTGAAATTAACATGACTGAAGCAAACCGTAGCATTTTCCGGACTAAGTGTCATGGCATCCGGTTTATCCTGAATTTCCCTATTCTCGTCAAGCAGCGTGAACATCCTCTCCATGTCAGCAAGTGAATGTTTGATTTCCCGATAGACAAAACCCAGAAAGTGCAGCGGCATATACAGTTGCAGCATGAAGGCATTCACCAGCACCAGATCCCCGAGTGTCATGCTGCCTTCGATCACTTTATCGGCAGCCAGCAACATCAGCAGCGTGACACCCACCGCGATGATCGCGCTCTGCCCGGCATTCAGCGTAGCCAGCGAAGTCTGATTGCGAATCGCGGCTTTTTCCCAGGCTTGCAGATGTACATCGTACCGCTGCGCTTCCCAGGCTTCATTGCCAAAGTATTTTACCGTTTCGTAATTCAGCAGGCTGTCGATGGCCTGCGTATTGGCTTTTGAATCCATGGTGTTCATGGTGCGGCGAAATATCATGCGCCATTCGGTCACAATCAGCGTGAGCGCAATATAGGCCAGCAAGGTCAGAATGATAATGATCGCAAACCAGATATCATACTTGCTGATCAAAATTGCCAGTACCAGACCGATTTCCAGCAGAGTCGGCAGGATATTGAACAGCATGAAATTCATCAGGAATGAAATGCCGCGCGACCCTCGTTCAATATCGCGCGAAACGCCACCGGTCTGGCGCTCCAGATGAAAACGCAAGGATAGAGTATGCAAATGGGCAAAAACTTTGTTGGCGACCCGGCGGATGGCACGCTGGGTGACTTTGGCAAAGATTGCATCGCGTAATTCGCCAAACAGGGTACTGCACAGGCGTAACACGCCATAGCTGATCAACAGGAAAACCGGCAGTACCAGCATGGCATGCGGCTGATTCAGCGCATCGACAATTTCCTTCAAAACCAGCGGCACCGAGACATTGGCCAGTTTAGCCAGCACCAGCAAACTGAGTGCCAGAATAACTCTGCCTTTGAACTCCCATAAATAGGGCAGCAGGGCTGCGATCGTTTTCAGGTTGCTACGCGTAGCGGGCGGCTTCTCAGGATAGGCAGATTGCATCAGAATTGATTAAAAGACACAGGCTAAAGCAACAAATAAGTGATCGAGCACCCCGACAAGGCAACCACTCCCAGCAGGCACCAGAGTTTCATAAGTTTCCCTGGGCGGTGTTGATCAGGTATGTTTCTACCGAACATTGCCTGCATGTTTAATATGGCCAGGATAGGTGCTGCGACAAATGCGATGACCGTGGCGACTTTCACCATTTCGCGCATGGATGTCAGATAAAAGAACAGGATTGATAGCGTCCCGATAATGATCAATACCAGCCACGCCAGATAAACTCTCGCTTGATCGTGATGTTTGATCCGTTGTGGAAACAATAACTCAAGCGAAGCGCTGATAGAACGCGGAAAGGCATCCAGCACGGTCAACGTGGTGCTGAACATGGTTGTCAATGCAGCAATGGCAACAATCGGATAAGCCCACTGACCCAGTGCCTGTTCATACATATTCACCAGTTGACCTGCAAAAGCCGCTCCTCCGGTTGCAAACGTTTCACCACTGCCATACATCACGAATGCACCTAATAACAGAAAACAGATCACCAGAAATACCAGGTGGGCAGTCTCAGTAAAAGAGAAAGAAACAGTCGCAGACTTATAGTGACCTGGGTTATCGAACAACAGCATGATCACGGCAGCCACAGAAGTGACCGTGAGTACTAGGATAATGATTTTCATCAATTTATCCAGCAATACATAATGACCACCCACTAACAGTGCAAAAGAAAACAACAGGAGCGCACTACTGATAATGAACGCAACCATCTGCGGATCATGTCCACCCAGATTCTCAAGCCCGAAAATGTTCGTAATCAAACCGGCCGTGACCACGGTGATCGCCGCCTGAACAATGAACATCGTCGCAATGGCCATGAGCAGATACGTCCAGACAGCCCATTTTCCGAGCTTCATATACCCATGCAGAATATTCTGCCCAGTCGCTGCGGTATAGCGCGGCCCAAATTCAAAGAAAGGATATTTGATCAGATGGATAAGGATAATGGCGATAATCAACTCAAAGCCAAACATGCCGCCCGCCTGCGTGGATTGCACCAGGTGAGAAACGCCTACAGCGGCTCCGGCATACAACACCCCAGGACCCAGGCGTGAAAGAAATTGATTAAACAGTTTATTAAGTGCCATCGTTCTTATTTCTTATGGATATATTAAAGAGAGATATCAACCTGTCAACTTCTATCCTTACCACAATCATTGCGCGCTTGAGTTTCCAGAGCAACCGCTGTAAGGTAATACACGTCAGCAGTATTATATACTTCTGGTTTTTTTATCGAGTGTACATAAAATTGTCAGTTCGCCGGAATTTTAAAATGTTTTGATGAATCAGCCATGGAAATCACCTGTTACCGCGACCCTGAAATCAGCCGTGAAACGCGTCATTTACCGGCCAGCACCTATAATCTGGCAATCACCCTACTGTCGCGATGCCCGACCCGGCATTTATTTGTTCCGATCCGCAGTATGCAATATATGGCGGTCATTGATAATGAAGAATTCGTGTTTATCGATGGGGAACGCAAATGCTGGATCGACATCGCCTGGCGGAATTTCAAACCGCAAGCCCGTGATGCACTGGATCAACCTGTCGCTTATGATGCGGTTTATTACACCGAAAACATGTTCGCTGTGATGACTCGCTTACAGCGTGAATTTCCACTTGCGTTGCAGGCACTGGTCAATAAAACAAGACTGGACGGCCCGGCGCGAATTATCCATTTCCCGTCGCCCCATTAATCATCATCTTTCAGTTCATTATCCCAGCCTTTACGCTTTGCTGTTGCAATCGCCTGCGTATACAGCCGGGTATGCCGTTCGCGTAATTCATCAGGCAAACGGCTGGGCAAATGCGCATACGGCTCCCAGGCTGCATAGACTTTCTCATACAAAACTTGCATTTGCGTACTACCCCAACCCGTACAGGTCTCTGTCTCGGGCAGGATGCCAAATACCCAAGCATCCCGCACGATGCGCCCCAGATGAGTGAGACCTTCATTTTCATCCTCGTCGATACCTACATAGAATTGTTCTGTCATTACGTTAATCTCATAATAATTTAAATAGGATGGAACAACTATTTTAGTTTTTAAAAAATAGCTAGCTTTTTCGATGAGTGGATTCAGATTTTGTATCAAAGCGTTGCAGTATATGATGCGTCATGCTCTTGGCAAGTTCTTCTTCACCAAAAAATACGGTACCCAGCTTGTCTTCGCGCAATAATTTCGTTTCATCTTCACTCCGGGTACGCAACACAATTTCAATTTCCGGATTCAGTGTGCGTGCTGTATCAATCATCTGACGAACATTCAGTGGATCAGGCGTCGCAATGACCAACATTGCAGCATCCGTGATGTGTGCCTGTATCAGCACTGAGGGTTCTGTAGCATCACCTGACACTGCATTCTTGCCTTGTTTACGAAGATCTTGTACGAGTTCACGATTTTGCTCCGCTATGATATAGGGAATATCCTGTTCATCCAGAGCGTTTGCAATGCGCTGGCCGACATGACCATAGCCCACAAGAACAACCTGGCCTTTCAAAAACTTGCGTTCTGTACTCATGGGCAGTTCTGCAAATGGATCATCACGATTTTCATATTGGCGTGCCATTGCAGAATGTTTCAACATCCAGTTTCTGACAGGCACAATGGCAGCAAATGCAATCGGATTAAAAGCAATAGAAATTAAAGCACCTGCAAGCACTAAACTCATTCCCTCAGCAGGCATCAACCCAAGCGACAAGCCCAGTCCTGCCAGAATAAAAGAAAACTCACCAATCTGCCCTAAACTGGCAGCGACTGTCAGTACTGTATTGAGTGGATAACGAAGCATAAAAACCAGCACCATGGCTGCCATGGATTTTCCCACAATAATAATCGCCACCACACCTAAAACACGCATAGGCTCTTCGATTAAAACAGCCGGATCAAACAGCATGCCCACTGATACAAAAAATAAAACGGCAAACGCATCACGTAATGGAAGTGATTCTTCAGCAGCACGATGACTGAATTTGGATTCGCGCATGACCATCCCGGCAAAGAACGCGCCCAATGCAAAAGATACATTAAATAATGCTGCAGCACCATAAGCGATGCAGATAGCAACTGCAACGACAGCTAATGTAAACAATTCACGAGAACCTGTACGGGCAACTTGCCATAACAACCAGGGCAATACGCGACGACCGACAATTAACATCAAGGCAATAAAGGCTGAAACCAGCAACAATGTATGTCCTATTGTGAGCCAGAGCGGCTTGGATGCGCTTTCCGTCCCATCTGTTCCTCCCAGCATGGTCGAAAACGATGGTAAAAGTACCAGAATCAATACCGTTACCAGATCTTCGACAATCAACCAGCCGACGGCAATACGACCGTTCATGGTTTCCAGAAAACCACGTGATTCAAGCGCCTTAAGCAACACCACCGTACTGGCACAGGATAATGACAGGCCCAGAACCAGTCCAGCGCCAATACTCCAGCCCCACCATGCCGCCAGGGCCATGCCTAGACTGGTGGCAACAGCCATTTGAACAATTGCACCGGGCACAGCGATACGTTTGACAGCAAGCAAATCATTCAGTGAAAAATGCAACCCAACACCAAACATCAGAAGCATGACACCGATTTCTGATAATTGAGAAGCAATACCAATGTCTGCGACAAACCCGGGGGTTGACGGGCTAATCGCAATTCCGGCCAGCAAATAACCTACCAATGCGGGGGTTTTAAGTCGCTCTGCAATAAACCCAAAAATCAAGGCTAAGCCAAAACCGGCTGCAATCGTAGTGATCAGGGCAACATTATGTTCCATTTGAATTCCAGTGTTTTTTCTTCATAAGAGTATTTACTGCTTATTTGATTTGCTTTATCAAGCTTATCTAATAGGGTGTGTTACGGTCTTTAAGCGAGCGCAGAAAACAATTTCTCTGAATGATCTCATATTCCTTGAACTAAGAATATCTATACCATTCGGCAGAAAATGGAGTGTTTGAATTCAGTTATTTTAGCTGATACTGACTTTTAGTACGTTTCAATTTCGATGTTATCAGACATCATATCGGATACAGCAGGTATGTTTAAAAATTTCTCAAATTCAATACGTTCTTCTGTGATGGCTTCCAGAATCTGGCGTTTAAACTCATCGCGCGAGAAAGTTTCCTCCAGCACCAGCAACAGCTTCTCAACGGTCAATCCAATGGCGACCCCACCGATAATGCCACCGATCGCTGCACCAATTGCAGTACCAATCCCCGGAATGATGGAGCCGATTGCCATACCCGTTGCAGCGCCTGCCGCCGCGCCGCCCAGGGCACTGACTGCTTTACCGGCAGTCACTTTGATTAACGCCTGCGCGCCGAGCTTGATCACACCCTTACCGGCCACCTTGGCTGTGATCTTACCAGCGATTGCTCCGGTAATGGCGCCGGCAGTACCAATGCCGCCAGAAATCAGCATGCGGTTCTCAAGATTGACGATGACACTGTGTGCAGGCGGCTCCTTGAGCGCATTCAGCGAGGCATGTTTCACAACGTCAAGTTGTGAGACATTCACCGGTTCAACACGATTCTCGGCCAATATCTGTTCAACTTTCTGCAGATGCTCAGACCGCAATTGCTGGTTATTTTTCAGCACCTCTTCAATGGACTGCTGCACCGGCCCGAACACATTGCCTTTCATCAGATAACTTTGCAGCTTCTCAGCCATCCAGTTTTCCAGCACACCGGTGGCCAATGCGACAATACGTTCATATTCACCCGGCAGGCTGTAATACCAGTCCAGATAGTCATCCACATTATCAATCATTTGCTTAAACCCGACATCCGTCGTTTCTCTCAATTTCCCGATTGATGCTTCCAACCGGCCAAGGCTCTCGAGATAGGCCTGTTCGATCTGTCCGGTTGTTCCGGGCTTGTAGTATTCATCCCCGATCCTTTCCACTGTCTCGATAACCGCTTGCCGGGAGGTGTGCAACTCACTGACAGTCTCTGGATTGGAGCGCAGCCAGGCATCCACATAAACAGTCGATGGTACATAAATGAACAATAGAAAGAATGTAGTAAATGCAGATGTGATCGCCCAAGCAAGTGGCGGGATAGAAGGCGGCTGATCCGTGTCCTGGATGGGGCCGAATACCCGCCGGTATTCGGCGGCTGGCACCATGAAGCTGGAAATACCCAGCGCAATATTATAAAAAAACAGCACACATCCCAGAAACACAGCTCCCAGATAAAGTGCTCCATTGAATGAATAGAGATTGCCCAGCGCATACCGCTTTAATCCCTCGATGAAACCCAATATCCGGTTTGTTTCAAGGATCAGAATACTGCTGGTCGTCCCGTCTAGTTTCTGGCTTTCCATTGCGACTGCTTCTGCCAATGACGCATAGTACTGACTTTCTCCTGAATGGGACACAAACATAACAAAAAGAAGTGCCATCACCAGTGAAGCAACCCAGCGCGACCAGGCCAGTGATTTATGCACAGCGATGTACGGCTTGTATTCACGTGCGGCAATGGGATAGAAAATGGCATAAATAATGGCAAAGATGGGAATGGCGATAAAGAAGGCAATCCATTCCTGTTTTTCAGCCGAACCAAGATAACACAACAGTAAAAACGCAAAAATAACCGACCAAAGCATCCACCAGATATACGCCAGAATCCGGCGTGTAAATAGCCAATGTAGAATACCCAGTTTTTTGAACTGACTGGAAAGATAAATTCGCTGAATGGTCACGCCATAGATCGCCGCAAAATAAATGGGCAATCCAAACAAAAATGTCACCAGCAAGGCAAACCACAACTGCTGGTCAGGAATCATCCGCCCAGAATAATAGGCAAACCCCAGCCAGCTTGACGACAAGACCAAATAGCCAAAAATTCTTAAGAAGCTAAGGTTTTTAAGCACTGAAAACACCCAAATGATTCCTTCATGATGGACAACTAGGGGGGTAAAAATAAACTGCCACAAAATTGTTAATTGAGATTGAATAGCTCGCTGATAGTAGACTTTATCTGGCGACTGGCTGTCAAGATATTGACCACGAATTACTCAACATCTCTTTAGGTTTCAATAAGATCAATGCAAGTATTACCATGTTAAGCTAAAGATAACTTCAGTTATTCACTGACTTGGAGAGTTTTGTGTTCTAATTTGCAGTTTGTTTTATTTTATTTAGTTAGCTTTTAATGATTCTGGAGAAAAAGATGACAATCGCTGACTGGTTGATGATCACAGCAGTTCTGCTGGGTCCAATCATTGCAGTTCAACTTACACGATTCCTTGATAACAAAAAGGAAGAACGAAAGCGCAAGCTGCAAGTGTTTAAGACACTTATGGCTACCCGTGCTTATCCAGTTTCTTGGGATTATGTAGTAGCGCTAAATCGTATTGATCTTGAATTTGACAAAGATAATAAAAAAGAAAAAGCCGTTATTGAAGCTTGGAAGGCATATTTGGATTTACTCGGCGCCAAAAGCATGTCTCCTGAGCAATGGACTATAAAACGCGTTGATCTTCTTGTCGAGCTATTACACAAAATGGCGCAAGTTCTCGATTACGACTTCGATAAAACATACATTAAGAACTCTTCTTATTCACCTGTCGCGCATGGAAACATCGAAGATGAACAGAAAGCACTCCGTATAGGCTTAATTGAAGTGCTCGAAGGCAAACGCTCCATATCAATGTCGGTAGTCAATTGGCCGCAAAATCAATGAAAGCAACATAGGAGTCGATCTCGCATTGTGTATCATCAACCAACTTCTATTACCTATGCTGAGATAGTTAAAGATAATTTTTTTTTCAGCAACCAATTAATACTCTTATTGAGCGGACATCTTGAAACACTGGACCAATATCACGTTACCTATCCCAGAATGGCTGAATACCTGGGCTGCCGGAACCATGGAGACCTTTCCTGAAATGAATCAGAGAATGGCATTAGTCATTGATTTGGCTCATGTAAGCGTGAAAACTGGCGGAGGACCTTTCGGCGCGGCTGTCTTTAATCAACGCACCGGCGAACTCATTGCGCTCGGGGTCAACTGGGTCATTCCCGGAAAATCCTCATTGTTGCACGCCGAGGTGATGGCGCTGGCTTTGGCAGAACAAACGCTGGGAAGTTATGAACTGACCAATCAAGGTTCTTTTGAGTTAGTAACCAGCGTGGAACCCTGTTGTCAGTGTCTGGGTATATTGGTGTGGGCTGGCGTGACGTCGATTGTCTGTGGTGCGCATTCGGAGGATGCAGAGGCCGTCGGCTTTAATGAAGGCCCTCGTTTGCCAAACTGGGAACAGGAACTGGTACAAAGAGGAATCAGCGTAACACGGGAAGTGATGCGCCCTCAGGCCGTAGAAGTCTTGCAAAGCTACACAGGAAAAATTTATAACTGCCATTTGCAAATAAGTAATCAGGTCAGGTAATTTGCAGTATTTTTATACTGAAATATTAGATTTGAGTAATACAGGATTCGCATGAAACAGAAAATATTATCGCATTGTATTTATTGTTTAATGATGTCAGCAACGATGACCGGCTGCGTGTCCGCGACAGTCACCGCAGTGAACCTTGGCTTCTCCAGTCTGTTTATCAAAGAATGGCTTTATTCATGGAGCATTGCTTTTCCGGTTGGTCTCATTCTTTTGCTTCTGCTATCACCGCTATACAGGCGTATTGTGGAATCAATAGTACGTTAAGTTCAAGCTGACTTCCATCGGTTAGAAAAAGGCTACTTTCTGGCCTTTCATCCGGTTTGACACGCTATTGGACTCTCGGTACATTCTTTCAGATGGTTTTGGCCTTCCAGCTGATCGTAGCTTTTGCCGACCAGAATCTGGAAACCGACAAGGAGAATGACTTTGAACCAGAAATCAAACAGCAATACTATTGGCACCGACGAACAGATCATTTCCGGCAGGAATGGATGGGTAATGCTGGTGATGTTTCTATCGGTGCTTCTGTTTGCAGTGTTTCTCGTTGCTACGCCCGGCAGTCCTGTCAAATTAATGGGTGGCGCACTGCTGCTTGCGGTGACGCTGTTTTGTGGCAAAGGTTTTTTCACGCTCGAACCTAATCAGGCGGCTGTTATGATTTTCTTCGGCAGTTATGCCGGCACGGTCTGTGAGAGCGGTTTTTTCTGGGTCAATCCATTTTATAACAGAACACCCGTATCATTGCGCATCAACAATTGGAACACGCCGGTTCTTAAAGTGAACGATGAACGCGGCAATCCGATTGAAATTGCCGCGGTGATCGCGTGGCGCGTACAGGATACCGCCAGAGCGACTTTCGACGTTGAGAGTACGTTGAATTACCTTCAGATCCAGAGTGAATCCGCGATACGCCAGGTCGCCAGCAGCCATGCCTATGACGACACCGAAGTAATTGATGGAAAGCGCAAGAAAAGTCTGCGTACTGACCTGGATGCCATTGCGGAGCTGCTGCGCGAATCGATCCAGCAGCATGTCGATGTCGCCGGTATCGTGATCGAGGAAGCCAAGATTGCCCATCTTGCCTACGCGCCAGAGATTGCAAATGCCATGTTGCGACGCCAACAAGCCGAAGCGGTTGTAATGGCACGCCAGACACTGGTAGATGGCGCAGTCGGTATGGTCGATGTGGCATTGAAAAATCTGGAGGATAAGAAAATCGTATCGCTGACCTCAGATCAGCGTGCCGTGCTGGTCACCAACATGATGACGGTGTTGCTGTCAGAAACAGGCGCCCAACCGGTGATTCAGATGGCGCAAACAACGCAGTAACGGATTTGAGTTTTGTAGGTACAAAACAGTGGCTGGGATCCTGGTTCCAGCCGTTACCATCAGGACTTAATCAGAAAGCCTCAAATCAGCCATCTCCATACAATCTTTCTGACCGGCCGATCTGTGACAACCTAAAAACCAGTCTGCCCCGAGCATCAAATTAAAATTGCAGTTGATATACTTGTGATGCAGTAATGATGCCGAACCAGGTATCTGAAATAGCAGGTTCCTATTACCTGCTTCATATCAGAAATTAACTTAATTCACTTTCCTGCCGTTCGGAGTCAAACAACGTGACAAAGTTGGTTCTAAAGGTTTTGCAGTGATGGGCCACATGATGTGAATACCATGAATGAGTAATATAAGTGCCCAGATAACCTAATTCAAGCCATGATTTTCTTGTACGCCATTTAGCATGCAAACAATACCGATGAATACCGATGCGCAATCGATTCAACAATCGAGAAAAGAACCCAGCACAATCCCTGAAATAACCCGCCCTGCCACTATCATAAAACGTTCCACGATTGGAATTTTGCGTTCTACCATAACGCGATTCGCTGTTGAACAATGCTTTGCCAAATCATGCTGTTTTGTATTTTCACAAAATAATTGAATATCAACTGTGCGATTTATCACATCAATTCATGCGTTATTACCAGTTATAATAAAATGCGGTATTAGAACTAACCGTTGCATTCTGAAGAGAAGCATATTATGAGTAGATATCTTGTGTTGCTATTAGCCTTCTCCGGCCTATCCCTTAATTACGCAGCTGCTGAAGAGACACCCAGTTTTCAGGATAATACTCTCAGCATTCCCCGGGTTGATACGCCACAACAGGTAGGAAAATATCAGTTTGTTCAATTCAGACTCGCACCCGATGGCCGATGGGATCTGCTGCAGGCCAGTGAACCGATGCAGGCATATATCGATCAGATTGAGGTAAAGATACTGGAAAGCTTCCCAGTACAAATTCATATTCTGGTATCAGGCAACCTGCCCACACCCTGCTATCAGCTTGACCCCATCAACAAACGGTATGCAGACAATCATTTTGAAGTTGCAATTAACACAACGCTGCTTCAGACAGTTATAGCATGCATTCAAGTCCTGCAACCGTTTCAGGTCATTGTTCCATTAGATATATACGGTCTGCTGGCGGGCAGCTACCAGGTTCATGTGAATGACAAATCAACGAGCTTTGAGTTGAGTAAAGATAATCAATAATAGCGATCTCCAAGTTATACAACCGTACACATCATTAAATTGGTGCATCGCACAACACCAATCTTCTCAGGAATAATTCCATCCTGCTGCATTAACTTTCTTTCTGGCCAATACCTCAGTCAGCTTTATCAAATCCGTAATTGGATTGAAGCCCTCAATTTTAATCGAAGAATGCCGTAAAAAAGATAGCAGGAGCGTGGCAATCCCATATTAATGAAAATACAGATTTAATTTAAGGTGCGTTATGAGTTCACAATCAGCATTAAATATTGATCTTCGCCAGATGATTATTGCGATCGAGACATCTGTCTCGCTCGTTGGCATGAATGACACAGACCATGGCAAGCGTGTTGGTTATATCGCCAGCCAGCTTGCACGCCAACTGGGTTTCAGTCAGCAGGATATACAGTTCTCGTTTGAGCTTGGCCTGCTGCACGACTGCGGTGTCTCGACAGAACAGATGTCCAGCCTGGCTAATCATTTTGATTGGAGCGGGACTCATGTACATTGCGATATCGGATATCGGTTATTAAAAGATTTTGAGCCGCTTGCAAAGTTTGCGACCCCCATCTTTTACCATCACACGCCCTGGGGTCAGCTCGGCACACTTGATATCAGCACACAAGACGCAGGCATGGCAAATCTTATTTCTCTTTCTGATCGCATTGATCTGCTGGCGGCCAGCCATTACCAGACTGATATTTTATTGGCAAAGAAAGAAATTGTTCAGTCCATTACCAATCATGCAGGCGGCCAGTTTGATCCGCTACTGGTCAATGCATTCTGTGAAGTTGAGAAATCCGAAGCATTCTGGATCGCGTTGAAAGACCGCCATATTGTCCGCTATACATGGGATATGGGGCAGATTAAAAGTAACAGGCCATTGTCACTGCCGCAACTGAGACAACTCTCTCTGATCATGTCGTATATCGCCGATCAGAAGAGTCCGTTTACGGCACAACATTCGGTCAGAGTGGCTGATCTTGCAAAATACCTTGCAGCAGCCCATGGCTTATCTGAAGAGCAATGCCAGAAAGTTGAGATAGCCGGCTTATTACATGACCTTGGCAAACTACATGCCCCAGGCAATATCCTTGAAAAACCAGGACCGCTGGATGATACAGAGCGCTTTATAATGGATCAGCGCAGCTACGAAACCTATGAAATTCTGCGCCATATCAATGGACTGGGTGATGTTGCGCTCTGGGCTGCATACCACTATGAAGGTGTCAATGGCGCCGGTTATCCGTTCCACCCCAGTAAAAGAGATTTAAGCGCGGAAGCAGGTATTATCGCCGTGGCTGATATTTTTCAGGCGCTTGTACAGGACAGGCCCTACCGTAAAGGCATGCCTTTGCACAAGGTACTCAACATCCTTGATGAGCTGGCCGATAATGGGAAACTTCAGAAGGATATCGTTAAACTTGCCAAGAAATTCGGTACCAAGTGTTTTGAAATTTCCAAAGGAACTGATCAGGACCATAGCCAGAATTACAGTGACCTATTCTCAGAAGTGAAATTACCGCAGAATGCACTGACCCATCCGTAGTCGGAACTTGCTTCCACTGAATGGTTTGCATGGTATAGTCGATCTGCCTATATCACTGTACTCAATGCACTCAAGTTCATATTGGATGAGGTAATTTGAAACGCGGACGTAACCATTATCAGTCATCGCGAACGAGTTAATATTCTCTATTCTAAACCTAATTCTAGTTGCGCTGGTAGATTGCAAAGCTTAGAAAACTATTTCACTGTAGCTTATCAACAAAGCAGCTACACTACCGAATCAGATCATGGAACTCGAGCTTGCCATCGCAATTTTTTATTGCGGGGACATCAGTACGACAACAGTACACGATTACAGAAAAGATGCTTAATCGCTGATAACTTTTAATCGAACTAGTAATACATAGCTGTAAATATTATCATTCAGACTCTAACATCCTTAAAAGAAGTGCCGCGTATTCAATTCTGAGAGGCATGCCCTCTACGAATATAAGGTATTGCGTACTTGTTGGGATCAGGATTTAACGCAGGTCAAAAGGGATTCTAATGATGAGAGAGAGATTCAGATTTACCGTAATGCTGTTTATACTATTTCTTTTTTCTTCTCAGGCCAGGGCAAGTGAAGAAATAACTGCAGAAGTCTATTTTAGCAGGGCAAGTACGAAAATTCTAAGTGGTGTGGCCAATGTAGCTACCGGATGGATGGAGTTACCAAAAAATATCATCTTGTGGAGCCAGAAGGATGATAGTGTATTAGTTGGTGTACCTGAAGGAGTATTATGGGGTATTGTTCATACAGCTAGTCGCACAGGAAGTGGTGCACTGGATCTTGCCACTTTTTGGCTTCCAACCTTTCCAACTCCAAGCCCAACTTTTATTTGGGATGATTTTTACCAGGAATCAGAATATTACGGATTCCGAATGGGCAGGTGATCTACCTGGGAAAGGTATCAATTGGGATCATTTATAGGGATACTCTGGATCGTCTAAGGTACCTACTACTGCATGTTTCCGGATGACATTGGTATCGGTTGAAATCGCGGATGTGGCATCCTTAAGTTCTTCGGTAATGGTTTGAAGTGATTTTATTTCGTTCTTTAGCACAACAATCTGTTTTTCGAGTTCGTGAGACGATCTTCTGTAGTAAATGTGAGTAATGACGAGAGAACCTATGGTTCCAAGAATTGCACCGAATATTAGTTCAAGCATATGAAGGTTCCATTCAGGAGGCTGATTCGCCTAGCGAAATATATACGGAATATATAGTAGCGTCAGTAGCGAGGTAGGGCGGATAAGTTTGTGCCACCCAACCAAAATCTGACGACTACTTATCTCGTCAACCCCGCATACAACACCGGCAATTTCTCCGGCAACCGTTCCACATGATCCACCACCAGGTAATTGCGTTCGCCGAAAATCCGTGACACATATTGATCCGCACGCGGATCGAGGCTCATGCAGTAGGTGAGGATGCCCGAACGCCCGGCTTCTTCCACAGCTTTTTTGGTATCAAAACGCAGGTATTGCGGGTCGCGCACGTCGACGTCGGCGGGTTCTCCGTCGGTGATGACCAGCAGCAGCTTCTTGGCTGACTTCTGCAGTTTCAGGTAATGACTGGCGTGGCGCATTGCGGCGCCCATTCGCGTCGACAGCTGTCCAGTCATACCGGCGAGCCGGGCTTTGGGGATTTCGTCGTAGGGTTGTTCGAAATCCTTGAAGCGGTAATATTCGACATCGTGCCGTCCGTCCGAGCAGAAGCCGTGGATGGCAAATGGGTCACCAATTTTATTGATCGCGTTGGCGAGCAATACCGTGGCCTGGCGCGTCAGGTCAAGCACGGAGTAGTCGTGACCGGCGACTTTGTCGTTGGTCGATTCGGATAAATCCAGCAGCACCAGCACCGAGATGTCGCGTACTTTGCGCACTGAACGCATCATAATACGCGGATCGGGTTGCATGCCCATGCGCATATCGATCATCGAGCGGATGGCAGCGTTGATGTCGATCTCATCGCCGTCTTCGAGTTTGCGGATGCGGCGTGTGCCTTGCGGTTGCATCGCGTCGAGCAGGAATTTCATGCGCGCGATTTCGCGTTTGTACTGGTTAGCGATATCGTCGATGCATTGCATGTCGCCCAGCTTGGCGCGTTTTTCCTGTACCGTGGCCCAATCCGGGCGCTCCAGTTGGATCTGGTAATCCCATTCGGAGTAGTGGTACGGTGCCGACACCGGTTCTTTGCCTTCCGATGCGTTGTACGAAACACCGTTGTCTTCGTACGGGAAGAACTCGGTGCCCATGACCCAGATTTCCTGTGCATCATCGCCGGCGGTTTCCACCTCGACTTCGTTGGCGAATTCCATTACATTGACGTATTTGCGCACTTGTTTGGGTGCTTCATAGCCCGCTGACAGGGATTTGTTTAAATCGAATTCCTCAAATTCCCAGAAATAACGATTGTCGTCGCGATACGGTGCGGTGAGCTGATCCGTGAGCATGGCGAAGGGAATATTTTTTTCTCTAAAACTATGCGTCAGTTGAACACCGATATCCCATGAGATTTGATAGGTATCCAGTTTGTCCTGTGCGGCTGCAAAAAGCTGACGGCCTTCGACTATCCAGCGATCGTTGTCCTGATAATCCGGGTCAAGTAAAGCGCGTGCCAGGCGATTGAGATAATCGCCCATGGTGACAGTCATATCCGGCGTGGCGGTATGCAGAGCTGCCCAGGTTTTGCGCAACCCTGGGAAACGGCGAATAGAACGTTCTTCAACGCGCGCATCTTCGATCACGGAAATGACCGCCATCTGCATCGGACTCAATCCTTCCGCAGAAATCGGTTGTTTGGTTTCCACCAGATGCGCAGCAGCGTGCGCGGCGGCGGCACGATAAACCTCGGTGGCGGTTACGCCCGCATGGCTGTCATAGGCATCCGGCAGGTAAATGAAGTAATTTTCGATATAGGGTTTGTAACCTTCACGCGTTTCAAAGTCACCGGAGGTGGGTTTCATGAAAAAATCACGTGCCCACAGTGCGCGCAAATACATATTGATGCGGCGCTGCACATCCACAAACAGGGTACCCTTGCGTTCTTTTTGCAGTACTGCGAGTGACTCCTTGGATTCCAATCCAAAATATTTGATTTGCTCTTCATAATTCGTGCGATGGGCATGCGCGCCCCACATCGCCCAGCGGCGCAAACCGCCCAGAGTCAATTGGCCAAACAGAATATCCAGTTTGTTGAGCATCGGGCGCATGCCACGCGGTGCTTGTGCAATCAAAGTATTCAGGAATTGCAGATAATTCTGGAATAGCTGCGCATCACCGAGGCGTTTGGCCGCAGTAGGAGAGGTGGCTAATACCAGCTCAATCACTGCGCCTGAAGTTCTTGATGCGAGTGAAAGCGCAGAAGTCGCCAGATCGCTGATAATATCTTCACCAATTTCTTTGGCTACCAATGGGACTTCATCGATCCAACAATCCACCAGACTGCGTCCGCGCCCTAATCCACGGATTGCCGAAGCACCTTTCAAGTAGTTATCCAATCCACGCGACGAAAAAGTTTTGACGGCTTCTGGCCATGCATGCTTGAGTAATTCAATCGATTCTGGTTCTAAATCTTCCAGTAATTCTTTGTAGTCATCCAGATTAATACTCATGGGAGCACCTGTTTATTTTTACAAAACAATCGATAAGTTTCTGAATTATAAGAATTCTTAATTAAAGAAAGTACTGACTGCAGCATCCAATGCATCGCGCATATCTGGATCATCGGTAATGGGGCGCACCAGCGCAACACGGCAAGCGGCATGGGCATTCACATTTTTGGCGATGAGACTGCCTGCGTAAATCAACATGCGAGTAGAGATGCCTTCATCCAGTCCATGACCTTTCAGGTTACGTGCACGTTCCGCAATCGATACCAGTTTCTCAGCAATTTCAGTGGACACACCCGTTTCATGCGCAACAATTTCACTTTCAACGTCATGGTTAGGATAATTAAAATCCAGTGCGCCAAAACGCTGTTTGGTGGATTGCTTGAGGTCTTTCATCAAGCTTTGATAACCTGGATTGTAGGAAATGACAATCTGGAAGTCAGCATGCGCATGAACGAGCTCGCCTTTTTTTTCCAATGGCAAGACACGGCGATTGTCGGTTAATGGATGGATCACAACAGTGGTATCCTGACGCGCTTCAACCACTTCGTCCAGATAGCAGATGGCGCCATAGCGCGCCGCAACAGCCAACGGACCATCCTGCCAGCGTGTGCCGTTGGCATCCAACAAAAAGCGACCCACCAGATCGGATGCGGTCATATCTTCGTTACAAGCCACGGTAATCAGCGGTTTTTTTAATTTCCAAGCCATGTATTCAACAAAACGAGTTTTACCACAGCCGGTAGGACCTTTCAGCATCATCGGCATGCGCACCGAATAGGCGGCTTCATATAATTCCACCTCATCAGCTACGGGATGGTAATAGGGCTCGGTGGTTATACGGTATTGATCAATGATTTCGCTCATGATGAACTCCTGTTATAGCTATCTGAAAAGTACTTTATTTTGGTCAAAAAAAACCCCCCGATCCTTTTGCAGGTAAAGGGGGTTCCAGGGTACGAAACCCGTTGTATCTTAAACAGTCTTGCCGCGGTATATCACCATGGCAGTGCCTTGTGATTGGTTGAAATTATTGTAACCAATTAAACGGACATGATTATTCGGATTGGCTTTATGACACGCGGCAGCCTCTGCCAACACGCGATCTACATCAGTTTCACCAAACATAGGTAGTTTCCACATATACCAGTAGGAATCCATTACATACTCTGGTTCTGTATGCTCGATGGCTGGATTCCAGCCTTTACTAATTAAATACTGTACTTGCTTCTTGATATCTTTGTCAGACATTGCAGGCAGGTAGGAAAATGTCTCAAACTTACGGCTTGCAGGATCACTGACACGTGATTTGTAATCAATTACTTCGCTCATTATTTATTCCTCATTTTTAGAGAGATGAAGAAGAAAAGCTATGTTAACCATCGGCTTTTCTTCTTTAGTCATGTGTTGCTTACTTGTGGGCTACGTCGAGCTTATCAACCGTATCAAACTCGAACTTAATTTCTTTCCATGTTTCCATGGCGATTTTTAGTTCGGGACTGTTCTTAGCAGCTTTGGTTAGAATCGCTTTGCCTTCCTTCTCGATTTCAACACCTTGGTTACGTGCTTCTACGCAGGCTTCCAATGCCACACGGTTAGCAGCGGCACCAGCAGCGTTACCCCATGGGTGACCTAAGGTACCGCCACCAAATTGCAAGCAGGCATCATCACCGAAAATAGCAACCAGTGCTGGCATATGCCAAACGTGAATACCGCCCGAAGCAACCGGGAATACACCTGGCATAGAGCCCCAGTCTTGATCGAAGAACAAGCCGCGGCTGCGGTCTTCTTTGATGAATTTGTCGCGCATGGTATCGATCCAGCCGAGAGTTGCTGCACGGTCACCCTCTAGTTTGCCGACTACGGTACCGGAATGCAGGTGATCACCCCCGGATAAACGGAGTACCTTGGTTAAAACGCGGAAATGAATACCATGGTGCGGATTGCGATCAAGCACGGCGTGCATAGCGCGGTGGATGTGTAACAGCATTCCATTGTTGCGGCACCAGTTAGCCAGTCCCGTATTGGCAGTTAAACCACCGGTCAGGTAGTCATGCATGATGATCGGCGCGCCCAATTCTTTAGCAAACTCTGCACGCTTATACATTTCTTCTGGGGTTGGTGAGGTTACGTTCAAATAGTGACCTTTACGTTCTCCGGTTTCACGCTCAGCTTTTTGGCAAGCTTCAACCACGAATTCGAAACGATCACGCCAGCGCATAAAAGGTTGACTGTTAACGTTCTCATCATCCTTGGTCAGATCCAGACCGCCGCGCAGACATTCGTACACAGCACGGCCATAGTTTTTGGCAGACAGACCCAGTTTAGGCTTAATGGTACAACCTAACAATGCGCGGCCATACTTGTTCAGACGATCACGTTCCACTTGAATACCTGCTGGAGGTCCACCGCAGGTTTTGACGTAGGCAATCGGGAAACGAACATCTTCCAGACGCAGTGCGCGAAGCGCTTTAAAACCAAATACGTTACCCACCAGCGAGGTCAGCACGTTAACCACGGAGCCTTCTTCAAAAAGATCAATAGGGTAAGCTACGAATGCGTAGAAACATGTGTCATCACCAGGCACGTCTTCAATCTTATAAGCACGTCCTTTATAGTAATCCAAATCGGTTAAAAGATCAGTCCAAACTGTGGTCCAGGTACCCGTGGAAGATTCAGCAGCCACTGCAGCAGCAACTTCTTCACGAGGTACACCGGCCTGTGGCGTAATTTTGAAACATGCCAGAAGATCGGTATCCAGCGGAGTATAATCAGGGGTCCAGTAAGTGTGTCTATATTCTTTTACACCAGCGTTATATATTTTTACTGCCATAGTTTCTTCTCCAGTTAAGTTCCACTCAACTCCAGTCAACAGCTTAGACAGAAAAGAGAGGATATTGCGTTACAAACATGACTACTCAAATCTATGAAACGCACTATAGCGCCATTAATCTATAAGAACAAATCAATAATACTGATAACTATGATAAGGTTATACTTATGATAAATCTTATTGAACCGCTGTATGCTACATCTTACTTTACGACAATTAAAGGTATTTGAATCGGTGGCCAGGCATTTGAGCTACTCACGGGCAGCTGATGAGCTCCATTTAACGCAACCAGCTGTTTCCATGCAGATAAAGCAACTGGAAGACAACATCAGTTTACCGCTATTTGAACAACTGGGTAAACGAATTTACCTGACCGAAGCAGGACGCGAGCTATACCAATACAGTCGTTCGATTTCGCAACAGCTATCCGATATGGAAGTAGCGCTGGATGAGTTGAAGGGCATGGAGCGCGGCAAACTGAACATTTCAGTGGTTACCACCGCCAACTATTTTGCACCGCATCTGTTGGCCAAGTTCTGCCAGCGTTATAGTGGCATCACTGTCAGCTTGAATGTTTCAAATCGTGAAACGGTCTTAAAGCAACTGGCTGATAACCTGATTGATCTGGCTATTATGGGACAGCCGCCAGAGAATCTCGACATCGATAGCGAGTCATTTATGGAGAACCCGCTGGTTGTCATTGCGCCACCCAGCCATCCACTGTGTCAGGAATCCAGGATTCCGGTAAAACGCTTGGAAAATGAGATTTTCCTGGTGCGTGAACCAGGCTCCGGGACACGCAGCGCCATGGAGCGTTTCTTTGCCGCCCATAAAATAAAAATTAATAAGGGCATGGAAACGGATACCACGGAAGCTATCAAGCAAGCGGTTCAGGCCGGCATGGGCCTGGGCATCATGTCGCAGCACACAGCCGAACTGGAGCTTGAAACAAACCGTTTGAAGGTATTGGATGTACAGGGTTTTCCTATAATCCGCTATTGGCATGTGGTAAACCGGAAAAACAAACGCCTGTCGGGTGTGGCCAATGCATTCAGGGAGTTTTTATTAACAGAGGCGGCAAAATTGATGCAAGAATCAAAAATTAAATAAAGTTTATTGGAATCATCAAAACTTAATATAGTTTCTGGCGTCAGAATAACCTTACACCACCAATCCTGTAAAAAACATGATCAACCCGAACCACCTCAATGAACATTCCCCTGATACCGGCAATTCAACGCAACCCGGCACCTATTTTATTTGCGGCCTGCTTGCAACAACCATCCTGATGGTCGATTTACATATACCACTCGGGGTAGCCAGTGGCGTCCCCTATATCGTGGTCATTCTATTCTCGCTCAAATCCCCTGAAAAGCGTTTTACCCTTATCGCTGCCGTGCTATGCACAGTATTTGTTGGGATCGGCTACATTGGATCACCCCCTGCACCGGATCATGTTCCCTTCTATCAAGTTCTTGCCAATCGCTCCTTGGCCATTTTCGCCATCTGGACGACAGCAATACTGACATTGATACAGCGAGACAAAACACATGCATTACATGAAGAACGATTAAAGAGTCTGCTGACTGCGCGAGAAATCGAGATTGAAAAGGAAAAATTAAAAACTTTGAAAGCGACCATGCGTACTGTACAGGACATCACTGGTAATTTTCTCAACAGCATGCAACTCATCCAGCTTGAAATCGACAGAAATAAAACCCTGTCACCTGAAACAGTAAACAAACTGGACGAGCTGATTCAGGACACCGCCGTGAGAATCAACAAATTAGGCAATCTTGAAGAAATTCGTGAAAAAAGAATGGCCGGCGACTTGACTGGCATTGATTATGAACAACCCACCAGAAAAATATAGGGCATGAGAAACCACGGTAATCCGGAAAATTAATGCCGGGTTACCGGATATCCACTGCATCCAGATTATTTCTCCTGTTCATCCTTATATGGCGCATTCAGTGTACCCTTAACACACCTTCTTTTGAGAAAATTAGAATGACGTTATGATAGCGGGCATTGAGCGGCATATAGATATAATCATCCACGCCACCTTTAGATTCAGCCAGAAAAACATCCAATTCCTTCTTCATCTCTTCATTAACAGCAATGATCTGGCCGATATCTATCCGGCGGCCAAATACTTCATCCCGATTTTCCTTAAACGATCGATAGAGACGAGATTGCTCCATCGGCGCCAGGTTCTTTTCAGTAATGATACGTAACATTTCACGTAGCCCGTCAGTATCTACAGGGTGGTGCACGTGAATCAATGCTGGTTTCTCTGTACTGAATTGACTCAATTGATTCAGAGGAATATCAAGCGTTTTAAATGTCTTTGCAGGCATCGTATAAAATTGACCATCCCAGTGCACTACTGCGACGGGTCGCTCATTATGTACCGTATAAATTCCCCATAGCAGAACACTCACCTGAACTAATGCAATGACACTCAAATCGAAACGAATTTCACGCCTTGATTTATTCGGATTAAAGATGATGAGGGTTATAAACGGACCTAATACCAGGTCAATCAAGGCAATGATTCGAATACCCTGCCAACCACCATCCGCAGTAAAATAAGGAATTGGATACCACTCAAAAATGATGAAATAGGCAAGAATCAGGAAAATTACACTGCTGATACTTAAGTGAATACCCGCTGCCTTGAATTTGGATTTAATCAAAGAAGAATGTTTTCCTGCTGTCATTATTTCCTCCATCAGATAACCCCTGACAAACTGTCTAAGAATAAAAATAATATTTACACAACAATTTTCCAAACTTTAAAAACTCAATTTATATCGACACGAATAGCGTGTACTTTAACACCCCAGGCTTGATTGAGCCGACAATGACTCCCCTTGTATTTATTATCTTTTCTTACATCCTCCCTCAGCCATGAATTTAAACAATACTGGATATCCATAGAAATCGGGTAACGTATGCCAACGTTTTTTTATCTACATTCAGCCGGTGCTTTCCTTGACAAAATGCACAGCATCACTATAATCCATCCTTTGTTTCTGAAGTGTCTAAGTCGCACGGGGACTTCTTATTGCGGGAATAGCTCAGTGGTAGAGCACAACCTTGCCAAGGTTGGGGTCGCGAGTTCGAGCCTCGTTTCCCGCTCCAATTTCCTTAGAAAACCGATCTTTTAAGACATGAAGCATACTGCTGGAAATTAACAGGATTCTGGCAAGATCTGTTTTCCCGTGAGATATGCAATGCATTTGAAAGTTATGTAATAATGGCGGGGTGGCAGAGTGGTCATGCAGCGGCCTGCAAAGCCGTCTACGCCGGTTCGATTCCGACCCCCGCCTCCACCGATCTGACATTCATATCGCCCGGGTGGTGAAATAGGTAGACACAAGGGACTTAAAATCCCTCGGGCTTAAACCGCCCATGCCGGTTCGATTCCGGCCCCGGGCACCATCAGGTAGTTCAACACAGTCCAAATAAGTCCGCAAAACACGCATAAACAAATAATCTTGCTGTTTTTGTTGTCCAGCAAAATGCAGTAACATCCTTTACAACAAGCCAAATTTGCAGTAACTCACCAAGTTACTGCTTTTTACTGTAGGAGTTACTGCAATGGCTCGACATACAATCAAAACTGATGTAACAATCAAGGCAGTCAAACCCATGGCGACGGTCTATACCTGTTGGTCAAACCGAATGGTGCCAAATGGTGGAGATTTGATTACTCTATTGGTGGCCCAAAAGAAAAACCCTTTCTGTAGGCGTCTACCCTGATACAACATTAAGTGCGGCACAAAAAAAAGCCAATGATGCACGTGAACTGGTAGCGGCAGGCACAAACCCTAGCGATATTCGCAAGACTGCCAAGCAGGTACAGGCAAAACGGCTGGAAGCCGAACGACGGATAGATGAAGGATTACCTGCTGCCGGTTCTTTTGAAGATGTCGCACAAGAGTGGGCATGATCTTACCCCGGTAATTCGTACATCTTAACGTGCTTATTATGCGGTCTTTTTCAACTGTGCCACAAGCCAGTTTTGCTCAAACTTCATTGGACTGATGTAATTCAGTGTCGAATACAGTCTTCTGTGGT
>Ga0255338_1000948_pt1 | contig 66328 bp, 70 predicted proteins | sample MeOH1_35cm_T4_19_FD_203715 | JGI IMG/M metagenome (GOLD analysis project Ga0255338, IMG submission 203715) | Sandy soil microbial communities from University of British Columbia, Vancouver, Canada - MeOH1_35cm_T4_195 | ecosystem: Engineered > Artificial ecosystem > Sand microcosm > Unclassified ... | reverse complement strand
CGGCAAGGACGTCGTGATCGTCGGCGGCGGCGACAGTGCCTTCGACTGGGCCCACCACCTCGAGCCGATCGCGTCCTCGGTGACCCTCGTGCACCGCCGCGACGCGTTCCGGGCGCACCAGGCCACTGTCGACGCCGTGCTCGCCGGTCGCACCGAGGTGATCACCAAGGCCCAGGTCACCGCGATCGTCGGCGACGACCGGGTCGAGAAGGTCGAGATCACCACCAACGACGGCGAGGTCCTCGTCCGGCCGGCCCAGGCCGTGGTCGCGGCGCTCGGCTTCATCGCCGACCTCACCGCGATGCAGGACTGGGGCCTGGAGTTCGACAAGCGCCAGATCCGGGTCGACACCGCCATGCGCACCAACCTGCCCCGCGTGTTCGCCGCCGGCGACATCACCGAGTACGACGGCAAGGTCCGCCTGATCGCCGTCGGGTTCGGTGAGGTCGCGACCGCGATCAACAACGCCGCGCCGCTGGTCTTCCCGGATCAGGGCGTCTTCCCCGGCCACTCCAGCGAAGGGTCCTGACCATGGCGACCGGCCGCGACGCGGTGAAGCTGACCGACGAGGAGCTCGCCGACTTCCTCGAGTCGAACATGAAGGTGCAGGTGGCCACCAACGGCCCCGACGGCCACCCCCACCTGACCACGCTGTTCTACGTCATGGTCGACGGGCAGATGTTCTTCTGGACCTACGGCAAGAGCCAGAAGATCCTGAACCTCCGCCGCGATCCGCGGATCACCTGCCTGGTGGAGGACGGCGAGGACTACTTCGAGCTCCGCGGCGCGACCATCACCGGCAAGGCCCGCCTGATCGAGGACTACGACCAGCTCGTCGACCTCGGCGGCCGGGTCGCCCGGGTGATGGCGAACGGGGAGGACCTCGGCGACTTCGGGGACCAGATCGTCGCCCAGCAGGCCCGCAAACGGGTCGGCGTGATCGTCGAGCCCGAGAAGATCGCGAGCTGGGACCACCGAAAGATGACCGCTCCATCAGGAGGAACAGCATGAAGATCAAGGTCGACTTCGACCTGTGCGAGTCCAACGCGCTGTGCGAGGCGCTCGCACCGCAGAACTTCCAGATCGACGACGACGACTTCCTGCAGGTCATCGACGAGAACGTCACGGACGCGACCCGGGACGCGGTGATGCAGGCGGTCGCCGCCTGCCCGAAGTCCGCGATCAGCGTCGTCGAGGACTGAGCACCACCACCCTTCCGAGCTCGAGGAGCCCTGTTTCGCATGCCTGAAAACGCTGCCGCCCAGCCCGACCCGCTGTCCCTGGACGGCCGGGTCGCCGTCGTCACCGGCGCGGGTGCCGGCCTCGGTCGGGCCGAGGCCGTCGCGCTGGCCCGGGCCGGGGCGGCCGTGGTCGTCAACGACCTGCCCGGTGCCGGGAAGGAGACGGCCGAGGAGATCCGCAGCCTCGGCGGCACGGCCGCCGTCGTGGCCGGTGACGTCGGGGAGCGGGCGACTGCCGACGCGATGATGGCGGCCGCGCTCGACCTGGGTGGTCTCGACATCGTCGTCAACAACGCCGGTGTCACCCGCGACAAGATGCTGTTCAACATGACCGACGAGGAGTTCGACCTCGTCGTCAGGATCCACCTGCGTGGGCACTTCCTGCTCTCGCGCAACGCGGCGTCGTACTGGCGCGGCCGCCACAAGGAGACCGGTGAGCAGGTCTACGGGCGGGTCGTGAACACCGCGTCGGAGGCCTCGCTCGGCGGGTCGCCCGGCCAGGCCAACTACGCCGCGGCGAAGGCCGGCATCACTGCGCTGACGCTGTCCACCGCCCGCGGCCTGGGCAAGATGGGCGTGCGTGCGAACGCGATCGCGCCCCGGGCCCGCACCGCGATGACGGCGGCGGTGTTCGGCGAGGACACCTCCGGCAAGGCGATCGACCCGTACTCCGCCGACCACGTCGCACCCCTGGTGGCCTACCTGGCGTCCCCGGCGGCCGAGCGGATCAACGGCCAGCTGTTCGTCGTGTACGGCGGCATGGTCGCCCTCGTCGCGGCGCCCGTCGTCGAGCAGCGCTTCGACACGGCCGGGGACCTGTTCGACCTCGCCGAGCTCGACAAGACCGTCGGCGGCTACTTCGCGGACCGCGACCCGGCGCGCTGCTTCGCCGCCGACTCGGTCATGCAGCTCACCGTCTGACCGACCACCCGTTCCCAGGAAGAAGGACCAGATGAACCGACTCAGCGGGAAGGTCGCCATCGTCACCGGCGGCTCCCAGGGACAGGGTGCGGCGATCGCGCGCGCGTTCGTGGCCGAGGGCGCGAAGGTGGTCATCGCCGATGTGGCCGACGAGCCCGGTGCGCTGCTCGCCAAGGAGCTGGAGGCAACGGCGCCGGGTGCGGCGTACTTCCGGCACCACGACGTCAGCGACGAGGCCTCGTGGACGGCGCTGGTCGAGGAGACCAACGAGCGGTTCGGCCCGGTCAGCGTGCTCGCGAACAATGCCGGGATCCTGCGCTTCGGCGAGCTGGAGCGGATGCCGGTCGAGGAGTTCGAGCTGCTCTTCCGGGTCAACCAGCTGGGCTGCTGGCTGGGGATGAAGTCGGTGGCCCGCACCATGCGCAAGAACGGCGGTGGCTCGATCATCAACGCCTCCTCGGTCGAGGGCCTGGCCGGCATGCCGACCCTGACCGGCTACACCGCGACGAAGTTCGCCATCCGCGGGATGACCAAGGCAGCCGCGCTCGAGCTGGGCCCGAAGGGCATCCGGGTCAACTCCGTGCACCCGGGGATGATCGACACCCCGATGACGCGCCCGCACGGCGGGGACGCCGCGATGGAGTTCGGCGCCTCGAAGGTCGCCCTCAAGCGGGTCGGGACGCCTGCGGACATCGCGCCGCTGTACGTCTACCTGGCCAGCGACGAGTCCAGCTTCGTCACGGGTGCCGAGATCGCGATCGACGGCGGCGCGACGGCCACCCACGCCTTCGGGGGATGACGGACCTTCGGGTCGCGGTGCGGTGCGCCCTACCTGAGCACGAGGCGGACGGCGGACTCGATGTGCTCGCTGACCTCCTCGGCCGACGAGCGTCCGGTCACCCAGGAGACCAGGGCGGAGAGCCAGACGTCGCTGATCACCCGGGCGGTGAGCATGTCCTCGTCGGAGGGCTGAGCGCCCTCGACGTACGCGTCGCCGTGGATCGCGCGCGTGAGCATGGTGGTCAGCTGCATGCCGACCACGTGGATCTCGGTGGCGACGCTCGCGTCGGCGAACATGAACGCGCGGGTCAGCGCCTCGGTCAGATGGGCGTCGCCCTGCATGCCGCGGGTGGCGCGCTTGAGCACGTGGATCACGCGCTCCGCGGGCGTGTCGCCCGGCACCGGCCGGCGGCCGACGATCGACTGGGTGTCCTCGAACTGCCGGGCCAGCGCGGAGACGAGCAGGTGGATCTTCGACGGGAAGTAGCGGTACAGCGTGCCGAGCGCGACGTCAGCCTTCTCGGCGACGGCGCGCATCTGGACGGCGTCGAAGCCGCCCCGGGAGGCGAGCTCGATGGTGGCGTCGAGGATCCGGCGACGTCGATCGCGCTGGGCGGCCGATCCGAGATCGTCGAGGGCCAACGAGTTCGTGGTGGTCAAGGTCTCAGTCCTTTGCACGTGCTGTGTGGTTCCCAGGTGCGAGGCTTGGGCATTCCCGGCACACTTGTCCGGCCCGGGAGTGGTTCCCGCGGTCCTGCCCAGGTCTTGCCCAAGGTTGTGCCCAAGGTCGTGCTCAGTGTCCCGCACCACGGCGCCACTACAGGCTAGCAACGCGCTTGGGCATAATAGAAACACGTTTCAGTTACAAATCACTGCTCGGCCAACAGAATCAGGGGGCGTGCCGTTGCGCATCGCACTCGTGTCCTACCGCAGCAAGCCGCATTGCGGGGGACAGGGCGTCTACGTGCGCCACCTCAGTCGTGAGCTGGTCGCGCTCGGGCACACCGTGGAGGTGTTCTCCGGGCAGCCGTACCCCGAGCTCGACGAGGGCGTCTCGCTCACCAAGGTGCCCAGCCTCGACCTGTACCGCGAACCGGACCCCTTCCGGATGGTCTGGCCGTGGGAGTTCCGCGACCTGATCGACGCACAGGAGTTCGCCATCATGTGCACGGCCGGGTTCCCGGAGCCGCGCACCTTCGGCAAGCGCGTCCTCAAGGTCCTGCGTGAGCGCCGCGACGACTTCGACGTCGTCCACGACAACCAGGTGCTCGCCCACGCGATCATGCGGATCGAGACGGAGCTCGGGATCCCGGTCCTGACCACCGTGCACCACCCGATCACCTTCGACCGCAGGGTCGACATCGCGGCCGCACCGACGCTGCGCAAGAAGCTCAGCCTGCGGCGCTGGTACGGCTTCCTGCGGATGCAGGGGGCCGTGGTCCGCAAGGCCCGCTGGATCCTGCTGCCCTCGGAGTCCTCCAAGCGCGACGCCGCGAAGGACTTCGGCGCCGACCCGGCGAAGATGCAGGTGATCCCGTTGGGTGTCGACGACTGCTTCGTCCCGCCGACGAAGCCGCGCGTGCCCGGCCGGCTGGTCGCGATGGCCAGTGCCGACGCCCCGATGAAGGGGATCGCGACCCTGCTCGAGGCGTTCGCCAAGCTGCGTACCGAGCGCGACGTGGAGCTGCTGCTCGTGACCAGGCCGACGCCGGGCGGGCGCACCGAGCAGCTCATCGAGGAGCTCGGGATCGGCGACCGTGTCGGGTTCGTCAACGGCATCAGCGACGCCGAGCTGGTCGAGGTGATGGGCTCCGCGGAGATCGCGTGCGTGCCGTCGCTCTACGAGGGCTTCTCGCTGCCGACCGCGGAGCTGATGGCCTGCGAGACGCCACTGGTGGTCAGCCGCACCGGCGCGATCCCCGAGGTGGTCGGCCCCGACGGCCTCTGCGCCGACCTGGTGACCCCGGGTGACGTGGGCGAGCTGACCCGCACGATCGCCGACCTGCTCGACGACCCGGAGCGGCGGGCCCGGATGGGCCGGGCCGGCCGCGTCCGCGCCCAGGAGCTGTTCAGCTGGCGCGCCGTCGCCCGGTCGACCGCCGCGGCGTACGAGCGGGTCGTGGAGGACTTCGCCACCGAGTCCGCCGGCCGGCGCGACCTCCACCTTCAAGAACTCCACCTGCAAGAAGAAGGAACGAACTGATGCTGACCGTTGACTTCGACCGGCTCGGGCTGCGCCCGGGCGACCGGGTGATCGACATGGGCTGCGGCGCCGGTCGGCACGCGTTCGAGATGTACCGCCGCGGCGCCGACGTGGTCGCGTTCGACCAGGACGCCGACGAGCTGGCCGGCGTGCTGGAGCTGTTCGGGGCGATGAAGGAGGCCGGCGAGGTGCCCGAGGGCGCCGAGGCCGACATCAAGGAGGGCGACGCGCTCGCGCTGCCGTTCGCCGACGACGAGTTCGACCGGGTCGTGGCCTCCGAGGTGCTCGAGCACATCCACGAGGACCAGCGGGCGATCAAGGAGCTGATCCGCGTGCTCCGGCCCGGCGGCACGATGGCGATCACGGTCCCGCGGTGGCTGCCCGAGGTGGTCTCCTGGCGGCTGAGCGACGACTACCACAACACCCCCGGTGGCCACATCCGCATCTACACCGACCACGAGCTGAAGTGGAAGGTCGTCAACGAGGGCATGGTCTTCGAGGGCAAGGACCACGCGCACGGCCTGCACACGCCGTACTGGTGGCTGAAGTGCGCTGTCGGCATCGACAACACCGAGCACCCGCTGGTCAAGGCATACCACCAGGTGCTGGTCTGGGACATCATGAAGACGCCGCGCTACTCGACGGCCACGCGGCTGGCCGAGAAGGCGTTGAACCCGGTGCTCGGCAAGAGCATGGTGCTCTACTTCCGCAAGCCCGAGTAGGTCCCTTGTCCAGCTCATCCCTCCACACCTGGCAGATCCCTGCCGTCGACGGCGTGCTCAGCTCCGGGCAGGTCGCGGACACCGCTGCCTCCATCGCCGCCATGCAGGAGGCCAGCGGCGCCGTGCCCTGGACCCCGGGGGAGAAGACCGACGTCTGGAACCACGTCGAGGGCGCGATGGCGATGCTCGTCGGCGGCCAGGTCGAGGCCGCCGAGCGGGCCTACGACTGGTGCGCCCGCACCCAGCGGGTGGACGGTTCGTGGCCGATGGAGATCGTGGTCGGTGAGGTCAGGGATGCCTCCGGCGAGACCAACATGTCGGCCTACCTCGCCGTCGGTATCTGGCACCACTGGCTGCTGCGCCGCGACCGGGGGTTCGTCGAGCGGATGTGGCCCGTCGTACGCCGGGGCCTGGACTTCGTGGTCGGCATGCAGCTGTCCTTCGGCGGCATCGCCTGGTCCCAGGAGTGGGACACGGCGCCGGACGGGAAGGGCGGCCCGGCGAAGGTGAACCAGGAGGCGCTCCTGGCGGGGTCGTCGAGCATCTACCAGGCGCTGCGCGCCGGGGTCGCGCTGGCCGACCTGATGGACCACCCCCAGCCGGAGTGGGAGCTCGCCGGCGGCCGGCTCGGCCACGCGCTGCGGCACCACCGCGACCAGTTCCTCGACAAGTCCGAGTTCTCGATGGACTGGTACTACCCGGTCCTCGGCGGGGCGTTGCGCGGCAGCGCGGCCGTGGAGCTGATCGACCGGAGCTGGGACACCTTCGTGGTACCCGGCCTCGGCATCAAGTGCGTCAGCGACAACCACTGGGTCACCGGGGCCGAGACCTGCGAGCTGGCGATGTCGCTGGACGCCGTCGGTGACCACGGGCGGGCGCTCGAGCAGTTCACCGCGATGCAGCACCTGCGCGAGGACGACGGCCGGTACTGGACCGGCTACGTCTACCCCGAGGACGTGTTCTGGCCGGTCGAGCACACGACCTACACCGCCGCCGCGGTGGTCCTGGCCGCCGACGAGCTGTCCCGGACGACCCCGGCGTCGGGGATCATGCGCGGCGACAGCCTCGCGCCGCACTTCGAGGAGATCGCGCTCGAGTGCGGCTGCTCGCGGCTCCCGGTCTAGACAGGACCCGCCGGGTTCCGAAAACGGACACGCGAGCGGTATGTCCGAAATATCCTGACTGTGCACTCTCGCGGGGAGGCGAGGCACATGCCAGGAGAGATCCACCGACGGATCGTCGAGTCATCGGGCGACGGCCTGTGGGTCGTCGACGCCCGGGGGCGGACGATCTACGCGAACCACCGCGTCGGCGAGCTGCTCGGCCGCACCGACGAGGAGATCGCCGCGATCGGCATCGCCGACGTGCTCGACGCCACTGACCTGCCCTGCTTCGAGGCGCACCTGGCCGCGCTCGAGCACGGGGGACCGGACCGGCGTGCCGTCGACCGGGTCTACCTGAAGCCCGACGGGACCGGCGTGCCGCTCAGCGTCACCGAGCGCGCCGTGTACGACGACGACGGCTCGTTCGTCGGCTACCTCCAGCGGCTCACCGACGACGGCCGCCGCCGCGCGCTCGTCGCGGAGCTCAGCCGGAGCCGTTCGCAGCTGGCCGAGGCCCAGGCGATCGCGCACATCGGCAGCTGGGAGATCCAGGTCGAGCCCCGCGAGGTGACCTGGTCGGACCAGATGTACGCCCTGCTCGACGTCGACCCGAGCACCTTCGTCGCCGGACCGGACGAGTTCATCGCCCAGGTGATCGAGGAGGACCGCGCGGCCGTCCAGGAGAAGTGGGTGACGCTGCCGACGGCCGACGGCGAGCTCTCGGTCGACGCCCGGTTCCGGCTCAGCGACGGCTCGGAGCGCTGGATGCGTACCGTGGGCCGGGTCCTCGAGTGGGGCCCCGACGGCACCGCCGTGCGCTTCGGCGGCACCGTCCAGGACATCGACGACCTGAAGAAGACCGAGCTGCAGCTGCTCGACGCCGTCGAGCTGAACACGCTCATGCAGTTCGTGGCCGCCGCGGCGAACGAGACGAACACCCTCGACGAGGCCTTCGTCCGGACCCGCGAGCTGCTGCTCGCCCACCCCGACTGGGAGCGCGGGGTCGCCTTCGACGTGACACCGGACGGCCTCGTGTTCCGGCCGGTGGGATCGGGTGACCAGTTGGTCCCGTCGGACGTGGAGCGGTCGGTGGCCGAGGCCGCGCTCGCGGCCCGTGACGCGATCTTCGAGGAGGACGCCGTCCCGGAGCGCCCGCTGATCGGGTTCCCGGTGCTCCGTGGCGGCGAGCCGGTCGTCGTCGTGGTGATCACGAACCGCTCGCCGTTCGTCCGGCACGCGATGGTGCGGTCGCTGGTCCGGCAGGTGGCCGGCCAGATCGGCCAGGTCGCGGACCGCGAGGCGGCCGCGGCCGAGCTCGCGGCGGCCCGTGACCTGGCGATGGCCGCGTCGCAGGCCAAGTCGGACTTCCTCGCGACCATGAGCCACGAGATCCGGACCCCGCTCAACGGCGTGATCGGGCTCAACGACCTGCTGCTGCGCACCGACCTCGACGCGGACCAGCGCCAGCTCGCGGAGGCGATGCAGGGCGCCGCCCGCACGCTGCTGGTGCTGATCAGCGACATCCTGGACTTCTCCAAGATCGAGGCCGGCGGGCTCGACCTGGAGGCCGTGGCGTTCCAGCCGGCCGTGGTGGTGGAGGGCACCCGCGAGCTGTTCGCCCCGATGGCCGACGCCAAGGGCATCGCGCTCGACGTCGAGATCGACGCCAACGTGCCCGAACGCCTCGAGGGTGACCCGAGCCGGTTCGGCCAGGTGCTCTCGAACCTGGTCGCCAACGCCGTCAAGTTCACCGAGGAGGGCGGCGTACACGTCAAGGTCTCGTCGTGCACCACCGACGGCGAGGTCACGCTCCGCGTCGCCGTGCGCGACACCGGGATCGGGATGGACGCCGAGCAGCAGGCTCGGATCTTCCAGCCGTTCCGGCAGGCGGACGCGTCCACGACCAGGAACTTCGGCGGCACCGGGCTCGGACTCGCGATCGCACACCGGCTCGCGGCAGCGCTCGGCGGCCGGATCGGGGTGGCCAGCGTGCCGGGTGAGGGCAGCACCTTCTGGTTCACCGGAAAGTTCATCCTCCCGGTCGCCTCGACGGCCTCGGAGTCGCGGCCGCCCCGGGTCGTCGCCCAGGATCGCGCCGGCGGGCACGTGCTCGTCGTCGAGGACAACGAGGTCAACCAGCTCGTGGCGGTCGGCATGCTCAAGGTGCTCGGCTACACCTCCGAGGTTGCCGCGGACGGAGCTGCGGCTGCGGCGCGGGCGACCGGCGGGCGATTCGACGCGGTCCTGATGGACCTGCAGATGCCGCGACTCGACGGGTACGCCGCGACCCGGCTGATCCGCCAGGCCGAGGCGCCCGGCGTCCACGTGCCGATCATCGCGCTGACCGCCTCGGCGACCGCGGGTGAGCAGGAGCGCTGCCGGGCCGCCGGCATGACCGGCTTCCTCTCCAAGCCGGTCGGCGTGGAGGCGCTGGGTCGAGTGCTCCGGGAGCAGCTGGCGCCGGGATCGGCCACCGGGTGGGTGCAGCCCGCGACGGGGTCGGCCACCGGACCGGTGATCGGGCCCGTGGTGCGGACGATCGCCGGCACGACCAGCGGGCCGGCGGGCCCGCAGCGGCGGGCGCCGGCACCGACGCTCGACCGCGGCCGGCTCGCGGAGCTGGCCGAGATGGGGGCCGAGGCCTTCCCCCTGATCCAGCGGGCGATCGACAACTTCGTCGAGGGCATCGGCGAGAGCCTGGCCCTGCTGCGCGCCGAGCGCGTCGCCCACGACGCCCCGGCGCTGCGCAGCGCCGCGCACCGGCTCAAGGGCAGCGCGGCCAACCTCGGTGCCCGGCGGGTCGCCGAGCTGGCGCTCGAGGTCGAGCAGCTCGCCGCGGACGGCCACCTCGAGGAGACCGACCCGGTCCTGGAGCGACTGTCAGACGCACTCGCGCAGGCGGCCGTGGAGCTGGGCGACTACCGGCTCGAGGACAGCGCGGTGGGTCAGGCTCGCTCGGCCTGAGCGGGCAGGCGGCGCAGCACGCGCATCGACCCGACCGTCTCCACCGGCTCGAAGTCGCCGCTGTCCACCGCCCGGAGCCACACGTGGTACGGCGCCTGGCCGCCGTCCTCCGGGCGCTCGAACACGTCGTGGATGACCAGCGCGCCCCCAGGCTGAACCCAGTGGGCGAAGCCGGTGTAGTCGTTCTGGGCGTGGATCTCGGCGTGGCCACCGTCGATGAACAGCAGCGCGACCGGCGTACGCCAGTAGGTCGCGACCGTGGTGGACCGGCCCACGACCGCGACCACCCAGTCCTCGAGGCCGGCGAGCGCAAGGGTCCGGCGAAAGACCGGCAGCGTGTCCATGAGGCCGAGCTCGGCATCGACGAGCGTGGCGTCGTGGTGCTCCCAGCCGGCCTGGTTCTCCTCCGACCCCCGGTGGTGGTCGAGGGTGAAGACGGTGCTGTCGCACGCGCGCGCGGCCGCGCCGAGGTAGATCGCGGACTTGCCGCAATAGGTGCCGATCTCCAGGGCCGGTCCGTCGCCGAGGTGGGCGAGCGCCGTGCGGTACAGGAACGCGCCCTCGTCCTCGGGCATGAACCCCTTGGCCGCCAGCGCGTGCGGAAGCACGTCGGGCGGCAGGTCGGCGGCCGGGACGAGGGGGGTCTCACTCACGTCGGGGAGCCTATCCGTGGCATCATTGGAACACGTTCTAGTTTCAGGAGGCGGTATGCCGATCGGCATCAGCGACGACCACGCCGAGCTCGCCGCCACGGTGCGCAAGTGGGCCGAGAGTCTCGGCGCCGTCGACGCCGTGCGCGCTGCCGAGGACGACCCCCAGGGTGCTGCCGGGTCGCTGGCCGCGTGGGGTGCCCGGGCCGCCGAGATGGGCCTCACCGCGATCGCCCTGCCCGGCTCCGTGGGTGGCGGCGACGGCAGCGTGCTCGACCAGGCGGTCGCGCTCGAGGCCGCGGCGTACGCGCTCGTGCCGGGTCCGCTGCTCTCGACCGCGGTCGCCGGCCTGCTCCACGAGGACGACAGGCTGCGTGCCGGGATCGCTGCGGGCGAGGTCACGGTCGGCTTCGCTGTCCACGGCGCCCTCCTCGGCGACGGGGAGCGGCTCGCGGGTGGCGTGCCCGCGGTGCTGGACGCCCCGGGTGCCTCGCACGTGTCGCTCCCGGTGGCGACCGAGGCCGGTGAGCGCAGCGTCGTGGTGCCCGCCGGGCAGGTCCAGGTGCTTCCGGGGCCGTCCGTCGACCTGTCGCGGACGGTCGCCGAGGTCCGGGTCGACGGTCTCCCCATGTCCGGCCTCGTGCCGTCGGCGCCGGAGCGGGCCCGGCAGCTGTTCGTGTGCCTGGCGGCCGCGGAGGCGTCCGGCATCGCGCGCTGGTGCCTGGACACGGCCGTCGAGTACGCGAAGGTGCGCGAGCAGTTCGGCCAGCGGATCGGTGCGTTCCAGGCGGTCAAGCACCTGTGCGCGGAAATGCTCGAGACCAGCGAGTCCGTCACGGCGGCCGCCTGGGACGCCGCGGTGGCGTTCGACGACGACCCGGAGCAGGGTTGGTTCGCCACGGAGGTGGCGGCGACGGTCTGCTTCGACGGGGCCGTCGACGTCGCCAAGACCTGCATCCAGGTGCTCGGCGGGATCGGGTTCACCTTCGAGCACGACGCGCACCTGTACCTGCGTCGCGCGATCGCGCTCCGGGCGCTCGTCGGTGACCCCGGCGCGTACGCCGCGTCGCTCAGCCGGCGAGCGCGGGGCGGCGTCCGGCGCACCGGGAAGGTCGACTTCGACGGGCAGGACGCCGAGTTCCGCGACGACGCCCGCCAGGAGGCGCAGCGGATCGCGGCGCTGCCCGTGGACGCGCGTCGTACCGCCCTGGCCGACTCGGGCCTGATCGCGCCGCACTGGCCTGCGCCGTACGGCCTCGGCGCGGGAGCGGTGCAGCAGCTGGTGATCGACCAGGAGCTCGCCGCGGCCGGCGTCGAACGGCCCGACCTGGTCATCGGTGGGTGGGCGGCCCCGACCGTCCTCGAGCACGGCTCGGACGAGCAGCGCGAGCGCTACCTCCGCCCGACCCTGCGAGGCGAGCTGACCTGGTGCCAGCTGTTCAGTGAGCCGGGCGCCGGGTCCGACCTCGCGTCACTGCGCACCAAGGCCGAGCCGGTCGAGGGCGGCTGGCGGCTGACCGGTCAGAAGGTCTGGACGTCGGTGGCCGAGCGGGCCGACTGGGGCATCTGCCTGGCCCGGACCGATCCCGACGCCAAGCCGCACGCCGGGATCACCTACTTCCTGGTCGACATGAAGAGTCCCGGGATCGACATCCGCCCGCTGCGCGAGCTCACCGGCGACGCCTTGTTCAACGAGGTGTTCCTCGACGGCGTCTTCGTGCCCCACGACTGCGTGGTCGGCGAGGTGAACGGCGGCTGGCGGCTGGCCCGCACCACGCTGGCCAACGAGCGCGTCGCGATGGCCGGGTCGAAGCTGGGTGACAGCGTGGAGCTGGCGGTCTCGATGCTCGGCGAGGACCGGCTCGGGCCGAGCGTCCCGGAAAAGGTCGGCCGGGCCATCGCCCTCGCCCAGGTCGTCAAGCTCCTCGGCACGCGCTCGACGCTGCGCTCGATCGCCGGGCAGGGCCCCGGTGCCGAGTCGAGCGTGGCCAAGCTGGTCGGCGTCCGCAGCCGTCAGGACTCCGCCGAGCTCGCCATGGAGCTGCTGGGCGACGAGATGTTCACCGGCAGCGACCGCGCCGCGACGGCGACCGACCTGTTCCTGCGCAACCGCTGCCTGTCCATCGCCGGCGGTACGACGCAGATCCTCCGCAACGTCGCGGGGGAGCGGATCCTGGGTCTGCCGCGGGCGTGATCTGCGCCGTACCGGCACGCTGTGTCTGATCTGCGCCTGCGGCGCGGGGAGATCCTCCGCAACGTCGCGGCCGAGCGGATCCTGGGACTGCCGCGCGGCTGATCCGCTTCACCGCCGAGGCGTCACTTCTTCAGGCCGGGCGAGCGTCGAGGCGTCACGTGCTCGGCCCGGGCGGAGCTCCGGGTGACGCCTCGGCGTCGGTGGATGCTGAAGAAGTGACGCCTCGGCGGGATGGGGGTTCAGCCGGAGGCGGACGCGGACTCCGCGGCCGTGCCGGCGGCCGGGTCGGAGGTCGCGGACCGGCGGGTGATGCGGTGCCACTCGAGCCAGCGCTCGACGGCCCGGATCACCTGCTGGCTGCGGATCGAGGAGAAGACCTCGAACGCGTGCTGGGTGCCGGGCAGCTCCAGGTAGGTGACGACGCCGCTGGAGACCTCGCGCAGCCGTGCCACGAACGCGCGTGCCTGACGCACGCTGACCAGGCCGTCGTGGGCGCCGTGGATGACGAAGAAGTCCGGGGCGTCGCGCTTCACGTGGGTGATCGGCGACGCCAGCTCGAACTCCTCGCGGTGCCGCGCCGGGTCCTTGCGGAACACCCGGGGCGCGAGGAACTTGTCGCGCATCGCGACCGCCGCCTTGTCGCCGGTGACGCCGCCCATGTCGTAGACCCCGTAGAACGGCACGCACGCGGACACCGACGTGTCGGCGTCCTCGAAGCCGGGCTGGTACTCCTCGACCGTGGGCGTCAGCGCGGCCAGCGCCGCGAGGTGGCCGCCCGCCGAGCCGCCGGTGATGACCAGGTACGACGGGTCGCCGCCGTACGACGCGATGTGCTCGCGCGTCCACGCGATCGCGCGCTTCACGTCCTCGATCTGGGCGGGGAAGGGGTGCTTCGGGGCGAGCCGGTAGTTCATCGCGACGCACACCCAGCCGCGGGCGGCCATCCGGTTCATCAGGATGAGACCCTGCTGGCTCTTGTCGCCGATCGTCCAGCCGCCGCCGTGCACCTGGACCAGCACGGGGGCGTTCGCCAGGTCGACGTCCTTGCGGCGATAGACGTCCAGCCGCGCCCGGCTGCCGCCGTCGCGGTAGCTGATGTCGGAGATCCGCTCGACGTCGGGACGCATGAGGGCGAACGGCCGGACCAGGTCGCGCAACGGTGTCGGCAGCGCCGCGGCGAGGTCGGCCGCCGCGGGATCGGTCGTGATCTGGGCGAGGTAGTCGCCGCCGAGCGACTCGGTGAGCTGCTGCTCGGCGATCTCGCCGGCGCGCCGGGCGTCGCGGATCAGGTAGGCCAGTCCGGCGGCACTGGCTCCGGCGAGCAGGAGGCCGGCGCGCCCGGCCTTGCCGCGCAGCACCGCCTGGGCGGTGTCGATCGCGGTCAGGGTGAGGATCTGCGGAGCGAGCTCACCGGTCGGCCAGCCCACGGCGAAGCCGAGCGGCCCGAGGTTGCCCCGGAGCGGGCGGATGGCGTTGGCGGTGAGCAGCGCGGTGACCGCCTGACGGCGCAGGTATCCCATGGGTCGAGCGTACCGGGGGATGGGCCGAACTAGAACACGTTCTAGTGTCGTGAGGTAGGATCGGGGAATGCAGCGGCTCAGTGGTCTGGACGCCAGCTTTCTGTACCTGGAGAGCCCGGCGCAGCTGATGCACGTCTGCGGCGTGCTGCTGCTGGAGCCGTCCACGGTGCCCGGCGGCTACTCCTTCGAGCGGATGCGCGACGACCTCGAGCAACGGGTCCGGGCCATCCCGGCGTTCCGTCGCAAGCTGCGCCCGGTGCCGCTGGAGATCGACCACCCGGTGTGGGTCGAGGACACCGACTTCGACATCGACCGGCACGTGCACCACCTCGCCGTACCGGCTCCGGGAGGCCGGGAGGAGCTGGCCGAGCTGTGCGCGCACATGGCCGGCATCCCGCTGGACCGGTCGCGGCCGCTGTGGGAGATGTGCGTGATCGAGGGCCTCGAGTCCGGCCAGGTGGCGGTGTTCACCAAGATGCACCACGCCACCGTCGACGGCGTCTCGGGCTCCAACATGATCTCGGTGCTGTGCAGCCTGGAGCCGGACGCCCCGCTGCTCGACGGCGGGATCGCCGACGACACCGCCGGGCACGCGCCCAGCGACCTGGAGCTGTTCGGCCGTGGGCTGCTTGCCAACGTCCTCAAGCCGTGGCAGCTGGTCCGGCTGGTGCGCCCCACGACGTCGCTGGTCACCCGCACGATCGAGCGTGCCCGCGAGGGCACGGCGATGGCGGCGCCGCTGACCGCGCCGCGGACGGCGTTCAACGGCAACATCTCCGGCCGGCGGGCGATCGCGTTCGCCGATCTGTCGCTGGACCGGATCAAGGAGATCCGGCACGCGGTGCCGGGTGCCACGGTCAACGACGTCGTCCTGGCCGTCAGCGGTGGTGCGCTGCGTCGCTACCTCTCCGAGCGCGGCGACCTGCCGGAGTCCTCGTTGCTGGCCAGCGTGCCCGTGTCCGTGCACGGCAAGTCCTCGATCGCGGGCGGCACCAACAAGGTCTCCACGATCTTCGCCCGACTCGGCACCGACATCGCCGACCCGGTGGAGCGGCTGACCCGGCTGGCGCAGGCCAATGCCCACGCCAAGGCCCACCACAACGCGATCCCCGCGGACACCCTGCAGGAGTGGGCGCAGTTCGCCGCGCCGCGCACCTTCGGCCTCGCGGTCCGCATGGTCGCGGCGCTGAAGCTCGCCGAGAAGGGCCCGGTGATCCACAACCTGGTCATCTCGAACGTCCCCGGCCCGCCGGTGCCGCTGTACTTCATGGGCGCCCGGATCGACGCCCTCTACCCCCTCGGTCCGGTCTTCCACGGTGCCGGCCTCAACGTCACGGTGATGAGCAGCAACGGCAAGATGCACGTCGGCCTGATCGGCTGCCGAGACGCGCTCCCGGAGATCTCCGACCTCGCCGAGGACTTCGCGATCGAGCTCGACGAGCTGTACGCCGCCACGGTCGGCTGAGGGGCCGCAACGCGCTCGGGATGTCCTGCGGTGTGGTCTCCCGAACCGCCGAGGTGCAGGACGTCCCGCGTAGCGTCCTGCGAAGCGATTCTCGAAAGGCGCCGGTTCGCTGGATGTCCGGTCCTGGTTTGCGACGGACGCCCGCTCACGCCCCGGATAGCGGTACGTAGTCGTCACGTGGTGACGAGGATGTACCGCCATGATGCGCACGCACCTGCCTCGTGCCACGAGTAGAAGCACGCGCTCATGCTGCTCTGCGTGCGCGGACCGCCAAGGACGAACCGTCGGCGATCCGTGCTGAAGCCAGCGACCGTCTGGGCGAGCGACCCACGCTGCGAGACGTGTCGGGAAACCGGTCGGAGTCGCGTACGGCGTTCTCAGGTCTTGCGTGGTCGCGATGGTGGCGGCGTACGCATGGCCCTCCGTTCAAGGCATGAATCTGGTGCCACGATGCCCGGATCAACAGCGTTCCGCGCGGTCGACACCGGCCACCTCACGTGCGTCGGCTGAAGGTGACCTTGCCGTGGCGGTCGGTCTTCATCTGGTGGCGGTTGTCGTGGGCGAGGGTGTGGTGTCGGGGGCAGAGCATGACGGCGTCCTTGACGGTGGTGTGGCCGCCGCGGGACCAGGGGGTCTTGTGGTGGACGTGGCACATGCCGGGTGGCCAGTCGCAGCCCACGCTCGCGCAGCCGCCGTCCTTGAGCATGATCGCGATCCGTTGGGGTTCGGTGTGGAAGCGGGTCTTGCGGCCGAGGTCGAGGACCTGGGAGGGGCCGCCGAGGACGGCGGGGATGATCCCGGCCTCGCAGCACAGTCGGCGGACCTGGGCGGCGGAGATCTGTTCGCCGGTGTCGAGGAGCGCGGGTCGGTCGCTGCCGGCGAGGCCGCCGAGGAGCTGTTCGAGGGTGGCGGTGACCACGACGGTCGCGGCGATGCCGCCGGCCTTGGGGCTGCCGTCGGTTGCGGTGTCACGGGTCTCGAGGTACTCGCAGAACGCCTGGCCCCAGCGCAACGGCTTGGCGACCCGGGTGCCATCGGCGTCGCAGGTCGTGCCACCGATGGCGCGTTGGTGTCGGGGTGCGGCGATCGCGTCGAGGTGCTTGGCCAGGATCTCCCCGTCCAGGAGGGGGATCTTGAAACGCCCGACCATCGACCCGTGTCCGTCGGGGCGCATCGTGAACGTGGCCGCGGCGGCCGCCTCGCGTTCCTCGGCCTCGAGGACCCGGGCTTCGTGGGCCTCGGCGATCTGCGGGGCGACCACGTCGAGGATCTTGCGGCCCGCAACCCGCAGCGCCTTCGGATCCAACCTGGCCTCACCGTCAAGGTCGGCCAGACCCACCAGGTGTGCCTCGGCGTCCGCGACCAGGTCCGGGCCGAGGTCGGCGGGCAGCTCCGCGACCGCGGCCACCACCACCCGGGCCTGCTCGGCGGTGACCCGACCCGCGGCCAGCGCCGTCCGGACCGGTTCGTGGCCGGCGTCCAACGCCTCGGCCAGCGCCGCAGCCACACGCGCGGCCGGAACCCGCTGCCCGGTGACATGCGCCCACCACGCCGGGGTGTTCGTCGCGCCGACATCGTCGCCCACCGAGGCGCGGTCGGCCTCGCGCAGCACCCGCAGCCTGACCTCCGTGAGTCGCGCCTCCAGCCGAGTCAGCCGGGGCAGCACCTCCTCCAGCTCGGCCGGCGTCAACGACCAGGCACTGGCCCCGCCGGCCTCGTCGAGCAACGACGCGAGGTCCTCGGTGAACCGGACCAGGGCGTGCGCGGTCGGCAGCGGGGGTGGGGTGGAGCCCAGCACAGTCATCGCACGTCCAGGTCGTTCGGAGCGGTCAACTATGGGGCATTGTCTCTATTATCGAACACATGTACGAGCACGTCAAGGGTTTCCCTGGACAGATTTCCACGCGGCGGTGGCGGCTCGAGCCGTGGCTGAGTTCCTGGCTCGGCGTACCAGGTCTCGACTGATCGCTTGCTGGCGCTCGCTGCTCGACCACCCTGACGGCGAGGCCCTGCTCGACCACCCTGACGGCGAGGCCCTGCTCGACCACCCTGGGTCCGGCCACTCTCGGGGGCGGACCTCTCCCCACTGCGTCCTCAGGCGACGCCGTCCGGCAAGGGCAGCGGGAGGACGCCGCCGAGCCGGCGCCGGAAACGGACGTGGTCGGCGTACGACTCGAGCGCCTGCCAGAGCGTCGCGTGCGCGGCCCAGGGGAGTGGCTCGTCGCCGTGCCGCCACGAGGTGCCGAAGCTGATCCACACGGGCGACCAGTCCGAGGCCATGTCCCACGCGCCGCGGTGCTGGTCGAGGAGGCGCCGCCGGGTCTGGAACGCGGTCCGCGGTCCGTCCACGCAGGTCGGCGCGGTGCTGATCGGCCAGACCCGGAGGTCGAGGGTCATCAGCTCGAGCTCGAGCCAGGGCAGGACGCGGGGATCCACCAGGACGGTGGCGACGTTCTCGTGGGGCCTGCGGCTCACTCGGGCACGCTAACCCGAGGGATGCGCGGTCGTCAGCCCCTCGGCAGCCGGCTGGCCCGTCGTCCCATCGTCGTGTCGACGGCCTCGAGGAACGCCGGCACGAAGGCATCGGCCTGGAGCACGCAGCCCGCGTGGCCGCAGGGCGCCTCGTGGACGGTGGCGCCCGGGATCCGGGCGGCGATCCGCCGCTGCCGGTGCGGGGCCAGCACCCGGTCGTGCGTCGTCACGACCACGGCGGTGGGTACGTCGATCTTCGGCAGCCACGGGGTCGAGTGGTGCCGCCCCAGAGCCGCGACCGCCTGGGCGACGGCCCACGGGCTGGTGCTGCGGAACTGTGCGAGCGCCCAGTCGTGCATGTCGGTGGGATCGAGGAGCAGGTCGGCGGTGAGCCGGCTGGTGGTGCTGATCGTCTTCGAGCGCGACAGCGTCCGCAGCGCGCCCATGCCGAGCTCCATGCTCTGGTGGAAGACGCGCTCGCTGCCCGTCGTACGGAAGTGGTCGGTCGTGGCGGCGAGCACGAGGCCGCCGAACCGGTCCGGGTGCTGGCGCCACACCCGCTGGGCGACGATCGAGCCCATGGAGTACCCCGCGACGACCGGGGTCTCGAGACCGAGCGCGTCCGCGACGGCGACCACGTCGTCGGCGCAGTCGCGCAGCGAGAAGTGCTCCGAGACGATCCCGCGGCCGTGCCAGCGCTGGTCGAAGACGACGACCCGGTAGCGCTCGTTGAGTCGCTCGACGACGGGGAACCAGGTCAGCAGGCCGGTGCAGCCGACGGCGTGCAGCAGGACGACGGCCGGTGCGTCCGGGGTCGGCCCCGGCAAGTCGGTGAGCCAGGTGCGGCCGCGCCCCGGGAGGTCCAGCCAGCGCCCGTCGGGCATGGCGAACTCGGGGACGTCGACCAGCTCGCGCAGCAGGCTGCGCGGGATCGACCGGGGATCCGACCACGTGATGGACAAGGTTCCTCCGCTCTCGATCACCGCGATCCTTTCACGCTAGACTAGAACAGGTTCCATTTCTGCGATTGACCGTGCGAAGGAGTGCCGTGGACGCCGGAGTGCGTGACGAGATCCGGTCGGTGGTCACCGACGTGCTCGACAAGGGCCCCGACGAGAAGCGGGCCTCGTGGCAGGCGTTTGCCGAGGCCGGCCTGCTCGGACTGGCCGCGCCCGAGGAGTACGGCGGCGAGGGGCTCGGCCTCGCCGAGGTCGGCGTGCTGCTGCACGAGATCGGCGCCCGCGCCCTCGACCTCCCGGTCTGGGAGACGCTGGCCTGTGGCCTGCTGACCCTGAGTGCGGCGGCCACCCCGGACCAGGCGGCGCGGCTGATCCCGGACATCGTCGCCGGCGACCTCCTGCTCGCGCCGGCGCTCAACGAGCCGGGCAACCCGCTGCCGCTCGCGCCGGCGACCACGCTGCGCGACGGCGTCGTGACCGGTCACAAGACCGACGTCTCCGCGCTGCCGGGCGCGACCCTGCTGCTCGTGTCCACCGACGGCGGCGTGGCCCTGGTCGACCCGTCGGGCCCGGGCGTGACCGCGACTCCGAACTACTCCTCCCGGAGCATCCCGTCGGCGACGGCGCGCGGCGTCCAGACCGGCTACGTCTTCGACGGCGCGCCGGCGGTCGAGGTCCTGCCGCCGGCGGCGACGGCGGTGCTGCGCGAGCACGCGATCGCCGGCCAGCTGCTGCTCGGCGACGGTCTTGTCGCCGGAGCGCTGGCGCTCACGGCCGGATACATCAAGGAGCGGGTCCAGTTCGGTCGCCGGCTCGCCGAGTTCCAGGCGGTCGCCGTGCAGATCGCCGATGTGTTCGTGGTCGCGCGGATGACGGCCCTCGGTGCGGCCAACGCCGCCCGGCGGGTGTCGGCGGGCCTGCCGGCCGACGACGACCTCGCCGTGGCGTCGGCGTGGTTCTGCGACCGGGCACCGGCCGCGCTGCAGACGTGCCACCACCTGCACGGCGGGATGGGCGTCGACGAGACCTACCCGTTGCACCACTACTTCTCCCGGGTCAAGGACGTCGCGCGCTTCCTCGGCGGTCGCAGCGCGACCCTGGCGCAGGTCCCGGTTGCGGAGCGCGCGGGCAAGAACCTCGAGCTCACCGAGGCGCAGCGCGCGTTCAAGGCCGAGGTGCGGGAGTACTTCTCGACGCTGGTCAGCGACGAGGACAAGCTCGAGATGATGACCGACCGGCACGGACCGGCGTACCACCGCAACATCAAGCAGATGGGCTCCGACGGCTGGATGGGCGTCGGCTGGCCGGTGGAGTACGGCGGCTTGGGGCTCGGCGAGATCGAGCAGCAGATCTTCGCGAACGAGGCGGCCCGGGCCGACGTGCACCTCCCGTCGGTCACCCTGCAGACGGTCGGCCCGACGCTCCAGGCGTTCGGCACCGAGAAGCAGAAGGACATGTTCCTCAAGGACATCCTCGCCGGTGACGTGCACTTCGCCATCGGCTACTCCGAGGCGGACGCCGGCACGGACCTGGCGTCGCTGCGCTGCTCGGCGAGGAAGGACCCGGCGACCGGCGACTGGATCGTCAACGGGCAGAAGATGTGGACCACCGGCGGCCACGCCGCGGACTACATCTGGCTCGCGGTCCGCACCGACCCGGATGCCCCCAAGCACAAGGGCATCTCGGTGCTGATCGTGGACACCAAGGACCCCGGCTACTCCTGGACGCCGATCGTCACCTGCGACGGCTCGCACCACGTCAACGCGACCTACTACAACGACGTCCGGGTCCCGGCCGACATGCTGGTCGGCGAGGAGAACCAGGGCTGGCGGCTGATCACCACCCAGCTCAACCACGAGCGGATCATGCTCGGCCCGGCCGGCCGCCTCGAGGGCCTGCGCGACCTGGTCATCGACTGGGCCCGCGACCGCACGGCTCCCGACGGGACGCCGCTGCTGGAGGTCCCCGCGGTGCGCGACATCCTGGCCCGGGTGACGGTGTCGTTCCGGGTCAACGAGCTGCTCAACTGGGAGGTGGCGGGGGGAGGGGCGACCGGCGTCGAGGCGGTCGCCGACGCATCCGCCTCCAAGGTGTTCGCCTCCGACGAGGTGCAGTCGCTGGGCCTGGCGCTGGAGGAGATCGTCACGGCGTACGGCGACCCGGCGGACGCCGAGACCGCGTCGCTGCTGCACTTCCTCGACGCCACGACCAAACGCAACCTGGTGCTCACCTTCGGGGGCGGCGTCAACGAGGTGCAACGCGAGCTGATCGCCATGTTCGGCCTGGGCCTGCCGAAGGTGCCACGGTGACCGCGCCGGGGCCGTCGGGCGACGCCGTGGTTCCGCAGGCTGAAGAGTTCAGCCGCGACTGGATCATGGCGCGGGTCGCGGAGATGCAGGCGCTCGGGGAGTCCGCGCCGAAGCCGGCGCGCGACCCGATCAACCAGCCGATGATCAACAACTGGCTCGAGGCGATCGGTGAGACCGACCCCCGCTTCACCGCGGGCGAGGCGCCGCCGGCGATGGCGCAGGTGTGGACGATGGACGGCCTCGACGTCAGCCGGCGCGCGAGCAGCCCCCTGCACGCGACCATGAAGATCCTCGACGACGCGGGCTTCACGTCCGTGCTCGGCACCAACTGCGACCAGGAGTACCTGCGCCCGCTGACGGTGGGCGAGGAGGTCACCTTGTCGGCGCGGCTGGAGTCCGTCGTCGGCCCGAAGAAGACCGGCGTCGGCGAGGGCTACTTCATCACGACGCAGAACACCTGGCGGGTGGCCAAGGAGGACGGCACCAGTGAGGTCGTCGCGACGATGCTGTTCCGGGTGCTCAAGTTCAAGCCCGGAGCGCGACCGGGCCCGTCCGCCGAGGCCACCGTCGACCGCACGAAGCTGGTGCGCCCGCAGATGAACCGTGACACCCGGTACTTCTGGGACGGCACCGCCGCCGGTGAGCTGCGGATCCAGAGGTGCAATGCCTGCGGCGAGCTGCGGCACCCGCCCGGCCCGATGTGCCCCAGCTGCCACGCCGCCGACCGCGGGTACGTCGTGGCCAGCGGGCGCGGCACCGTGTTCTCGTTCCTGGTCCACCACGCCCCGCAGCTGCCGGGCAAGCAGCTGCCGGCCACGCTGGCGCTGATCGAGCTCGAGGAGGGCGTGCGGATGGTCGGCGAGGTGCTCTCGCCGCCGGAGGGCGGCGTACAGATCGGTGATCCGGTGCAGGTGGTGTTCGAGCGCATCGACGAGGACCTGACCCTGGCGCAGTGGGAGGTCGCCCGATGAGCCCGGTGACGACGGGGGCCGCGCTCCCGACCTGGGAGCTGCCGATCACCCCGACCCTGGTCGTCTCGACCGCGATCGCGACCCGCGACTTCCAGGACGTGCACCACGACCGTGACCTCGCCCAGGGCCACGGGTCGAAGGACATCTTCCTCAACATCCTGAGCACCACCGGGCTGGTGCAGCGCTACGTCGGCGAGTGGGCCCGGGAGGCCGTGGGTCCGGACTTCCGGATCACGTCCTGCGCGCTGCGGCTCGGGGCCCCGGCGTACCCCTACGACACGCTGGCCTTCTCGGCGACCGTCACCGACGACACCGACGGCGTGCTGACCGTCGACGTCGTCGGCGCGGTCTCGCTCGGCAACCACGTCAACGCCACCCTGAAGGTCGTCGCCTCATGAGCAGCCGGTCCCTCTCCCGCCAGGCCGCGATCGCCGGCATCGGCGCCACCGAGTTCTCCAAGGACTCCGGGCGCTCGGAGCTGCAGCTGTCCTGCGAGGCCGTCCTCGACGCCCTGGCCGATGCCGGGCTGACCGCCGGCGACGTCGACGGCCTGGTGACCTTCACGATGGACAACAGCTCGGAGATCGCGGTGGCCCGCGAGCTGGGCATGGGTGACCTGCGGTTCTTCAGCCGGATCAACTACGGCGGCGGCGCGGCGTGCGGCACCGTCCAGCAGGCCGCGATGGCGGTCGCCACCGGCGTTGCGGAGGTCGTGGTCTGCTACCGCGGCTTCAACGAGCGCTCGGGCCAGCGGTTCGGCCAGGTGTCGATGTGGGCGGCGACCCAGGTCAACACGAACGGCCTCGACAACGCCTGGACCTACCCGTACGGCCTGTCCACCCCGGCGGCCACGGTTGCGATGCAGGCGCGTCGCTACCTGCACGAGTACGGCGCCACCTCGGCCGACTTCGGCCGGGTCGCGGTCGCCGACCGCCGGCACGCCGCGACCAACCCGAAGGCGTTCTTTCACGGCTCGCCGATCACGCTCGAGGAGCACCAGGCGTCCCGGATGATCGCCGACCCGCTGCACCTGCTCGACTGCTGCCAGGAGAGCGACGGGGCGGTCGCGATCGTGGTGACCACGCCCGAGCGCGCGGCCGACCTGCGCCAGCGGCCGGCGCTGGTCACGGCGGCGGCGCAGGGGAGCGCGCCGGACCAGTTCGTGATGACGTCGTACTACCGCGAGGACATCGGCATCCCGGAGATCGGCGTGGTCGGCGACGAGCTGTGGCGGCAGTCCGGCCTCGGCCCCGACGACATCGCGACCGCGGTGCTCTACGACCACTTCACGCCGTACGTGCTGATGCAGCTCGAGGAGCTCGGTTTCTGCAAGCCCGGCGAGGCGAAGGACTTCATCGCCGACGGCGCGATCGAGATCGGCGGGCGGCTGCCGCTGAACACCCACGGTGGCCAGCTCGGCGAGGCCTACATCCACGGGATGAACGGCATCGCCGAGGCGGTCCGCCAGGTGCGCGGCACGTCGGTCAACCAGGTCGACGGTGTCGAGCACGTGCTCGTGACCGCGGGCACCGGCGTCCCGACGAGCGGGCTGATCCTCTCCGCCTGACGCCGAGCGGGTGGTTGCGTACGCCGGGAGACCTGCACGGCGGTACCTGGCTGCCCGGTCACCGGTCAGAACGTGTACGCCAGTGCCCGGTCACCGGTCAGGCTCGCCGCGTCAGCACGCAGTCGGCCAGGACCGGGGCGCCGTTGCGCTCCTCGCGGTGGCTGTCGATGCTCGCGGAGACCACGATCTGCTCGTCCTCGTCCCAGGCCTGGACCCGGATGGTCTCGCCCGGGAACACCACCCCGGCGAACCGGGCCGTGAATGACCCGACCCGCGCCGCGTCGCCGCCGAGCAGGTCGTCGGTCACCGTGCGCAGCACGATCCCGTACGAGCAGAGGCCGTGCAGGATCGGCGCGGGGAAGCCGGCGCCGCGGGCGAACTCCGGGCTGGCGTGCAGCGGGTTGCGGTCGCCGCACAGGCGGTAGAGCAGCGCCTGCTGCGGCGTCACGTCGTACGTCGTGTCCGTGTCCGGCTTGCGGTCGGGGATCTCGACCGTGGTCGAGGCGCCACGGTCGCCGCCCCAGCCGCCCTCGCCACGGACGAAGATCGAGGAGCGCACGGTCCACAGCTCCTGGCCCTCCGACGAGCGGGCGACGCCCTCCTGCCAGATCACCGCGGCCTTGCCCTTGTCCCAGACGTCGCTGATCCGGGTCGACAGGACCGCCGAGCCCTCGGTCGGGATCGGGCCGGTGACCTCGATCGCCTGGCTGCCGTGGACGACCTGGGCCAGGTTGATGTCGCACCCGGGAAGGTCGAGCGGCGGCGGGTCGGTCTCGTGGAAGGTCGGCGCGACGATCCCGAACGACGGCAGCACCTGCAGGTGCTCGTCGTCGAGGGTGTAGCGCAGCACCTTGGGATCGAGGTTGTCACCCGGGCGTGATCCCGCGCCGATCCCGAGGTGGTAGAGCAGCACGTCGCTGCTGGTCCAGGAGAACGACCGGTCGGGCAGCTCCGCGCCGATCGCGACGTCGGGGTTGATCGGCATCAGGAAGCCTCACTTGTCGTCTGGTCGGGTGTCGACCGGCCTGCTGGCGCTCGCTGCTCCGTCGCGTCGAGCCCGGTCGGGACGACCACCGGGCTGGCCGCGATGTCCTCGGCGGCCAGGTAGCCGAACACGATCGCCGGTCCGATGGTGCCACCGGGACCGGGGTACGTGTTGCCCATGACCGCCGACGACACGTTGCCGGCGGCGTAGAGGCCCGGGATCGGCGAGCCGTCGGGTCGCAGCACCCGCGCGCGCTCGTCGGTGACGAGGCCGCCCTTCGTGCCCAGGTCGCCCGGGACGATCTTGACCGCGTAGAACGGTGCCTGGTCGATCGCGTGCAGCGAGCAGTTCGGCTTCACCTTCGGGTCGGAGTAGTACTTGTCGTACGCGCTCTCGCCGCGGTGGAAGTCCTCGTCGACCCCGGTGCCGGCGAACCCGTTGAACCGCTCGACGGTCGCCTCGAGCGCGTCGGCAGGGACCCCGATCTTCTCGGCCAGGCCCGCGAGCGTGCCGGCGCGGCAGACGACCCCGGCCTTGTACCAGCTGCCGGGGAACGGCTGGCGCGGGCCGAGGCCGGCGAAGAGGTACCGGTTGCGGTAGCGCTGGTCGATGACCATCCACGCGGGGACGTGCGGCACGCCGGTCGCCTCGCCCTCGTAGATGGCGTGCGTGGCCTCGACGTACGGCAGCGCCTCGTTCATGAACCGCTTGCCGGCGGCGTTGACGATGATCGAGCCGGGCAGGTTGCGCTCGGCCAGGCAGAACCACGCGCGACCCGGCAGCGGGATGGTCGGGCCCCACCAGGCGTCGTCCATCAAGTCGGTCTGCGCGCCGGCGGCGATGCCGGCCAGGTGGCCGCCGCCGGTGTTCCAGGCGGCGCCCGTCGACCAGTCGCTGGCGGTCGGCTGGGGGAGGTACTTCTCGCGCAGCTCCTGGTTCTTCTCGAACCCGCCGCTGCCGAGGATCACGCCGCGGGTTGCCCGGATCTCGCGCACCTGGCCGTCGTGGAGGACCTTCACGCCGACGATCCGGCCGCCCTCGATGAGGAGGTCGGTCAGGTCGGTGTCGTACTCGACCGGCACGCCGGCATCGGTCAGGCCCTGGCGCAGGCCGATCGCGATGGCGTTGCCCATCCCGTACATCTTCCGGCCCAGGACCATCGCGAGGATCCGGCGCAGCATCACCTTGAGCAGCGTCAGCGGGCCCTTGACCGTGCGGGTGCCGAGGCTGATCTTGCGGAAGTCGGCCTGGGTCACGACCATGTTCGCCGGCGCCTTGGTGTACGCCGGAGTCAGCCGCTCGAGCTCGTCGCCAAGGAAACGGGCGTCCATCGGCACCGGCTCGACGCTGCGGCCGCGGGCCCGGCCGCCGGGCCGCTCGGGCAGGTAGTCGGAGTACTCCGGCACCCAGGTGAACCGCACTGGGGTGGTCTCGCGGAGGAAGTCCATCACCTCGGGGCCGCGGTCGAGGTAGGTGTCCCGGCGGACCTTGGGGACCACGTCGCCGACGATCGCGTCGAGGTAGCGCTTGGCCTCCTCGAGATCGCCCGGGTCGGCCTGGCCGGCCTCCCGCAGCGCGTAGTTCCCGGGGATCCACACGCCGCCGCCGGAGCGGGCCGTGGACCCGCCGAAGTAGCTGCTCTTCTCGATCAGCACCGTGTCCAGGCCGCGGCGTGCGGCCGCGAGCGCGGCAGCCATCCCGGCACCACCGGCGCCGACCACGACCACGTCATAGGAGGCCTTCATGGCAGGAAACTGTAACAGGTTCTAGTATGGCTCTCGTGAACTCTCAGGATGCCATCGCGGCGGCCGTCGAACGGCTGTCCCGGGCCCAGGCGACGCGGGTCGCGTGCGCCCCGGTCAGGGACCTCATCGGCACCGACGACCTGCCTGCGGCGTACGCCGTCCAGCAGGGTCTGGTGCAGGCCTGGCTCGGCGGCGGGGTGACCGTCGCGGGCCGCAAGATCGGCGCGACCTCGGAGGCCGTGCAGCGCCAGCTCGGCGTGGACCAGCCCGACTTCGGCTACCTGCTCAGCGACATGGACGTGAGCGCGGCCGCGGTCGGGTCGGGCGGCCCGATCCCGATGCGCACGCTGGTGCAGCCGCGCGTCGAGGCGGAGGTCGCCTTCCGGCTCGCCCGCGACCTCGACGTGCCCGAGGACGAGATCACCCTCGACCTCGTCCGTCAGGCCGTCGACGTCGCGCTGCCGGCCCTGGAGATCGTCGACTCGCGGATCGCCGACTGGGACATCGGGTTCACCGACACGGTCGCCGACAACGCCTCCAGCGGCCTCTACGTCGTCGGGGCCGAGGGTCGCCCGCTCAGCGAGCTCGAGCCGCGCGACGTCGAGATGTCGCTGACCATCAACGGGGAGGTGCGGTCCTCCGGCACCGGCGCCGCGTGTCTCGGCGACCCACTCGAGGCACTGCGCTGGCTGGCGGTGCAGGCCGCGCGCTTCGGCGACCCGCTGCGCGCCGGCCACCTGGTCCTGTCCGGGGCCCTGGGCCCCTTCGTGCCGTTCGCCCCGGGTGACCGGGTCGTGGCAACCATCAGCGGGTTCGCCCCGCTCAGCGTGCAGTTCGAGGAGTAGAAGATGACCAAGCTGACCGCCGCGATCGTCGGGCCGGGCAACATCGGCACCGACCTGATGTACAAGCTGCTGCGCTCCGACGTGATCGAGCCGCGCTGGATGATCGGGGTCGACCCGTCGAGCCCGGGCCTGGCGCGGGCCGAGGCCGAGGGCCTGGTCGCGAGCCACGAGGGCGTGGACTGGCTGCTCAAGCAGGACGAGCTGCCGGACCTGATCTTCGAGGCGACCAGTGCCTACGTGCACCGGGAGTACGCACCCCGGTACGCCGAGGCCGGCATCCGGGCGATCGACCTGACCCCGGCCGCCGTCGGTCCGGCGTGCATCCCGGCGGTCAACGGCGACGAGCACGCCGCCGCCGCGAACGTCAACATGATCACCTGCGGCGGTCAGGCCACGATCCCGATGGTCGCCGCGGTGTCGCGGGCGACGCCGGTGTCCTACGCGGAGATCGTCGCGTCGGTCGCGTCGCTGAGCGCCGGTCCGGGCACGCGGCAGAACATCGACGAGTTCACCCGCACGACCGCGGGCGGGGTGGAGACGATCGGCGGTGCCCAGCAGGGCAAGGCGATCATCATCCTCAACCCGGCCGAGCCGCCGATGATCATGCGCGACACGATCTTCTGCGCCGTCGCGGCCGACGCCGACCGGCAGGCGATCACGGACTCCGTGCACCGGATGGTCGCCTCGGTCCAGGACTACGTGCCCGGCTACCGGCTGCTGCAGGAGCCGCAGTTCGACGACCCGTCGCCGGCCACGCGCGGTGCGACCAAGGTCAGCATCTTCATCGAGGTCGAGGGCGCCGGCGACTTCCTGCCGCCGTACTCCGGCAACCTCGACATCATGACCGCCGCCGCCACCCGCGCGGGCGAGGGCATGGCCCGCCACATCCTCGAAGGAGCCCTGGCATGAGCATTTCCGGAGCAGCTGAGCTCAACACCCTGGCCCGCACCTGGCGGGACACCGACCCGACGTCCGACCTGGACATCCGGCTCACCGACACCTGCCTGCGCGACGGCTCGCACCACAAGCGGCACCAGTTCACGGCCGACGAGGTCCGGTCGATCATCGGCGCGCTCGACCAGGCCGGCGTTCCGGTCCTCGAGGTCACCCACGGTGACGGGCTGGGCGGGTCGAGCTTCAACTACGGCTTCTCCCACACCCCGGAGCAGGAGCTGATCAAGATCGCCGCCGAGACGGCGAAGAACGCCAAGATCGCCTTCCTGATGCTGCCGGGCGTGGGCACGAAGGACGACATCCGCGAGGCGCAGGGCAACGGCGGCTCGATCTGCCGGATCGCGACCCACTGCACCGAGGCCGACACCTCCGAGCAGCACTTCGGGCTGGCCCGCGAGCTCGGCCTGGAGACCGTCGGATTCCTGATGATGAGCCACACCCAGCCGCCGGAGGTGCTGGCCAGGCAGGCACGGATCATGGTCGACGCCGGCTGCCAGTGCGTCTACGTGGTCGACTCCGCCGGCGCGCTGATCCTCGAGGGCGTCTCCGATCGGGTCGCCGCGGTGGTCGCCGAGGTGGGGGCGTCGGCTTCTGTTGGTTTCCATGGCCACGAGAACCTCGACCTGGGTGCCGGCAACACGGTGATGGCCGTGCGCGCCGGCGCCACCCAGATCGACGGCTCGGTGCGCCGCTTCGGCGCCGGCGCCGGCAACACGCCGCTGGACGCCTTCGTGGGCATCTGCGACAAGCTCGGCTGGAAGACCGGCGTGGACTTCCTCAAGATCATCGACGCCTCTGAGGACGTCGTCCGCCCGGCGATGCCCGAGGAGTGCCGCCTGGACCGGATGACGATGATGATGGGGTACGCCGGGGTGTACTCGAGCTTCCTCAAGCACGCCGGCAACGCCGCGGACCGCTACGGCGTCTCCGGCGCCCGCATCCTCGCCGAGGCCGGCCGCCGCAAGCTGATCGGCGGCCAGGAGGACCAGCTCATCGACATCGCGCTGCAGCTCAAGGCAGAGCAGGAGGGCTGAGCGAGGAGGTCGGCCGGGGCCGGTCAGTCGTCGTCGTAGGTGAGGCCGGCGACGTACTGATCGAGCGTGAACCGGGCCGGGTCGACCCGGTGGAGGCGCACGAGGATCTCCGCCACCGTTGCGCGAAGCGACCTGTGTCGTGCGCGGTTGAACCCGAACCCAACCCGGACGTAGGCGTCATCCTCCCTGACCTGGAGCAGCTGATCGGGCGCATGGGTCGGTCGGCGGTCCACCTCTCCGTTCGGCAACAGGTCCGTGACCGTCTGCAGCACGGCTCGGTCGCCGTAGGCAGTGCACGTGGTGCGGTACGAGGTCCCTTCCACGTCGACGTCCCCGGCCACGTGGGTGACCCCTGGCCGACAGCGAGGGCCCGGACCCGGCGCGGTGGTGACGTCCAGGTACGCCGCCCCGAGGACGTCGAGGTACTCGACCGAGTAGCCGGCCACGGCGTCGTGGTGCCGGATGGGCTCGACCTCGAGGGTCCGCAGATCCGCCAGCGTCAGGCTCGACACTGCGTACCACGCGGTGTCGGGCCGGTACAGCGCCTCGGCCAGGTCCCGGGCAGTCGGATCCGGGGTGCGTGCCGGCGGTGCCTCGTCACTGCGGCACCCGGCGACGGCGAGAGCGACGGTGAGCACGGCAGCCGTGAGGGGTCCCGGGAACGCGCTCATGGTCGGATTGTGCCTGCTCCGGCCCGCGGTCGTTCGAGGCGCTCCGGAGTCGGCGTTCTGCCCTGAGCGGAACCGGCACCCGGCCCGGACGGCCCGGGCTAGCGTGAGCCCATGGGCGACGTACTTCCCTTCAGGCCGGCCGCTGCGACGACCGCGGACGAGCCGTTGTGGCGCGAGCTGGTCGGATCCCGACTACGCGATCAGCGGCACGAGCGCGGCGAGCGGCTCGTCGACGTCGCGGAGCGGGCCGGGGTGTCCACGCAGTACCTCTCCGAGGTCGAGCGTGGCCTGAAGGACCCGTCGTCGGAGATCCTCTCGGCGGTGGCCGGTGCACTCGGGCTGACCGTGCGCGAGATCGCCGGCGGCGTCGCGGGTGACCTCAGCGCAGCGCCGCGGGGTCCACGGTGTCTCGCGGCCTGAGCACCTCGTCGACGAGCCCGTAGTCGACGGCCGCCTCGGCCGTGAGGACCAGGTCGCGGTCGGTGTCCTCGCGGACCTGCTCCGTGGACCGGCCGGTGTGTCGCGACAGGATCTCCTCCAGCAGCAGCCGGACCCGGGCGATCTCCTCGGCCTCGAGGATCAGGTCGGGGATGGTCCCGCGTCCCTGGGCGGCGGGCTGGTGCAGCACGACGCGGCCGTGCGGCAGGATCGTCCGCCTCCCGGGCGTGCCGCCGGCGAGCAGCACGGCTGCGGTCCAGGCGGCCTGGCCCACGCAGGTGGTGGCGACCGGCGCCCGCACGAACTGCATCGCGTCGTACACCGCGAGCATCGCCGTGATGGAGCCGCCGGGGGAGTTGATGTAGAGGTTGATCGGCACGTCCGGGCTGTCGGACTCCAGGTGCAGGAGCTGACCGATCAGGACGTTGGCAACGCCGTCGTCGGGCTCGGTGCCGAGGTAGACGATCCGGTCCTCGAGCAGCCGGCTGAACAGGTCGACGGTCCGCTCGCCGCGCGGCGTGCGGGTGGTGACATAGGGGACGGTGTAGCTGCTCATGCCCGCGCCCCCAGCCCCACGCGCGGCGGCCGGGTCGGGCTCACGTCGTCCATCGACTCGATGACCCGGTCGACGAACCCGTAGTCCCGGGCCTGCTCGGCGGTGAACCAGCGGTCGCGCCGGGAGTCCTGCTCGATCGTCGCCACGTCCTGCCCGGTGTGCGCGGCCACCAGGCTCAGCACGGTGTCGCGCGTGTGCCGCAGGTCCTCGGCCTGGATCTCGATGTCCATCGCGGTGCCGCCGATCCCGGCCGAGCCCTGGTGCAGGAGGATCCGGGCGTGCGGGAGGGCGAACCGCTTGCCCGGCGTACCGGCGGAGAGCAGGAACTGACCGGCACTGGCCGCCATCCCCATCGCGAGCGTGCTGACGTCGTTGGGGATCAGCCGCATCACGTCGTGGATGGCCAGCATCGCGGGCACCGAACCGCCCGGCGAGTTGATCCAGAGGCTGATGTCGCTGCGCGGGTCCTCGGCGGAGAGCAGCAGCAGCTGGGTGCACAGCCGGTTGCCGTCGGCCTCCTCGAGCGCGCTGCCGAGCACGATGATCCGCTGGGCCATCAGCCGGTGGGTCATCTCGTCGTCGATCGTCCCGCGCAACGGGGCCGCGGCCTGCATGAGTGCTGGTGTCATGCGCCCACCCTGTGCTCCGGGAGGCCCGGGGCCAAGGCGTTGCTGCCGTGGGCGGATCTGCTGTCGGCAGTGCGGTCGCTTCGACCGAAATGCGCGTTTCTGCACGGCGCTGCCCGGGCCAGTCCCGACGGTCGTGGACGAACAGGTAGAACGTGTTCTAGTATTGCCGGGAGCACCCGACCACCGAGGAGAAGTCATGAGTCAGGCAGTCCTGGACGGCATCCGTGACCTGCTGCCCACGATCCGCGAGCGCGCGGACGAGGCCGAGCGGCTGCGGGTGGTGCCGGAGGCCTCGGTCAAGGAGATCGAGGAGACCGGCTTCTTCCGCATGCTCCAGCCGAAGCGGTACGACGGCCTCGAGTCGGACCCCGTGGACTTCTACACCGCGGTGCGCGACATCGCCGGCGCGTGCGGCTCGACCGGATGGGTCTCCAGCGTCCTCGGCGTGCACCCCTGGCAGGTGGCGCTGTTCGCCGACGAGGCGCAGCAGGCGGTCTGGGGCTCCGACACCAACGTGCGACTCAGCTCGTCCTACGCGCCCACGGGCAAGGCGACCATCACCGACGGCGGCTACACCTTGTCGGGCAAGTGGAGCTTCTCCTCGGGTTGCGACCACGCCACCTGGGTGCTGCTCGGCGGCCTGGTGTTCAACGCCGACGGCCAGGTCGTCGACTTCAAGACCTTCATGGTCCCGCGCGACAAGTACCGCATCGACGACGTCTGGAACGTCGTGGGCCTGCGCGGCACCGGGTCCAACGACATCGTCGTCGAGGACGTGTTCATCCCCGAGGCGTTCACGCTGTCGATGAGCGAGACCGGCCAGTGCAAGGGCCCGGGCCAGGAGGTCAACACCTCGAACCTCTACAAGCTCCCCTTCCACTCGATCTTCACCACCACCATCTGCACGCCGATCATCGGCATGGCCTACGGCGCGTACGCCGAGCACGTCGACATGCAGCAGAAGCGGGTGCGGGCGGCGTACCTGGGGGAGAAGGCGTCCCTCGATCCGTTCGCCGCCGTGCGCATCGCCCGTGCCTCCAGCGACATCGACGCCGCCTGGGCGCTCGCGATGAACAACATCCGCGAGGAGATGGCGCTGGTCGAGAAGGGCGAGCCGATCCCGCTCGGCCTTCGGCTCAAGGTCCGCCGCGACCAGGTGCTCGGCACTCAGCGCTCCATCGACGCCATCGACGCGCTGTTCGAGGCGTCGGGCGGCCGGGCGCTGGCCGAGGGCACCTACCTCCAGCGGGCGTGGCGCGATGCCCACGCCGGCCGGGTGCACGCGGCCAACGACCCCGAGCGGGCGCTGCAGATGTACGGCGCCCACGAGTTCGGGCACAAGGTCGACCCGGGGATGTACTGAGCGGAATGCGATGACTGACTACTCGAAAGAGGCCACCCAGCGGTCGGCGAAGGCCGGCGACATCACCCTGAACTACTACGAGGCCGGACCGGCCGAGGGCAGCGTTCTCGGTGGCGGGCTGCCGTTCGTGCTGCTGCACGGAGGCGGGCCGGGCGCGTCCTCGTGGAGCAACTTCGGCTCGGCACTCCCGCGGTTCGCGGCGAGCTTCCGCACCCTGCTGGTCGACCAGCCCGGCTTCGGCCGGTCCGACAAGCCGGAGGTGAAGGCGAACTACTTCCGGCACTCCGCCGACTACCTGGTGAGGTTCCTCGACGAGCTGCAGATCGACCGGGTGCACCTGCTCGGGAACTCCCTCGGCGGCGGCACCGCCACCCGGTTCGCCCTGGAGTACCCCGACCGGGTCGGGCGGCTGGTGCTGATGGGCCCCGGCGGGCTGTCGCTCAACCTGCTCCACGCCGACCCGACCGAGGGCGTCCAGCGGCTGATGGACTTCAGCATGGCGCCCAGCCGGGAGACGCTGCGGGCGTTCATCTCGACGATGGTCGTCGACCAGTCGCTGGTCACCGACGAGCTCGTCGAGGAGCGGTACGCCGACGCGACGGCGCCGGGCTCCCTGGAGGCGATGCGCTCGATGGGAGCGTCCTTCTGGAACCCGGAGTGGGCCGAGGACGGGATGCTCTGGCGCGAGGTGCACCGGCTGCGGAAGCACACCCTGCTCACCTGGGGCCGTGAGGACCGGGTCAACCCGCTCGACGGCGCGCTGGTCGCGCTCAAGCAGATCCCGAAGGCCCAGCTGCACGTGTTCCCGAACTGCGGTCACTGGGCCCAGATCGAGGCCGCCGAGGAGTTCGCCGAGATCACGACCGCGTTCCTCGCCCGACACGTAGAGAGGTCGCGCGCATGACCATCGAGATCAGGTCCATGGGCTACATCCGGGTCGCCAGCACCGACCTGGCCGCCTGGCGGACGTTCGCGGAGAAGGTCCTCGGCCTGGCCGCGGGTCGCGGCCCGAACCCCGACCACCTGTACTACCGCCTCGACGAGGTCTCCGCGCGCGTCGTCGTCTTCCCGGCCGAGGTCGACCGGCTCGACGCCACCGGCTGGGAGGTCGCCGACCACCAGGCGCTGCAGGCCGCCCGGATTCACCTGAAGGAGGCCGGGGTCGTCTTCGAGGAGGGCACCCCGGACGAGCTCGCCGAGCGCCGGGTGCAGGAGCTGATCCGGTTCTCCGACCCGTGGGACAACGTCTTCGAGCTCTTCCACGGCATCACCTACGAGTCCCGGCCCGTCGTCACGCCGTACGCCGCGAGGTTCGTCACCGGTGACCAGGGGATGGGCCACATCGTCATCCCGGTGACCGACGACGTCGAGGCGCTGCGGTTCTACACCGAGGTGCTCGGCTTCCGGCTGCGGGACTCGATGAGCATGCCGGGCGAGTTCGTCGGCAAGGAGCCGGGCTCCAAGGTCTGGCTCCGCTTCCTCGGGGTGAACCCGCGCCACCACAGCCTCGCGTTCCTGCCGATGCCCAACCCGGCGAAGTGCGTGCACGTGATGCTCGAGGTCGACGAGCTCGACCACGTCGGCCGTGCGCTGGAGCGGGTGCGCAAGCACCAGGCGCCGCTGTCGGCGACCCTCGGGCGGCACATGAACGACGAGATGGTGTCGTTCTACGTGAAGTCCCCGGGAGGCTTCGACGTCGAGTTCGGCTGCGAGGGCCTCCGGGTGGACGACCACCGCTGGGTCGCTCGCGAGAGCACGGCGGTCTCGTACTGGGGCCACAACTTCGGCGGCCAGTGAGGACGCAGTGACGATGACGACGAGGACGCCGTGAAGAATGGACCGGTGACCAAGGAATCCCACGGCGACATCCCCGAGGGGATGAGCGACGACGCGGCCGAGACCTGGCCCAGCCAGGAGCTGATCCGGTCGTGGCTCGGCAACGAGCTCGACTTCGAGATGCGCCTCGGGGAGCACACGCCGATCCCCGACGACCCGGAGTCCGCCGCGCGCGCACGCCGGTTCCGCGACGTACTGGGTCTCTTCGCCAGCGGCGTCACCGTGGTCACGTCGATGTCCGACGGCGCTCCGGTCGGGATGACCTGCCAGTCGTTCTCGTCGGTCTCGCTCGAGCCGCCGCTGGTGATGTTCTCCCCGGCCAAGACCTCACGCGCCTGGCCGCTGATGCAGCGGGCCGGCTACTTCTGCGTCAACATCCTGGCCGCCGACCAGTCCGACGTGTCCAACGCGATGGCCACCAAGGGCAGCGACAAGTACGACGGTATCGGCTGGTCCCCGTCGACCACCGGCGCGCCGCTGCTCGACGGGGTCCTGGGCTTCGTCGACTGCACCGTGCACTCGGTGCACGAGGCCGGCGACCACTACGTCGTGCTCGGTCGGGTCCGTGAGCTCGGCTTCGCCCCCGGGGTCGAGCACCGTGACGACCGCAAGCCGCTGTTGTACTACCGCGGCTCCTACGACACCAACGCCGGCCCGACGGACTAGCGCGCGGCGCTCAGTCGGCCGCGTCGTACGCCGCCCGTAGCCAGCCGATGACCTCGTCGTCCAGGTCGTCGGGGCCGCTGAGCTCGAGGTGGTGCATCCACACCTCCGGTGAGGGCATCCCGACCTGCTTGAAGCGCGGCGACTCCAGGCGCTCGGGCAGCGCCAGCGACAGCACGGCCGGGACCTCCGAGCGCAGGTAGCGGCCGGGGTACCACAGGTAGGCGAAGCCGGTCCGGTGCCGCAGCGCCACCTGGCTGCGCGTGGCCCGGACGTCGACGTCGAGATCGGCCAGGACGTCGAGCAGCCGGTGGTAGATGGTCAGGCCGGTCGGTGATGCGGCGAACACGGCCTCGGGGGTGCTCGGGGTGCCGCTCATGGGCTCCAGCATGCGGGCCGCGCCGGACGCGGGGCAGGGCCGGAGGTCATGCCCCGGCAGGACCACGGTCGACCGGCGCGGTCCCGGGCTGCCGACAGGCGATGATGGGCCGTGCCGGTGCCGACGCCGACCAGACGAGGAGTGGGATCTCGTGACCAGTACGCCGATGACCAGACCGCCCGGCCCCGGGCCATCCGTCCCGCCACGCCACCCGGCGTACGTCCGGGTCGCCGAGCGCCGGGCCGAGCAGGTGCAGCTGCGGGTGGCCGACGCGATCACGAAGTTCGCCGGGTCGATGACGTTCGTGTACCTCCACGTGGGGGCGTTCGCGGTGTGGATGCTGCTCGTCGAGTCCTCGCCGTGGCCGACGCTCACGCTCGTGGTCTCGCTGGAGGCGATCTTCCTGTCGACCTTCGTGATGATCGGGCAGAACCGCCAGGCGGCGTTCCAGCAGGAGAAGGCGGACCACGACTTCGTCGAGCAGGAGCTCGAGCTGAAGACCAACACGGAGATCACCCGGGCGATCCACACCCTGACCACCGAGCTGCACCGGCGGCTGCTGACCGGTCCGGCCGGTGGCGTCCCGGAGGACTCCGGCCGCTGATCGCCGCTACCGTGGTGCCGTGAGTCCACCGGTGTTCCCCGACTCGCCGACGGTCGTCGCGGCCCGGCAGGCGGCCTGGCAGGCAGCCCGTGAGAACGCTCAGGCCCGGACCGCCGCCGCCGTCGACGAGGCCACGGACTTCAGCGACCGGCTCCTGCGCAGCTTCCTCGGACTCTGCGAGAACCCCCGCACCCGCCAGGGCATGCTCCGGATGGTGCGTTCGTCGGTGGGCAGTGCTCGCGCCGGCCGGGCGTTCTACAAGGTGCTCAACCGCACCGTGGTCAACCCGGCAGCCCGCGCGACGGGGATGCACGCCTCGGCGCTGCGCTACGAGCTGGTCTGCGGCCAGCTCGTGGGGCTGGCGATGATGCGCTACGTGCTCCAGGTGGAGCCGGTGGCGTCCGCGCCGGCCGAGGAGATCGTGCGCCAGTTCGCACCGGCGATCCGGGCCACGCTCAAGGGCGCCTGACCTCTGGGCGGTGCCTGTGGATTGCGCCGACGGGGACCGGCGCTGCTGGGCCATCGTGGGCGGATGGACAGCCTCCCGACGGCCCCGAGCCTGCTCTCGGCCCTGCCTCTCGACCCGATCTCGCCCCGGCTCCCGATCGAGGAGCCGTTCACCCCGGCCATGGCCGCCCGCGCCGGCATCGGCCGCGCCGTGCTCGACCGGCTCCACCGGGAGGGCCGGGTCCGCCGGCTGCTGCGCGGGGTCTACCTCGACGGCACCGTGCCGCTCTCGACCACGGTGCGCGCGCAGGCACTGGGCCTGGTGGTCGGCGCTCGCCAGGTCGTCGTCGGCGTGACGGCGGCGTGGCTGCACGGCGTGGAGGTGCCGCGACCGGGCCCCGAGGCGGTGGTCCCGATCGAGGTGCACGGGCGCGGGCGCCACCTCGGCCGACCGGTCCGGTACGCCGGCCACGACCTGATGACCGTCGAAGGCGTCGCCTGCACGACCCCGTTGCGCACGGCGCTCGACCTGGGCCGCCAGCTCGGACCGGACCGGGCGATCGCGGCGCTGGACGGGTTCCTGAGACTGGGCGGCTTCCCCTACCCGGCCCTGGTGGCCGAGCTGCCCCGGTTCGGCGGGCAGCACGGCATCGTCCAGCTGCGCGAGCTCGCCGCCGTCGCGGACGCACGTGCGGACGGGGCCGCGGAGTCGGTGCTCCGGCTGCGCTGGCTGCACGCCCGGTTGCCCACGCCGACGCCCGGACTGGTGGTCCCGGGCGGTCACCGGCTGGCCCTCGCCCTGGAGTCGCACCGCTTCGGCGCGGTCCTGGCCGGCCGGCTGCCGGACCCGGCACTCGGCGTCCTGGCCACCCAGGGCTGGCGGGTCGTCGTCCTGACGCCGGCGCGAGTGCTGGGCGGTGACCCGGCCTTCCTGACCGGTCATCTCGAGCGCGAGTTCCACCAGTACCTCCTCGAGCAGGTGGGCTGAAACGTGCGAACGGGTACGTTCTCGCGCATGGATCTCCCGCTCGGCTGGCACACCGATCTCGCCGTCCTCCGGCTCACCGGCTCCACCGTCGAGGAGCGTGTCGACCACCTGGTGGTGCGGACGCCCGCGAACCCGCTGTACCACTGGGGCAACTTCGTGCTGGTCACCGATCCGGGCGCCGTCGATGACGCCGAGCGCTGGCTCGAGGTCTTCGAGCAGGAGTTCCCGGACGCCGCCCACCGGTCCGTCGGCCTGGTTGCGGCGCCGGCCGACGAGGGTGCGTGGACCGCGCTCGGCCTGACCGTGGAGCACGACGACGTCCTCGCCGCCGACGCCTGCCCGGCTCCCACGCCGGTGCCGCAGGGCTACCTCTTCAAGCAGATCCGGGACTCCATCGAGTGGGAGGAGTCGACCGGGTTGCGCATCCACGAGTTCGCGCGCGACGACCCCCGGGAGGCGGAGTTCGAGCGCATCAGCACCGAGACCCGGCGGGCGATGTCCGAGGCGGGGCCGGTGGCGTGGTTCGGCGCCTTCCACGGTGATCGCCTCGCCGCGGAGCTCGGCATCGTCGACTGCGGGCAGGGCGTCGCCCGCTACCAGGCGGTCGTGACCGCGGCCGCCCATCGACGGCGCGGCCTGGCCGGCCACCTGCTCGGCGTGGCCGCCGCCTGGGCGGCCGGGCGCGGTGCGGACACCTGGGTGATCGTCGCCGAGGACGGTGGCGATGCCGCGCGGCTCTACCGCTCCCGCGGGTTCGGCCCGGCCGGGCGCGGCACCCGCGCCGGGCGCAAGCCGGGTCCCGACTGAGCCCGACCGCCGAGGGCCGGCTCAGAGCGCGGCGATGGCCTCCGCGATCGCGAGCGTGCGCTGGGCGGACTCGACGTGGAGGTTCTCGATCATCCGGCCGTTGTAGGTGACCACTCCGGAGTCACGGGCGTCCCAGGCGGCCAGGATGCCGCGGGCGTCCTCGATCGCCTGCGCCGACGGCGCGAACGCCTCGTTGGCGCCCTCGACCTGACCCGGGTGGATCAGGGTCTTGCCGTCGAAGCCCATCTCGCGGCCCTGCCGGCACTCGGCGAGGAAGCCGTCGAGGTTCTTGACGTCGTTGTAGACCCCGTCGACGATCGCGATGCCGGCAGCCCGCGCCGCCAGCAGGGCGGTGTGCAGCGACGGCAGGATCGGCGCCCGGCCGGGCACGTGCTCGGCGTACAGCTCCTTGACCAGGTCGTTGGTGCCCATCACGAGCACGGACAGGCGCTCGGAGGCGCGCGCGATCGAGAGCGCGTCGAGGATCGCGACGGGTGTCTCGATCATCGCCCACAGCTTCGTGTGGTCGGGGGCGCCGGCCTTCTCCATCGCCGCGACCAGCTGCTGCACCTCGGCGGCGCTGCTCACCTTCGGCACCACCACGGCGGCGGGACCGGCGGCTGCTGCGGCGGCGATGTCCGCGTCGTGCCACTCGGTGCCGAGGCCGTTGACCCGGATCGTGACGGTACGACGGCCGTACTCGCCCGACGCGGCGGCGGCGCAGGCCGCTTCCCGGGCGGCCGGCTTGTCGTCCGGGGCGACGGCGTCCTCGATGTCGAGGATCAGCCCGTCGCACGGGATCGCCTTCGCCTTCTCCAGGGCGCGCTCGTTCGAGCTCGGCATGTAGAGCACCGAGCGCAGGGGAGTGAAGTCGCTCATGTCGGTCCGCCTGTCAGTCGAGGGTGATGGCGTCGTACTGCGCCTTGAGCCCGGGATCGATCGCGGCCAGCTCCTCGGCGAGGGCGACCATCACCTTGCACTGCTTGACCGAGGCGTCGTCCTCCATCTTGCCGTCGAGCATGACGGCGCCGGTGCCGTCGCCCATCGCGGCGATGACCCGGCGGGCGTGCTTGACGTCCTCGACGCTGGGGGAGAAGACCTTGTTCGCGATCGCGATCTGCTTGGGGTGCAGCGACCAGGCGCCGACGCAGCCGAGCAGGAACGCGTTGCGGAACTGGTCCTCGCACGCCACCACGTCGGCGATGTCGCCGAAGGGACCGTAGTACGGGTAGATCCCGTGCATCGCGCAGGCGTCGACCATGCGAGCGATCGTGTAGTGCCAGAGGTCCTGCTGGTAGATCGTGCGCCCAGAAGAGGTGATCGCGTCGATGTCCGAAGAGTCGGGGTCTTGGCGGACCAGGTAGCCCGGGTGGCCGCCGCCGACGCGGGTGGTCTTCATCCGCCGGTCGGCGGCGAGGTCGGCCGGGCCGAGGGAGAGGCCCTGCATCCGCGGGGAGGCGCCGCAGATCTCCTCGATGTTCGCCACGCCACGCGCGGTCTCGAGGATCGCGTGCACGAGGATCGGCCGGTCGAGCCCGGCCTTGGCCTCGAGCTGGGCGAGGATCCGGTCGATGTAGTGGATGTCCTCGGCGCCCTGGACCTTCGGGACCATGATCACGTCGAGCTTGTGCCCGATCGCGGGCACCAGCGTGGTGAGGTCGTCGAGCACCCAGGGGGAGTCGAGGGAGTTGATCCGGGTCCAGAACTGGGTGGGGCCGAAGTTCGTCTCCTGGCCGACCTTCACCAGGCCCTCGCGGGAGATCTCCTTGTTCTCCGCCTTGACGGCGTCCTCGAGGTTGCCCAGGAGCACGTCGACGGTGCCGACCATGTCGGGCACCTTCGCGGCCATCTTCGGGTTGCCGGGGTCGAAGAAGTGGATCGCGCGGCTCGGGCGCGCCGGGATCTCGCGCAGCGGGGCGGGCGCGCCGACGGCGAGGGGCGCGAAGAAGTCCTTGGCAGGTCGCATGAGGCGGAACCTAGCAGCGCGCCTCCCGGTGCGGTATGACGCACCCCACGACCCCCTAGGGTGTGCCGCGTGGACAACGTCACACCCGTCACGCCGTTCCGCGTCGGCTTCGTCCCCGGCGTGATGCCGGGCAAGTGGGAGCGGATGTGGCGCGAGCGCGTCCGCCGGCCGCTGGACCTGGTGACCGTGGAGGTCGCCGACCAGGAGGCCGCGCTGCGCGAGGGGCGCCTGGACATGTGTCTGGTCCGTGGGGAGGTGGACCGGGACGTGTTCCACCTGATCCCGCTCTACCGCGAGTTGCCGGTGGTCGTGGTCCCCGCTGACCACCCGGTGACGGCCTACGACGAGATCGACGTCGCGGAACTCGCCGACGAGTACGACGTGCTGGCCGAGCACCCGGACCTCAGCACGAAGCAGGCGATCGAGACGGTGGCCGCCGGCACCGGGATCGTGGTGGTCCCGATGTCGCTCGCGCGGCTGCACCACCGCAAGGACGTCGAGTTCCGGCCGGTCACCGGGGTCGAGGAGTCGCCGGTGGGCCTGGCCTGGCTCCGCGATGCTCCGGGCGGACACGACGCTGCGTCCAAAAGGGACGAGGGGGACATCGAAACCTTCATCGGGATCATTCGCGGCCGAACCCCGCGCAGCAGCCGCGGCTGACCCGGCAGGACCAGGTCTGGGCCGGACAATTTCAGGGTAGGTCAGGGGTACCTTAGGGAATTCTCCCGATGCCGCGCCCTACCTCAGACGGTCACTCTGATGCTCCGGTCAGTCCGCGAGACCCGCCACGACTGACACCGTGAGAGTCGAAGAGGTTCGCCGATGTCCAACCTGCCGTGCCGCGAGGAGCCAGACCTGTTCTTCGCCGAGTCGCCGCGGCTGTTGGAGCAGGCCCAGACGCTGTGCGCGGGCTGCCCGGTCCAGGAGCTGTGCCTCGCCGGCGCGCTCGAGCGTCGCGAGCCCCACGGGGTCTGGGGCGGCAAGATCCTGGTTGCGGGCGTGATCGTCGCGCACAAGCGCGGCCGTGGTCGGCCGCGGAAGAACGAGGTCGCCTGACCCGTCGCGGCTTCCCTAGGCTGCGCCCATGCGAACCGGGCGACTCGAGGCGTTCAGCGATGGTGTGCTGGCCATCATCATCACGATCATGGTGCTCGAGCTGCACCCTCCGGCGGAGCCGACCTGGCACGCCTTCGCGGACGACACGCTCAGCGAGGTCGCGATCTACCTGCTCAGCTTCGTCTACGTGGGCATCTACTGGAACAACCACCACCACATGATCCAGCTCACCGACCGGGTGAGCGGCGGGGTGCTCTGGGCGAACCTCCACCTGTTGTTCTGGCTGTCGCTCCTCCCGTTCACCACGAAGTGGATGGGTCAGACCGACTTCGCCGAGGTGCCGGTCGTCTTCTACGGACTCAACCTGCTGGCGGCCGCGCTCGCCTACTACCTCCTCCAGGAGCTGATCATCAGGCTCGAGGGGCCGGAGTCCGCGCTGAGGAAGGCCGTGGGCACGGACGCCAAGGGCAAGCTCTCGCCGTTGATCTACCTCGTCGGCATCGCCGGTGCCCTGGTCGCGCCGTGGACCGGGATGGCGATGTTCGCGTTCGCCGCGCTCATCTGGTTGGTGCCGGACCGGCGGATCGAGCAGTTCACCGCCCAGATCGACGAACGCGACCGCTCCTAGCGCGCGGGGAGCAGCGTGGCCCGGTGCCGGTGCGCCGGCCCGTTGAGCTGCGACAGCGCGTGCGCGCGCTTGAACACCAGCTGGGCGTCGTGCTCCCAGGTGATCGCGATGCCGCCGTGCAGCTGCACGGCCTCCGACGCGATCCGGTCCAGGGCGTCGGAGCAGTAGGCGCCGGCGACGGCGGCGAGCCGGTGGAGCGTCGCCGCGGTCTCCGGTCCCGGGTCCGCCAGGTACGCCGCGGCGGCGGCGGTCGCGCCCCAGCTGGCCGACCGGGACGCCTCGAGCAGCACCAGCATGTCGGCCATCCGGTGCTTGAGCGCCTGGAAGGACCCGATCGGGCGGCCGAACTGCACCCGTTCGGTGGAATAGGCGACGGTCATGTCGAGGGCGCGTTGCATCGCGCCGACCTGGAGCGCCGAGACCAGCGCGACCGCGATGTCGCGGACGTCGGCCGGCGGCTCGACGGGCGTCTCCGCCCGGGCGATCCGCATCGTCTGGTCCATCGCCTGGCCGAGCGGTCCCGACCCGGGCCGGGCTGGTTCGAGGACGACGTCGCCCAGGTTGAACGGCTCCACCGCGCCGGCGGCGAGCGCGGGGAGCCGGTCCTGCTTCTCGGCGTCCGACCCGTGCAGCAGCAGCGTGACGGCGGCGAGCGTGCTGGCCAGCAACGGCGCCGGGGTGAGGTTCTCGCCGAGCTCCTCGAGCACGACGGCCGTCTCGACGAGCGACGCGCCGAAGCCGTCGTACTCCTCGGGGATGGCGAGCGCGGCCACGCCGACCTGCTCGCACAGCGCCTGCCAGAGCGTGGTGTCGTAGCCCTCGGGCGCCTCGACGGCGGCGCGGACGGCGGCGCTGTCGGATCGCCTGGCGAGCAGGCTGCGGACGGTGGCCGCGAGCTCGTCCTGTTCCTCGGTGCGGGCGAAGTGCATCAGCGCGCCGCTCCCGTGATCGCCGCCAGGACCTGGCCGCGGTGGTACGCCGGGGTGCCCCACGCGGTCACCAGGGCCCGGACCCGGGTGATCCAGAGACCGAGGTCGAACTCGCGGGTGTACCCGATCGCGCCGTGCACCTGGAGGCCGACCCGGGACGCCAGGTAGGCGGCATCCGCGGCCGCGACCTTCGCTGCCGAGGCCGGCACCTCACCGAGCGCGGCACCCAGAACCAGCGGCCGGGCGAAGTCGAGCGCGATCCGCACGTCGGCGAGCTGGTGCTTGATCGCCTGGTAGGAGCCGATCTCGCGGCCGAACTGGCGGCGCTGCTTCGCGTAGGCCACGGAGTCGGCGAGCAGCCGCTCGCCGCTCCCGACCAGCTGGGCCGCGCAGGCGAGCACGGCGACGTCGAAGGCATCGGCGGTGTCCGCGCAGGGCACGGCCTCGCCGGACGGTCGCGCCTCGGCGAGGTGGCGGGTGGTGTCGACCGAGGCGCGGACCTCGACGACCTCCGCCGGTGCCAGGGCGTCGCCGGTCCCGGCGTACACCAGGTCGGCGACGTCGGCGTCCAGCGCGAACGGCACGTGCGGCGGCAGGGCGACCGTGGCGACCGCCCCGCCGGCGACCGCCTCCACGGCGTCCCCGGTCAGGGCCGTCGCGAGGAACGCTCCGGACTCGATCCACGGCCCGACCGCGAGGTGGTGGCCCAGAGCCTCGTGGGCGACGACCAGGTCGACCAGGGAGCCGCCCAGTCCGCCGGCGTCCTCGGGCACGACGAGGGCGTTCACGCCCTGGTCGGCCAGCCGCTTCCAGATCGCCAGGCCAGGCCCGGTGTCGCCCTCGGCCCAGGCGCGGGCGGCGGCGACGGTGTCCGCCTTCGCCAGCAGGTCGCCGAGCGACTGACCGAAGCCGACCTGCTCCTCGGTGAGCTCGAACTTCATCGGGTGGCGCCCTTCGGCTCGCGGGGGAGGCCGAGGATCCGCTCGGCCACGATGTTGCGCTGAATCTCGTTGGTGCCGGCGTAGATCGGGCCGGACAGCGAGAAGAGGTAGCCGTCCATCCAGGGAGAGTCGGCGAGCTCGGCCTCGGGCCCGAGCAGGTCGAGCGCGGTCTCGTGCAGGGCGATGTCCAGCTCGCTCCAGAACACCTTGTTCACCGACCCGGCGGCGCCGATGTCGCCGCCCTGCGCGAGCTGCGTGACCGTGCCCCAGGTGTAGAGCCGGTAGGCCTGCGCCTTGAGCCAGGCGTCGACGACCCGGTCCGCCGTACCGGGGTGCTCGCCGCCGTTCGCCCGCCACAGGTCGACCAGCCGGTCGGCGGCGGCGCAGAACCGGCCGGGGGAGCGCAGCGACAGGCCGCGCTCGTTGCCGGCGGTGCTCATCGCCACCCGCCAGCCGTCGCCGGGCGCACCGAGCACGTCGGAGTCGGGGACGAAGACGTCGTCGAAGAACAGCTCGGCGAAGCCGGGTTCGCCGTCGAGCTGGGCGATCGGACGGACCGTGATCCCCTCGGCGTCCAGCGGGAACACGAAGTAGGTGAGCCCGCGGTGCCGCTCGGCCGCGGGGTCGCTGCGGAAGAGGCCGAAGCCCATGTGCGCGTACGCCGCGCGCGACGACCAGGTCTTCTGGCCGTTGAGCACCCAGCCGCCACGGGCGTCGTCGCGGGTCGCGCTCGAGCGCAGCGAGGCCAGGTCAGAGCCGGCCTCGGGCTCGGACCACGCCTGCGCCCAGATCTTCTCGCCGGTGGCCATCGTCGGCAGGAACCGGGCCTGCTGCTCGGTGGTGCCGTGGTCGAAGATGATCGGCGCGAGCAGGAAGATGCCGTTCTGGCTGACCCGGCCGGGGGCACCGGCGCGGTAGTACTCCTCCTCGAAGATCACCCACTCGACCAACGACGCCTCGCGGCCGCCGAACTCCCGCGGCCACGAGACCACCGACAGCCGCGCCTCGGCCAGCTGCGCCTCCCACTCCTGGTGGGCGACGAAGCCCTCGGCGGAGTCCATCGACGGCAGCCGGCTCGGCGGCACGTGGGCGGCCAGCCACTCCCGGACCTCCGCCTGGAAGGCGCGCTCGGGGTCGGACAGGTCGAGATCCATCAGCTCTCCTTGTCGCGCGCGACCGCGCGAAGCTCGTTCTTGAGCACCTTGCCCGCGGGGTTGCGGGGCAGCCCGTCGACGAACTCCACGAGTCGCGGCACCTTGTAGTTGGCCAGCCGTTCCCGGGCGAACGCGACGACCGAGTCGGCGTCGAGCCCGGCCCCGCTCTTGCGCACGACGAACGCGAGCCCGACCTCGCCCATCCGCTCGTCGGGTACCCCGACCACGGAGACGTCGGCGACGCCGTCGAGGCGGGCGAGGGTCTGCTCGACCTCGGCCGGGTAGACGTTGAAGCCGCCGGAGATGTACATGTCCTTGAGCCGGTCGGTGATCTGCAGGTTGCCCGCGTCGTCGACCTTGCCGACATCGCCCGTGTGCAGCCAGCCGTCGCGGTCGATGGCCTCGGCGGTCGCCTCGGGGTCGTCGAGGTAGCCGAGCATGACGTTGTCGCCCCGGAGCAGCAGCTCGCCCTCCTCCCCGGCCGGCAGCGGCTCGTTGCCGCCGACCGCGGCGATCCGCACCTCGATGCCGGGGACCGCCCTGCCGCAGGTGCTGGCGACCAGCTGGTCCGGGTCGCCACGCCGGCACATCGTCGCGACCACGGCCTCGGTCATGCCGAACGCCGTGATGACGTGGTCGATGCCAAGTCCCTGCGGCGCCGGGGCCCGCATCTGCTCGACCAGCACCACCGGCACGATCGCGGCGCCGGTGACCGCCACCCGGAGCGAGGAGAGGTCCCGGCCGGCGCGACCGGGCGCGTTGAGCAGGGACGTGAAGATCGTGGGGGCACCGGGCAGGAGCGTGATCCGGGCCTCCTCGATGATCCGCATCATCTCGTCGAGGTCGAAGGTCGTCATCGGGTAGAACGTCGCGCCGGTCAGCAGGCCGACCACGATCCCGGCCTTGTACCCGAAGGAGTGGAAGAACGGGTTCACCGCGAGGTACCGGTCGGCCGTGGTCGCGCCGCTCACCGAGCCCCAGGCGTCCGCGACCGACACCGTCTGCCGGTGGGCGCTCATGGCGCCCTTGGCCCGGCCGGTGGTGCCGGAGGTGAACAGGATGTCCGCGACGTCGTCAGGGGAGACCGCGTCGGCCCGGGCCTCGACCTCGGCGAGCGGAGTGTCTTCGCCGGCGCGCGCGACGCTCGCGAGGTCGGCGAGGTCGATCACGTCCAGGACCGAGGGCAGAGGGCTCGCGCCGCGGAGCTCGGCGACCTGGTCACGACCGAGGAAGCCGTTGGCGACCACGACCAGCCGGGCCCGGGTGCGGTCGACGATGTCGGCCGCCTCGTGACCGGTGTAGCGGCTGTTGACCGGGACCAGGGTGCCGCCGGCGTACGACACCGCAAGGGCGGCGATCACCCAGTCGGTGCTGTTCGGCGCCCACACGCAGACCCGGTCGCGCGGCTGCAGGCCGCGGGCGACGTAGCCGCGGGCGACCGCGCGCACCTCGTCCAGGAGGGCCTGGAACGACAACGTGCGGTCGCCCTCGACGTACGCCGCGTGGTCGCCGAAGCGTGCCGCCGCGGCGCGCAGGGCGGCCGGCAGGGTGTGCGGTCCTGGCGCGGACCCGGATGCAGCCACAGGAACCTCCTTCGCGGGTGTACGGTCGCAACCCAAGCAAGTGCTTGGTAGGCTACCTCAAACGTCGCCGCCGTACGAGGAGACCACCCATCGTGGACCTGACCGACTCACCCGAGGACCGCGCCTTCCGCGCGGAGGTCCGCGGCTGGCTCGAGGACAACCTCGTCGGCGACTTCGCGCGGCTCAAGGGCCTCGGCGGGTCCGGCAAGGACCTCGAGGCCCACGACGAGCGGCTCGAGTGGGACCGCCACCTCGCCCGGCACGGCTGGACGTGCATCGGCTGGCCGGCCGAGCACGGCGGCCGCGGCCTCTCGCTCTCGCAGCAGGTGATCTTCCACGAGGAGTACGCCCGCGCGAACGCGCCGTCGAGGGTGAACCACCTCGGCGAGGAGCTGCTCGGCCCCACCCTGATCGCCTTCGGTACGCCGGAGCAGCAGGCCCGGTTCCTGCCGAAGATCCGCGCCGTCGAGGAGCTGTGGTGCCAGGGCTACTCCGAGCCCGGCGCCGGCTCCGACCTGGCCAACGTGCAGACGAAGGCCCGGCTGGACGGGGACGTCTGGGTCATCGACGGCCAGAAGGTGTGGACCTCGCTCGCCCAGTTCTCGGAGTGGATCTTCGTGCTCGCCCGCACCGAGCCGGGGTCGCAGCGCCACCGCGGCCTCAGCTTCCTGCTGGTGCCGACCCGCCAGGAGGGCGTGGAGATCCGCGGCATCGAGCAGCTGACCGGCGGTGCCGAGTTCAACGAGGTGTTCTTCACCGGCGCCCGTACCGACGCCGACCTCGTCGTCGGCGAGCCTGGCCAGGGTTGGGCGGTCGCGATGGGCCTGCTCGGCTTCGAGCGCGGCGTCTCGACGCTGGGCCAGCAGGTCGGCTTCCGACGCGAGCTGGACGCGCTCCTCGACCTCGCCCGTGCCAACGGCAGCTACGACGACCCCGTCGTGCGTGACCGGCTCGCCCGTGCCGACGTCGAGCTCGAGGTGATCCGGCTGAACGCCCTGCGGACGCTCAGCCAGGAGCAGGCGCCCCAGCAGGCGAGCGTCGCCAAGCTGCTCTGGGGCACCTGGCACCGCACCCTCGGGGAGCTGGCGATGCTGGTGCGCGGCACCGCCGCGCTGACCACCGCCCCGGGCTACGACCTCGACGAGTGGCAGCGGCTGTTCCTGTTCACCCGCGCCGACACCATCTACGGCGGCTCGGACGAGATCCAGCGCAACATCCTGGCCGAGCGCGTGCTCGGCCTGCCCAAGGAAGCCCGACCCCAGGAGACGACCGCATGACCGCGACCCGCCCCGAGCAGCCCACTCCGGCGTACGTGCCCGGCCACGGCCTCCTGCAGGACAAGGTCGTCGTCGTCACGGCCGCGGCCGGCGCCGGCATCGGTGCCTCCGCGGTCCGCCGGTCGCTCGAGGAGGGCGCCCGGGTCGTCGTCCTCAGCGACACCCACGAGCGTCGCGTCGCCGAGGCGCACGAAACGCTGGCCGCCGAGTTCGGCGCCGACCGGGTCGCCTCGACGGTCACCGACGTCACCGACGAGGCGCAGGTGTCCGCGCTGCTGGACCTCGCCGACGCCCACGGCGGCGTGGACGTGATGATCAACAACGCCGGGCTCGGCGGCACCGCGAGCGTGCTCGAGATGACCGACGAGCAGTGGAGCAAGGTCCTCGACATCACCCTCACCGGGACGTTCCGCTGCGTCCGGGCCGCGTCCAACCGGATGATCGCCGCCGGCACGCGCGGGGTGATCGTCAACAATGCCTCGGTGATCGGGTGGCGGGCCCAGGAGGGCCAGGCCCACTACGCGGCCGCGAAGGCGGGCGTGATGGCCCTGACCCGGTGCGCCGCCCTCGACGTGGCTCCGCACGGCATCCGGATCAACGCGGTGTCGCCGTCGCTGGCGATGCACCCGTTCCTGGCGAAGGTCACCTCCGACGAGCTGCTGCACGAGCTCAAGCAGCGCGAGGCGTTCGGGCGTGCCGCCGAGCCGTGGGAGGTCGCGAACGTGATGGTGTTCCTGGCCAGTGACTACTCGTCGTACCTGACCGGTGAGGTGATCTCCGTGAGCAGCCAGCATGCCTGACGTCCCGGCGGCGACGGCCACCCGCCGCGACCAGCTGCTCGCGATCGCGGCGCGGCTGTTCGCCGAGCGCGGCTTCAAGAACACCACGGTGCGCGACATCGCCGACGCCGCGGGCATCCTGTCCGGCAGCCTGTACCACCACTTCGACTCCAAGGAGTCGATGGTCGACGAGCTGCTGGACTCCTTCCAGGTCGAGCTCTGGAAGCAGTACGACGCCATCGCCGCCTCCGACCTGACGCCCCGCGCGAAGCTCGAGGCGATCGTCCGCGCGTCCTTCGACGCGATCGACCACCACCACAGCGAGGTGGCGATCTTCCAGAACGACGCCGCCTACCTGCTCACCTTCGAGCGGTTCGCCTACCTCGACGAGCGCAACCTGAGGTTCCGGCGGCTCTGGACCGGGCTGCTCGAGGCCGGCGTGCAGAGCGGCGAGCTGCGGGCCGACCTCGACATCGAGCTGGTCTACCGGTTCCTGCGCGACACCGTCTGGGTCGCCGTGCGGTGGTACCGCCCCGGGGGCGAGCTGTCCCCGTCCCACGTCGCCGACCAGTACCTGCGGATCCTCCTCGAGGGGATCGCGACCACCCCGAACAAGGAGTCCCCCCATGCCTGAGGCCTACATCGTCGACGCCGTCCGCACGCCGGTCGGCAAGCGCGGGGGCTCGCTCGCCGCGATGCACTCGGCCGACCTGGGCGCGCACTCGATCTCGGCGCTGTTCCGCCGCACCGGCGTCGACCCGGCCGCGGTCGACGACGTGATCATGGGCTGCTGCGACACGATCGGCTCCCAGGCCGGCGACGTCGCCCGCACCGCCTGGCTGGTCGCCGGGCTGCCCGACCACGTCCCCGGCGTGACCATCGACCGGCAGTGCGGGTCGTCCCAGCAGGCGGTGCACTTCGCCGCCCAGGGCGTCATGTCCGGCACCCAGGACCTCGTGGTCGCCGGCGGCCTGCAGAACATGTCCTCGATCCCGATCTCGTCGGCGATGCTGGTCGCCGACCAGTACGGCTTCACCACGCCGTTCGCGGAGTCGCCCGGCTGGCGGGCGCGCTACGGCGACGTCGAGGTGTCGCAGTTCAACTCCGCCGAGATGATCGCCGAGAAGTGGGGGATCAGTCGCGCGCGGATGGAGGAGTTCGCGCTGGCGTCGCACACGCGCGCGAAGGCGGCGATCGCCGAGGGCCGCTTCGAGCGGGAGATCGAGCCGGTGACGCTCGCGGACGGCACCGTGCTTACCACCGACGAGTGCCCCCGCGACACCTCGCTGGAGAAGATGGCCGGTCTCGAGCCGCTCGCCCCGGGCGGCCGGATCACCGCGGCTGTCGCCTCGCAGATCTGCGACGCGTCGTCGGCGATGCTGATCGCCTCGGAGCAGGCGGTCGCCGACCACGGCCTCACTCCCCGCGCCCGGATCCACCACCTGTCGGTGCGCGGTGACGACCCGGTCTGGATGCTCACCGGCCCGATCCGCGCGACCCAGCACGCCCTGGAGAAGACCGGGATGTCCGTCGACGACATCGACCTGTTCGAGTGCAACGAGGCGTTCGCGTCCGTCGTACTGGCCTGGTCGCAGGAGCTCTCCGTCCCGCTGGACAAGGTGAACGTCAACGGCGGCGGGATCGCGCTCGGCCACCCGATCGGCGCGACCGGCACCCGCCTCATGACCACGCTGCTCAACGAGCTCGAGCGCACCGGCGGCCGCTTCGGCCTGCAGACGATGTGCGAGGGCGGCGGCCAGGCCAACGTGACGATCATCGAGCGGCTCTAGAAACCCGCTCGACCCGGGGCGGTGACTCGGCCAGACTCGCGGTCCATGGAGCTGGTCGAGTTCGGCCCGGACGACGCCGTCGAGGTGGCGGCGTTCGTCGACGTCGCCCGACAGGTCGACGGCGCCGACTGCCCGTGGGAGCCGGAGCTCACGCCGTACCGGCTGTCGATGTCGGTGCGGCACAGCTGGGACGGTGAGCCCGGCCGCTGGTTCGTCGCGTACGAAGCCGGCGACCCGGTCGGGGTCGCCTCGATCCACACCAGCGAGTACGACAACCTGGACATGGCCTGGCTCCAGGTCCGGGTCGCGCCCCGGCACCGTCGACGCGGTCACGGCACCACGATCCTGCGCCGGGTCGAGGAGCTGGCCGCGGGCATGGGCCGCACCCTCTTCCACGTCGGCGACTGGGACTCCGACGCGATCCGCGGCTTCGCGACCGCGACCGGCTACGAGGCCCGCAGCGCCGAGGTCCGCCGGATGCAGCTGCTGCGGGACGCTCCGGACCCGGCGCCGATCCGCGACGAGGCCCTCGTCCCGGCGGATGAGTACGAGCTGGTGCGGATCGAGGGGTTCGCGCCGCCTGAGCTCCTCCCGGCCCTGGCGGAGATCACCTCGGCCATCAACGACGCCCCCCTCGACGACCTCGAGTACGACGACGAGGTCTACACCTCCGACCGGGTCCGTGCCTACGAGGAGGCCCAGATCGCCTCCGGCTTCCGGTTCCGCCGGATCCTCGCGCGGCACCGGGCCACCGGCGAGCTGGCCGGACACACGGTCGTGGTCGTCGACGAGGAGCAGCCCACGATCGCCGAGCAGCACGACACGAGCGTCGCCCGGGGACACCGCGGGCACCGCCTCGGTCTCCTCCTCAAGGCCGGGATGCTGCTCTGGCTCGCCGAGGCCGAGCCGCAGCTCGAGCGCCTCTACACGTGGAACGCCGAGTCCAACGCCCACATGATCGCCGTCAACGACCGCCTCGGCTACCAGGTGATGGGCCGCGCCCCCGAGTTCCAGCGCCGGCTCCGTTGAGTGGGGAGTTCCGGACCGTTGAGTGGGGAGTTCCTGACCGCTGGCTGAGGCGCTTTCCCGCAACTCAACGGTCGCTTTCCCTCAACTCAACGGTCGGTGATCCCCCATTCAACGAGGCGGGTCGTCCTTGAGGGTGCGCAGGTAGGCGGCGGTGTTGGTGCGGGTCGGGAGGCCACGGAAGCGGCGGTGCAGGAACTTGAACGCGCTGCCGTACGACGCGAGCGCGGCTCCGGCGTGCGTCGGGGCGTAGTTGGTGGACAGCCGCACCCGGGCCCCCTGCCGGGCCCACCGCTCGGCCAGCGCCCGGCCGCACTCGTAGGGCACGACGTCGTCGAGCTTGCTGTGGGAGATGAGCGTCTCCACGTGCGGCACCCGGCCGTTGCCGAGCTCCTGCTCGGCCACGATCGTGGCGAACGGGTCCTCGCTGAGCACCTGGCCGATCGAGCGGCCGTCCCGGGTGAGGGTCGCGGAGCGGGTGAACGCGTAGCGGCGCAGCGACTCGAACATGCACTGGCTCTCCAGCTCCGCGGCGATCTCGTTGCCGCGGTCGTTGAGCAGCGGCAGCAGGTCGACGCGGTAGTCGGCGGCGAGGCCGACGAGCGCGTAGCCGAGGAACGCGAAGTACGGGCTGCCGTCGATCATCGGCGCGAGCAGCGTGAGGTCGGCGGGCACCGCCCCGCAGACGGCACCCAGCAGATGCAGGTCCGGTGCGTACTCGTGCCACAGCTCGGCCGCGGACGCAGCCGCACCGCCACCCTGGGAGTAGCCGGCGATCGCGGTCGGGCCGTCCCGGGGGATGTCGGGGTTGTCGAGGTCCTGCGCCGCCCGCAGGGCGTCGAGGACGACGTGGCCCTGGACCTCGCGGGACATGTACGTGTGCGTGCCGGCCATCCCGAGACCCTGGTAGTCGGGCACGACGACGTTGAAGCCCCGGGCCAGCAGCCCGGTGATGAACACCGACTCGTACTCCCGCCCGGCGGCGAGCTGGCGCGACGGCGCGCACTGGTCGCCCATGCCCTGGGTGCCGACCGCGAACGCGACCAGGCCGCGATCGCTGCGCTTGGTGCGCGGCCGGGTCGGGGTCAGCACGGTGCCGGTCACCGCGATCGGCCGGCCGGTGCGGTCGGTGCTGCTGTACATCACCCGCTCGGCGTGGGCCGGTGCCCGGATCAACCGCCACGGGTCGAGGTGGAACGTCGCCTCCTGCGTGCGGATCAGCGTGCCCGGTCGCTCCGGCACCTCGGCCGGGGGATCGTAGAAGGCGGTCCGCGGCACCGGCCGCAGCTGCCGGGCGCCGACCGAGCCGAGGGCGTAGCGCACGGCCGCGTTGACGGCGGCGGCACCGAGCTCGGTCATGCCGCGATCCTGTCAGAGCCGACTAGGGTCGGGACATGTCCCTCGACCTCTTCGCGGGGTTCCCCGTGCGCGACCTCGACGACGCGCTGGTCTGGTACCAGCGGCTGCTCGGGTCGGAGCCGGCCTTCTTCCCCAACGACGTCGAGGCGGTCTGGGAGCTCGCGGAGCACTGCTACGTGTACGTCGAGGTCCGCCCGGAGCACGCCGGACACGCCCGGACCACGATCTTCGTCGAGGACTTCGACGAGCGGATCTCCGCGGCCGCCGTGCGCGGCGTCGAGCCGGTCGAGCAGCAGGCGTACTCGAACGGCGTGCGGCACGCGACGTACCGGGACCCGGACGGCAACGAGCTCTGCCTCGGCGGGCCTCCCGGCGACGTCGCGGGTCCGTCCGTCGGTCAGACCAGGTAGCCCTGGGTACGCCGGAGCTCGGCGGCCGCGAGGGTGACCACCCGGTCGATCAGCTCCTCGCAGCTCGGGAGGTCGTCGATGACGCCGACGACCTGACCGGACGCCAGCACCCCGGCGCCGGCGTCGCCCTCGACGAGCCCGGCGCGGAGCATCATCGGGGTGTTCGCGGCGAGCACCATCTGGGTCCAGGATCGGTCCGAGCCGTGCTTCATCGCGCGACCGTCGGCGATCAGCTGCCGCCACGACATCCCGCTCATCTTCTTGAACCCCAGCGTGCGCCGGGCGGTGGGGCCGAGCCGCCTGAGGGCACTGGACTCCTCGACCGACTCCACGAGGTCGGTGCGCAGCATCCGGTGCGGCATGCCGTCGACTTTGGCGGTCACGACGGTGCTGTTCAGGTCGGCGTCGAGGTAGCGCTGCTTCACCGCGTCCGGCACCGTCGAGTCGCGGGTGAGCAGGAACCGCGTGCCCATGCCGACGCCGGCCGCGCCGTACGACAGCGCCGCGGCGAGCCCACGGCCGTCGAAGAAGCCGCCGGCCGCCACCACCGGGATGTCGACGGCGTCGAGCACCGTCGGCAGCAGCAGGGTGGTCGGCACGTTCCCGGTGTGGCCGCCGCCCTCGCCGCCCTGGATCATCACCGCGTCCGCGCCCCAGGCCGCGACCTTCTTCGCGTGCTTGGGCGCCCCGATGCTGGGGATCACGACGATGTCGTGCTCCTTGAGCTTCGCGATCAGCTCGGGCTTGGGAGCCAGCGCGAAGCTGGCGACCTTCACGCCGTGGTCGATGAGCAGCTGGCAACGGTCGCCGGCGTCACCGGCATCGGCGCGCAGATTGACGCCGAACGGGTTGTCCGTGCGCTCCTTGACCTCGACGATCGCCTTCTCGAGCTCGGCGAACGTCATCGTGGCCGACGCGAGGATGCCCAGGCCGCCAGCGTTCGCGGTGCCGGAGACCAGGCGCGGGCCGGCGACCCAGCCCATGCCGGTCTGCACGACGGGATGGCGCACGCCGACCAGGTCGGTGAGCGGCGTCCTCAGGAGTTGCTCGATCATCGCGCCGCCTCCTGCGCCGCGACCGGCGGGACCTCGCGGTCGCGGAGCCCCTTCGGGTCGAGCATCTCGCGGATCAGCACCAGCTCGGCGTACGACGGCTCGCGGGTCGTGGGCAGGTCGCCCTCGGGCAGCGACAGGGTGAAGCCGGTCGCCTCCTGCACCTCCTCGACGCTGACGCCGGGGTGCACGCTGATCAGCCGCACCGTGTCGTCGGGACCGTTGACGTCGAGGACGCCGAGGTTGGTGACGATCCGGTGGATGTCGTGGTAGCGAGCGGCGGCCGGACCGGCCTCCTTCGCGCGCTTCGGCCCGACCCCGGAGACGGTGTCGACCTCCTCGACGAAGACCCGCGGGGAGTGCTTCGGCACCCAGTACGACGTCCGGTTGTTGACCGTGTTGCCGGGCGCGCCGCGCGAGCCGAGCAGCTGTCGCTTCGGGCGGGTGAAGTCGCCGATCGCGGAGATGTTCTGGTTGCCGTGCCGGTCGACCTGGGTGGCGCCCATCATCACGTGCCGCTTGCCGTAGGCGACCACGTCGAAGACCTTGCGGAACGGGATCCAGCCCTCGACCACGTCGCCCTTCGCGAACAGCGGGGGCACGCCGGCGAGGAAGACCGACTCGCCGTCGGAGATGACCAGGTCGGGGTTGGAGGTGAGCTTGGCCAGCCGGACGCCGAGCATCGGCAACAGGCCCATCGGGCTGGCGAAGATCTCGCCGTCGTCCTTGAAGGCGTCGGCGATGGCGGCGGCGCAGACCTCGGCACGAGTGAAGTCCGACATCACTTGGCTCCTTCGTTCTCGGCGTGGAACGCGGCGACCGCGGCCTGGTAGGCCGCCTCGTCGCCGGACAGGAAGCGTTCCTCGAACGCCGCCCACAGCTCGTCGTCCGCGGCGGCCGCTGCGTAGTGCCTCTGGAACTTCTCGTCACGCTCGTAGTCGGGCGTGCAGGTCGTGAAGTGCGCACCGTTCGGCGTCTCGACGACGCCCGCGACCATCATCCGGCTGACCAGCAGCCGCTGGACGGGGGAGTCCACCGTGAGGCCCGCCGTGTCGACGATCTGCTCGCAGCTCACGAACGCCTTGTCTGCGGCCATGCAGAACAGGTCGTCGAAGTACGGGTCCGGCCCCAGGTACGACGCGTTCCCGTGCACGTCCGCACGGTTGAGGTGGACCAGCGCCACGTCGAGCTTCAACGCGGGCACGGCGACCAGCTCCTCGAAGTCCCCGTCGGGGTGGGCGTAGGGGCTGGTGACCGTCTTGATCGACGGGTTGTTGACCAGCACGTCCGAGCCGAGCCCCGCCCGCATCGGCAGGAACGGCAGCCGCTGCGCCGCGGCGTACAGGCCGGTCTGGAACATGCCCTCGTCGAGCTCGACGATCTCGGGGATGGTGCCGCCCTGCCGGGCCCGCTGGAAGTTCGGCTCCAGCGGGATCGAGTCGAGCGACACGAACGCGTAGACGAGCTTGCGGATCTTGCCGGCCCGGGCGAGCAGGCCGACGTCGGCGCCGCCCCAGCTGACGATGGTCAGGTCCTTGAGGTCCGAGCGCAGGATCGCGCGGACCAGGGCCATCGGCTTGCGCCGCGGCCCCCAGCCGCCGATCCCGACGGTCATCCCGTCCTCGATCTGGGCGACGACCTCGTCGATGCTCAGCTGCTTGTCGCGTGGCTTGCTCACTTGCGGCCTGCCTTGTCAGTCCCCGCGAAGGCATCCCGCAGCTCGTCGGAGACCCCGGCGAGGTTCAGCTCCATCGTGAAGCCCTGCTCGAACCGGTAGCTCTTGTTGACGTCGATCGGGTCGATCCCGTTGAGCGCCTCCTTGGCCGCCCGGATCACCCGGGTGTCCTTGTCCGCGATGTCGGCGGCGAGCGCCAGCGCCGCCTCGTCGAGCCGCTCGCGCGGCACCACCTCGTAGACCGAGCCGTGCTGGACCAGGTCGGCGGCCCGGATCGTGCGGGCGGTGAAGTAGAGCGTCCGCATCAGGTGCTGCGGGACCAGCCGGGCCATGTGGGTGGCGGCGCCGAGGGCGCCCTGCCTGACCTCCGGGACGCCGAAGTAGGCGTCCTCGCTCGCGACCACGATGTCGGCATTGCCGGCCAGGCCGACGCCGCCGCCGACGCAGAAGCCGTTCACCGCCGCGATCACCGGCACCGCGCACTCGTAGACCGCCTTGAAGGCGGCGAAGCAGCCCTTGTTCGCGCCGATCAGCGCGTCGAACCCCTCGGTGTGCTGCATCTCCTTGATGTCGACGCCGGCGTTCCAGCCCTTGCCCTCGGCGCGCAGCACGACGACCTTCGTCGTCAGGTCGCGGCTGGCCTCGTCGAGCGCGGCGGCCACGTCGAACCAGCCCTGCACGGGCAGCGCGTTGACCGGGGGGTAGTCCATCGTGACGACGCGGATGCCGTCGTCGCGGAGCTCACTGGTGATCGGCATGGGAGGGCCTTCTGTGCGGGGTCGGGGGCGAACCAAGCATTTGCTTGGTACTGTATCAGCATGCCCCTGTCCCTGGACCTCTCCGGCCGCGTCGCGCTGGTCACCGGCGGCTCCCGCGGCATCGGCCTCGGGATCACCGAGGCGCTCGTCGCCGCCGGCGCCACCGTGGTCACCTGTGCCCGTTCGGCGGCCGACGACCCGGTGCCCGGGACGACCCACGTGCGGTGCGACGTGCGCGACCCCGAGGCGGTCGCGGCCCTCGTCGAGCAGGTCGTCGCCGACCACGGCCGCCTCGACGTGCTGGTCAACAACGCCGGCGGTGCGCCGTACGCGCTCGCAGCGGACGCCTCACCGCGCTTCCACGACAAGATCCTCGGCCTCAACCTGGCCGCGCCGCTGCTGGTGGCGCAGGCGGCCAACGCGGTGATGCAGCGCCAGGAATCCGGGGGCTCGATCGTGAACATCTCCTCGGTCAGCGCGCTGCGGCCCTCGCCCGGCACCGCGGCGTACGGCGCGGCCAAGGCCGGTGTCGACTCCCTGACCAGGTCCCTGGCCGTCGAGTGGGCCCCCCGGGTGCGGGTGAACTCCGTCGATGTCGGCCTGTGCCGCACCGAGCACACCGACGACCACTACGGCGGCGACGAGCGCGTCGCGGCCATCGAGCGGACCATCCCGCTGGGCCGGATGGCCCGCCCCGACGAGGTCGGTCATGTGGTGGCGTTCCTGGCCAGCGACCTCGCCTCCTACGTCAGCGGGGCCCAGGTCGCCTGCCACGGCGGCGGCGAGCCCCCGATCTTTCTCCACGTCGAGTAGCCAGTCCGTCACCGTCGAGTAGCCAGTTCGTCAACAAGGAGCACCTGTGAGTCGTCTTCTGGAAGGTCGCGTCGCCATCGTCACCGGAGCGGGGCGGGGCATCGGCCGCGCCCACGCGCTCGAGCTGGCCCGGCAGGGCGCGAAGGTCGTCGTCAACGACTTCGGGGTCTCGATCGCGGGGGAGAAGGGCGACTCCCCGGCGCACGACGTCGTGGCCGAGATCGAGGCGCTCGGCGGTGCGGCGGTGGCCAACGGCGCCGACGTGGCCGACTTCGAGCAGGCCGCGGCCATGGTGCAGCAGGCGATCGACACCTTCGGCGCCCTCGACGTCCTGGTCAACAACGCGGGCTTCGTGCGGGACCGGATGCTGGTGAACACCTCCGAGGAGGAGTGGGACGCGGTGATCCGGGTGCACCTCAAGGGCCACTTCGCGCCGCTGCGGCACGCCGGGGCCTACTGGCGCAACGAGGCCAAGGAGGGCCGCACCCGGGCCGCCCGGGTGATCAACACGTCCTCTGGTGCCGGTCTCCAGGGCAGCATTGGCCAGGGCACCTACTCCGCCGCCAAGGCCGGCATCGCGGGCCTGACCCTGGTCGCCGCGGCCGAGCTGGGCCGGTACGGCGTGACCGTCAACGCGATCGCCCCGGTCGCGAAGACCCGGATGACCGAGGGCGCCTTCGACACCTCGGCGATGGCGCTGCCCGAGGACAACGCACCGATCGTCGCGTGGCTCGCCTCCGAGGAGGCCGCTGACGTGACCGGTCGCGTGATCGAGATCGACGGCGGCCGGATCTGCCTGGAGCAGGGCTGGGCGCACGGCCCCGCCAACGACCTGGGCCGGCGCTGGGAGACCGCCGAGGTGGGCGACGCGCTGCGGGAGCTGATCGCGAAGGGCGTTCCGCCAGAGCCGGTCTACGGGTCGGCCTGAGGGCGGCGGCGGTCCGCGGTCGCAGCGGTCGGGGGCCGTACCGTAGTCGCATGGCAGCGGAGAGCAGTGCCCGGACGCCTGCCGGCAGATGGTCGCTGCTCACCGTCCGGCACGCCCTCTGGCGGATCATCGTGTCGACGGTCGGCACCTGCATGCGCAACCGGGTCACCGGCCTCGCGGCCGAGGCGGCGTTCTTCGCGATCCTCTCCCTGCCGCCGCTGATCTTCGCCCTCGCCGGGTCGATCGGCTACGTCTTCGCGCAGCTGGACAACAGCCAGATCGACGACGTCCGGCACACCGTGCTCGACCTGGCCTCCAGGGCGCTCACCCCGGAGACCGTCGACAGCATCATCCGGCCGACCCTCAACGACGTCCTGCGCGGCGGCCGCTACGACGTGATCTCGATCGGGTTCGTCCTGGCGCTGTGGTCGGGCTCCCGCGCCCTGAACGTCTTCGTCGACACCATCACGATCATGTACGGGCTCGGCGGGCACCGCGGCATCATCCGCACGCGAGCGCTGTCTTTCCTGCTCTACGTGCTCGGCATGCTCACGGGCGTGGTGACGATCCCGCTGGTGGTCGCCGGCCCGCGGGTCGTGGCCCGGACGCTTCCCGACCGGCTCGACTTCCTCAACCAGCTCTACTGGCCGACCGTGGTGCTGCTGTGCGTGTGCTTCCTGACCACGCTGTACCACGTGTCGGTTCCGGTCCGGACGTCCTGGCGCTACAACGTGCCCGGTGCGGTGTTCACGATGTTCTGCTGGATCGTGGGCTCCGCGGTGCTGCGCTGGGTCCTGGTCGGTACGGCGCAGGGCTCGACGTCGATCTACGGGCCGCTCGCCGCGCCGATCGCCGTACTGCTGTGGCTCTACATCCTGTCCATTGCGGTACTCATCGGTGCCGCACTGAACGCCGCCTTCGACCAGCTCTGGCCGCAGAACGAGACCACGACCGCCCGCTCGGAGCTGGTGCGGCGGCTGAGCCTCGACGCGGTGCTGCCGTGGCGGGGTCCGCATGACGAGAGCACGGGTTAATCGCATGCGCCCCGGGGTACTCGGCCTTACATTTGAAGCGTGATTCCCGCAGGAGCGGCGTGCCCGTGAGCGCCGAACGAGTCTCCGGCCTTGACCCCTGGGTGGGGTGCGTGGTCGGGGGAGAGCCCGGTGTCGCCCGGGTCCTCACCGACCTGGGTGAGGTGCGTGCCAGCTACGGCGGCGCGATGCTCGCCCGGATCGCCTGCGACCGCGGGTGCGTGCCCGAGCCCGGCCACTGGGTGGTGCTGCGTCGCTGGTGCGACGACCGGATCACCATCGAGGACACCTGGGTCGGGCCGGCCGGCGCCACGGTGATCCCGCTGCGCCGACCGCGCTGACCGGCAGCCGCCACGGCAGTCTCCGACGAGAGCCGGGTCGGTGCGCGGCGGTGCCCACCCTGCGTGCCATGCTCTGCCTTGTGGGAAACGTGACCCTGCCGACTCCGGTGTTCCTCGCAGGTGGCGCCTTCTGCCTGCTGGCGGGCTATCTCGTGGGGGCCGTCGTCGGTCCCGACACCCAGCACGGCACCACGGCGACGGTGGTGAGCTTCGACGCCGGCACCGCGAAGCTGTGCCTGGAGGGTGACTCCGTCAAGGACGAGGCCGGCGCCACCGACGCCGGCGTCCTCTGCGGCACCTGGAGCCACTCGACCGGCTCGACCACACCGCGGAAGGGCGACACCTTCCGCTTCGTCACCATGGACACCTCCGGTGTCAAGGGCTCGAAGCCTCGCGACGCCGTCGTGATCTACGGGACCGTGGTCGAGGAGTAGCCGGGGTGGCTGAAACCGATGCGAAGGTCATCCCCGGCCAGCTCAAGCTGCCGGTCCAGGTCCGGTCCCCGTGGTGGGAGCTGACCCGGCGGCTGCTGCTGGCGGTCGGGATCCTCGTCGCCACCGTCCTCCTGGTGTACCTCGACCGCGGCAGCTACCGCGACAACGCCGATCCCCGGGGCGGCGCGGTCAGCCTGGTCGACGCGATCTACTACACGACGGTCACGCTGAGCACCACCGGGTACGGCGACATCGCGCCGGTCGACGCCCACGCCCGCCTGATCAACGCCTTCATCGTCACCCCGTTGCGCATCGCGTTCCTGGTGCTGTTGATCGGCACCACGCTGGAGGTGCTCGCGGCCCAGGGTCGCGAGAGCTTCCGCACCGCCCGCTGGAGGAAGCACATGGAGAACCACGTCGTCGTCATCGGCTACGGCACCAAGGGGCGCAGCGCGGTCGACACGCTCGTCAACAACGGGATCCCCAAGGACAGCCTGGTGATCGTCGACCCGAGCAGCGTGGCCCTGGGGGAGGCGCACGCCGGCGGGTTCGCGGTGGTGACGGGTGACGCGAGTCGCCGCGAGGTGCTCCGCCGGGCCGGCGTCGAGCGAGCCCGGCAGGTGATCATCACGACGCCTCGCGACGACACGACCGTGCTGGCCACGCTGACGGTGCGCCAGCTCAACCCCGAGGCCTACATCGTCGCGGCCGTCCGCGAGCAGGACAACGTGCCGCTCGTCCGCCAGAGCGGTGCGGACGCCGTGGTGACCTCCTCGGACGCCGTCGGTCGGCTGGTCGGCATGTCGTCGATCTCGCCGCCGCTGGCGGCCGTCCTCGAGGACCTGCTGACCTACGGCGAGGGCCTCGAGGTGGCCGAGCGGGAGCTCCTGGTCCCCGAGGTCGGCAAGGCGCCGCAGTCGCTGCCCGATCAGGTGATCGCCGTGCTGCGCGACGAGAAGGTCTACCGCTACTTCGACCCCACGGTCACCCAGCTGGCCCGCGGCGACCGGCTGATCGTCGTCCGTCCGGCCAAGGAGCTGCCGTGGGCGCCGCGGCCGGGCACGCACGGCGAGACCCTGGCCGACGACGACGACGCCTGAGCGGCCGGGCCGCGGCAGGCTCAGCGGAACAGCACGTCCTCGCACGCGCCGCACTCGTAGCGGCGCACCTCGAGCCCGTCGTCGTACTCGACCGAGCGCAGCCGCCAGTCGTGCTCGTGAGGAGAGACGAGGCGCAGGGGCGCCGGCGGAGCTGCCTCCGGCTCGGACGGCTCCGGTGCTGACCACGGACTGACGCTCACTGCCCACCTCTTCCGGCCTGGTGCGCGGTCGTCCGCGGCTCGGGGCCTCAGTGCCCAGAATGTCGGGGTCGAAACCCCGACGGTGAACGACACTCCGGTCGGCCGGCCCGGGTTGCTGGCGGGCAGCGGAGCGGCGCCGTCCCGGATGCTGGGGGTAACACCGGGACGGCGCCACGGCGCTCGACCGCATGCTTGGGGGCACGGTGAACGCATCGTGATCCTCGCGAAACAGGTGGCCAGACGTCTGTAGCCCGATGTCACCACGGGCCGCAGGCCGAACGGGGGAGACAATCCGGACAGGGCGCTCCCGGGCCTGCGTCAGGGTCAGCCGGTGGCGCCGAACTGCTCGACCCGGACCAGCTCGGACGGGAACCCGAGCTCGACGAGCTGGCGCACGGCGTACGACGCGAAGCCGACCGACCCGCACACGTAGGCCCGCTCGGCGCCGTCGACCAGCGGCCCCAGCTCCGACGGGTACGGCGGCGCCGCGACCCGGTCGCCGAGGTTCTCCCGCGTGAGGGCGACCAGGGCGCCGGCCGCGAGCAGCTCGTCGACGTACGGCAGCTCGAGGCGGGTGCGGCCGACCGCGCACACGTGGAGCCGGTCCGCGACGCCTGTGCGGCGGGCGAAGCGCAGCATCGAGACCACAGGCACGACACCGGTCCCGCCGACGAGGCAGACGGCCCGGGCGTCACCGGTCCAGGTGAACCAGCCGCCGATCGGGCCGCGCAGCTCGAGCTCGTCGCCGACCCTGGCCTCGTCGTGCAGGTGTCCGGAGACCTCGCCGCCGGGCAGGCACTCGACCATGAGCTCCAGCAACGGGTCGTCCGGGTCCGAGGCGATCGAGTAGGACCGCTGGGCGGTGTAGCCGTCCTCGGCGCGCAGCCGGAGCACGCAGTGCTGGCCGGGCAGGTAGCCGAACGGGTCCGCCACCTCGAGCCGCACCCGGACGAGCCGCTCGCCGATCCGGTCGAGCTCGGCCACGCGGGCGGACGTCCACGGGTTCGGCGCGACCTCGGCGGTCACGGGTCGCCCTGGTAGCGCTGCTCGAGCCACGGGTCGCCGCGGTCGTGGTAGCCGTTCTGCTCCCAGAAGCCGGGTCGGTCCTCGGCCATCAGCTCGAGGCGGGTCACCCACTTGGCGGACTTCCAGAAGTACAGGTGCGGCACCAGCAGCCGCACCGGCCCGCCGTGCTCGACCGGCAGCGGGCGGCCGTCGTACTCCCACGCCAGCCAGGCCTTGCCGCCGGTGAGGTCGGCGAGCGGCAGGTTGGTGGTGTAGCCGGTGCTCGAGTGCGCCATCACGTACGCCGCCTCGGGCCGCGGGCGCGCGATCGCCAGCAGCTCGTCGACGCTGACGCCGCCGAAGGTCGTGTCGAGCTTGGACCACGACGTGACGCAGTGGATGTCGCCGAAGTACGTCGACCCGGGCAGCGCGTGCGCCTCGCGCCAGGTCCAGGTGTGCGGCCGCTCGACGAGGCCGTCGACGGTGATCGTCCAGTCCTCGGCGGGCAGGTCGGGCGTCGCCTCGGCGGTCAGCGTCGGCCAGTCCGTGCCGGTGTCGTACTGCCCCGGTGGCAGCCGCTCCGGGCGCTCGGGTCGGCGCCTGCCGACGAATCCGCGGGTGACGGGCATGCGCACACGGTAGAGGGGCGCGGCGGCCCGTGTCGCGCGGTGGGCTTGGTATTCGGCCGACGGGGTACTGCCCCGGTGCACCGTCGGGAGGAAACCATGCGGATCGGGTCCGTGATCGTCGTGCTGTGGCTGGTGATCGGCGCGCTGGCGGCGTACCAGCGCGACTACTTCTCCGGCAAGCAGACCAACTGCGCGGAGGCCGGCACGATCGTGGTCACCGTCCTCGCCGGTCCGCTGAACTACCTCGGCGTGAACCCGAAGATCAAGGACTGCAAGGTCCCGCAGCCGTCGAAGTGAGCCGTGGTGTCACGTGTGGCTCGGCGAGCCGCTCACCTCGGCCTGGATCGTCGCACCGAGCGTCTCGGCGAGTTGTCGATGGACCCGGCCGAAGACCCTGATCCGGGTGCCGTGAGGTCCGTCGGCCACAGAGATGGTCAGCGACAACGTCTCGCGGCCCAGGAACAGCAGCAACAGGCCCAGCGGAAAGGTCAGGATCGCCAGCACGACCACCCAGCCGGGCCGGCGCCGGTAGGAGACGGTGTAGGTCCCGGGGAGCACTGTGCGCACGTCGACCCGCCGCACGGCGACCAGCACCCGCGACACGTCGGCGTCAGCCTCGGCGACCGGCGCGGCGCTGGTCAGCTCGTCGGCCACATCGACGACGGGGTTGGTGATGGCGAGCGCGGTCGCGAGGAGCAGCGCGGTCGCCAACAGGGCCACGACGGCCCAGCCCAGGAGTCCGACGGCGGTCATGCTCCGGGCTCCTGGGGCTCGCGCCGGGACGGGCCGGTGACCCGGTCGGTCCGGTCACCGGCCCGACGCATCAGAGGATCCTGGCCTGCAGCACAGGGGAGCGCGTCTTGAGGAACTGCGCGGTCGCCTTGGCGGTGACCCGGTAGTGCAGGCCCTTGCGCGAGGTCGCCACGCGCAGCTTGTAGTGGCCGGCGCTGTCGGTCCGCGGCCGGGCGTAGACGTGCCAGGCACAGGCCCGGCAGCGCTTCTGCTGCACGAGGACGCGCTGGTGAGCCCAGTTCGTGAGGGTGCCCTCGATCCAGGCGCGTGCACCGCGGTTGTGCGGGACGCCGACGTCGTGGCGGTACACCTGGACGGAGACCTCGTTGGAGTAGCTCGGCTTCCAGGTGGTGCCCGAGCCGAAGCCGTCCACGCCGCCCTCGAAGTACACCCGGTACGTCGCGTTGCCGGTGTAGTTGGTCAGGAACCACTCCGGCTTCGGGTCGAAGTTGTTCGCCGACCCGGTGGCGACGGTCTGCCAGACCAGCGACCCGGCATCGCGGCGCTGGAGCTGCATCCGGCCGTCCGCGTGGTAGTAGCTGGCCGGCGCGGCGTCGGCGAAGACCTCCGCCTGCGGGTAGAACGTGAAGCTCTCCGTGCCGGGGGTCGACGACATCGTCAGCACCACCCGGGTGTCGTAGCTGGTGGCTGCGGTCGCGGGTGCGACCGATCCGACCAGGGTGAGCAGGCTGGCCATCACGGCGGTGGCGACGGCTGCGGCGACTGGGCGCGCGTTGATCATGTGACCTCCCTCGAGAACAGGTACGCGAGGGACCCTAACCCGTCGGCGCCCGAGGGCAGGCAGACCGTGGGCAAGTCGGGCCGCCGGTCGAGCACGATCGGCGACCGCGTGCGCGAACATCGCCTCCATCTTCTCCTGAGGACGCACCCGGGCCAGGTCGCGGCCACGAGGACGACGACCGGCGGGCTCGCGTCCCACGAGACGAAACGAGCCCCTCGGTCCAGTGGACTGAGGGGCTCGGTCGAGCGTCTCGCTGCGAAAACGTGGTGGGCGATACTGGGTTTGAATTGTTGAGAGACATGTCTTCGCGACTCTCGTTCCCGACGCCTGATCTAGCGTAAACTCGCAGGTCAGAGGCCGTTTTCGGGGCCTGACAGACGTGGTCAGGCAGGGTCGTATCTGGACGTCCATATTCCCCGAGATCCCCCTCTTGTTCCCCGAAAAGCGATACTGGGAGGACACAAGATGTCTCGGGCCAAGGTGCGCACCCGGCGAGGTTTCGGGCGCATCGAGAGACGTGACAACGGCCGCTACCGGGCGGCCTACACGGGTCCCGACGGGCGCCTCTATCGAGCACCGGTGACCTTCGACGCGAAGGACGACGCCGTCGCCTGGCTCTCGGCCCGGCGGGCCGAGATCCAGATGGAGGTCTGGGCGCCTGAGGTCGCGGCGCGGGGCGCCCGGAAGCGTGACGTGCCGACGTTCCGTGCCTACTCCGACCTGTGGCTCGAGACGCGCAAGACCAAGGGCCGCGAGCTGCGACCGACGACTCGCCGGCAGTACCGCATGCTCCTCGACAAGTTCATCCTGCCGACCTTCGGCGACGAACCCATCGACCGGATCTCGAACGAAGCGGTCAACGCCTGGTACGACGCCCTCGCGCCGGGCCGCGAGACCATCCGAGCCCAGTCCTACAGCCTGCTGCGCACCATCTTCGCCAGCGCG
>Ga0255338_1000947_pt1 | contig 66339 bp, 68 predicted proteins | sample MeOH1_35cm_T4_19_FD_203715 | JGI IMG/M metagenome (GOLD analysis project Ga0255338, IMG submission 203715) | Sandy soil microbial communities from University of British Columbia, Vancouver, Canada - MeOH1_35cm_T4_195 | ecosystem: Engineered > Artificial ecosystem > Sand microcosm > Unclassified ... | reverse complement strand
GGGTGGTACGGGTGGCACGGGCGGCACGGGTGGTACGGGTGGTACGGGTGGTACGGGTGGTACGGGTGGTACGGGTGGCACGGGCACCTCGGGCGGCACGGGCACCTCGGGTGGCACGGGCACCTCGGGTGGCACGGGCACCTCGGGCGGCACGGGCACCTCGGGCGGCACGGGCGCCTCGGGCGGCACGGGCGCCTCGGGCGGCACGGGCGCCTCGGGCGCCTCGGGCGGCACGGGCGCCTCGGGCGGCACGGGCGCCTCGGGCGGCACGGGCGCCTCGGGCGGCACGGGCACCTCGGGCGGCACGGGCACCTCGGGCGGCACGGGCGCCTCGGGCGGCACGGGCACCTCGGGCGGCACGGGCGCCTCGGGTGGCACGGGCGGCACGGGCGCCTCGGGCGGCACGGGCACCTCCGGCGGTACAGGTGCCTCGGCTGGCGCGGGCGACGGTGGTGCCGGCCCCGGCGGGCCTGGAACCGGCGCTCCCGGCCCTGGCGGTTCCGGCGACAGCGTCGCGTTTGGAAGCGATACCCTCACCGATTCGAACGCCGTTGCCAGCGTTCCCGCTGAAGGGCCGAACGGCGCTCCCACTTCGGGCGACGATGCGACGGCGATGTCGGCAGTTTCCGACTGGATCCAGAGACAGCCCGTCGCCGGGGACCGGGCGTCCACGTCGGTCATGGGGGGCGCGGCGGCTGTCGAATCGCCCGCCTCTGCGTCGGAGTCAGGGCAAGTCGGGCGCTCGCCCGATCGCAGTGGCAGCGACTGACCGTCGCGCTCCGGTCTCGTCACCGCGAGACCGGAGCGCGACCGATGTCCCCAGGAAGGAGTCGCCATGATCAAAGTCGGCATCGCTGACGACCATGCGATCGTCAGATCGGGTCTCAGGCAGTTCCTGTCCGAGCATTTCGACCTCATGGTCGTTGCCGAGGCGACGAACGGGCGCGAGGCGATCGACGTGGTCCGCAAGACCCCGATGGACGTGCTCCTGCTGGACCTGGCCATGCCCGGCAAGAGCGGAATCGACGCGCTGGCGATGCTGCGTGCCAAGGCGCCGGACGTCGGCGTGCTGGTGCTGTCCGGTTATCCCGAAGAGCTGTATGCGGCAGCGGTCATCCAGCAGGGCGCCAGCGGCTATCTGAGCAAGGTGTGCGAGCCGATGGAAATCGTCGAGGCGATCCGCGCGATCGCGCACGGACGCCACTACATCTCCCCGGCCGTCGGCGAGTTGCTGGCGGAACACATCACCCGCAAGGATGGCGGGGAGCCGCACGAGCACCTCTCCGAGCGGGAGTTTCAGGTATTCCTCAAGCTCGCCAAGGGCGAGAACGCCGGCGAGATAGCCGAGGACCTGTCGCTCAGCGTGAAGACCGTGAGTACCTACCGTACGCGGCTGCTGGAAAAGATGGGACTCGCCTCCAACAGCGACCTGACCTACTACGCCATGAAACACCGGCTGATCGACTGACCCGCGTCGTCGACACCCGCGTCCCGCACGCCGCCAGACCGCTCACCGGGCGCCGCACGCGAGCGCTGCCCGGATCCACCTGACCCGCTGACCAGCATTGGTCTTCTCACGGGACCGAATCGTCTCGAGTTCGCCCTAGGAGAACTGCGCGACGCTTGCTGTCGCGCAGGGGACCGCCGCGACCCGGGTTTCCGCCCATTCCATGCCGAGCGGCGACAGAACAAGATCGCGGCACCCCGGCTGTTCGCGGTTCAACCCGGCGCCATCGCGCGCAACAGGAGACAAGACATGGCAGCAAGACACTCGCGCTTCGCACGGATGTGGCAGTTGGCGAAAAGCCCAGCGGCGGCGGCGGCCGTCGCCGCCCTGTGCGCCGCCGGCGCGGCCCAGGCGCAGGAGACCTTCAAGGTCGGCATCGTCAGCTTCCTGTCGGGCCAGGCGGCGGAGAGTTTCGGCGTCCCGGCCGTGAACGGCGCCAAGGTCGTGATCGATGCCTTCAACAAGGGCAGCGCCCCCGCGCCGTACAACAAGGTCGGCTTCGGCGGGATGAAGATCGAGGCGATCTACGTCGACGAGAACGGCGGCGCCACCAAGCAGGTGCAGGAACTGCGCAACCTCTACGACCGCGACAAGGTCGATGCCGTCGTCGGCTATGTCGGCTCGGGCGACTGCCTGGCGGTCGCGCCGGTGGCCGAGGAGATGAAGAAGTTCCTCGTCCTCTACGACTGCGGCACGCCCCGGATCTTCGAGGACAACAAGCTCAGCTACGTGTTCCGCACCGCCTCGCACGCGGCGATGGACAACGTCGCCCTGGCCCGCTACCTGAAGGCGCGCAACGTCAAGGCCGCGTCGTTCAACATGATCAACCAGGACTATGCGTGGGGCCAGGATTCGCGCAAGGACTTCATGTGGTCGATGGAAAAGCTGTTCCCGCAGGCCAAGCCAGGCGAGGACCAGTTGCCCAAGTTCGGCGCCGGCCAGTACGGCACCGAGATCTCGGCCCTCATGGCCAAGCCCGCCGACATCACCCACAGCAGCCTGTGGGGCGGCGACCTGCAGGCCTTCATCCTGCAGGCCAATCCGCGCGGCCTGTTCAAGCGCAGCCAGGTGGTCCTGTCGGCCGGCGACCACGTGCTGCCGGGCCTGGGCGAGAAGATGCCGGACGGCACGATCCTGGGCGCGCGTGGCGCCTACGGCCTGATGTCGCCCAAGTCGGCGCTCAACGACTGGTGGTGGGACATCTACAGCAAGGCCTACAACGTCTACCCGGTGCAGGCACCGTATCGCATGGTGCAGTCGCTGCTCGGTCTGAAGCTCGCCGTCGAAAAGGCCATGGCCGCCAACGGCGGCAAGAAGCCGACGTCCGAGCAGCTCGCCGCCGCGCTGCGCAACTCGGAGTGGGATTCTCCTGCCGGGCGCATCCGCATGGCGCTGGGCGGCGGCCACCAGGCCATCCAGGACACGGCGATCGGCCGCACCCGCTACGACGCCGGCAAGAAGATGGTGATGCTCGAAGACATCGTCCGCTTCCCGGCCGAGTGCGTGAATCCGCCGCCGAACATGAAATCCGAGGAGTGGATCAAGGCCGGCTTCCCGGGCGCCAAGGGCTGCCCCTGATGCCGGGGCGCGCGGCGGGGAGGGCGCGGGTCCTCGCCGTCGTCGCCCACCGATGACTGACTGACAAGGAGCGCCCCATCGACGCCGTGCTCACGATCCTGGTGGATGGCCTGACCTATGCGTCCTGGCTGTTCATCGTGTCCCTCGGGCTCACGCTGGTCTTCGGCGTGCTGAAGATCCTCAACATCGCCCACGGCAGTTTCTATGCCCTGGGGGCCTACGCAGCGGCCACGTTCGTCGCCTGGGGCGCGTCGCTGAAATGGGCGCCGGCGTTTTCCATCGTGGCCATGCTGCTGGCTGCGGTGGCCGTGGCGGCCGTGGTGGCGCCGCTGACGGAACGCGCGCTGCTGCGCTTCTTCTACGGGCGCGACGAGGTGCTGCTGGTGCTGGTCACCTACGCGCTGTTCCTGATCATGGAGGACGCGACCAAGCTGATCTGGGGCGCGAACCCGTACTACGTGTCCGAACCCTACGGCCTGTTCGGCAACATCAGCCTGGGCCAGCAGAATTACGTCGGCTACGACTTCCTGCTGGTGGCGCTGGCCGCCGTCGTCGGCCTGGCCGTGTGGTGGGGGCTGAACCGCACGCGGCAGGGCAAGATCGTGCTGGCCGTGATGCACAGCGCCGAGGTGGCCGCCAGCATGGGCGTCAACGTCTCGCGCGTGTACATGGTGGCGTTCTCGATCGGCATCTTCCTGGCGGCGATCGGCGGGGCGTTCACCGCGCCGATGATCTCCGTGCAGCCCGGCGTGTCGGTGGGCGTGATCATCGTGTCGTTCGCGGTCGTGATCATCGGCGGCCTGGGCAGCATCCAGGGCGCCGCGGTCGGCGCGCTGATCGTCGGCCTGGCGCGATCGCTGGCGGTGCACACGGCGCCCGTGGCCGAGCTGTTCTCCATCTACATCGTGATGGCCGTCGTGCTGATGTTCCGCCCCGAAGGGCTGTTCCAGCGAACCCAGGCCCGCAAGATCTGACCATGTCTGCTGTTCCCGCGGCCGCGGTGCCTGCCTCCATCCCCCGCAGCAGCGCCCGCTGGCGCGTGCTGGCGTTGGGCGCCTTTTGCGCGGCGGCGCTGTCCGTCGCCGGGCTGGCCATGCCCAAGTGGCTCACCTTCCTGATCACGATGGCCGCGGCGAACGGCCTCGTGTCCCTGGGCATCGTCGTGCTGATGCGCGGCGGCGTGGTGGCGTTCGGGCAGGGCATGGTGTTCGCCATCGGCGGCTACGCGGCCGCGCTGGTGTTCAACAGGCTCGGCCTGACCGACGCGCTGGGCCTGGCCATGGCCGGCGGTGTCGCCGCGACGGTGATCGCCGCGCCCTTCGCGCCACTGCTGTCGCGCTACCGGGGCATCTTCTTCGCGATGCTGACGCTGGCGCTGTCGATGGTCACGTACGGCCTGTTCATGAAGCTGGACATCCTGGGCGGCTCCGACGGCTTCAACATCGGGCGGCCGACGCTGTTCGGCCAGTCCCTGAGCGACGCCCGGGTCGGATACACCATGTACGTGTTGACGGTGGTGGTGGCGACCGCGATGGGGCTGCTGGCCCGCATCTACTTCGACAGCACGCGGGGCCTGATCACGCTGGCCGTGCGCGAGAACGAGCTGCGCGTGGAGTACCTGGGCGGCTCGGTGCGGCAGGCGATGGCGATCAATTTCATCCTGGCGGCGTTCGCCGGCGGGGTGGGCGGCGCGCTGGCCGTGCTGGCGCTGGGGCACATCGATCCGCACTTCAGCTACTGGACGACGTCGGGCGAGTTCGTCTTCGTGGCGATCCTTGCCGGGTGGCAGAGCATCGCCGCGGTGTTCGTCGCCAGCACGGTGCTGGAGGTGGTCCGGTCCTTCTCCAGCTCCTATTTCCCCAACACCTGGCAGCTTGCCCTGGGCCTGTTCCTGCTGTTCGTGATCCGCTTCCTGCCCAAGGGCATCGGTTCCCTGTGGATGCGGGGGAGCACGCGATGACCCCGATCCTGGACGCACGGGCGGTGGGCAAGCGCTTCGGCGCCGTGATCGCGGCGGCCGACATCAACATCCGGATCGAGGCCGGCGAGCGCGTCAGCCTGATCGGCAGCAACGGCGCCGGCAAGACCACATTCGTGAACATGATCACCGGCTACCTCAAGGCCGATGCCGGCACGATCCTGCTGGACGGGCACGACATCGCCGGGTTGCACCCGCGCGCGATCAGCCACATGGGGGTGGCGCGGTCGTTCCAGATCCCGCAGCTCTATGGCGACCTGACGGCGCTGGACAACATGCTGGTGGCCAACGCCTGCCATGAGCGGCGCCTCAGCTTCTGGCAGCCGGCGCGGCGGCCGGCGGCCATCGAGCGCGCGCAGATGCTGCTGGAGCGCTTCCGCCTCGGCGAGCACCAGCAGCGCCGGGTGGCCGAATTGCCCGGCGGCGTGCGCAAGCTGCTGGACATCGCGATGGCACTGACCGGCCAGCCCAAGCTGCTGCTGCTGGACGAGCCGACCAGCGGCGTCAGCGCCGAGGAGAAGTTCCCGATGATGGACACCATCATGGAGGCGCTCGGGCAGGAGCAGGGGACGACCGTGGTCTTCGTCGAGCACGACATGGATATCGTCGAGCGCCATGCGAGCCGTGTCATCGCGTTCGCGAGCGGCCGCGTGATCGCCGACGACGTCCCTGCCGCCGCCCTGGCGGCGGACGACGTGCGGCGGTACGTCACCGGGGAACTGACACAGGAGGAGGCGGCCGGTGCTGCGGGTTGAAGGACTTCACGTCGCGATCCAGGCCGTCGCCGTGCTGCGCGGCCTGAACCTTGCCGTCGCCGACGGCAGCATGACCGGCCTGGTCGGGCGCAACGGGGCCGGCAAGACGACCTTGCTGCGCACCATCATGGGTCATGTGAAACCGTCCCAGGGCCGCATCACCTTCGACGGCCAGGATCTCGGCACCTTGCCCAGCCACGCGCGGGCGGAGCTCGGCATCGGCTTCATGCCGGAGGACCGCGGGCTGGTGCCCGAGCTGACGGTGCAGGAGAACATCCTGGTCCCGGTCTGGGTGAACAAGGGGCTGCGCGAAGCCGAGCGGCTGGCGCTCGTCTACCGCGTGCTGCCGGAGCTGGAGGAGATGAGCCACCGGCGCGCGCTGCTGCTGTCCGGCGGCCAGCAGAAGCTGGTGGCGCTGGCGCGCGCGATGGCCGTCGGCACCCGGCTGCTGCTGCTGGACGAGCCGTTCGAGGGCGTCGCCCCCGCGCTGTCCAAGCGGCTGTCGGAGGTGATCGCGGGGCTCAAGGGCAGCCGGGTGTCGGTGCTGATGGCGCAGAGCGATCTCAACCATTCGCGCAAGCTGGTGGACGCCGAGTTCGTGATCGAGCGTGGCGCCAATGCGGCGCCCGCCGCCGCGACGCCTGCCGGTGCGGAGGTCGTCGCGGCGACCGGGCAGTAGCATCGCGGCATGCGAAGCAGGAGCCGCCGATGAACCACTGGCAGGAGTACCCGGTCCCGGCCATGCGCAGCGAAGCGCTGTTCGGCGACCGCGTGGTGCGCTGTTTTGCCGAACGGCCGCGCAGCTTCCACGCGATGTTCGCGGCCTCCCTGGCGGCGGGACCCGATGCCGAGGCCGTGGTGTGCGGCGACCGGCGCTGGACCTATGCGCAGTGCGACGCACTCGCGGCCCGCCTGGCCGTGGGACTGGCCGCACGCGGCATCGCCGCCGGCGACCGCGTCGTCATGTTCGTCGGCAACTGCGCCGAGTTCGTCTTCACGCTGCTCGCGCTGCAGCGTCTCGGTGCGATCGCGGTGCCGGTCGGCATCCGGGAACGGCGGCCCGGCCTGGCCTGGATCGCGCGCCAGTGCGGCGCCGTGGCGATCGTGGCCGACGCGCCGCTGGCCGAGCGCGTGCCCGAAGCCGCCGAAGCCCCGGCCCTGAAGCTGCGGGTGGCCGTGGGCGGCGCCCCGGCCGGCTGGCAGGCGTGGGACGGGCTGCTCGGCCCGACCGGCGGCGACCGGCCGCCGCACGAAGGGGCGGAGACCGACGTCGCGGTGATCCTGTACACGTCGGGCACGACGGGCCACCCCAAGGGCGCGATGCTCACGCACCTGAACATCGTGCATTCCGCCATGCACTTCGGATCGTGCATGAAACTGGGCCGCGCCGACCGCTCGGCGCTGGCGGTGCCGGCGAGCCACGTGACCGGATTGATCGCGGTCATCGCCGGCATGCTGTGCGCGGGCGGTGCCATCGTCGTCGTCCCGGAGTTCAAGGCCGACAGCTTCATCGCGCTGCTGCAGCGCGAGGGCGTCACGCACACGCTGATGGTGCCGGCCATGTACAACCTGTGCCTGCGCCATCCTTCGTTCGCCGGCGCCGACCTGGGGCGGTGGCGCATCGGCGGATACGGCGGCGCGCCGATGCCGATGACGACCATCGAGGACCTGGCGCAGCGCGTTCCCGGACTGATGCTGCTCAATGCCTACGGCGCCACCGAGACGACTTCACCTGCCACCATGATGCCCATGGGCGACACGGCGGCCCACCTGGCGAGCGTCGGCGTCGTCCTGCCGGCCGCGGACGTGCTGGTGATGGACGAGCGGGGCCTGGAGCTGCCGCGCGGCGAAACGGGCGAGCTGTGGATCGGCGGCCCGATGGTCGTGCCGGGCTACTGGGACAACCCGGAGGCGACGCTGGCGTCGTTCACCGCCGGCTACTGGCACTCGGGCGACCTCGGCTGGATCGACGAGGGCGGCTACGTCCACGTGGGCGACCGCAAGAAGGACATGATCAACCGCGGCGGCTACAAGATCTTCTCGGTCGAGGTCGAGAACGTGCTGATGTCGTTCGCCGGCGTGCTCGAGGCGGCGGTGATCGCACGACCCTGCCCGGTGCTCGGGGAGCGCGTGCACGCCGTCGTGTATGCCCCCGGCGTCGCGCCCGACGACGCCGGGCTGCGCGCCCACTGCGCCGGGCAGCTGGCCGACTACAAGGTGCCGGAGACCGTCACCTGGTCGGATGCGCCGCTGCCGCGCAACGCGAACGGCAAGCTGATGAAGCGGGTGCTGCGCGACGCGCTGGCCGCCGCCTGAGCTTCAGTGCCGCGCGTACTGCGTGGCGCCGAACAGGATCTCCCGCTCCTTCTCGTCGCGGATCGGCTTGCGGAACTCGGCCAGTACCTTCACGCCGCGCTGGACGGCGGGCCGCGCGGCGATCCGCTCGAACCACGCCTTCAGGTGCGGGTATTCGTCCAGCACGATGCCCTGGTTCTCCCAGCTGCGCAGCCAGGGGAAGGTGGCGATGTCGGCGATCGAATACTCGCGCCCGCCCAGCCAGGGGCTGTGCGACAGGCGCTTGTCGATCACGCCGTAGAGCCGCCGGGCTTCATTCGTGTAGCGATTGACGGCGTAGGCGATCTTCTCCGGCGCGTAGATCCGGAAGTGGTGCGCCTGACCGAGCATCGGCCCGACGCCGCCCATCTGGAACATCAGCCACTGCAGCACCTCGTACTTCTCGCGGTCGCCGGCCGGCAGGAACTTGCCGGTCTTGGCCGCGAGATAGACCAGGATGGCGCCCGACTCGAACAGCGAGATCGGCTGGCCGTCCGGACCGTCGGGGTCGGTGATCGCCGGGATCTTGTTGTTCGGGCTGATCGCCAGGAAAGCGGGCTTGAACTGGTCGCCGGCGCCGATGTTGACCGGAATCGCGCGGTACGGCAGGCCGCACTCCTCGAGCATGATGTGGATCTTGTGCCCGTTGGGAGTCGGCCAGGAAAAGACGTCGATCATCGGATGCTGTCCTCGTGTGGATCGATCCGATGATGCCACTTCGACCTCACCGGCGAGGATCCACGCTCGAATGTGCGGCGGGGACGGCGGGTCGAAGCCGCCATCCCCGCGCTTGGCTGCCTCAGCGCGCGGGCATGCCGTACTTGCCCAGCTCCCACTTGGCGATCGCGGCGCGGTGCACTTCGTCCGGGCCGTCGGCGAAGCGCAGCGTGCGCGCCGACGCGTAGGCGTGGGCCAGCGGGAAGTCGCCGCTGATGCCGCCGCCGCCGTGGGCCTGGATCGCCCAGTCGATGACCTGGCAGGCCATGTTGGGCGCCACCACCTTGATCATGGCGATGTCCGTCTTGGCGACCTTGTTGCCGGCGGTGTCCATCAGCCAGGCCGCGCGCAGCGTGAGCAGGCGGGCCATGTCGATCCTGCAGCGGGCTTCGGCGATGCGCTCCTGCGTCACGCCCTGCATCGCCACCGGCTTGCCGAACGCCACGCGGCTCAGCGAACGCTTGCACATCAGCTCGAGCGCGCGCTCGGCGACGCCGATCAGCCGCATGCAATGGTGGATGCGCCCCGGGCCGAGGCGCCCTTGCGCGATCTCGAAGCCGCGGCCTTCGCCCAGCAGGATGTTCCGCGCCGGTACCCGGACGTTCTCGAAGTACATCTCGGCGTGGCCGTGCGGCGCGTCGTCGTAGCCGAACACCGTCAGCGGCCGCACGATGCGCAGGCCCTTGGTGTCCGCGGGCACGACGATCATGCTCTGCTGCGAGTGCTTGGGCGCGTCCGGATCGGTCTTGCCCATCGTGATGAACACGGCGCAGCGCGGATCGGCCGCGCCCGAGGTCCACCACTTGTGGCCGTTGATCACGTAGTCGTCGCCGTCGCGCCTGATGCTGGTGCAGATGTTGGTGGCGTCCGACGAGGCGACTTCGGGCTCGGTCATGGCGAACGCGGAGCGGATCTCGCCTTCCAGCAGCGGCTTGAGCCAGCGCGCCTTGATCTCGTCGGAGCCGTAACGGGCGATGGTCTCCATGTTGCCGGTGTCCGGCGCGGAGCAGTTGAATACCTCGCTGGCCCAGCCCACGCGGCCCATGATCTCGGCCAGCGGCGCGTACTCGAGGTTGGTGAGGCCCGCGCCGTCGTAGCCCGAGTGCCTGGCGCTGTCGACCGGCAGGAACAGGTTCCACAGCCCGGCTGCGCGGGCCTTCGGCTTGAGCTCCTCGATCTTCGGGATCGGCGTCCATCGCTTGCCGGCGTCGGTATTCGCCTGGAGCTGCTGGGCGACCACCGGCTCGTTCGGGTAGATGTGGTCGTCCATGAACTTCAGCAGCCTGGCCTGAAGCTCACGGGTCTTGGCGGAGTACTCGAATTCCATTGCGTATCCTTGGTTGAACGAAAGGGGGTCAGGCCTGCTGCGCGAATTGCCAGGCGAGTTCGGCCATCGGCCGCGCGCTGGCGCCGGAACTCACCGCCTCGGCGCTGGAAGCGGTGCCGTCGACCGCGCGCCGGGCGATCCCCTGCAGGATCGCGGCGATGCGGAACATGTTGTAGGCCATGTAGAAGTTCCAGTCGGCCTCGAGCGCCTCCGGCGTCGCGATGCCGGTGCGCTCGCAGTAGCGGCGGATGTAGTCGTCCTGCGCCGGGATGCCCAGCGTCTTCAGGTCGAGCCCGCCGATGCCACGGAACGAGCCATGCGGGATGTTCCAGGACATGCAGTGGTAGCTGAAGTCCGCCAGCGGATGGCCCAGCGTGGAGAGCTCCCAGTCGAGCACGGCGACGATGCGCGGCTCGGTCGGGTGGAACATCAGGTTGTCCAGGCGGTAGTCGCCATGGACGATGGACACCAGCCGGTCGTCGCGGGCGCCGGCCGGAACGTGCGCCGGCAGCCATTCGATCAGCCTGTCCATCTCGGGGATCGGATCGGTGATCGAGGCCTGGTACTGCTTGCTCCAGCGGCCGATCTGGCGCTCCAGGTAGTTGCCCGGCTTGCCGTAGTTGGCCAGGCCGCGCTCGGCGAACCTGACGGTGTGCAGCGCCGCGATCACGCGGTTCATCTCGTCGTAGATCTCGCCGCGCTGGGCCGGCGTCAGGCCGGGCAGCGCCTGGTCCCACAGCACGCGGCCTTCCATGTACTCCATCACATAGAAGGCCCGGCCGATCACCGATTCGTCGTCGCACAGGCAGTGCATCCGCGGCACCGGCACGCCGGTGCCGGCGAGCCCGCTCATCACCGCGAACTCTCGCTCGATGGCGTGCGCCGACGGCAGCAGTTTCGCCACCGGGCCCGGCTTGGCGCGCATCACGTAGCTGCGCCGGGGCGTCACGAGCTTGTACGTCGGGTTGGACTGGCCGCCCTTGAACATCTCCACCGAGAGCGGGCCGGCGAAGCCGTCGAGGTGCTGCGCCAGCCAGCCGGACAGGGCCGCGGTGTCGAACGCGTAGCGCCCGGCCACGGGCTTGGTGCCCACGAAGTGGTCGAAGGAACTGCTCATCTAGTTATCGGTCTCGATGATGCGCATCAGCGCTTCGCGGTTGCGCACCACCAGGCCGCCCGGCTCGATGCGGATCACGCTGTCTCGCTCCATCGCCTTCAGTTCCTGGTTGACGCGCTGGCGCGAAGCGCCCAGCAGCTGCGCGAGTTCCTCCTGCGCCAGCTGCAGGCCGATGCGCACCTCGCGCCCGTCCTGCAGCGACGGCACGCCGTAGCTGCGCACCAGGTGGGTGAGCTGCTTGGCCAGCCGCGCGCGCAGCGGCAGCGTGTTGAGGTCTTCCACCAGCCCGAACAACTGCCGGATGCGCCGGGCATGCAGCTGCAGCAGGGCCTCGTACAGCTCGACGTGCTGGCCGAGGATCTTGCGCAGGTCGGCGCGTGCCACGCACAGCATCGTGGTGTCGCCATGCGCATACGCGTCGTGCGTGCGCCGGTCGCCGTCGAAGATCGCCACGTCGCCGAACCAGATGCCCGGCTCCACGTAGGTCAGCGTCACCTGCTTGCCGGTGATCGACGTGGAGCTCACGCGCACCGCGCCCTTGGCGCAGGCGATCCACTCTTCGGGCGGATCGCCCCGGGCGGCGATCAGCTCGCCGTCCTTGTAGCGTTTGACGTAGGCGCATCGGAGGATGTCGTGGCGCAGGGAAGGGGACAGTGACGAAAACCAGCGACCGGAATTGATCGCCTCGCGTTCGTCGATGGTAAGAATCGGGTCATCCATGATCTGTCGTTTCAGTGACTGCGCGCGCCGTCATTGTCGCGTGAGCGACCGTCCGGCTCAATCGGGTTCCCCCCGGGGGCGCTACTCGTAGCGCGGGGGCTGCTTGGCGAGGAAGGCGTTGATGCCGATGCCGCCGTTGGGATGGTGCAGGTTGCGCACGAACTGGTCGCGTTCGCTGGCGAGCTGCTGCGTCAATGTCGCTGCCGGCGCGTCGTTGATGAGCTCCTTGATGCTGGCCAGCACGTTCGGCGCCCGCTCGTTGAGCTTGCCGGCGATCTCCAGCGCGACCGACAGCGCAGCGCCGTGCGGCACCAGCCGGTTCACGACGCCCAGCTCGTGCAGCCGCCGCGCCGGCATGCGCTCGCCGGCCATCAGCAACTCGCTGGCCAGATGCCGCGGCACGGCGTGGGCCAGGCTCCAGGTGGCGCCGCCGTCCGGCGACAGGCCGACGCCGCTGTAGGCCATTGCGAAGACCGCGTCCTCGGCGGCGACGATCAGGTCGCAGGCGAGCGCGAGGGAAAAGCCGGCGCCGGCCGCGGCGCCTTCGACGGCGGCGATCACCGGCTTGGGAAACGTGCGGATCGCCTCGATCCAGCTGTGCATGGCCTCGATGCTTTGCGCCTGGACCTCGGGCGGACGCTGGCGGTTCGCCAGCAGCCGCTGCAGGTTGCCGCCGGCCGAAAACCAGGGCCCTTCGCCGGTGATGACGACGCTGCGCAGTTCGGGGTTGCTGTCGGCCGCGTTGAGTGCCTCCACGCCGGCGACGTAGACCTCCGGTCCCATCGCGTTGCGGTGTTCCGGATTGCTCAGGGTCAGCACCATGGTGCGGCCCTGGCTCGTGCTCTTGAGTTGGGACATGACGGTCGGAGGACGCCCTTGTGTTGTCAGGTTTCTTCGTGCAGCAGCGACAGCCCGATCGCGCCGCGCCGCCGCAGCCAGGGGCTGGGGCGGTAGCGCGGGTCGCCATAGACGGTCTGCATGTTGAACAGCACTTCCAGCACGTTGGCCGGGCCCCAGCGGTCGCCCATCGCCAGCGGCCCCAGCGGATAGCCCAGGCCCAGCGTCACGGCGGTCTCCAGGTCCCGCGGGCTGCAGATGCGCTGCTGGCAGATGTCGGCGGCGATGTTGACGATGGCCGCCACCACCCGCTGGGTGACGAAGCCGCCCGAGTCGCGGATCACGCTGACGGCCTTGCCGTCGCGCGCGAACAGGGCATGGGCGGCGTCGCGCATGTCGCTGCGGGTGGCCGGATTGGTGGCCAGCACGCGCCGCCGGGTGGCGCCGTCCTCGATCAACATGTCGATGCCGACGGTGCGCGCGGGATCGAGCCGTTCCACCACGGCGACGGTCGTGACGTCGAAGCCGAGCGGGGCGACCAGTGTCAGCGCCTGCAGCGACGGCGACTGGCCGGTCTCGATGCTGGCGCCCAGGTCCTTGAGCAGCTGGTACAGCTCGGAGCGGCGCGCCGCGCGGGTCGAGACCCACACGGGCGGCGGTTCGGCGACCGCCGGCACCGCCGGCTCCGGCGGCACCTGCGCCTTGCCGTCTTCGTAGCGATAGAAGCCTTCGCCCGCCTTGCGGCCCACCACGCCGCCGGCCAGGCGCTGCGCCGTGATGACGCTGGGACGGTAGCGCGGCTCTTCGTAGTACTGGTGGTAGATCGATTCCATTACCGGGTGCGAGACATCCAGCGCGGTGAGGTCCATCAGCTCGAACGGGCCCAGCTTGAAGCCGACCTGGTCCTTCAGGATGCGGTCCACGGTGGCGAAGTCGGCCACGCCCTCGCCGACCAGGCGCAGGGCTTCGGTGCCGTAGGCGCGGCCGGCGTGATTGACGATGAAGCCCGGGGTGTCCTGGGCCTGCACCGGCGTGTGCCCCATGGCGCGCGTGTAGCGCATCAGCGCATCGCAGACGGCGGGATCGGTCTTCAGGCCGGCGACGACCTCGACCACCTTCATCAACGGCACCGGGTTGAAGAAGTGGTAGCCGGCCACCTGCCGCGGCCGCTTGAGGCCGGCAGCGATCGCCGTGACCGACAGCGACGAGGTGTTGGTGGCGAGCACGGCCGACGGCTGCACGATGTCCTCGAGCTCGCCGAAGAATGATTTCTTGACGTCCAGCCGCTCCACGATGGCCTCGATCACCAGGTCGCAACCGGCGAAACCGGCCACGCCGTCGACGACCTGCAGGCGCTCCTTGCACGCCGCCGCGGCGCCCGCGTCCATGCGCCCCTTTTCGGCCATGCGGTCCCACTGGCCGAAGATCTCGTCGCGCGCGCGGGCCACGGCGGCCGGCTGCGTGTCGAACAGCTTGACGATGCTGCCGGCCTGCACGCACATCTGGGTGATGCCGCGGCCCATGGCGCCGGCGCCGGCGACGCCGACGGTGTTGAACGGAAGAGTCATGGCGCCCGATTATCCCGGAGCGGCTGCCCCGGCCCGCGAGCCGGCATCCTGCAGCCGCGATGCCCAGGCGCTGCCCGCCGCCGCCGCCAGCAGGATGGCGAAGCCGACCCAGTGCAGCATGTCCATGCCGCCGGTGTTCACGATCAGCCAGCCGCCGCCGGCGGCGCCGATCGCCTGTCCGGCGTACATCGCCGAGCTGTTGAGGGCGATCGATCCGGCCGCGAGCGCCGGCGCGATACCGACCAGCCGCGCCTGCTGCGCCGAGTTCGTCGCGAAGCAGCCGAGTGCCCAGGGGATGGCGACGACCGCCGCGAGCACGAGGCTGGTGCCCAGCGGCCAGATCAACAGGCTCACCGCCATCGAGCAGATGCCGGCCAGCACCGCACGCCCGGTGCCGATGGCGTCGATGTTGCGCGACATCAGCATGTTGCCGATGAAGCCGAAGGCGCCGAACCACATCAGGATCAGGCTCAGCTCGCCGGCCGTGACGCCCAGTTTGTGCCGGAAGTAGGGCGCCAGGTAGGCGAACAGCACGAACTGCCCGGCGGCGTAGAGCACCGTGACGAGAATGCACGCCATGAGCGGCGCCGACCGGAACGTCGCGGCCCAGGCCGCGCGCGACAGCGACGGCGGCCTGACCCCGTCCGGCATCGCGCGCCACACCCAGGCGGCGCCGGCCAGGCTCAGCACGCCCACCAGCACGAACGCACTGTTCCAGCCGAACGTCCCGCCGACATAGGCGCCGATCGGCATCCCCACGACCGACGCGATGGACCAGCCCAGGAACACGAAGGTGATGGCGCGCCCGCGCTGCTGCGGCGGCACCAGCAGGCCGATGCAGGCGGCGGCCTGCGGCGTGAACACCGCCGGGGCGAGCATCGCCGCCACCCGCAGCGGCAGCAATCCGGCAAAGGTCGGCGCGGCGCTGCAGGCCAGATGGAGCGCGCCGTACCACACCAGCGACAGCGCCAGCAGCCGGCGCCGGTCCCAGCCGGCAACGACGGCGGCGAACAGCGGGGCGCTGACGCACATCAGGAGCGCGCCGGCCGAAATCAGCTGGCCGGCGGCGGGAACCGACACGCGAAAGGCGGCAGTGATCTCGTTGAGGACGCCGCCGACGATCATCACGCCGGTGCCGATCACGAAATTGCCGAACAGCAGCGCCCACAGCATCGCCGGCAGGGCCGGTTGGCGGGCGTCGGCGGCAGAAGTGGCGGGGGACAGGGGCACAGGCGGCGAAGGGGCTCAAGCGTAGAGGGGAGAGCTTGCCGGCCACGCCCCGCCACCGCCACGGCTGTTTCCCTAGTCCCCAGCCCCCAGCCCCTGGTCCCTGCGAGCGGCGCCGCTCGCTAGCGCCGCGCCTGCAGCGCGGCCGGGTTGACGATGTTGGTCGGCGTGCCCTTGATGAAATTCACCACGTTGTCGAACGCCGCGCCGAAGTACATCTCGTAGCTGTCCAGCTCCACGTAGCCGATGTGCGGCGTGCAGATGCAGTTCTCCAGCCGCAGCAGCGCATGGCCCTGCAGGATCGGCTCGCTCTCGAAGACGTCCACGGCGGCCATGCCCGGCCGGCCCCGATTGAGCGCCGCGATCAGCGCGTCGTGCTCGATCAGGTCGGCGCGCGACGTGTTGACCAGCAGCGACGTCGGCTTCATCCGGCTCAGGTCCTCGAGCCGCACGATGCCGGTGGTTTCGTCCGACAGGCGCAGGTGCAGCGACAGCACGTCGCTGTTGGTGAACAGGTCCTCGGGACCGTTCACCACCTGCATGCCGTCGGCCAGCGCCTTCTCGCGCGAAGGCTGACTGCCCCACACCAGCACCTGCATGCCGAAGGCCCGGCCATAGCCCGCCACCAGCTGGCCGACCTTGCCGTAGCCCCACACGCCCAGCGTGCGGCCCCGCAGCACCATGCCCAGGCCGAAGTTGGGCGGCATCGAAGCGGACTTCATGCCCGACTGCTGCCACCCGCCGTGCTTGAGCGTGCCGATGTACTGGGGCAGCCGGCGCATGGCCGCCATGATCAGCGCCCAGGTCAGCTCGGCCGGCGCGACCGGAGAGCCGACGCCTTCGGCGACGGCGATGCCGCGCTCCGTGCAGGCCTGCACGTCGACATGGGCGCCGACGCGGCCGGTCTGCGCGACCAGCCGCAGCCGCGGCAGCTTTTCCAGGAGCTGGCGGGTGATGTGCGTGCGTTCGCGAATCAGGACGATCACGTCGGCGTCGCGCAATCGCACGGAGAGCTGGCCGATACCCTTGACGGTGTTGGTGTAGACCTTGGCGGGGTAGGCTTCCAGCTTCGCCGCGCACTTGAGCTTGCGCACGGCATCCTGATAATCGTCGAGGATCACGATGTTCATTCCCCGGATTGTGCCTCGCCGCCTTGCGCGGCAAGGCGCCGCCGGCCGCCGGGTAGCATTCGCCCTTTCGTCCTGTTACGGAGACCTCCAATGACCATGTCGATGTCCGCGGCCAGCCTGCCGGTGTTCCAGTCCATGCTTGGCAACCTGAGCCATATCCTGGCGAAGGCCGCCGCGCACGCCGAAGCGAGGAAGTTCGACCCGGGCGTGCTGCTGCAATACCGGCTCGCGCCCGACATGCTGCCGTTCACGCGGCAGGTGCTGATTGCCTGCGACGCCGCCAAGAACGGCGTGGCCCGCATCTCGGGCGTGGAAGCGCCGCGTTTCGAGGACACCGAGGCGAGCTTCCCCGAACTTCAGGAACGCATCCGCAAGACGCTCGACTACCTGGCCACGGTGCCCGCGAAGGCGCTCGACGGCACGGAAGACAAGGAGGTCACGTTCCCGGCCGGCCGCGACAAGACGCGCACCATGAAGGCCGAGGCCTACCTGAAGCAGTGGACGCTGCCCAACTTCTTCTTCCACATCACCATGGCATACGCCATCCTGCGCCACAACGGCGTGGAGCTGGGGAAGGCGGACTATCTGCTGGGCGGGAACGCGGCCTGAAGTCAACCGGCCGCCGTTTCCAGCGCCGCGAGGCGTTCCAGCTCCGCGCAGACATCTGCCATCCGGCCGGAGATCACCATGCGTCCGGCGCCGGCCGCATGGGGCCCTTCGAACACCCGAACGACGCGCAGGCGCGCCGGCCGCGCGGCGCGGACAGGCACAGGTTGGCGCAGATCGGCCACCTGGCGCGGCGCTCGGGCCGGTGGTGCCAACGCATCGCCGCGACCAGGCGCGCCGGCAAAGGAGCGGGCCACCCAGCGGGCAAGCTGTTGCAGCGGTGCGAACAGGACGCTGGCGGCGAAAAGAGGGGTTCCCATGCGAATCTCCTACGAACAGAGCTTGGACACAGGCGAGATTCGGCATCGGGGGCCGCTGCGCAGGGTGATGGCCCCAGGCCATACGCCCGCCACCTGCGCGGCAGCCGGCACCAGCTACATGAGCATGGTGTTGCGGATCAGCCCGACCGCGAGCCCCTCGATCTCGAACGGCTCGCCGGGCTCGACGATGATGGTCGGGTAATCGGGGTTCTCGGCGTGCAGTTCGATCAGGTGCTTGTTGCGCCGGAAGCGCTTGACGGTGACGTCGTCGCCCAGGCGCGCGACGACGATCTGGCCGTTCTTGGCTTCCTTGGTGGCCTGCACCGCGAGCAGGTCGCCGTCCATGATGCCGGCGTCGCGCATGGACATGCCGCGCACCTTCAGCAGGTAGTCCGGGCGGCGCTGGAACAGGCTGCTCTCGACGTAATAGGTCTGGTCCACGTGCTCCTGCGCCAGGATCGGCGAGCCGGCGGCCACGCGCCCGACCAGGGGCAGGGCGAGCTGGGCCAGGCTTTGCAGCGGCAGCGAGAACTGGCGGTTGCGCGACTCGTTGATCGAGCGCAGCGCATCGCCGCGCAGCCGGATGCCGCGCGAGGTGCCGCTCACCAGGTCGATGACGCCTTTGCGCGCCAGGGCCTGCAGGTGCTCCTCGGCGGCGTTGGCGGACTTGAATCCCAGTTCGGCGGCGATCTCGGCCCGCGTGGGGGGCGCGCCGGTGCGTGCGATGGCGCTCTGGATGAGGTCCAGAATCTGCTGCTGGCGGGCTGTGAGCTTTGGCGTATCGAGCATGCGAGCCTCCACTGGGTTGATATCCAGTAGCTGTATTTTTAAACAGTTTTCGAAAGTGTGCAAGTGAATCAGCAAAAAATCGCCGTCCTCGGCACCGGCGGCACCCTCGCCGGCACCGCCGCCGACCCGCGGGACAACCTCGGCTATCGCGCCGGGGAGTTGCCGATCGCCGCGGTGCTGGCGTCGATCGCGGCCCTGCGCGATCTGCCGCTGGCGTCGGAGGATGTCGCGCAGATCGACAGCAAGGACATGAGCCTGGAGGTCTGGCGCCGGCTCGCGCAGCGCTGCGCGCACTGGCTGGCGCAGGACGACATCGCCGGGCTGGTGATCGGGCATGGCACCGACACGCTGGAGGAGACGGCGTTCTTCCTGCAGACGGTGCTCGCGCCCGTCAAGCCGGTGGTGCTCGCCTGCGCGATGCGGCCGGCCACGGCGCTCGTGCCCGACGGGCCGCAGAACCTGGTCGACGCGGTCGCCGTTGCCACCGCACCGGGTGCGCGCGGGGTGGTCGCGGTCTGTGCCGGCACGATCCACGGCGCCCATGACGTCGCCAAGCAGCACACATGGCGGCTGGACGCCTTCACCTCGGGCGACGCCGGGCCGCTGGGTTACGTGGAGGAGCGCTCGGTGCGCCTGGTGCGGGGCTGGCCGGACACTCCGGCGATGCCCGGCGCCTTCGAGCGCGTCGTCGCCGCCACGCGCTGGCCGCGGGTCGAGATCGTCGTGAGCCACGCCGGCGCCGGCGGCGCGCTGGTCGAGGCGCTGGTGGCCCAGGGCGTGGACGGCTTGGTGGTGGCAGCGACCGGCAATGGCACGGTGCATGCCGACCTCGAAGCTGCGCTGGTGGCGGCGCGCACCCGCGGCGTGAAGGTGGTGCGCGCGAGCCGCTGCGCGCAGGGGCGGGTGCAGGCCACGGCCCAGGACCGGTTGCCCCATGCCGGGGCGCTGTCGCCGGTCAAGGCGCGGATCGGGCTGCTGCTGGAACTGCTGGCCGCGGGCCCGCTCAGGACGCCAGCGCCTGCAGCACGCGGGCGGTGATTTCCTCCACCGAACCGGTGCCGTTGATCGCGCGGTATTTCGGCGCGCCGGCCGGGTCGTTCCTGGCCCACGTGGAGTAGTAATCCACCAGCGGCCGGGTCTGGTCGGCATAGACCTGCAGGCGCTTGACCACGGTTTCTTCCTTGTCGTCCTCGCGCTGCACCAGCGGCTCGCCGGTGACGTCGTCGACGCCCTGCACCTTGGGCGGATTGAACTTGACGTGGTACGTGCGGCCCGACGCCGGGTGCGAGCGGCGGCCGCTCATGCGCTCGATGATGGCCGAGGACGGCACGTCGATCTCCAGCACGTAGTCGAGCTTGACGCCGGCGTTGCGCATGGCTTCGGCCTGCGGGATGGTGCGCGGGAAGCCGTCGAACAGGAAGCCGCGGGCGCAGTCGGGCTGGGCGATGCGCTCCTTCACCAGCCCGATGATGATGTCGTCGCTCACGAGCGCGCCCGAATCCATGACCTTCTTCGCGGCCAGCCCCAGCGGGGTGCCGGCCTTGACCGCGGCGCGCAGCATGTCGCCGGTGGAAATCTGCGGGATCCCGTACTTCTGGCAGATGAACGTGGCTTGCGTTCCTTTGCCGGCGCCCGGTGCGCCCAACAAGATGAGTCTCATGGATGTCCTCTGAGGTTAGCTTCGCTTTTTCTTCGGCACATGGGCCGGCGAGCGCCAGCCCCCTGCGCGTTCGCTGACAGGATAGCACGCGGGCACGGGCGCGCCGCTTACGCCGCGCCCCGCGCGAACAGGGCGCGCACGCGCTCCAGATCGTGCTGCGTGTCGACGCCGGGCCCCGGCGCGCGGGCGGTGACATGGACCGCGATGCGATACCCATGCCACATCGCGCGCAACTGCTCGAGCGCCTCGGTCACCTCGATGGCCGCGGGCGTCAGATGCGGAAAGACGCGCAGGAAGCGGGCGCGATAGCCGTAGATGCCCACATGGCGCAGCGCCGGCGACGGCGGCAGCGCGCCGACGCCCGCGGCGAAGCCGTCGCGCCACCAGGGGATGGGCGCGCGGCTGAAGTACATGGCCAGGCCCTGCGCGTCGACCACGACCTTCACCACGTTCGGGCTGGCGAAGTCGGCGGCGTCCCGGATCGCGTGCGCGGCGGTGCTGATACTGGCTTGCGCCTGCGCCTGCAGCAGCGCCGCCACCGAGTCGATCAGCGCCGGTTCGATCAGGGGTTCGTCGCCCTGGACGTTGACCACGATCGCATCGTCGGTGAGGTGCAGCAGCTCGCAGCACTCGGCAAGCCGGTCGCTGCCGGTCGCGTGGTCGGTGCGCGTCAGCACCGCCTCGACGCCGTGCGTCCGGCAGGCCTCGACGATGGAGGTGCTGTCGGCGGCCACCACGACGCGCTCGGCCGACGACAGCGCGGCCCGCTGCGCGACGCGCACCACCATGGGAACGCCGGCGATGTCAGCCAGCGGCTTGCCGGGCAGGCGCGTCGATGCGAGCCGCGCCGGGATGAGAACGCAAAAGCCCATCAGGCCAGCGGGGTGCGTTTGGGCAGCCGCTCGAGCTCCTCGTCGCTCAGCGTGCGCGCTTCTTCCTCGAGCATGACCGGAATGCCGTCGCGGATCGGGTACGCCAGGCGCGCGCTGCGCGACACCAGTTCCTGCCGCTCGCGGTCGTAATCCAGGTGCCCCTTCGTCACGGGGCACACCAGCAGCTCAAGAAGTTTTGGATCCATGCGCCGATGATAGCTTTGCGTCCAGCAGCCGATCGAACGGCGGCCAGAACGCCGGCTCCAGCTCGACCAGCAAGGGCACCGCCCACGCGTCGGGGCGGTGCCGCCAGAGCTTGACCGCGTCCTTCTCGGTGCAGACGATCTCGCGGTGCTCGAGGCCGGACGGCAGTTCGAGCAGGTCGGCATGGTCCGGCAGGCTCACGCAGCGTTCGAGCTGCAGGCCGTGCGCCCGCAACATCGCGAAGAAGGCGCCGGGCCGGCCGATGGCCGCCAGGGCCGCGAGCGGGCGACCCGCCAGGGCCGCCAGCGGGGTCTTCGAGCCGTCGGCCCGGAGCGCCACCGGCGCGAGCCGGCGCCGGACCTCGAAGCCCGCGACGCCCGACGGCGCGGTCCGCAGCACCAGGTCGACCGGGCGCGGCCACGGTTCGCGCAGGGGCCCGGCCGGCAGCAGCCAGCCGTTGCCGACGCCGCGGTCGTCGAAGACGCAGATCTCGATGTCGCGGTGCAGGCGGGCGTGCTGCAACCCGTCGTCGCTGACGACGACGCGGCATTGCGGGTGCGCCGCGAGCAGGGCGCGCGCGGCCTGCTCGCGCGATGGAGCGACGAACACCGGCGCCTGCGTGGCACGTGCAACGAGCAGCGGTTCGTCGCCGACCTCGGCGGGGTCGCTCGCCGCGTGCACCTCGCGGCAGTCCCGCGTCCGGCGGCCGTGCCCGCGCGAGATCACGCCCGGATGCAGTCCGCGCGCCTGCAGGTGCCGCACCAGCGCGATCACGACCGGCGTCTTGCCGGCGCCGCCCGCGACCACGTTGCCCACCACGACCACCGGTGCCGCCACGGCTTCCGTGGGCAGGAGGCGGGCACGATAGGCCGCGCGCCGCAGCGCGGCCAGCACGCCGAAGGCGAGCGAGACGGGCCGCAACAGCCACGCGAGCGGTCCGCGCCGCAGCCAGGCGCGCTGCAACGCCGGCGCGAGCGTCATCTAGCGCTTTCCGGCCTGCGCCGAGGACTGCGTGGCGAAGGTGATCTGCGACAGGCCGGAGCGGCGCGCCGCTTCCATCACGGTGATCACCGACTGGTGGGGGGCCGCCGCGTCGGCGGTGATGATGACGACGCTGTCCTTGCCGGCCCTGGCGGCATCCGCGAGCGCCTGGGCCACGGTCTCGACGCCGCGTCCCGCCAGCGGCGCGCCTTGCACCGCATAGCGGCCGTCGCTGGTGACGGCGACGATCACTTCCTTCGGATAGTCCCGCTGCGCCTCGGCGTCCGCCACCGGCAGCTTCAGCTGCAGTTCGGTGAACTTGCTGTACGTCGTCGTGAGCATCAGGAAGATCAGGATGACGAGCAGCACGTCGATGAACGGGATCAGGTTGATCTCCGGTTCTTCCTTGGCGCGCGGTCGGAAGTTCATGGCTGGCGCAGCGCGATGAGGTGCCGCACGAAGCGTTCGGCCGAGAGTTCCAGCGTCAGCAGGTACTCGTCCACGCGCACCCGGAAGTAGCGCCAGAAGATCAGCGACGGGATCGCCACGATGAGGCCCAGGGCCGTGTTGTACAGGGCCACGGAAATGCCGTGGGCCAGCTGCGCCGGATTGCCGCCGGGAACGCCCGCGGCGCTGGGGGCCTGCGAGCCGAAGATCTCGATCATGCCGATCACGGTGCCGAGCAGGCCCAGCAGGGGCGCGGCCGATGCGATGGTGGCCAGCGAGCTCAGGTAGCGCTCCAGGCGGTGTGCCACGGCGCGGCCGGTGTTCTCGACATGGGCGCGCAGATCGAGCTCGGTGCAGCGCGGATCGGAATTGAGGGCGCGCAGGCCGCTGGCCAGCACCTCGCCCAGCGCGGAGTTGCGCTCCAGCTGGGTCACGACGTCCGGGCCCGGCACGGCGTTGCGCGACACCGCGATCGCCTCGTCCAGCAGGCGCGGCGGGGCGACCTTGGCCACCTTCAGGCTCAGGAACCGCTCGATCACCAGCGCCAGGGCCAGGATGGAGCAGGCAATCAGCGGCCAGATCGGCCAGCCGGCGGCTTGTATGATCGAAAGCAAGGGACGGTCTCCGCGCGCTGGAAATGCTTCAGCAGCGGCCGATTATCGTGTACCCGGCGCACTGTAGGAAAAAGCGTTCAACCTGTAGGATGCACCCCACAGATCTTGTGGATAACTTTGTGCAAAAGCGCCCATCCAAGGCTCGCGAGCCCGCACCAAATCTGCAGGTGAACGGATCGACCAGAGTTTGAGCATGGAAAAACGTAAAAGAATCAATGGGTTGCACGACGGAATGCGGTTTCTGCGGGAAAACCATGGCGTGATCATGGAAAGAGCCACGCCTTGTGGACTTTTCCGGCTGGTGAAACCCGCTGGGGCCTTCGATCCTTCTCATGGCTGACCCGTCGCGCGTAGCGGCGGCGCCGCGAATCTGGCAAGTTGGCGCGCTGTGCCGCGCCATTGCTGACAGTCTGGAAGCCAGGTTCAATCCGGTCGCGGTCCGCGGCGAGATTTCGGCCTTCTCGGCCGCGGCCAGCGGGCATTGCTATTTCTCGCTGAAGGACCAGCAGGGACAGATCCGCTGCGCCATGTTTCGCCGTGCGGCCCAGCTGCTGGACTTCCAGCCGCGCGAGGGCGACAGCGTGGAGGTGCTCGGCCGGCTGGGCGTGTACGAGCCTCGCGGCGACCTCCAGCTGATCGTCGAGAGCATGCGGCCGGCCGGGCAGGGCGCCCTCTACGAGCAGTTCCTGCGGCTCAAGGCTCGGCTCGAAGCCGAGGGCCTGTTCGATGCGGGCCGCAAGCGCCCGCTGCCGGCGCTGCCCCGCGGCATCGGCATCGTCACGTCGCCAGGCGCGGCCGCGCTGCACGACGTGGTCACCGCGCTGCGCCGGCGCGCCGGCCACGTGCCGGTGGTGCTGGCGCCGGCGGCGGTGCAGGGCGCGCAGGCGCCGGGCGAACTGGTGCTGGCGCTCGAATCGCTCTACCGGTTGGCGCGGGCCGGCGAGATCGACGTCATCCTGCTGGTGCGCGGCGGCGGCTCGATCGAGGACCTGTGGGCCTTCAACGACGAGCGACTGGCGCGCACGATCGTCGCCAGCCCGGTGCCGGTGATCTGCGGCGTGGGCCACGAGACCGACTTCACCATCGCCGACTTCTGCTCCGACCTGCGCGCGCCGACGCCCACCGCGGCCGCCGAGCTGGCGGCGCAGGCGCGCGAGCAGTGGCTCGATGGCCTCGACGCCGTCCAGGAGCGGCTGCACCGCGCCGTGGCGCGCCGGCTCGACCTGTCCGGCGAACGGCTGGACCAGGCGGTGTCGCGTCTGGGGCGGCCGCTGGCCCGCCTGGCCGAACAGCAGGCGCGGCTCGGGCGCGCGGCGCACCGGCTGCGGTTCGCCGTGCACCGGCGCCTCGAGGCCGACACCCGGCGCTTCGCGGCGCTCGAGGCGGACCTGCAAGGCGGCGCGCGCGAGCGGCTGCGGCGCAGCGGGGAAGCGCTCGAGCGCGCCCGCCTGCGGCTCGAACTGCTGGATCCGCGGCTGGTGCTGCAGCGCGGTTATGCGCTGCTCGCCGACGCCGGCGGCAAGCCGGTGACGAGCGTCGGCCAGGTGCACCCCGGCCAGGACATCGTGGCGAGCGTCGCGGATGGAGACATTCCACTGACGGTGACGCGACCGTGCAATCCTTCATAGAATCGCCGTCGCGGACCAATATATCCAAGAGAGGAACACCATGGAACACACCCTGCCCCCGCTGCCGTACGCGATCGACGCCCTGGGGCCCCACTACTCCAGGGAGACCCTGGAGTACCACCACGGCAAGCACCACAACGCGTACGTGGTCAACCTCAACAACCTGCAGAAGGGCACCGAGTTCGAGAACATGACGCTCGAGGAGATCGTCAAGAAGTCCTCCGGCGGCATCTACAACAACTCGGCCCAGGTGTGGAACCACACCTTCTTCTGGAACTGCATGAAGCCCGGCGGCGGCGGCGAACCCGCCGGCGCGCTGGCGCAGGCGATCAGCGCCAAGTGGGGCAGTTACGCGGCGTTCCGCGAGGCCTTCGTGAAGTCCGCTGTCGGCAATTTCGGCTCGGGCTGGACCTGGCTGGTGAAGAAGCCCGATGGCAGCGTCGACATCGTGAACACCGGCGCCGCCGGCACGCCGCTGACCACCGCCGACAAGGCGGTGCTGACGGTGGACGTGTGGGAACACGCCTATTACATCGACTACCGCAACCTGCGCCAGAAGTTCGTCGAGACCTTCCTGGACAAGCTCGCGAACTGGGAATTCGCGCAGAAGAACTTCGGCGGGTAAGCGTCCTGCGCTCGAGGAAAAACCGGCCGCTGGCCGGTTTTTTCTTGAAATGCAACAGCCGGACGCAGAGGGCGCAAAGGGTACGCAGAGGACGCAAAAAAGACATTGAAAGTGTCGATGGCGCATCCGGTGCCTTGAGCCTGCAGACTCGCCGCCGACGGGCTGGGTCCTTCCCCTTGATTCCGGCTGTTCTTTTGCGCCTTCTGCGTACTCTTCGCGTCCTCTGCGTCCGGCTGTCCGATTTCTCTTACCGCGCGAACGGTGCCCCGCTCAGCTTCGAGCCGGCCTTGATCCCCTTCTTCGCGAACCAGCCCTGGTTCATCTCCAGGACGTAGCGCACCGGCTGGTCCGAGCAGTGCGAGTCGTCGGTCCGCGGCTTCATGTCGGCGAGGTTCACGATCGTTCCGTCATCGGCCACGAACGCCGCCGTCAGCGGCAGCAGCGTGTTGCGCATCCAGAAGCACTGCTGTGCGGGGAACTCGAAGACGAACAGCATGCCCTCGTGCTGCGGCATCTCCTTGCGGTACATGAGCCCGATCGTGCGCTGATCGGGCGTGCGGGCCAGCTGCGCGTCGATCTGGTACATGCCCGCCCCGAGCTTCACGCGCGGCAGGTTCATCTGGGGCTCCTGCGCGGCGGCCGGGAGCATGGCGCCGGCGGCCGCGAAGGCCAGGGCCGGCAGGAGGTGGCGGATCTTCATCGCGCTATTGTGGCGGCCAAGAAAAATGCCCGCTCGCGCGGGCATCGTTCGCAGCCGGTGGCTGGATCAGGACTTCTTTTCTTCGGCCTTCTTGGCGGCCTTCTTGGTCGCCTTCTTGGCCTTGGCCTTCTTCTCGACCTTCTTTTCGGCCTTCTTCTCGGCCTTGGCGGCCGGGGCCGAAGCGGCGGCGGCCGGCGCCGGGGCTTGCGCGAACGCGGTCGTTGCGGCGAAGAGCGAGGCGACCAGGACGGCGAGGAGCTTGTTCATGACGGAACCTTTCGGATTGGAGCGGATTGTCGGACGGTTCCCTCCGGGGAGGCGGAAGGCCCTCACGTAACGGGTCCCTGCCGTGAACGGTTGACAGTCGGGGCGAAAACGCCTCTTCGGCCGGTGGTTGACACGCGTCAAGAAGCCGGCAGGAGTGCCGCGCGGGTCCCGGACTGCGCGGGGGCGCCTGCCGTTCGACGCTAGAATTCCCGTGTTTTGCCAGCGGCCGAACTCACTTCCTCACTCTTCCCCGGAGAAGTTTCCCCCATGTACCAGCACATCAAGGTCCCTGCCCAGGGCGCGAAGATCACCGTCAACAAGGACATGTCACTCAACGTGCCGGATCAGCCGATCATCCCGTACATCGAGGGTGACGGCACCGGCTACGACATCACGCCGGTGATGCTGAAGGTGGTGGACGCGGCGGTGGCCAAGGCCTATGGCGGCAAGAAGAAGATCCACTGGATGGAGATCTACGCCGGCGAGAAGTCGACCAAGGTCTACGGCCCCGACGTGTGGCTGCCCGAAGAGACCCTGCAGGCCGCGCGCGAGTACGTGGTGTCCATCAAGGGCCCGCTGACGACGCCGGTCGGCGGTGGCATCCGCTCGCTGAACGTCGCGTTGCGCCAGGAACTCGACCTGTATGTCTGCCTGCGCCCGATCCAGTACTTCAAGGGCGTGCCCTCGCCGGTGAAGGCCCCGGAGAAGACCAACATGGTCATCTTCCGCGAGAACTCGGAAGACATCTACGCCGGCATCGAGTGGGAGGCGCAGACGGACAAGGCGAAGAAGGTCGTCAAGTTCCTGATCGAGGAAATGGGCGTCAAGAAGATCCGCTTCCCGGACACGTCCAGCATCGGCATCAAGCCGGTGTCCAAGGAAGGCACGACCCGCCTGGTGCGCAAGGCGATCCAGTACGCGATCGACAACGACAAGCCCAGCGTGACCCTGGTCCACAAGGGCAACATCATGAAGTTCACCGAAGGTGGCTTCCGCGACTGGGGCTACGAGCTGGCGCAGAAGGAATTCGGCGCGGTGGAGATCGACGGCGGCCCGTGGTGCAAGTTCAAGAACCCGAAGACGGGCAAGGAAATCGTCGTCAAGGACGTGATCGCCGATGCCTTCCTGCAGCAGATCCTGCTGCGCCCGGCCGAGTACAGCGTGATCGCCACGCTGAACCTCAACGGTGACTACATCTCCGACGCCCTGGCGGCGCAGGTCGGCGGCATCGGCATCGCCCCGGGCGCGAACCTGAGCGATACGGTCGCCATGTTCGAAGCCACCCACGGCACTGCGCCCAAGTACGCCGGCAAGGACTACGTGAACCCGGGGTCCGAGATCCTGTCGGCCGAGATGATGCTGCGCCACATGGGCTGGACCGAGGCTGCCGACCTGATCATCAGCTCGATGGAAAAGTCCATCGCGAGCAAGAAGGTGACCTACGACTTCGCCCGCCTGATGGACGGCGCCACGCAGGTGAGCTGCTCCGGCTTCGGCCAGGTGATGATCGAGAACATGTGACCGCCCGGCGGCCCGTCATCCCGGCGCCAGCCGGGATCGCGGTCCCCGACGCCCCAGCAAGAAGCCGCCCGAGGGCGGCTTTCTTCCTGGTGCGCCCTTCCGACGCCGGCCCGCGCGCCCGGCCGTGCCGAGCGGCGACCCGACGCAGTCCGCGCCGCTTCTTCCTTGCTGCGATGGGGGCCCGTTACTTGGTCGCCGAGTCATGCCCGGAGGCATGGAACTGGGGCGCGCGCACCTTGGAGTGGCGTGCCGGCCGGTCGGGCGCCGGCTGCGTGGCGATGGGCTGCGGCGCCGACGCGGCATCGGCCGCGTGGATGTTCTGGGCGAGCTGGCCCTTGGGCCCTTCCGTGATGTCGAAGGTCACGCGCGATCCCTGCTTGAGGGTCTTGAAACCTTCCATGGCGATGGCGGAGAAATGCGCGAAGACATCCGCGCCGCCGCCGTCGGGCTCGATGAAGCCGAAGCCCTTCGCGTCGTTGAACCACTTGACAGTACCGGTTGCCATACCCTCGGCCCCTTGTTTTCCCTCTTGACCCGGGCAAGTGTCGAGGTTCGTGACCTTTGTGTCAATCTTTTCACATACTAAAGTTTTCGGGTGTGTTATGGCGGTTTTGAAGCGCCAATGACGATCGCCCAGCCGCCGAAAATCTCCCGCAGGAAGGACCGAAAATGGATGCCTGCGTCTGGAGGCTTGTCGCTTGAATGTGACGCCTGCGGCACCAAGTCACAGGAAGGCTGCAGCGCGGCACCCCCCTCGATAGAATGAATTTCATGGCCAGCAAACCACCCGTCCCCGCACCCGTCGCGCCCCGGACCAGGCCGAAGGAAGACGATGGCGGCTCGGTCGTGGCCGAGCGCAAGACGCAGAAGACGAAACCCCCGCAGATGTACCAGGTGGTCATGCTCAACGATGACTACACGCCCATGGAGTTCGTGGTGGTCGTGATCCAGGAATTCTTCAACAAGGACCGCGAGACGGCCACCCAGATCATGCTGAAGATCCACCTGGATGGAAAAGGCATCTGCGGCGTGTATTCGCGCGACATCGCCGCCACCAAGGTCGAGCAGGTCCAGGAGGCAGCCCGTCAAGCGGGGCATCCCCTGCAATGTGTGAGTGAACCGGTTGAGTAATCCGGGATCGAACCGATTTAAAGTCGTAGTCAGGAAGGCAAAGGAAATCACATGATTGCCCAGGAACTGGAAGTCAGCCTCCACATGGCGTTCGTGGAGGCACGGCAGCAGCGCCACGAATTCATCACGGTGGAGCATTTGCTGCTTGCCCTGCTGGACAATCCCAGCGCGGCGGAAGTGCTGCGGGCATGCTCGGCCAACGTCGACGACCTGCGCAAGTCGCTCTCCAACTTCATCAAGGACAACACCCCGCAGGTCGCCGGAACCGACGACGTGGACACCCAGCCGACCCTGGGCTTCCAGCGCGTCATCCAGCGCGCGATCATGCACGTGCAGTCGACCGGCAACGGCAAGAAGGAAGTGACCGGCGCCAACGTCCTGGTCGCGATCTTCGGCGAGAAGGACTCGCACGCCGTGTATTACCTGCACCAGCAGGGCGTCACGCGCCTGGACGTGGTGAACTTCATCGCCCACGGGATCAAGAAGAGCGATCCGCCCGAGCCGGCCAAGGGCGGCGAGCCCGGCGCCGGCGAGAGCGAGGAGGGTGGCGAGAAGAACGAGAAGGCCTCGCCGCTGGAGCAGTTCACGCAGAACCTCAACCAGGCGGCACGGGACGGCAAGATCGATCCGCTGATCGGCCGCGAGTACGAGGTCGAGCGCGTGATCCAGATCCTGTGCCGCCGCCGCAAGAACAACCCGCTGCTGGTGGGCGAGGCCGGCGTGGGCAAGACCGCCATCGCCGAGGGCCTGGCCTGGCGCATCGTCCAGAAGGAAGTGCCCGAGATCCTGGCCGAGTCGAACGTGTACTCGCTGGACATGGGCGCGCTGCTGGCGGGCACCAAGTACCGCGGCGATTTCGAGCAGCGCCTGAAAGGCGTGCTCAAGTCGCTCAAGGACAAGCCGAACGCGATCCTGTTCATCGACGAGATCCACACCCTGATCGGCGCCGGTGCGGCGTCGGGCGGCACGCTGGACGCTTCCAACCTGCTCAAGCCCGCGTTGTCCCAGGGAACCCTGAAGTGCATCGGTGCCACGACCTTCACCGAGTACCGGGGCATCTTCGAAAAGGACGCCGCGCTGTCACGCCGCTTCCAGAAGGTGGACGTGGTCGAACCGAGCGTTCAGGAGACGATCGAGATCCTCAAGGGCCTGAAGTCCCGGTTCGAGGAGCACCACAGCGTCAAGTACGCTGCCAACGCCCTCACGGCGGCCGCGGAGCTGTCGGCCAAGTACATCAACGACCGGCATCTGCCGGACAAGGCCATCGACGTGATCGACGAGGCCGGCGCGGCGCAGCGCATCCTGCCGGCGGGCAAGCGCAAGAAGACGATCTCCAAGACCGAGGTCGAGGAGATCGTGGCCAAGATCGCCCGCATCCCGCCTGCCAATGTCTCCAATGACGACCGCGGCAAGCTGCAGACCCTGGAGCGTGATCTCAAGAGCGTGGTGTTCGGCCAGGACAAGGCGCTGGAAGTGCTGGCGAGCGCCGTCAAGATGGCGCGCTCGGGCCTGGGCAAGGGCGACAAGCCGATCGGCTCGTTCCTGTTCTCCGGCCCCACCGGCGTGGGCAAGACCGAAGCCGCCAAGCAGCTCGCCTACATCATGGGCGTGGAGCTGATCCGCTTCGACATGTCCGAGTACATGGAGCGCCACGCCGTGAGCCGCCTGATCGGCGCGCCCCCCGGCTACGTCGGCTTCGACCAGGGCGGCCTGCTGACCGAGGCGATCACCAAGAAGCCGCACGCGGTGCTGCTGCTCGACGAGATCGAGAAGGCGCACCCGGACATCTTCAACGTGCTGCTGCAGGTGATGGACCACGGCACGCTGACGGACAACAACGGGCGCAAGGCCGACTTCCGCAACGTCATCATCATCATGACGACCAACGCGGGTGCCGAGTCGCTGAACAAGGCGGTGATCGGCTTCACCCAGGTGCGAGAAGCGGGCGACGAGATGGCCGACATCAAGCGGCTGTTCACGCCGGAATTCCGCAACCGCCTGGATGCGACGGTGAGCTTCAAGGCGCTGGACGAGCAGGTGATCCTGCGCGTGGTCGACAAGTTCCTGCTGGTGCTGGAGCACCAGTTGGCCGAAAAGAAGGTGGAAGTCACCTTCACCGACAAGCTGCGCAAGCACCTGGCCAAGAAGGGGTTCGACCCGCTGATGGGCGCCCGTCCGATGCAGCGCCTGATCCAGGACACGATCCGCCGCGCGCTGGCCGACGAACTGCTGTTCGGCCGCCTGACCGAAGGCGGGCGCCTGACGGTCGACGTCGAGTACAAGCTGGACGAGAAGGGCGTCGAGCAGTCGGAGGTCATGCTGGACATCCAGCCGTTGCCGAAGAAGGAAGGGCGCGCGAAGCCGGAGCCGGAAGAGATTTCCAGCGACAACCAGTAGGCCGCTGGGCGGCTGGATCAGGAAAAGCCGCCCGCGGGCGGCTTTTCCCTGGCGATCGCGGCCGCGTGCTCCTTCCCGGTGGAGGCGACCGGCAGGCCACTTGCGCGCGCACCCGGCCGGCTTCGGTGGCGCCCGGCCGCGGGGTGCCGATGGCATGCCTGCATGCGGCTTGTGCCAGCGCAAGGCGCGGCCGGCGCGCCTGGCCCACACTCGCGCCGCCGGCATGGCGCCGGCGCCGCACGAGGGGTGCTCAATGCGAGAGGGCGTCACGCTGCTGTTCACCGACATCCAGGGGAGCACCCGTCTCTGGGAAACCGAACCGCGCGCGATGTCCCTGGCGCTCAGGGCACATGACGCACTGTGCCGCGAGGCGGTACGCGATCACGCCGGCGTCGTCGTCAAGATGACGGGTGACGGCCTCTATGCCGCTTTCGACCGGCCGGCCGATGCCGCGGGCGCGGCGGTCCAGTTGCTGCGCGCGCTCGCGGATCCGGCGCGCACCGCGGGCCTCGCCATCCGCTCGCGCTGCGCGCTCCACCTGGGCGAGGTCGAGCGACGTGACGGCGACCTCTTCGGCCCCGCCGTCAATCGTGTCGCCCGGATCATGTCGGCGGCGCACGGCGGGCAGGTGCTGCTGTCGGCGGCGCTGGTGGCCGCGATGGCGCGCCCGCCCCGCGGATGCGGCGTGAAGGACCTCGGCCGCGTTCGACTGAAGGACCTCGCCACGGCGGAGCACGTCTACCAGCTGACGCATCCGGACCTGCAGCACGAGTTTCCCGCGCTGCGCTCGCTCGAATCGGTGCCGAACAACCTGCCACGCCTGCTGACGCGCTTCGTCGGCCGCCAGCGCGAGCTCCAGGAGCTGTCCGCCTTGCTCGATGAGGCGAGACTCGTGACGGTGCTCGCCACCGGCGGGGTCGGCAAGACCCGCCTGACGCTGCAGGCTGCCGCAACACTGCTGGACGCCTTCGACGACGGTGTCTGGTTCATCGATCTCGCGCCGCTGCGCGAGGAGCAACTGGTGGAGCCGACGATCGCGCGTGTCCTTGGCTTGCAGCTGGAGGCGGACCGGCCGGCACGCGACACGCTGGGCCGCCACCTGATCGACAAGCACGCGCTGCTGCTGCTGGACAACTGCGAGCACCTGGCCGGGGCCGCCGCGGCAGTCGCCGAGGCGCTGCTGGCGGCCTGTCCCCGGCTGGCCATCGTGGCCACCAGCCGCGAAGTGCTGCGCGTGCCGGGCGAGCGGGTCTATGCGCTCTCCACATTGCAGGTGCCGCCGCGCACCGGCGCGGACGACTCGTTGCTGGCCAACGATGCAGTCACGCTCTTGCTGGATCGGGTGCGCTTGCAGGTGCCCGGCGCGGCCTGGTCGCCGGCCGAAATCGCCGCTGCCGCGAGCATCTGCCGGCAGCTCGACGGCATCCCGCTGGCACTGGAGCTGGCTGCGGCCCGTGCCCGTTCGCTTTCACTGCCGGAGATCGACCTGCGCCTGCACGACCGCTTCCGCCTGCTCGACCAGGGCGCGCGCAACGCGCCGGGCCGCCAGCAGACGCTGCGCGCGCTCGTTGCGTGGTCGTATGACCTGCTGAGCGCAGCGGAGCAGTCGCTGCTGGAGATGACCTCGGTGTTCGCGGGAGGATTCACGCTCGACAGCCTGCTCGCCATCGCAGGCGAGCCAGCGGGCGGCGCCGGCGATGCGGCCGGCGTGCTGCTCTCGCTGGTCGACAAGTCGCTGGTGCTGGCGGCCAATGACGGCGATGGCAAGCGCTATCGCCTGCTGGACACCATCCGTGAGTTCGCGCGGGTGCGGCTGCAGGCGCGCGGCGACGCCGTCGGCGTGCGGCGCCGGCACGCGGATCACTTCTTTGCGTGGGCCAAGCAGGCCCGCGATGGCGTGATGGGGACGGAAAACGCTCTCTGGATGCGCCGCTTCGAAATCGAGCACGACAACATCCGCGCGGCGATGCGATTCCTGCTGGGGGACGGCGGGGACCCTGTTACCGCGGTCAAGATCGAAGTCGCGATCCAGGGGCTCAGGCTGGCCCGCGGCTACGCGGGCGAGGGAATCTCCAACCTGCAAAAGGCCCTGGCACAGGAAACCATCAGGAACATGCCACTCGGCAGCGCGCACGCGATGTACGTGTGCGCCGCGCTTCACCTCAGCATGGCGGATTACGATGCCGCTTCGGTCTTGCTGGAGCAATGCCTCGCGCTGCGCCGGCAGATCGGGGATGACCGCGAGACAGGAGGTGCGCTGTCGACCCTGTCCGTGGTGCGCAGGCACCGCGGCGAGATGGATCAGGCGCTGGAGCTCGAGCGCGAGGCATTGACGCTGTTTCGTAGTCAGTCCCACCGGTTCGGCGAGGCTGTCTCGCTGCTGCATCTGGGCGAGTACCTGCACATCAAGGGCGACGTCGTTGGCGCGACGCAGCATCTGGCCTGTTGCCTTCAGATCTGCAGGGACATAGCGTTCGCCGAAATCGAGTCCGACGCGCTGCTCGCACTCGCGGATGTCGCGCTGACCGGCGGCGACACCGCCGCAGCACGCGGGCATGCAGCCGCCTCACTGGAAGTCGCCAGCGCCGGCGGTCTCCGGACCAACGAAGCCCGATCGAATTGGTACCTCGGACGAGTGGCGCTGCGGGACCGCGACGCTGCGATGGCGCGCAAGCACCTCGCAGAGGCGCTTGCGGAGCTGGTCGCGCTCGAGGCGCGCGAGGCGGCCATCGAATGCCTGCTGGAGGCGTGCGTGCTGACGGCGCTGGACGCCGACGACCACGCAGCGGCACGACTCGCGGGAGCGGCGCGCCAGTTGCGCGCGGCGATCGGCCTGCGGACCGACGGCGGCCGCGGCGCCCAGATGGAGAACGCGCTGCTCGCCGTGCGCGAACGCATGGGAGCACCGGCATTCGATGCAGCGGTGCGCGAAGGCCGCGCGTGGAGCCTCCAGGCCGCCGCGCAGTGCGCCCGGGACGCATTCCGGTCCGACGCGGGACATTCGTGCGGCGCGTGACGGCGCGCACATGGCCCGCCGAACCTGCTGGTCCGAGCCCGGACCAGCAAGCCTGCCCCGTCCGCGTGTTTGACATGGATCATGGGGGCGGCCCTGCGGCGGTTTCTTCGTAAGCCTTGTGTTGTACTCTTCCGTAATGCACGTGAAAAGTACCGGCGGCAAGCGCTTCTCCGCGGTGGTGGTCAATCGCCATCACCGCGAGGGCTTCTATCCGCTGCGGGTGTACGAGGCCGGTTATCCCAAGGCCGACGGCTGGGACGAGCTCGACGCGGCCGCATTCCTGTCCCACCTGGAACTGGTCGAAGCGCGCGTGCACCACAGCGGCAAGCTGTACCAGCGCGACCGCGATTTCTGCCGCCTGTGCGGCCAGCCCACCAGCGGCCGCGAGCTGGTCCTGCGCGGCTGGTCCTGGAGCGACAGCCTGCGCCACTACATCGAGAAGCACCGGGTCAAACCGGGCGAGGGCTTCATCGAGTTCATCGAAGCCGAGGCGGCCCAGTTGCGCGAGTACTGGCGCGACGCGCCCGGCCGGGACGCAGCGGCGGCATCGCCCGGCGCCGCGCCGGCCGAGGGCTGACGCGCCGCCGGCGTCAGCCGCCGGCCAGTGCCGACACCGCCTCCCACTCGCGCGCCGTCACCGGCGTGACCGACAGCCGGTTGCCCTTGCGCAGCACCAGCATGTCGGCCAGCCGCGCATCCGCGCGCAGCTGCGCCAGGGTGAGGATGCGCGTCTTGCGCAGGACCTGCACGTCCACCAGGAGCCAGCGCGGGGCCTGCGGCTTCGACGCCGGGTCGAAATACGGCGACCGCGGGTCGAACTGGGTCGGGTCGGTCCGGGCGGCGGACGCCACGCGGGCGATGCCGGCGATGCCCGGTTCGGCGCAGCTGGAGTGGTAGAACAGGACCCCGTCGCCCACGCGCATCGCATCGCGCATGAAGTTGCGTGCCTGGTAGTTGCGCACCCCGGTCCAGGGCACCGTGGCGTCCGGCGCTGCCAGCGCATCGTCGACGGAACACTCGGCGGGCTCGGACTTCATCAGCCAGTAGTTCATTGCGGGTTCATCCCAGGAAGCGGGTGGCGATGGTGCGCGCGGCCGGCAGCACCAGGCCCGAGCCCGTGACCAGCAGCAGGCCGCACACCAGCTTGAGCACGGCGGCGCGCGACCAGCCGGGCGGATGGCGCTGGAACCACCAGGTGATCGTCATCGTGAGCGGCAGCGCGAACGCGCACAGCACCAGCGCGCGGGCGCTGAACTGGCCGCTGGGCACGACCAGGAGCAGCCGCAGCAGCGTGCTGACGGCGAGCGCGCCCGTGAGCGTGTCGCGCACGGTGTCCAGGTCGATCGGCTGGCGGTAGAACTGGTACACCAGCGGCGGCCCCGACGCCGAGAACAGGCCGCCCAGCAGCCCCGACAGCAGCCCGAAGGCGCCGAGCGAGGCGTTGGAAGAGCGCCGCGGCAAGGGCTTCGTGCGCATCAGCACCACGACGGCGCACGCGATGATCACCAGCCCCAGCAACAGGCGCAGCACGACGACCAGCCCCGCATCCAGCCAGCCGAGCAGCGCCACGCCGGCCGAGACCCCGGCCACGCTGCCCCAGACGGTGCCCCGCAGCATCGGCCAGTCCAGGGACTTGTGCGCGGTGCGCAGCACCATGATGGCGTTGACCAGCGAGAGCACCGTCGCGACATTGGCCACGTCCGGCAAGGGGGCCAGGTCGAAGACACTGGTGAGTCCGAGCAGGATCAGGGCCAGCGCGAACCCGGTCATGCGCTGCGCGCCGGTGGCGATCGCCACGCACAGCAGGAAGGCGGCGATCTGCCAGCCGGTCATCGGTCGGCGGCGGTGGTGCGGCGCCGCAGCAGGAGAGAGGGGTTCGGTCCATGCATTGCGGCGGGATTATCGGCGGCTTTCTAGAATGCGCCTTGCGCCGCCGCGCGCCGGCCGGGCTTCCCGGCGCGCTTGCCGATGGCCTTTCCTTCAACCGTTCGCCCCGGGCTTGCCGCGGGGCCGCAGGAGTCGACACGCATGCCGAGTACCGCGCCCTCCAACACACGCATGAAGGTCGCCGTCATGGGCGCCGGCGCCGTCGGCTGTTACTTCGGCGGCCTGCTCGCCCGCGGCGGCCACGCGGTCACGCTCATTGCGCGGCCGCAACACGTGGCGGCGATCCGGCGGGAGGGCCTGCGCATGGAGACCCGCACCTTCGACGAGCGGGTACCGGTGTCCGCGGCCGCGGACGCCGGCGCGGCGCAGGACGCGGACCTGGTCCTCTTCAGCGTCAAGTCGACGGACACCGAGTCGGCCGGGGCGCAACTGCGGCCGTTCCTCGCGCCGCACGCCCTGGTGCTGTGCCTGCAGAACGGGGTCGACAATGCCGAGCGCCTGCGCACCGTCCTGCCGCCGGACCAGGTGGCGGCCGCAGTCGTCTACGTGGCCACCGAGATGGCGGGCCCCGGCCACGTCAAGCACCACGGCCGCGGCGAGCTGGTGATCGAGCCGTCGCCGCGCAGCGAAGCGGTGGCGCGGGCGCTGGCCGCCGCCGGCGTCCCGGCGGAGGTTTCGGACAATGTGCGGGGTGCCCTGTGGGCGAAGTTGATCATCAACTGCGCCTACAACGCGGTGTCGGCGATCGCGCAGCGCCCGTATGGCGAGAACGTGGCCAGCGTCGGCATCCCAGAGGTGATGCGCGACGTGGTCGACGAATGCCTGGCCGTGGCGGCGGCCGAAGGTGTGCGCCTGCCCGGCGACATGCACGAGGTCGTGCGCCAGCTCGCCGCGTCGATGCCGACGCAGTCTTCGTCGACGGCGCAGGACCTGGCGCGCGGCAGGCCGACCGAGATCGACTATCTCAACGGGCTGATCGTGCGCCGTGGCGCGGCGCACGGCATCGCGACCCCGGCCAACCGGGTGTTGTGGGCCCTGGTGAAACTGCTCGAGCAGCCGCGGCGCAACGGGCGCTAACGCCGCAGTGCCACCGTGACGGTGGCCGGCCCGGCTTGCTGCGGCATGCCCGGCGCGGCGCGGGCGCGCAACTGGCCGCAGCCGCCTTCCACGTCCTGGCCCGCCGACTGGCGCAGCTTGGTCAGCACGCCGCGACGATGCAGCGACCGGGCGATGGCGGCGGCGCGTTCCCACGCGGGCCGGCGGAAGTCCAGCCCGTCCACCGCGTTGTACGGGATCAGGTTCAGCACGCCGAACCTGCCCGCCAGCAGCCGCACGATGCCGTCGAGCTCGTCCGCGCCGTCGTTGACGCCTTCCAGCAGCGTCCACTGGTACTGGATCGGGTAGCCGGTGGCGCGGGCATAACGCTCGCCCAGCGCCACCAGATCCTGCGGCGCCATGCGCGGCGCCCTGGGCAGCAGGCGCTCGCGCAGCTCGGCCCTCGTGGTGTGCAGCGACAGCGCCAGCGCCGGCTTGACCCGCCCCTGCGGCAGGCGCTCGAACACCCGCGGATCGCCCACGGTGGAGAACACCAGGTTCTTGTGGCCGATGTTGCCGCCGGTCCCCAGCAGGTCGATCGCGTCGAGCACGTTGTCCAGGTTGTGGGCCGGCTCGCCCATGCCCATGAAGACCACCTTCTTCACCGGCCGGCGCAGGCGGGCCAGGGCAACCTGCGCCACCATCTCCGCGCTGCCGAGCTGGCGCACCAGGCCGCCGCGGCCGGTCATGCAGAACAGGCAGCCCACGGCGCAGCCGACCTGCGAGGAGATGCACAGCCCGTCGCGCGGCAGCAGTACGCTCTCGACGGTCTGGCCGTCGGCCAGCTGGACCAGCAGCCGCTCCGAGCCGTCGGCGCCCGGGTGCACCGAGTGCAGCCGGGCGAGCGAGCGCAGTTCCTGCTCGAACCGCGGCAGCATGGCGCGCAGCCGCCCGGGCAGGAAGTCCTCGATCCGGCGGCGGCCGCTGTCCTGGGGCAAGGCCTGCGCCCACAGGCGCAGCACGCGCTGCTCGTGCGCTGGCCCGGCGCCGGCGGCGCGCAGCTGCTGCCTGAGGGTGTCGATCTTCGTCATGCGGACCCGCGGGCTACCTGAGCTTTCCGACCTCGATCTCGAACAGGTACGGGAACTTCGTCTCCCATCCGAGGTACTTGCGCGTGCCGGACTCGGACAGGCTCCATAACCGGCCCGCATCGTCGACGGCGAGGTCCTCCAGGCCGGCCGGCAAGTCGTATTGCGCCTTGATGTTGCCCTGCCGGTCCAGCCGGTACAGCCTGCCCCATTTGCTGTTGCTGGCAGACACCCACAGGTTGCCCGCCTTGTCGAAGGCCGCGCCCTGCGCCTCCAGCGGCACGGGGATCGACTCGAGCGCCCGATCCTCGCCGACGGTCTGCCCGTCGTGGTCGTCGAAGAGACGCGGGTCCAGCCGGAACATGCGTGCCTGTGCCTGGTCCCTGGTCCAGGTGCCGATCCAGAAGTCCTTGCCGTCGAACGCCGCATAGGAGCCGCGCAACCGCCCCGCGATCTTCACCATCCTGGACGCTCCGGCCGTCGTCCCGGTGGCCAGTGCCTTGTCGATGTCGATCAGGAACAGGGCGCGGGTGTCGGCCAGGAACAGCTTGCCGTTGCCCGCGTAGCCCAGTCCGCCTGCATGGGTGCAGGTGCCGGCGGGGATGTCGAACTGGCCGGCCGGCCGGCCGGTGGCGGCCTCGATGCGGAACACGCGGCACGGGCCGGTGTTCGCCTTCAGGTCCGGCGTCGGCCGGTAGCTGCCGACGAACAGGTATGGCCCCGCGCTGGTCAGCCCCTGTGGCACGTAGTCGGCGTCGAGCCCGGGCGTCCAGATGCGCCGGCGCAGGGCGGCCGCGTTCGGCACGGCCTCGGTGACCGACTGGAGGTAGGCGGGCCTGGTGCCCATCACCGCGTCGGTGCCGACGGCGGCACAGCCCGCCAGCGCGACCGCCGCCAGGATCAGCCAGGCATTGTTCATCGGGAGTTTCCTCGTTCGGCGCAACACGCAATGGTAGCCGGGCGGCCGCGTCGAAACGGCGGGGCCATGAAGCGGTTGGCCGCCGGAGGCACAATCGGCGGTCCATGAAACCATCGACACCCGCGCCGGCCACGGCGCCCGCGCCCGGCCTGGAGCCGCTGGGTCCGGACGACTACGACGCCCAGGACGCGGAACTGGACGCGCTGCGCGAGCGCGACGCCGCGGTCCCCGAATGGGAGTTCTGCGAGGGCTTCCTGGCCGCGCTGGTGTGCTCGCGCCGCGCGGTCGCCCCGGCGGAATACTGGCCCGCGCTGCTGGGCAAGGACTTCAATCCGATGGCGCACATGGAGTTCGTCTGGCGCTGGCAGCGGCGCTGGGCCGAAGTGGCCACCGCGCTCGATGCGCCGGTGAAGACGCTCGACGACGAGCGCACCTACCAGCCCGAAGTGCTGGACACGCGGGGCGCCGTGCTGGCGCTGCCGCCATCCGAGCGCGGCGACACCGATGCGGCGACGCTGCCGGCCTATGCCCAGGCGTGGGCGCTCGGCTTCATGGCGGCCGTGGAAACATGGCCGGACGACTGGCTGCCGCCGCGCAACGACGAAGCGGCCCGCATGCTGGAGGAGGCGCTGGACGCGATCGTGCGGCTGGCCGGCGACGACGCCGGTCCCGCGGCGATGTCGATGTTCGCCGAAGACGGCCCGCCCAGCGTGAGCGAGCAGCGGCTGAACGACTTCGGCGAGGCGATCTGGGCGGTGTACGACCTGCGCGGCGTGGGCAAAAGCATGGCGGCGCCCGCCGAGACCATCCGCAAGGCGCCCGAGCCCGGCCGCAACGACCCATGCCCCTGCGGCAGCGGCCGCAAGTACAAGAAGTGCCACGGCGCATGACGGTGCCGCGCCGGCGCGCTCCAGCGCTACGCCTTCTTCCAGTACGCGTAGGCCCAGGCGGTGGCCAGTCGCCGCGCCGCGTAGAGCGAGCGGGCGACGGCGTTGTGCTCTTCCACCTGCAGGAAGCAGCGCTCGATGCCGCGCGCGGCGGCGGCCCGGGCCAGCGCCGCGAGCACCGCGCCGGCCAGACCGCGGCCGCGGTGCGTCGGCAGCGTGCGCATGCCGTGGATGCCGCACCAGCCTTCGCTGAGCGACGCGCAGCCGACGGCGACCGTGCGCCCGTGGTCCTGCACGCCGGCGAACACCGAGCCGCGGGCACGCCGCAGGATGCCCAGGCGGCTCGCGCCGTCGACCGGATCGAAGCCTTCTCCGAGGAACACCTGCTCCCAGCCGGCGCCCGGCGCATCGGCCAGCTGCACTTCGATGGTGCCCATGCCGCTGCCGGCGAGCTCGCTGGTGCGGCCGGTCTGCACCAGCGTGGGCTTGGAGCGCCGGTAGCCCGTCGTTTCGAGTTGCCGGCGGAACGCGTCGAAGGCGGGCCGCTCCGGCACGCGCAGCACCGTTCGCAGGCCCGCGGCGCCATAGCGGCGCTCGATCGCGTCCAGGCAACCGGGCACCGGCGCCACATGGCGCAGCGGCACCGCGCTGTGACAGCGGCCGACGGTGCCGTCGTCGAAGGCCAGCAGCCACCCGCCCCACTGTTCCAGGCGTTGCGGCGGGATTCCGGCCAGCGTGGCCCGTTCGATGGCGCCGATGTCGTGCATCCGCGCATTCTGGCCCAGGGCCGCCCCTGTCAATCCTGACAGGGGGGCTTTCGGCCCGGGCCGGCTCGGCTGGTACAAAAGCTTGGCGCCGCCTGCGCTTGCCATGAACGAGAAACCTTCCTCCCAGTCGCTGCTGGCCGCCTACAAGGCGGCGCTCGCGGAAGAGCGCGTCCTGTGGCGCCGGCTCGAGGCGCCGGATTTGCAGGCGGTCGAGCGGGTCCAGGCCTATGGCCGGTGGCTCGCCGCAGCCGACCGCGCCAAGGAGTTGTCGCTGCAACTGCAGCGCGCCGCGCGGGGCAGCGCCTGCGATGCGCCGGCCGCGCCGTATGAACTGCCCGAGCCGACCGCTCCGCCGGAGCCGATGCCGCCCGCCGCCGGCGAGTAGCGCATCGGTTGGGGCCGCGAGGGCCTCGCGGCACGATTACCGGCCGTTACGCCGTGCGGCCGGCGACAGGCGGGGATCAGTCGCACGAATTCTTCTTGCGCAACAGGACTTCCGCATCTGCCAGCAGTTCGTCGGCTCGCTGCTTCAGCTCGGACGCCGCGTTCCCCAGCAGTCGTACCGCCACCTCGTCACCAGCCTGCCGCGCCTGCGCCAGGCGGGCCTCGGCTTCCTGGTGCTCCCGCCTGGCCCGTTCCCATGCCGCAAATGCTCCCGTGATTTCCATCTCGAACCGGCTCCGCGTTCCAAAGCTCAGCAGTTTCCACCCGATGGCCTCCCTGCTTGTAACTCATCGCCTCACTCGCTTCGGTGTGTTGCCGGGATGGGCGCCGCCCGCCTGGCGATTCTTCTCAAGCTCAAGGTCGCCGTGTGGCAGGAACTGCACGTGCAATGGGAGCTCGCCGAACGGCAATTGCAGGAAGCACTGGCGCGACCGCGGCGCACGGACGGGCTGGCGGATGCCGTGGTGAACGCGCGCCGTCTCGAGCGCCGTTGCGTCGCCGCCCGGAAGTCGGTCCAGCAGGCACTGGCGGCCCAGCGCGGCATTTCCTACTGACCCGTCGCCGAGTCGGTGGCGAGCCGGCCCACGCTGACGGACGCAGGCCGTCCCGGCACGTGCAGCGCCGTCGTCGTCTCCGGTGTCTGCGCCAGCAGCCTGCCCTTCTTCCACACCTTCAGGCGATTGGCCCGCAGCCGGATCGCCTCGACCGGGTCCCGCGCCTGCAGCAGCACGAAGCTGGCGTCGCAGCCGGGCTCGAGCCCGTACCCCTGCAGGTGCATGATCTTCGCGGCATTGACCGTGACGGCGTCGTAGCAGGAGCGCGCGCCTTGCTCGCTGGTCATCTGTGCCAGGTGCAGGCCCATGTGCGCGACCTCCAGCATGTCGCCGCGACCCATGCCGTACCACGGATCCATCACGCAGTCGTGCCCGAAGGCCACGGTGACGCCGCTGTCCATCAACTCCGGCACGCGCGTCATGCCGCGGCGCCTGGGGTAGGTGTCGTGGCGCCCCTGAAGGGTGACGTTGACCAGCGGATTGGCCACCACGCTCACCCCGCTTTCGGCGATCAGCGGCAGCAGCTTGGCGGCATAGGCATTGTCCATGCTGTGCATGGAGGTGCAGTGCGAGCCGGTGACCCGGCCTTGCAGGCCCAGGCGCTGCGCCTCGAAGGCCAGCGTCTCGATGTGGCGCGACATCGGATCGTCGGTCTCGTCGCAGTGCATGTCGACGAGCTTGCCGCGCCGGGCCGCGATCTCGCACAACAGCTTCACGCTGGCCGCGCCTTCGCCCGTCGTGCGCTCGAAGTGCGGGATGCCGCCCACGACGTCGACGCCGAGGTCCAGCGCGCGCCCGAGGTTGGCGGCTGCGCCCGCGGTGCGCAGCACGCCGTCCTGCGGAAACGCGACCAGCTGCAGCTCCAGGTACGGGGCGACGCGCCGCTGGACGTCCAGCAGCGCCTGCACCGCCACCAGGCCCGGATCGCTGGTGTCGACGTGGCTGCGGATCGCGAGCAGCCCCTGGGCGACGGCCCAGTCGCAGTAGGCGAGGGCGCGTTCGACGAAGTCCTCGGCCTTCAGCTGCGGCTTGAGCTCCGCCCAGATGGCGATGCCTTCGAGCAGCGTGCCGCTGCGGTTGACCCGCGGCCGGCCGTGGGTCAGGACGGAATCCAGGTGGAAATGCGGGTCGCAGAAGGGCGGCGACAGCAGGCAACCGCCCGCGTCGACGGTGTCGTGCGACGGCGCGGCCAGGTGCGGGGCGACCGCCGTGATCGCCCCGGCCTCCACCGCCACGGACATGCCGGTGCGGCCGTCGGGCAGCGCGCAGTTGGTGATCAGGAGATCGAGCATGCGGGTGCTGCGCGGCCGCGGCCGTGGGCGCGCTGCCTACTTCGTGCCGAAGATGCGATCGCCGGCGTCGCCCAGGCCCGGCAGGATGTAGCCGTGGTCGTTGAGCTGGCGGTCGATGGCGGCCGTGTAGATCGGCACGTCCGGATGCGCCTTCTGCAGCGCGGCCACGCCCTCGGGGCAGGTGAGCAGGCACACGAACTTGATCGACTTCGGATGCAGTTCCTTGAGCCGCTCCACGGCCGCGATGGCCGAATTGCCGGTGGCCAGCATCGGGTCGACCACGACCACGTCGCGGTCCTGCATGTTCTGCGGCATCTTGAAGTAGTACTCCACCGCCGTCAGCGTCTTCGGGTCGCGGTACAGGCCGATGTGGCCTACGCGTGCCCCGGGCACCACGGTCAACATGCCGTCCAGGATGCCGGTGCCGGCGCGCAGGATCGAGACGAAGACCAGCTTCTTGCCGTCGATCACCTTGGCGGTCATCGTCTCCAGGGGGGTCTCGATCTCGACCTCCTGCATCGCCATGTCGCGCGTCACTTCGTACGCCATCAGCATCGCCAGCTCGTTGAGCAGCCGGCGGAAGCTGTTGGTGCTGGCTTCCTTCTTGCGCATCAGGGTCAGCTTGTGCTGCACCAGCGGGTGGTCGATCACGTGAACGTTGCTCACTGCAGTCCTTCTCTCCATTGACGTCGAATCCAGGGTCACCCCCCGATTAGAACAGCGTGCCGTCGCTCGCCACCTGCAGCGGCGGCGCGCCGCCGCGCCGGCGCAGCGCCAGTTCGCGCCCCGCCGCCCAGCTGCCGCCTTCCAGCACGCATGCCAGCGGCAGGTGCTCGGGGGTCATCCGCAACCGGCCGCGCACGGCGTTCGCCACTTCGTCCATCAGCGCGACGGTCAGGGCGCGCCACTCGACGATGATCTCGTCTCCCGGCTGCCATACCTGCCCGGCCGCTGCCGGGTCGCGCAGCCGCAGCAGCCCGCTGTCGAGCACCAGGCCGCCGTTGCGGTATTCGGCCAGCGCGGTGAGCGCGTCGAGGCGGAGCACCCGCACGCCGGCCCATTCGAAGGGCTCGACCAGCGAATAGGTGAGCCATTGCGACAGCTTGTGCAAGGGCATCCAGCCATCGGACATGCCTTCCCCGCGCACGGCCGGATGCCGCCAGCAGTCGCCCAGCGGCACGTCGGCGATGAAATTGCTGGTGGGCCAGATCGGCGCCAGGCTGTTCAGCACCTGCGACAGGATGTCGTGCGCCGCCACGGCGGCCGTCGGCGGCACGGCGGCGCCGAACGGGGCGATCATCATGTCGAACAGGCCGCAGGGCCGCCCGTCCTCGCCGAACATCTCGGGCGCCTCCTGCATCACTTCGCCCAGCCGCCGCAGCAGGATCACGCGGTCCTCGAAGCCCGGCATCGGATTGGCCTCGGTCACCTGGAAGGCGGCCGCGAGGTGGTCGCGCACCAGGGCGCGCAAGCCCCTGGCATCGGCTTGCATCGGGTGCTCCCGGTCGCTGGAGAACAGGCCGCTCGTGAAGGCGTGGTAGCTGGCGACGGCCAGGCCCTCCGAGCGTGTGTAGGTCTGGCCGCTGGCCGCGTCGCTGTACTTCCAGTGCGGGCCGGCGCCGGCGTCGAGCAGCACGCTGACCACCGTCAGGTCGATCAGGGCGTGGGCCCGGCTCATGGCCGGAAGGTGCGCCAGCCGCCGGTCGAGTTCGGCCTTGCGGTCGACGCCCCCGGCCTCGAAGTGCCGCCAGCGGCTGTGCAGCGGCACCTGCAGCCTGGGATGGCGCTGCCGGGTCGTGGACACGACCTCGTCGGCGGCCGCGCCGAGGGCGCCGTCGTCCACCTCGAACCACGCCGACCGGCCGCCGCGGGCGCGTGCCAGCAGCTGGCCGGCCCGTTCCCGGATCGCCTCGGTCGTTCGCAGGACGCTGGCGGCTTCCTCGGCGGCGGCAGAGGGCGATCCGAGATAGGTGCTGCTCATGGTTCCAGCCTCCGGCCCTTGGTGTTCCTGAGTTCCCGCGGGTCCGGCGCCGGGCCAGGGCTGAAGTAGCCCGCCGCCATCTTGGCGTTCATCTCGACGCGGGCGTCGGCCGGAATCAGCTCGTCGGGGATGTTCACCCGCTCGCCGATCTCGATGCCCGAGCCGACGATGGCGTCGTACTTCATGTTGCTCATCGACACCAGCCGGTGGATCCTGCGGATCCCCAGCCAGTGCAGCACGTCGGGCATCAGTTCCTGGAAGCGCACGTCCTGCACCCCGGCCACGCATTCGGTGCGCGCGAAGTACTGGTCGGCCGTGTCGCCGCCGAGCTGCCGCTTGCGCGCGTTGTAGACCAGGAACTTGGTCACCTCGCCCAGCGCCCGGCCTTCCTTGCGCGAGTACGCCACCAACCCGACGCCGCCACGCTGCGCGCCCAGGATGCATTCCTCGATGGCATGGGTGAGGTAGGGCCGGCAGGTGCAGATGTCGGAGCCGAAGACGTCCGAGCCGTTGCACTCGTCGTGCACGCGCGCCGTCAATTCGACTTCGGGCCTGGCCAGGTCGCGCGGGTCGCCGAAGATGTAGACGGTCTGGCCGCCGATCGGCGGCAGGAACACCTCCAGGTCGCTGCGGGTGACCAGTTCCGGGTACATGCCCCCGGTCTCCTCGAACAGCACGCGGCGCAGGTCGGTCTCCGAGCAGCCGAAGCGCCGCGCCACGCCGGGCAGCCACCACACCGGCTCGATCGCCGCCTTGGTGACCATCGCCGCGCCGCCGTCGGTGAGGATCCGGCCGTCGGCCCGCAATCGCCCCTGGCGCAGCGCGTCGATCACCTCGGGCAGGATCACGTGCGCCTTGGTCACGGCGATGGTGGGGCGGATGTCGTAGCCCGCGGCCAGTTCGGCGGCGAAGACCTCCGAGACCACGGCGCCCCAGGGGTCGAGGCTGACGATCCGGCCGGGCTCGCTCCATTGCGGATGGGGGCCGAACACGTCGGTGGGCGCGGTGTTGGTGAGGTCGGCACGGTGCTGGCGCGACAGCGCGCCGGACGCCACCGCGAGCGCCCGGTACACGCTGTACGAGCCGCTGTGGGTGCCGATCACGTTGCGATGGCTGCGCTCGGCCGTGGTGCCGACCACCGGCCCGCGCTCCGCGGGGCTTGCCGCACCCCAGTGGATGGGCAGGGCGCCGTGGCCGCCGGCGTGGGATGTCAGGCGGATGTGGCGCGGAGCTGGTGCTTCGGCGGACATTGGCGAGCCCTCAAAGCAGGCAATGTACATCGGCACGCGCCGCGCCGGGCGCCACCGGCCAAGCCGCGCGCCTTCAGGCGATGCGCAGCGCTCGGTCGAGCGCCAGCCGGCCAGCGCCGCGTCCGGACAGATAGAGCAGCAGCGCGGCCCAGGACAGATGGGTTGGCCAGGCGTCCGGGTAGACGAAGACCTGGATCACGAGCGTCATGCCCAGCAGCGCCAGCGCCGAGATGCGGGTGAACAGGCCCAGCACCAGGAGCAGCGGGAACAGGTGCTCGGCATAGGCCGCCAGGTGCGCCGCGAGTTCGGGTGGCAGCAGCGGCACCCGGTACTCCGTGCGGAACAGTTCGTACGCGCCATCGGTGAGGGTGAGCCAGCCTTCGACCTTGGTGCGGCCCGACAGGAAGAAGATCGCGGCGATGGCGAGGCGGCTGGCAAGAGCGAGCAGGTCGTGGGCCACCAGCCGGTCGAGCCGGACGGCGACGCTGTTCCAGCGCGTGCGCAGGCTGGTGGCCGTGGGCCGGATGCTGGCGTGGAAGGTGGCTCTCATGGCGTTTCTCCGTTGATGGCCGTGGGTGCGGGAACGATCGCGCCGGCGCGCAACAGGCCGGCCAGCAGTTGCGCCAGGTCGGTGCCTGGCTGCACCCGCTGCGCCGCGGCGGCCGCGTCGGCGAGCGGACAGCCCGCGGCGCAAGCCTCGAGAAAGGCGCAGTCAGCCGGGCTGGCGGCGCGCCATTGCACGCTGTCCCGGGGGCGCGTCAACAAGGCGCCTTCGCCTTGCCACGCGATCTCGCCGGCATCGCCGGCGCCGCGCTGGCGCCGCCAGATCGTGAACACCGGCTGCCCAGGGAACCAGTGCCAGCGGGTCGCGGGATGCGGCGCGATGCGGGCAGCGCCCAGCGTTTCGGGCGCCAGGCTGGTGAACCAGGCGACGTCGACGGCGGCGTCCGCGGCCGCATGCGCCTCGATCCAGCTGCGATCGAGCCGGGCGATGCCCGGCAGGTAAGGCAGTTCGCGGGCCGGCTCGAAAGCATCCAGAAAGGCGGCGAAACCGTCGCCATAGAACAGCAATCGCGGGTCCCGCGGCGGCTGCGCACGCGCGTACAGCGCCGCGGCGGCGCGAAACCAGTCGCGGCCGACCAGCCGCGCGACCGCCGGGAAATTGGCCTCGAGCGCATCGACGCAGCCCTTCATCACCGTGTTGCGGTAGACGGCGAAGGCCGGCTGTGCCGTCAGGGCGGCCAGCGGTCCGCCACGCTCGCGCGGTGGCGCGAACAGCGCCTGCGCGAAAGCCGACTGGAAGGCCAGGGGTGTCATGCCGTGGCCTCCGATGGCTGTGCCGGGCGCTGCAGGACCGCGGCGGCGATGGCGCGCTCGGCCAGCAGCTCGTCGAACGAAGGCACGTTGCCGTCGCGTTCGATCAGCGTCGGCCGGGGGCCGATGCGCGCGATGACGCGGCGGTACAGCGACCACACGGGCGGCGCCACCGGCGTGTCGTGGGAATCGATCAGCAGCGCGGGGCCGAGCGCCGGGTCGCCGCTGTGGCCCGCCAGGTGGATTTCCATGACGGGTGCGCCGGGAAAGCGGTCGACATAGGCCTGCGCCTCGAAGGCGAGGTTGCGCGCCGAGACATGGACGTTGTTCACGTCGAGCAGCAGTCCGCACCCGGTGCGCGCGGCCAGTTCGGCGAGGAAGTCGATCTCGTCCCATTCGTGGCCGTCGATCCGCAGATAGTGGGACGGGTTCTCGATCGCGATGCGGGTGCGCAGGGCCGCCTGCGTCTGGTCGATATGGGCTGCGATGCGCCGCAGCGCCTCGGTCGTGCGCGGGAACGGCAGCAGGTCCGGAAAGTAGCTTTCGCCCCGGCCCGACCAGGCCAGGTGCTCCGAGACCAGCGCCGGCGCGAGGCGCCGTACCAGCCGGGCCAGCCGCTGCAGGTGAGCGGCGTCCGGCGGCACGGCGCCCGCGAGCGACAGCGCCACGCCGTGCAGCGACAGCGGATGCGCGGCGCGCGCCGCCTCCAGCCAGTGCAGCCGCGGCCCGCCGGCCACCATGCCGTTCTCGGCATGGACCTCGAACCACAGGCCGTCCGCCGCGCATGCGAGGGCGGCATCACCGTGTTGCGGCTTGAGCCCGAGTCCGGCGCCCAGGGGAGCGGTCATGATGGTGGCCGGCCGCGCGGAATCAGGCCTTCGGCGTCAGCGAACCCATGCCCTTGGGCGTCTTGATCGTCGTGCAGGTGCCGGCGGGGACGTTCTTCCAGGCGTTGCCCTGGTAGTCGGCCTTCGCGGAGCCGGCGCAGGTGGTGCCGGCGCCGGCCTTGCAGTCGTTCTGGCCGGCCAGCGAAACGCCGTAGCATTTCTCCATGGTCGCCATCTTGTCGGCCATCGGCTTGGCGTCCTGTTGCGCCATGGCGGCACCGCTGGCCAGGGCGGCGAGGGCGAAGGCGGTGATCGCGAAGGAAGAGGTATTCATGAGTGGACTCCGGTCGGTTGAGCAAGCTTGGACGGTGCCGGCGGCGCCGTGCTTGCTAGTTCGACCTTCGGCACCAGCCGGTTACAGGCAGTCCTTGCGGGGCCGGATCTTTATTTTTTCGGAATGCTGTAACCGGGGCGGCCCGCCAACCGAACAACCGGGTGAAGCCCGATGACGAGCAGGCCAGCCAGCGATGCCGAAACCCAGATGCGCGCACTGTTCCTGCGCGGGCTGGACGGGGATGCCGTGGCCTACCAAGCCTTCCTGGTCAGGCTCGGCGCCCACCTGCGCGCGTTTCTGTCGAGACGCCTGTATGGCTGGCCCGATGATGTGGAAGACGTCGTCCAGGAATGCCTGCTCGCGATGCACAACGTTCGCCACACCTACCAGCCGGACCAGCCGCTGACGGCCTGGGCGCATGCCATCGCGCGGCACAAGCTGATCGACGTGCTGCGCGCGAAATCGGCGCGCGAAGCCCTGCATGACCCGCTGGACGACGAGGCGGCGCTGTTCGCCGAGAGCCAGACGCAGGCCGGCGACGCCAGGCGCGACCTCGACGGCCTGCTCGAGACGCTGCCCGAGAAGCAGCGTGCACCAATTCGGTGCGTGAAATTGCAGGGACTCTCAGTGGCGGAAACCGCGCGGATCACGGGCTTGTCGGAATCGGCCGTGAAGGTCGGGATCCACCGCGGCCTGAAAGCCCTGGCCAGACTCGTGGGAGCCGCCGCATGAAGACCGAAGACCTGATCGGACTGCTGGCGGCCGACGCCGTGCCGGTCCAGCGCAACGCCGCGCGCCGCCGCCTCTGGCTCGCGCTCGCGGGCGGCTTGCCGCTGGCCGGCGCCGTGATGGCGCTGCTGGGGTACGGCGTGCGCGAGGACCTGGCGCAGGTGGCGGCGGCGCCGATGTTCTGGATGAAGTTGCTGTTCCCGGCGCTGGTCTGCACGGCGGCGCTGGTCACGCTGCAGCGGCTGGCCCGCCCGGGCGTGCGAGCGGGATTTGCCTGGCTCGGCATCGCGTCGCCGGTGCTGTTGTTGTGGGCGCTGGCCGCCGCCGCCCTGGCCGAGGCCCCGGCCGAACTGCGCCCGGCGCTGGTGCTGGGGCAGACCTGGCGCACCTGCAGCGCCAGCATCGTGGTGATCGCGCTGCCCGTGTTCGCGGCGGTGTTCGCGGCGCTGTCCACCCTGGCGCCCACCCGCCCGGCCGCGGCGGGCGCCTGCGCCGGCTTGGTGGCCAGCAGCGCCGGCGCGGCAGTCTATGCCTTGCACTGCCCGGAGCTGGCGGCGCCGTTTCTGGCCGTGTGGTATGTCCTGGGCATGGCCGTGCCGGCGGCGGCCGGCGCGCTGCTGGGGCCGCGGCTGCTGCGGTGGTAAGGGGCGATCAGCGGCGCCGGCCGCCGATGATGCCGCCCAGGACGCCGCGGATGATTTCCCGGCCCACGGCGCTGCCGATGCTGCGCACGGCCGACTTGGCCATGCTTTCGGCGAGGCCCTCGCGGCGGCCGCCGCGCGGCCCGGTGGAGCCGAACACGAGCTTGCCCAGTTCGCCCATCAGCCCGCCCCCGGCGGCCTCGGCCGTGCCACCGGCCCGCGGAGCGGCGGCCCCGGCGTCGCCGGTCCCCGCCGCTGGCGACCCCTCCAGCGCGCCGGCGGTGCGCTGGGCCAGTTCTTCATGGGCGGAAGCGCGGTCCACCGTCTTGTCGTAGACGCCCGCGACGACCGAACGGTCGATCAGGACCTGGCGCTCGGCCGGCGTGATGGGCCCCAGCCGGCTTCCGGGCGGCAGCACGTAGGCCCGCTCGGTGATGCTCGGGCGGCCCTTGCCGTCCAGGAAGCTGACCAGCGCCTCGCCGGTGGCCAGTTCGCTGATGGCCGCCTCGATGTCCAGCAGCGGGTTCTCGCGCATCGTCTCGGCGGTGGCGCGCACCGCCTTCTGGTCGCGCGGCGTGTAGGCGCGCAGCGCGTGCTGCACCCGGTTGCCCAGTTGCGCCAGCACGCTGTCGGGAATGTCCAGCGGGTTCTGGGTGACGAAGAAGACGCCGACGCCCTTGGACCGCACCAGCCGCACGACCAGCTCGATGCGCTCCACCAGCACCTTGGGCGCCTCGTCGAACAGCAGGTGCGCCTCGTCGAAGAAGAACACCAGTTTCGGCTGCTCCGGGTCGCCGATTTCGGGCAGTTGCTCGAACAGTTCGGACAGCAGCCAGAGCAGGAAGGTGGCGTACAGGCGCGGCGCCTGCAGCAGGCGGTCGGCCGCGAGGATGTTGACGAAGCCGTGCCCCTTTTCGTCGGTCTGCAGGAAGTCCGCGATGTCGAGCATGGGCTCGCCGAAGAACTTCTCGCCGCCCTGGCTTTCGATCTGCAGCAGGCCGCGCTGGATGATGCCGACGCTGGCGGCGCTGATGTTGCCGTACTGCGTGCGGAACTGGGCGGCGTTGTCGCCCACGTGGCGCAGCATCGAGCGCAGGTCCTTCAGGTCGAGCAGCAGCAGGCCGTTGTCGTCGGCGATCTTGAAGACCAGGTTGAGCACGCCCGACTGGGTCTCGTTCAGGCCCAGCATACGCCCGATCAGCAGCGGCCCCATGTCCGAGACAGTGGCGCGCACCGGATGGCCCTGTTCCCCGAACACGTCCCATAGCGTCGTGGGACAGGCGAACGGCTCCGGGGCGGGCAGCCCGCGCTCCTGCAACACCTTGCCGAGCTTCTCGGCGTTGTTGCCGGCCTGGCTGATTCCCGTGAGGTCGCCCTTGACGTCCGACAGGAAAACCGGGACGCCGAGTCGCGACAGGCGCTCGGCCATGGCCTGCAGGGTGACGGTCTTGCCGGTGCCCGTGGCGCCGGTGACGAGGCCGTGCCGGTTGGCCATCTGCGGCAGCAGCAGGCATTCGGTCTTGGCGTTGCGGGCGATCAGAAGCGGTTCAGCCATGGCCTGAAAAGTAGAATTGGCGACCAGCGCAATATATACGTGCTGTTGCCTGAAGGGTCGGCGGCTGCCGGCCCGTGAGCGTCGAAACGAACAGAGGATACCCAGTGGCCGGACACAGTAAATGGGCGAACATCCAGCACCGCAAGGGCCGCCAGGACGAAAAGCGGGGCAAGGTGTGGACCCGCGTCATCCGTGAAATCATGGTCGCGGCGCGCCAGGGCGGGGGCGACCTGAGCGCCAACCCGCGGCTGCGGCTGGCGGTGGACAAGGCCAAGGCGGCCAACATGCCGGCCGACACCATCAAGCGCAACATCGACAAGGCCACCGGCAACCTCGAGGGCGTGCAATACGAGGAAATCCGCTACGAGGGCTACGGCTTCGGCGGCGCGGCGATCATCGTCGACACCATGACCGACAACAAGGTGCGCACCGTGGCCGAGGTGCGGCACGCGTTCAGCAAGTACGGCGGCAGCATGGGCACGGCCGGCTCGGTGGCCTTCCAGTTCCGCAACGTCGGCCAGCTGATCCTGGCGCCGGGCACCGACGAGGACAAGGTCATGGAGGTCGCGCTGGAAGCCGGCGCCGACGACGTGGTCGCCGACGAGGACGGCGCGATCGAGGTGATCACCGATCCGGGCTCGTTCGAAGCCGTGAAGAACGCGCTGGAGCAGGCCGGGCTGCAGGCCGAGGTGGCCGAGGTCACCATGCGGCCGGAGAACACCATCGACCTCGAGGGCGACGACGCGGCGCGCATGCAGAAGCTGCTGGACGTGCTGGAAGACCTGGACGACGTCCAGGAGGTCTACCACAACGCGGCCCTGTGACGCGACCCGCATGAAAGTCCTCGTCATAGGCGGCGGCGGCCGCGAACATGCGCTCGCATGGAAACTGGCCCAGTCCCCCAAGGTGCAGGCGGTGTACGTCGCCCCGGGCAACGGCGGCACGGCGCTCGACCCGCAGCTCGAGAACGTTCCGATCACCGACCTTGCCCGGCTGCGGGACTGGGCGCTGCAGCAGAAGATCGCGCTCACGGTGGTCGGCCCGGAAGCGCCGCTCGCCGCCGGCGTGGTCGACGATTTCCGCGCGCACGGCCTGCGCGTGTTCGGCCCGACGCGGGCGGCGGCGCAGCTGGAAAGCTCCAAGGCCTTCTCCAAGGACTTCATGAAGCGCCACGGCATCCCGACCGCGGAATACGAGACCTTCTCCGATCCCGTCGCGGCGCATGCCTATGTGGACCGGCGCGGCGCGCCGATCGTGGTCAAGGCCGACGGGCTGGCGGCGGGCAAGGGCGTGGTCGTCGCCATGACGGCCGCCGAGGCGCACGAGGCCATCGATTTCATGCTGCTGGACAACCAGCTGGGCGTCAGCCACAACGAGGGCGGGGCGCGGGTGGTGATCGAGGAGTTCCTGCAGGGCGAGGAGGCGAGCTTCATCGTGCTGTGCGACGGCCGCAACGTCGTCCCGCTGGCGAGCTCGCAGGACCACAAGCGGCTGCTGGACGGCGACCAGGGACCCAACACGGGCGGCATGGGCGCCTATTCGCCGGCGCCGGTGGTGACGCCGCAGGTGCACGCGCGCGCCATGCGCGAGGTGATCCTGCCCACCATCAAGGGCATGGAGAAGGACGGCATCCCGTACACCGGCTTTCTCTATGCCGGGCTGATGATCGACGCCGAAGGGCGGCCGAAGACGCTGGAATTCAACTGCCGCATGGGCGACCCCGAGACGCAGCCGATCATGATGCGGCTGCGCAGCGACTTCTACGACGTGATGATGGCCGCCGCGTCCGGCACGCTCGACCAGATCGAGCTGCAGTGGAGCCGCCGGGTCGCGCTCGGGGTGGTGATGGCGGCGCCCGGCTATCCGCTGCAGCCGCGCAAGGGCGACGCGATCTCCGGGTTGCCCAGGCCGGCCGAGGACGCGATGGTGTTCCACGCCGGCACGACGGGCCGGGACGGCGCCATCCTGACGTCCGGCGGCCGGGTGCTGTGCGTGACGGCGCTGGGCGACAGCGTGCGCGCCGCCCAGCAGCGCGCCTACGAGATCGTGCGCGGGATCCAGTTCGACGGGGCGCAATACCGGCGCGACATCGGGCACCGTGCCGTGCAGCCCGCGCGAGGCCCGGGCAAGCCATGACGCAGCAGACGGCACAGGTGCGCGCGTACCTGCTGGGGCTGCAGCAGCGCATCACCACCGCATTCGCCGCCGTCGACGGCAAGCCGTTCCTGGCCGACCCCTGGGCCAAAGGCAGCGAGGAACCGCTGCAGGGCGACGGGGTCAGCATGATCCTCGAGGGCGGCACGGTGTTCGAGCGTGCCGGCTGCGGCTTCTCGCACGTCACCGGACCGCGCCTGCCGTCGTCGGCCACGCAACACCGGCCGGAGCTGGCCGGCGCCTCGTTCGAGGCCATGGGCGTGTCGCTGGTGTTCCATCCGCGCAACCCGTACGCGCCGACGGTGCACATGAACGTGCGCATGCTGGCCGCGATGCCGGCCGGGCAGGAACCGGTGTACTGGTTCGGCGGCGGCATGGACCTGACGCCGTACTACGGCTTCGACGAGGATGCGGTGCACTTCCATGGCACCTGTCGCGACGCGCTGGCGCCGTTCGGCGCCGACAAGTACCCGCGCTTCAAGACCTGGTGCGACGAGTATTTCTTCAACCGCCACCGAGCCGAGCCGCGCGGCATCGGCGGCATCTTCTTCGACGATTTCACCGAGGGCGGCCCGGCCAACGGCTTCGCGCTGGTCCGCTCGGTCGGGGACGCCTTCGTCCCCGCCTACCTGCCGGTCCTGCAGCGGCGCAAGGACCTGCCTTACGCCGAGCGCGAGCGCGAGTTCCAGCTGTACCGGCGCGGCCGCTACGTGGAGTTCAACCTGGTCTGGGACCGCGGCACGCATTTCGGGCTGCAGTCGGGCGGCCGCACCGAGTCGATCCTGATGTCGATGCCGCCGCTGGCGAGCTGGTCGTACCGGCGCCAGGACGAGCCGGGCACGCCCGAGGCCGAGCTCACCACGAAGTTCCTCGTGCGCAAGGACTGGCTCTGATGGCGCGCCGCGTGGGTGTCTTTGGCGGTGCCTTCGATCCGCCGCATGTCGCCCATGCCGCGCTGGCCCGTGCCGCCGTCGACCAGCTCGCGCTGGATGAATTGCGGATCCTGCCCACCGGTCAGGCGTGGCACAAGAGCCGGCCACTGAGCGAGGCCCGGCACAGGTTGGCGATGACGCGCCTGGCCTTTGCCGATGTGCCGCGCGCAGTGGTCGACGACCGCGAACTGCGGCGCGGCGGCCCCACCTACACGGTGGACACCTTGCGCGAACTGCAGGCCGAGCAACCGGGCGCGGCGCTGTTCCTGCTCTTGGGCGAGGACCAGGCGGCCGCGCTGACGCGCTGGCATGACTGGGAGGCCGTCGTTGCGCTGGCGGTGATCTGCGTCGCCGGCCGCGCGGCCGCGCCCGGGGAACTGCGCCCGGCGCTGCCGCCGCAGGCCCGGTCCCAGCCGCTGGTGATGCCCCCGATCCCTGCGAGCGCCACCGGGATTCGTGCGCTCGCCCGCGCCGGCGAACCGATCGCCGGCTTGGTGACGCCACCCGTTGCACGTTATATTGCCCACCATCACCTTTACCAACCCACCTGATGAGCCAGAACGCCGCCGCCAAGAAAGACACCCAGAAACTCCAGAGGGCCATCGTCGATGGCCTCGAGGACGTCAAGGCGCAGGACATCCAGGTCTTCAACACCGAGCATCTCTCGCCGCTGTTCGAGCGCGTGATCGTGGCTTCGGGCACGTCCAACCGGCAGACCAAGGCGCTGGCTTCCAGCGTGCGCGATGCGGTGCGCGAGGCGGGCTTTCCCAAGCCGCGCATCGAGGGTGAGGACAACGGCGAGTGGATCATCGTCGACTGCGGCGCGGCCGTCGCGCACATCATGCAGCCGGCGATCCGCCAGTACTACCACCTCGAGGAGATCTGGGGCGAAAAGCCGGTGCGCCTGAAGTTCGGCGCGCCCAGGCCGGCGCAGCCGTCCGAGCCCGCGCCGGCGCCGGCCGGCAAGGCGGCCGCCAGGACGGCCAAGCCGTCCGCGAAGCCGGCGGCGAAGAAGACACCGGCGAAGCGCGCGGCCGCAAGCGCGCCGCCGGCCGCGAAGAAGGCAACTGCGAAGAAGACGGCAACGCCCGCCAAGGGGCATGCCGCGGCCCGGAGCCCCGCCAAGGCCCCGGTGAGGAAGGCGCCCGCCGGCCGCGCCGGCACTGCCGCAAAGACAGCGGCCAGGCGCGCGCCGGCGAAGAAGAGCCCGTCCAGGAAGAAATGAGGCTGCGCGTGGTCGCCGTCGGGCAGCGGGTGCCGGACTGGGCCCAGGCTGCCTGGGACGACTATGCCAAGCGCTTCCCGCCCGAGCTGCGCGTCGAGCTGAAGGCGGTCAAGACCGAGCCGCGCGCCGGCAAGGCACTGGAGACGCTGCTGGCCGCCGAGCGGCAGCGCATCGAAGCGGCCATTCCCAAAGGCACCCATGTCGTCGCGCTCGACGAGCGCGGCACCGCGCTGACCACGATGGCGCTGGCCGCGCGGCTGCAGGCGTGGCAGATGCAGGGTGGCGACGTGGCCCTGGTGATCGGCGGCCCCGACGGGCTGGAACCCGGATTCAGGCGGGCCGCCCACGAGCGCATCCGCCTGTCGGACCTGACGCTGCCGCACGCGATGGTGCGGGTGCTGCTGGTCGAGCAGTTGTACCGGGCCTGGTCCGTCAACGCGAACCATCCGTACCATCGCGAGTGAAATCCGACCGCCCAATACGAAAGCGGACAGCCGGACGCAGAGGACGCGAAGGGTACGCAGAGTGCGCAAAAGAAGACAGAAGAAGATTGAAGAGAAAGCTTCCCTTCTTCCTTCCTTCCTGATCTTTTTGCGTCCTCTGCGTACCCTTTGCGCACTCTGCGTCCGGCTGTTCTGTATACACCCGCATGAACGACAAGCACACGCCCTTCGTCTACCTCGCCTCCCAGAGCCCGCGCCGCCGCCAACTGCTGGAGCAACTCGGCGTCGCGCACGAACTGCTGTTGCCGGACCCGCATGAGGACAGCGAAGGGCTGGAGGCCGTGCTGCCCGGTGAAGCGCCGGCGCGGTACGTGCAGCGCGTCACGGCGCTCAAGCTCGACGCCGCCATGGCACGGCTGAAGCGCCGCGGGCTGCCTGCGGCGCCGGTGCTATGTTCCGACACCACGGTGGCGAGGGGACGCACCATCTACGGCAAGCCCGCCGATGAGGCCGACGCCGCGCGGATGTTGCGCGAACTCTCGGGAACGACCCACCGGGTGCTGACGGTGGTGGCGGTGCAATCGGGCCGCACTCGGCGCGCCGTGCTGAGCGAGTCGCGTGTCACCTTCGGGCGCTGGACGCCCGCGCAGATCAGCAGCTACGTCGGCAGCGGCGAGCCGATGGGCAAGGCCGGTGCCTATGCGATCCAGGGCCGCGCCGGTGCCTTCGTCTCGCACATCAGCGGCAGTTACTCGGGCATCATGGGGCTGCCGCTGTTCGAGACGGCGAGCCTGCTGCGGGCGTGCGGCGTCTCGCTCTAGTCGAAGGCGCGGGTGCGCGCCCCCATCTCGCCGCCGCCTTCGGGAAGGGATGGGACGGCGGGCCCGCTGGCAGTCGCGGGTCCGGACTCGTGCAAGGCAGGAAATTCCGGCGGCAAGCGGCCTGCGTCCGGGCATCGCGGGGTGAGTGAGGTATCCTGTCCCGGCCGCCGTCATCCCAACCGAGAATCAATGCAGCAGGACATCCTGATCAACTGGTCGCCGCAGGAGACGCGGGTCGCGATCGTGGAGCACGGCGCCGTGCAGGAACTGCACGTCGAGCGCACGCTCGAGCGGGGCCTGGTCGGCAACGTGTATCTCGGCAAGGTGGCCCGCGTGCTGCCGGGCATGCAGTCCGCCTTCATCGACATCGGCCTGGAGCGCGCCGCCTTCCTGCACGTCGCCGACGTGTGGCACCGGCAGCCCGAGGGCGAGCCGCCGCCCTTCGTGCGCGCGAGCCAGCCGCAGGTGCCCATCGAGAAGCAGGTCTTCGAAGGCCAGCCGCTGATGGTGCAGGTGATCAAGGACCCGATCGGCACCAAGGGCGCGCGCCTGTCCACGCAGATCAGCATCGCGGGGCGGCTGCTGGTGTTCCTGCCGCAGGACGACCATGTCGGCGTGTCGCAGAAGATTCCGCCCGAGCAGCGCGACGCGCTGCGCGCGCGGCTGCAGGCGCTGGTGGGGCCCGAGGGCGGCGGCTTCATCCTGCGCACCAACGGCGAAGACGCGGCCGACGCCGAGCTGTCGGAGGACATCGCCTACCTGCGCAAGACCTGGGCCCGCATCCGCGAGGCGGCCTCGCGGATGCCGCCCATGTCGCTGCTGCACCAGGACCTGAGCCTGCTGCAGCGCGTGCTGCGCGACCTGGTCAGCGACGAGACGCAGACCATCAGGATCGACTCGCGCGAGCAGTTCACGCGCCTGCGCGCGTTCGGCCAGGAGTTCATGCCGGCCGCCGCCGAGCGGCTGCAGCTGTACAAGGGCGAGCGGCCGATCTTCGACCTGTACTCCGTCGACGACGAGATCGCGAAGGCGCTCGGCCGCCGCGTCGAGCTCAAGTCGGGCGGCTACCTGATCGTCGACCAGACCGAGGCGCTGACCACGGTGGACGTCAACACCGGCGGCTTCGTGGGCGCGCGCAACTTCGACGACACGATCTTCAAGACCAATCTCGAGGCCGCGCACGCGATCGCGCGCCAGCTGCGGCTGCGCAACCTGGGCGGGATCATCATCGTCGACTTCATCGACATGGCGCGCGACGACCACCGGCAGGCGGTGCTGGCGGAGTTCCGCAAGCAGCTGGTGCGCGACCGGGTCAAGACGATGGCCGGCGGCTTCTCGCAGCTCGGGCTGGTGGAGATGACGCGCAAGCGCACCAGGGAATCGCTCGCGCACATGTTGTGCGAACCGTGCGCGGCGTGCCAGGGCAAGGGCACCGTGAAGACGGCGCGCAGCGTGGCCTACGACATCATGCGCGAGATCCTGCGCGAGGCGCGCCAGTTCAATCCGCGCGAGTACCGGATCGTCGCCGCGCCGCAGGTGATCGAGCTGTTCCTCGACGAGGAGAGCCAGCACCTGGCGGGCCTGTCGGACTTCATCGGCAAGCCGATCTCGCTGCAGTCGGAAACGTCGATGGGGCAGGAGCAGTACGACATCGTGCTGTTGTAGCGGCGGACATCCAAAGCGGGTAGCCGGACGCAGAGTTCGAAAAGGGTACGCAGAGGACGCAAAGGAATCCGAGAAGGATCAGACTGAATTCATTCGAATCTTGTCTGGCTCTTCTGCGCTCTCTGCGTACCCTTCGCGTCCTCTGCGTCCGGAAGTTCGGTATTCGACAGGATCCGCTGCACCTGCGCCAGCACCTGCTCCGGCGTGATCGACTGCAGGCAGTCGCTGCGGCTTTGCCGGTGGTCCTCGCAGCCGGCGCGGCCGCAGGGCACGCAGGACTGCGTCCCCTGCAACACGGTCACGTTCCCGGCGCGTTGCACCGCCGCCGACCGTTCGAACAGCGCCTGCGCCTGCGCTTTGGCGGGCCACGGCGCCCAGCGCATCGGGTTCGTGGGGCCGAAGATCGCGATCACCGGCACGCCGGTCGCGGCCGCCAGGTGCGACACCGAGGTGTCCGGTCCGATGTAGAGCGCCGCCTGGCGCAGCAGCGCCGCCAGCTGGTTGAAGTCGAGCCGGCCGGAGGCGTCGAGCAATTGCGGCGGCGCGCCCAATGGCAGGAGCGGCGCGATGCACTCCCGATCGCGCTTGCCGCCGCTGCCCGTGAGCACCACCTGCCGGCCTTGCGCCAGCAGGGCGGCGACGAGATCGCGGAAATGGTCGACGGGCCACTGCTTGTACGGCCACATGGACGGCGCATGCACGACCACCGCGCCGGGCTTGACCTGGTCGCGCAGGCTCGGCGGCAATGCCGTCGCGGGCGGCGGCACCACCTGGGCCACCGGCGCATGGCCTCTGAGCCATGGGGCGAGCAGCGCCAGTCGTTCGGCCGTAACGTGGACGCTGCCGCGATCGCCCGCCGATACCACGGCATGGTCGAGTGCCAGGCGCTTGACCCAGTTGCTCCCGCCGTGCTCGGGCACGACACCGCTGCGCCGCGGCGCGGCGATCCAGCCGAGGACGTGGGCGCGGTCGCCCGGGTCGGCAACGAGCGCCAGGTCGTACCGCCGCCACAGCCGGGCCGCCAGCGAGCGCAGGCCCGCCCAGCCCAGGCGCGCCGGGTATTCCAGGAGCTGGTCCAGATGCGGGTTGCCGTGCAACATGCCGGCCGTGCCGGTGAACGCGAGGACGTCGATCTGCGAGCGCGGCCAGCGCTCGCGGGCCGCCTGCAGCAGCGGCGTGGTGAGCAGCACGTCCCCGATCTGCCGCGTGACGACGATCAGCACGCGCCGGATGTCTTCCCCGCGGCGCGAGCGATCGCGGTTTTCCGCGACCAGCAGCGCCAGCAGCGAGGCGAACAGGTGGCCCTCGATGAAGTCCAGCAGGAGCGAGTTGAAGACGCAGCCCACGGCGAACGCGATGGCGAGCCCGGCCAGGATGCCGCCCACGGGACGGCGCGCCGTCGCGGCGCGGCGCAGGATCGCGGCGAGCCAACCCACGAACAGCGCGAGCGCGACGACGCCCCCGCTCACCAGTTGCATCACGTATTCGTTGTGCGGATTGCTGGCGCGCATCCACAGGGCGCGGCGCTCGGTCTCGTCGGGGGTGAGGCCCGGATACCGTTCGCGTGCCGCCTGTTCGTGGGCTTGCGGATAGCCGGCGTAGCCGATCCCCGCCAGCCAATGGCGGCCGGCGAGGTCCGCCGAGATCCGGACCAGCTCGATGCGGATGGTCGTGGACGTGAATTCACCCTTCGCGCTGGCCGGCTGCGAACCTGCCAGGGTCTCGCTGACCCGACCCTCGAGGGCGTTGGAGCCGAGTGCCAGTCCCAGCACGACGAGGGGCCCGGCCAGGACGGCCAGCCAGCGCCAGCCGCGCGGGGCGTGCACCCAGGCCGCGCAGGCCGTGAGCACCAGCACCGTGACGTAGCCGGTGCGCGAATCGAGGGCGAACAGCACCGTGAGCACCAGGAACGCAGCCAGGCCGCGCAACCACCAGGCATGGGGGTGCGCCCGCGCCCGCAGCACGAGCAGAAACGCGCAGACCGCCAGCGCGAACCCGGCCGAGATGCGCCTTTCCCCGACGACGTGGCGCATCTCCGGCTCCAGCATCACGCTCCAGTACAGCAGGGCCAGCAGCACGGCGCCGGCCACGAACGCGCGCAGGAAGATCAGGCGGTCGCGCGCCCGCCCCAGGAGCGCGGCCAGCACCGGCGCGAGCAGCAGCTCCTGGTACTGGTTGATGGCACGGACGCTCTCGCGGCCCGTGCCGCCGTCGATCAAGGTATGAACGGCGATGAAGGCGAGCAGGGCGAGCCCGGTCGCCATGACCGGGTCGCGCCAGACCTCGGGCTGGATCACCGAGCGCGGTCGCGCCAGGATCAGCAGCAGCAGGACGAACTCGGCGATCGCGACGCCGGCGGACGAGAACGGCAGGAAGAAGCCGAGCCCCGCCAGCGTGAGGGTGAGGCAGAGCTGCCACACGGCGGGCTGACCGCGGCGGGCGGCAGTGGCCGCGGCGCGCGGCGCGGTCATGGCGCTCCGAATTGCAGCGCGTGCAGCCGGGCGTAGAGCCCGCCGGCGGCCAGCAACTGCTGGTGGCTGCCGCTTTCGACGACGCGGCCGCGCTCCAGGACCACGACCCGGTCGGCATGTTCGATGGTGGACAGCCGGTGGGCGATGATCAGCGTGGTGCGCCCGGCCATCAGGCGCTGCAGCGCCTCCTGCACCTGGCGCTCCGACGCGCTGTCCAGCGCGGAAGTCGCCTCGTCGAGGATCAGCACCGGCGCGTCCTTGTAGAGGGCGCGCGCGATCGCCAGGCGCTGGCGCTGGCCGCCCGAGAGCGACACCGCGTTGTGGCCGACGACGGTGTCCAGGCCGTCGGGCAGTGCCGCCACCACTTCCTCGAGGTTGGCGGCCGCCACGCACTCGCGCACGCGCCGCGCATCCTGGGTGCCGCCCAGCGAAATGTTGGCGGCCAGGGTGTCGTTGAACATCACGACATCCTGGCTCACGAGCGCGAACTGGCGGCGCAGCGCATCGAGCCGCCACTGCGCGACGTCGTGGCCGTCCAGGCACACGCGGCCGCCGGTCGGCTCGACGAAACGCGGCAGCAGGTTGGCCAGCGTGGTCTTGCCGGAGCCGGAGGGCCCGACCAGCGCCACCACCTGGCCCGGGTCGATCGCCAGCGTCACGCCATCGAGCGCCGGCGCGGCGTCGTCGCGATAGCGCACGCTGGCGTCCTCCAGCGTGATCCGGCCACCGGCCCGTTCGGGCGCATAACTGCCGCCGGCCTCGGCCGGGCTGTGCTCGACCAGGTCGCGGGCGCGCTGCACGGCGGCCAGGCCGCGCGAGATCGGGCTGGCGACCTCCGACAGCCGCTTGATCGGCGCGATCAGCATCAGCATCGCCGTGATGAAGGCGGCGAAGGTGCCCACCGTGATCCCGTCGCGGCTTTGCCACAGCGCGATCGAGATCACCGCCGACAGGGCGGCGGCGGCCATCATGTGCGTCAGCGGCGTGATCGACGCGGAGGCGACGGCGGTCTTCATGGCCAGCCGCCGCAGCGCCGCGCTGAGGCCGGCGAAGCGGCCCGACTGCGCCGGCTGGGCGCCGTGCAGGCGCACCACGCGCGCCGCCAGGACGTTTTCCTCGACCACGTAGGCCAGGTCGTTGGTGGCCGTCTGGGTCGTCCGGGCGATCCGGTACAGCCGCCGCGACACGGTGCGCATCAGCCAGCCCACCGCCGGCACGATCAGGAACACGATCAGCGTCAGCTGCCAGTTCAGGTACAGCAGGTAGGCGAGCAGGGCGACGAGCGCCACCGCGTCCTTGACCAGTCCCATCACCGCGTTGACGAGCAGCGTGGCGCCGTTCTGCACCTCGAACACGACGGTGTTGGACAGCGCCGTGGCGTTCTGCTCGCGAAAGAGCGAGAGCCGGGCGTCCAGGACGCGCGCGAACATGTCGCCCCGCAGCCGCAGCAGGCCGTCCTGCGTGATGCGCGCCAGCGCCAGGTCGGCGACGAAGCCCGCCAGGCCGCGCACCGCGAACAGCAGCAGCAGGCTGCCCGGCACCAGCCAGAGCGGAAAGCCCGCGCCCCGGAACCCCTCATCGAGCAGCGGCTTGAGCAGCGCCGGCACCAGCGGCTCGAGCGCCGACGAGATCACCGTCGCCACCGCGGCGATCGCCCAGAAGCGGCCGGCACTCGCGAAGTAAGGTGCCAGCCAGCGCAGCAGGGAGGTGTCGATGCGAATCATGCGATGCGGGGGCCGGCGTCAGGCCGGCGGTCGCTCGGGGCGCGCGGGATGGGATGCAATAATGGCCCGATCGACAAACGAGGGATTATGCCGTGCGAGCGCGGGACGGCCGCGCCACGGCGCGCGTCCATGCCCACACTGAGCATCATCATCGTCGCCAAGAACGAGGCCATCAACATCGCGGAGTGCGTGCGCTCCGCCAGTTTCGCCGACGAAGTGATCGTGCTCGACTCCGGCAGCACGGACGGCACGGCCGACCTCGCGCGGGCCGCGGGCGCGAAGGTCGCGGTCACCGACTGGCCCGGCTACGGTCCGCAGAACAACCGCGGCATCGACATGGCGACGGGCGACTGGTTCTTCTCGCTCGACGCCGACGAGCGCATCAGCCCCGAACTGGCGGCGGAGATCCGCGCCGCCATCGGGCGCAGCGACGTGGACGGCTTTCGCGTGCCGCGCAGCTCCATGTACTGCGGCCGGTTCATCCGCCACGGCGGCTGGACGCCGGACTACACGTGGCGGCTGGCGCGGCGCGGCAAGGGCCGCTTCACCGGGCACTACCTGCACGCGCACCTGGAGGTGCAGGGCGCCACCGGCACGCTGCGTCATCCGATCATCCATTACAGCTACCGCTCGATGGAGTCGGTGCTGGAGAAGCTCGATCGCTACTCCTCGGCGAGCGCCCGCGACATGACGGCGGCCGGGCGCAAGGGCTCGCTCGGCCGCGCCGTCAGCCACGGCCTGTGGGCGTTCTTCCGCACCTACGTGCTGCGGCTCGGCTTCCTCGACGGGCGCTGGGGCTTCATGCTGGCCGTCTCCAACGCCGAAGGCACCTATTACCGCTACGTCAAGCTGTGGCTGCTGCAGCAGGAGGCCGTGACGGGCGGCCGCGGATGAGGACCGCGTTCGTCGTCCTCACCTACAACCGCTCCGACGCGCTGCTGGCCGTGCTGCGGGCCCTGGCGCCGCAGTGCGGGCCGGGGGACGCGGTCGTGATCGCCGACGACGGCTCGCGCCCGGACCATGTCGCCGCGCTGCGGCAAGGGTTGCCGCCGTTCGCCTGCCCGGTGCGCCACGTGTGGCACCCGGATGTGGGTTTCACCGCCGCGCGGGCGCGCAACCTGGGCGCGGCGCATGCGGACGCCGACTACCTGGTATTCATGGACGGCGACTGCGTGCCGACGGCCCATTTCGCCGCGCAGCATGCGCGGCTCGCGCAACCGGGCCACTTCGTCAACGGCAGCCGCGTGCTTCTGAGCGAACGCCTCAGCGCCGGCGTGGTCGAGGGCCGGGTGGACCTGGCGCGGCTGACGCCGACGCAATGGCTGCGACTGCGCTGGCGCGGCGACGTTAACAAACTGACGCATCTTCTTTGCTGGACCGCCGCACCGGGCCGTGTACAAAGCGAGTTTGCCTGGAAAGGCATCCGCAGCTGCAATTTCGGGGTCTGGTATCGTGACTTCGAGGCGGTGAACGGTTTCGACGAGACGTTCAGCGGCTGGGGGCACGAGGATGCCGACCTCGTGCTGCGCCTGCATCGGCACGGCTGCCGCCGCAAGAACGGCTACCTGGCCACGGAGGTGTTTCACCTGTGGCACCGCGAGAACAGCCGCGCCGACGAAGCCGGCAACCGCGAACGCGTCGTGCAGCGTCTGCAAGGGGGCATCGTCCGGGCCGCCACCGGCCTGGCCGAACTGGCGCCGGGCGGCGCGCGCATAATCGATTTGAACAAATGAGACGATGGAGCAACCGACAAGCATGAATATCCCTGCGCTGTGGCGGCGACGCCAGATGGTGGGTTTCCTGGGAACGCTGCCCGCGCTGCCGGCGCTGGCGCAGTTCCGGGTGGAAGTCACCGGGGTGGGCCTCACGCAGCTGCCGATCGCGATCGCGCCGTTCCGCGGCGAGGCCGCGGCGCCGCAGAAACTGGCGGCGATCGTGCAGGCCGACCTGGAGCGCAGCGGGCAGTTCCGCGCCGTCGACGCCGCCGGGGCCGCGCTGGACGAGAGCAGCCGGCCGGACCTCACGCCGTGGCGCCAGAAGGGAGCCGACTCGCTGGCGTCGGGCAGCGTGACGCGGCTGGCCGACGGCCGCTGGGACGTGCGCTTCCGGCTGTGGGACGTGGTACGCGGGCAGGACCTCGGCGGCCAGAGCTACGCCGTCACTGCCGGCGACCTGCGCCTGGCGGCGCACCGCATCGCCGACTACATCTACGAGAAGCTCACGGGCGAAAAAGGCGTGTTCTCCACCCGCATCGCCTACGTCACCAAGGCCGGCGAGCGCTACAACCTGTGGGTGGCCGATGCCGACGGCGAGAACGCGCAGTCCGCGCTGGCCAGTGGCGCGCCCATCATCTCGCCGGCCTGGTCGCACAACGGCGCGCAACTGGCGTACGTGTCGTTCGAGGCGCGCAAGCCGGTCGTCTACGTCCATGAAGTCGCCAGCGGCAGGCGCCGCCTGGTCGCCAATTTCCGGGGCTCCAACAGTGCGCCGGCGTGGGCGCCGGACGGCCGCACGCTGGCGGTGACGCTGAGCCGCGACGCCGGCTCGCAGCTGTACACGATCGACGCGACCGGTGGCGAGCCGCGCCGCCTGACGCAGTCCAGCGGCATCGACACCGAGCCGGTCTATTCCGCCGACGGCCGCTCGATCTATTTCGTGAGCGACCGCGGCGGCGCGCCGCAGATCTACCGCATGCCGGCGAGCGGCGGAGCGCCCGAGCGCGTCACGTTTACCGGGTCTTACAACATCTCGCCCACCGTGAGTCCGGACGGGCGCTGGCTGGCCTACATTTCGCGGGTCGGCGGCGCCTTCAAGCTCCAGGTGATGG
>Ga0255338_1000946_pt1 | contig 66486 bp, 49 predicted proteins | sample MeOH1_35cm_T4_19_FD_203715 | JGI IMG/M metagenome (GOLD analysis project Ga0255338, IMG submission 203715) | Sandy soil microbial communities from University of British Columbia, Vancouver, Canada - MeOH1_35cm_T4_195 | ecosystem: Engineered > Artificial ecosystem > Sand microcosm > Unclassified ... | reverse complement strand
AGTCCGTCTCGGCGATCGTCCCCTCCACGTCATCGGACACCACGGCCCGGCGCGCGCCATGCCCCAGATCGAACAGCTCCCAGGGCCGGCTCACGTTGCTCAGGGGCGGCGGGGAGGCCTCCACGGGCGTCAGGCGCAGGGGCTCGCGCTCCTGCCGGGGGATCAGGTTGCGCAGGCGGCGCAGCGTGATCAGCGCCACCTCGGGCGGGTGCCCGTCCCCCTCGAACGTGAGGGCGCGCAGGGAGGTGCAGCGCGGCAGCACCTTCTCCAGCAGCTGGAACAGCTCCTCGCGCACGGGCTGGGTGTGATCGTCCACGTAGAAGCGGCGGGACCACCGGCGCGTCACCACGCCTCCGGCAATGTGGATCTCGATGACGCGATCGAACGGGAAGCCGTCGAGCCCGGTCTCCAGCGGCAGCTCGGCGGTGAGCTGGTAGCTGAAGAGGTGCCCCAGATCGAGCAGGAGGGGCAGCCCGGTGCGCGACTGCAGCCGGGCCATGAAGTCGAGCACGTGCATGTCCCCGCGCCGCGCGAAGACGGCGGGGTTCTCCAGCGCCAGAGGCCGGCTCAGCCCCGCCTGGACGTGGAGCGCGTGCGCGGCGCAGTCCTGGAGGCCCTCGTTGGTGAGGGGCGGCGTGAGGTAGAGGTAGCCGGGGAAGGGCTGCCCGCCGGAGTGCCACCAGCCCACGTCATTGCCCACCCACGGGCTGCCCACCGTGCGCGCGTGCGCGTCCAGGTCGGCGATGGCCTCGGCGGGCTCGAGCACCGGCCCGTAGAGGTTGAGGTGCACCGGGTGGAAGAGCACCGGCACCTCCTTGAGGCGCCGGTTCATCTCCGGGAACAGCGTGGCGTGCTTCTTCGTCTCCCCGAGCGACAGCGGGGCGCTGTACTCGACGAAGTCGAAGAGCTCGGGCTCCTCGTCGAGCAGGCGGTAGGGATGGGGCTGGTCGCTGGCGCTGAGGTTGCTGCTCAGGCCGAGCCCTCGCCAGGGCAGCGTCCAGGAGTCGGGGGATGGAGCCATGCCCCTACCCTACCCGAGCCCTCCCTCGCGCTCACCCGTCTCGGAGCCAGTTGCCCTGGAAGGCGGGCCCGCGGACGCCCGTGGTGGCGCTGGTGTTGCCGATCTCACCCCAACGCGAGTTGTACTTGATGAAGGTCTGGCTGTTGAGCGGCCGGGTCTTCTCGCCCACGTTGATGACGCCACCGCCCTGGAAGCCCGCCAGGGTGCCCTTGCCGCCGGCCCAGGTGAACCAGCGGTAGTTGCTGTTCGTCTCGCAGCTGCTGGCGCCCCAGCCCACCTCCTCGATGGTGGAGTCACACACGGACTCGGAGACGTAGCTGGCGTGGCTGCCGTCCGCGGTCCACACCAGCGGGTGCGTGGCGTCGAACCACTGCACGCTGGCCTTGGAGTAGTAGGTGACGTTGCTGTGGTGCGCGAAGTGGACGCCCGCGACGGAGTAGTCCGGGTTGAGGCGCACGTTGACGTGCTCCCAGTCGGACTCGTGGTTGAAGCTCACCTGCGCGTCGTTGTACGGGAAGAAGAACCAGTACTGAACGTTCACGCCGCCATAGATGTTCTTGTAGACGTGGCCGTAGACCTTCCAGTCGGCGGAGCTGGAGCTGCCGTTGTGGACGGTGTCATCCGGGGGCTGGAGGAAGAAGTGCTCGCTCTCGTTCCAGTCCGTGCCGTAGGAGTAGCGGGTGGTGCTGGTATGCGAGCAGAGCCAGTTCTTCTCGGAGTGGGTGCGGTTGGTGATGCTGGTCTGGTTCACGCTGCCCACATTGAGGATCTGGCAGTCGGAGCAGCCGTCATGGGTGAAGCGCATGTGGACGCGAGCCAGGTACCAGTCCACGTTGGCGGGCTTCGTCCAGTCGATCGTCCACGGGAGGTTGACCACGGGCGCGTGCCGCTGGAGGAGACAGTTCTCGTCTCCGTCATCAATCCCGTCGGCGTCAGCATCCACACCGGACGCGGTACACCCCGCGATCAGCTCCTGCTTCACGGTCATCAGCGAGCCCAGCGTCTCATCCTCCGGGCCACAGCCGACGACGACCGTCAGGCTGAGCGCGACGGCGCCCAGCCACGTATTTCGGTTTGACATGTTTCCCCTCCCTGGCAGGGAGGGCGGATATTACACGGACGACCATGTTCCATCGCAAGGGCCCCACGTTTCTGGAGCTGGCGCAGCAGGCACTCAGCTCGGTGGAGCGCGGGTACGATCTGCTCGCGCCGAAGTTCGAGTACACGCCGTTTCGCACGCCGGATCCGGTGCTGAAGACGGCGATGGAGCAGGTGGGGCCACCGGGCAGCATCAATCGGGCGTTGGATCTCTGCTGTGGCACGGGCGCGGCGATGCGCTTCTTACGGCCGCTGTGCCGCCAGGAGGTGGTGGGCGTGGATCTGAGCCAGGGGATGCTCGACGAGGCGCGTCAACGGCTGGCGGATGCGCCGGGCGAGGCGAAGCTCACCCTGGTCCAGAGCGATGTCCTGAAGCTGACATATGAGGCCGAGTTCGACGTGGTGACGAGCTTCGGAGCCTTCGGGCACATCCTGGAGGAGGAGGAGCCGCGGCTGGTCGACGTGCTCGCCCGCGCGCTGCGGCCGGGGGGACGCTTCGTCTTTGTCACGGTGCATGCGCCATCGGCGTGGAACCCGGGGTACTGGATCGCCAAGGGGTTCAACGCGGCGATGCGCGTGCGCAACGCGCTCTGGAAGCCGCCCTTCGTCATGTACTACCTGACGTTCCTGGTGCCTCGGGCACGGGAGCTGCTGGAGGCACGGGGCTTCGAGGTGGACGTGCGCGATGGGCTGATGCCGCCGCCCTTCACGCCCTACAGCATCGTCGTCGCCACGAAGAAGCCGTGAGGCGACGGAGCAGCACCTACTGAGGCTGAAGCGAGGTGTCTCCCATGGACACGGACGCTACACCGGCGACTGATCCTGTTCGAGCAGCCCCTGCTCGATGGCCATCTGCCGCAAGTGGGTCTTGATGCGCTGGAACTGCTGGCGCAGCGCCGTGGCCTTGCGCGAGAGCGCCGCGTTCGTCACCGGATCGTCCGAGTCCCACATCACGCGCGCCACCTCTGTCCAGGCCAGCCGCTGATCCACCCGCAGCAGCAGCAACATCCGATCCTCGGGATCGAGGCTCTCGCGCAGCGCCCGGAAGCGCTCCTTCACCGAGGTCCGCTGCCAGGGGCGCGTATCGGATCGCTGCCGCAGCGCCGCGTCCGGAATCCCCGAGGAGCTGACCGGCGTCTCTCGCGCCGAGGGAACGTGCGCAAGCTGGTAGCAGGAGTTACGCGCCAGACGGTAGGCCCACGTGCGGAAGGAGCTCTCCCAGCGGAAGGAGGGCAGCCCCTTCAAGAGGTTCTCGCAGAAGATCCCGAACGCGTCCTTGGCCAGCTCCGGGCTGTGCAGCACGGAGGCCATCAGCCGCATGATCTCCATCCCGTAGCCCTGCAGCGCGCGCTCCACCGCTCCTCCGGTGTCCCCGCGCTGGCTCAACTCCCGGATCTCCTGCTCCAGCTTCTCTCGATCGGTCGCCATCGTCTCGTCCCCTGTCTGTCTCTGGCTCACTCTCCAGAGGCTGGTGTCCCAAACCCGCCGCTGTGATGCCTAGGACGAAGAGAGCAGCGGCCGATCGCTCCCTCTCCCTTGGAGCTGACGCTGCAGCGCCGCCTCCACCCGCCTGCGGAACCCATGCGCGCCCTGCTGGCGAGCCACGTCGAGCGCGTGCAGGAAGGACACCGTGGCCGCAGAGCCGTGGCCGATCGCCTGGAGCAGCTCCCCCTCGAGCCGGTACAGCTCCACCTCATAGGAGCGCTCCCCCAGCGTATCCGCCCACCCCAGGGCCTGGGTCACCGCGGCCAGCCCCTGCGAGTACTGCCCCAGCTTCAGGTGGTACTCCGCGAGCATGCCGAGGAAGAGCGGCATGCCGGCGCGCACCCCCGCGTTGCGCCACTTCACGAGGTTGGCGCGCAGCAGCGCCAGCCCGTCACGGGGCGAGCCCTCCTCGGACAGCACCCAGCTCTTGATGAAGACGGCCCAGCCCAGCCACAAGCGGAACCGGTGCTCCGTGGAGAGCGCGATGCACCGGTCCGCGCGCTCCCGGGCGCACGCGAGCTCCCCCCGCAGCTGGCAGCCCAGCGCGGTGTAGTTCAGCGCCAGCGCCAGCGTGTGGTGATGGCCGATCTTCTCGGCGAGTTCCAGGGCCTCGAGGCCCGAGCTCCGGGCCTGCTCCTCGTTGCCGACGACGGAGTGGACGACGGAGCCATAGGCCAGCGCGGCCACCCGCGGATTGACCCACTGCTTCACCGCCAGCTCCCGGTGCTGCTCGAGCCCGAAGTCCGAGTTCGCCAGCGCGCGCTCGAGGTGCTCCAGGGCGGTGGGCATCTGGCCCCAGGTGAAGAAGTTGGTGGCCATCATCCGGTGGCCCAGCGAGAGCATCTCCCGGCTCTGCTGGTGCTCGCCCACGCTCACGAGCAGCTCGGCCAGCTCCTGGCCCAGCTGGAACCGGGCGCGCATGAAGGAGTAGGCGAAGGAGCCCCACGTCGAGGCGCGCACGCGCGTCAGCCCCTCCCCCACCTGGTGGAACAGCTCGAAGGCCCGGCCATAGGTCTGCTCCACCTCGCGGGAGCGAACGCTGCGCGTCTGCATCAGCGGGAGCCCCAGGGCCACCTGCAGCTCCAGCTCCTGCTCCGGGCGGCGCGAGGACTCGGGGAGGCTGCGCAGCAACCGGAGCGCCTGGTTCAGGTGGCTGATGGCCTCCACGTTGGCCGAGCGCATGCTCGCGCGCAGCCCGGCCTTGGCCCAGCCGCGGATGGCCGGCTCCAGCTCCCCCGCCTCCGTATAGTGGTGGGCGAGCATCTCCGGCTGGCTCTCCGCCAGCTCCGGGAACTGGGCCGCCAGCACCTGGGCGATGCGCCGGTGGTACTCGCGCCGCGTGCGCCGCAGCAGGGACTGGTAGGCGGCGTCCTGGATGAGCGCGTGGCGGAACTGGTACCGGGACTCGGCGCCCTCCTCCACCGACTGCAGCAGGCCCGCCTGCAAGAGCCCGCCGAGATCCTGCCCGAGCGCCACCTCGTTCCTCCCTGAGAGCGTGGCGAGCAGCGCATGGCTGAAGCCCCGGCCCACCACGGCACAGAGCTGGGCCAGCGCCTTCTGCCGCCGGGGCAGCATGTCCAGGCGCGCCAGCAGCAGCCCTCCCAGCGTCAACGGGATGGAGGATGGCTCTCCCGTGCTGCTCCCCGCGGAGCCCCTCTCCACCACCATCCGCGTCATCTCCTCCACGAAGAGCGGCACGCCATCCGTCTTCGCCACGAGCTGCTCGACGATCTCCTCGGGCAGTGACCGCCCGCTCGAGCTCTGCCGCACCAGCTCCGCGGTCAGGAGCGGCGGCAAGCGCTCGAGGGTGAGCACCTGGACCTTCTCCACCCCCGGCCAGGTGGGCTGGAAGTCCGTGCGGGCGGTGAGGAAGACGCTGAGCCGGAACTTCTCGATCCGGGCCAACAGGAAGCAGAGCAGCTCCAGCGTCGAAGGATCGGCCCAGTGCAGATCCTCGACGACGGCGAAGACGGGGCGCTCCTCGGTCATCCGCTGCAGCAGCGCCGCGAGCGCCTCGAGCGTCTTCTCCTTCAGCAGCTCCGGAGTGAGCCGGAGGTGAGGCGGTGTCTCGGTCACCGGCAGCGAGAGGAGGCTGGCCAGCAGGTACACGTGCTCCTGTGGCAGACCCGCCGCCCGCATGCGCCCCTCCAGCTTGCGCAGGTTCACCTGCGGGCTGCCCTCGGGCTCCAGCCGCAGCAGGTGCTGGAGCAGCTCGATGATGGGAGCGAAGGCGCTCGTGCTGAACTGGACCCAGCACTGACAGCGAAGGCGGATGGCGGCCTCCGGGGGGATCCGCTCGCGCAGCTCCTGGATGAGCCTCGACTTGCCGATGCCCGCCTCACCTCGGACGAGGACGAACGCCCCCTGGCCCTCCCGCGCCTGCTCCCAGCGATCGAGGAGCTGGCGCAGCTCGGGCGCCCGGCCTACCAGCGGGGTGAGCGGCCCCTGGGCGTGGGTGCGCTCGAAGCGGCTCGAGGCCCGCTGCTCCCGCAGCAGCCGGTACAGCTCCAGCTTCGCCATCCCGGCCAGGCCCTGGAAGAACCGGGGGCCGAGCGGCTCGGTGCGGAAGCCGCCCCGGACGAGCTTCCAGGTGGTGTGGCTGAGGCACACCGTATCGGGCGCGGCCTCGCGCGCCAGCCAGAGCGCGATCTTCGGAGCCTCTCCCTGGAGGGCGGGAGTCCGCCCGCGCAGCTCCACGGGGAGGTTGTCCAGCACCACCGTGTCCGTGTGAACGCCCACCTTCACCATGAGCTTGCGGCGCGGAAGGTACGGCAGCTTCTGCTGGATGGCCGTGCCCAGGTGAGTGGCCAGATAGAGCCCCGCGCGGGCGGCCTTCTCCGGATCCTCCTCCCGCGCCTGGGGATAGCCGAAGCACGCGAGCGCCTCGTCCCCCATGCACGTGGTGATGGAGCCCCCCTGCTGCTGGATGATCTCCGAGAAGGACTGGTGGAAGGCCCCCTCCAGCTCACCGAAGTCCTCCGCGTCCAGGTGCTCGGCCAAGCCCGCGAGATCGGCCAGCCAGCACGACACCAGCGTCACCTGCCGGCGCTGGGGCGCCAGGTTCCGGGGCTCGTCCCGCCACGGCGTGAGGCGCTCCTCGATGCGGCGCAGGCGCTCCCGGAGCTCGGCGGCGCTGGGGAGCCGCTCCCGGGGATCCTTGGCCAGCATGGAGGCCACCAGCCTCTCCAGCTCCTCGGGCAGCCCGGGCCGCCGCTCTCGCAGGGAGGGCACCGGCGCCTCGGAGAGCACCCGATCCCTCAGCTCCGCCAGGCTCGTCTCCAGATAAGGAGGCTCCCCGGTGAGCAGCTCGAACAACAGGACTCCGGCGGCCCAGATGTCCGTGCGCTCATCCTGCGCCTCCCCCCGCCACTGCTCCGGGGCCATGTAGCTGGGCGTCCCGGCGGCGGGGAAGTTCGGCGCCGCGGGGAAGACGGCCGCGGTGAGCCAGGCCAGCCCGAAGTCGAGCAGCTTCACCTGGCCCTTCCGGGTCACGAAGACGTTCCCCGGCTTGAGATCCCGGTGGACGATGTGGTGCTCATGGGCGTGGGAGAGCCCCGCGGCCACGGCGTCCATGATCTCCAGGGCCCTCGGCAGCGGCGGGGGCTCGCGCATGAGCATCGCCGCCAAGCCCTCTCCCTCCAGGCACTCCATGACCAGGAAGGGGATCTTGGGCTCCCACGGTGCCCCGCTCCACTCGGCCACGTCGAAGATGCGGACGATGTTCTCGTGGTCCAGCTGGGCCACGGCCCTCGCCTCCTGCCGCAGCAGGGTGCTCATCGGCACCTCGCCGAGCCCTTCGCGGGGGAGCAGGAACTTGAGCGCTACGACGCGCTGCAGCTCGTTGTCCCGGGCCCGGAACACCAGCCCCATGGCGCCACCGCCGAGCTGCTCCTGGATCTCGAAGCGCTCGCCATCCGGCCCACCCATATGCTCCCCGCGCGAGGGGACGCGCAACGGGACGGAGACCTGGGCCACCTGGAGCAACAGGGAGTCGTCGAGGTCGGCGTCCTCGGCCTCGCCCCACACGGCCTCGGGGCCGCGCGCTTGCTCCCCTGGATGCTCGTCGCCTGGACGCATCTACCCGCCCTTCGGGACACCCCGCGCTCCCCTCGGCGCAGCTCCTCGACACACGTTAGGAACCCTGCTGAGGGCAAGCAACGCACCTTGCCCCGCAGGGCCGATCCCACGGCCGCGGAAGCAGGCGGTCGCCCGGCCCTCCCTGCGGCGCACGCGAGGACGAGCCAGCCACACTCGCGGTGCGCACGCATCCTGCCACGGGGCTGCTCCGTACTGCATCACAGAGAGGAAGGTTCGACTCGATCCAGACAGAGAACGAACTTTGAAGGGAAGGCAGGCCACACCATGAGCACGATCCTCCTCGTTGATGATGAACAGGAAATGCTCGACCTCTTCACCGAGGTGCTGGAGCTGATGGACCACCGCGTGCTGGGCGCGCGCGACGGCCGTGAGGCCCTGTCCATCGCTCGGGAGACGAGCCCGGATCTCGTGGTGACGGACTGGAACATGCCGCGCATGACGGGGCTGGAGCTGTGCCACGAGCTGCACGCGGACGAGCAGCTGCGCGACATCCCCATCATCCTTCACAGCTCCGCTGGCAACCCGCACGCCCCTGGCGTCCAGTACGTGCCCAAGAGCTGTGCGCTGGAGGAGTTCGAGGCGCTCGTGAGCAGGCTGCTCGCCAGCACGCAGCCGCAGCGCAGGCTCTCATCTCACGAGCCCCAGGGATCGCGCGCGCCCCCCACACACACCCTGCCCGCGCACTCGGAGCGCCGGGCGTTCAGGTTCGACCGGGAAGGTGAGGCGGCATGCTCCACGGCACATTGACCATCGTGACGAAGATCCGGCCCTCGAAGGTGGCGGCGCTCGAGGCCCTCTTGAGTGAGGTCAACGGGCGCGTCCAGCAAGGAGCGGCGCACCCCTTCCAGGGGGTGGAGGGGCTCTACTTCGCGCGCTGGGGCATCCTCGCGCCGGGGCCCGAGGGCGAGCGGCTGCTGGTGTTCGGCGCGGACTTCAGCGCCAGGGATGGCCGGTACCGGAAGCGCTTGAATGAGTTCCTGGAGCAGCTCGTGGCAGGGCTCGCCGAGCGCCGTGGGGAGCCAGGCCCTCGGGCCTTCGATGCCATCTACCGGAGCTGCGTGGGCTACCCCGCCAAGGGGCTGCGCAAACCCACTCGCGTGCTCGAGTTTCTCCGGGCGCACTCCGTCCCCTACACAGCGCGCCAGATCGACTTCGCCTACCGGGTGGAGACAGCGGAGGGCATGCGCGGTCTCCTGTCGTTGAGCGAGGCCGTCGAGCGCCACCTGAACACCCAGCGCCGCCGCCTGGAGGGGCTGGCCCGGGACGGCGCTCACTGGGTGGAGCGGGCGCACCGGGATCTCCAGCAGCGCCTGCGGCCGCTTCAACCCGTGCTCACCGATCCGTCGTGGCGGCGGCGCTGGGACACGGCGCGGCTCGGCGCGGCCCGTGCCACCCTGCTCTATCCCCCACTCCGCTACGCCGTGGCACTCCCGCTGGTGGGCATCTCCAGCGTCGTCGCTGCCGTCGAGAAGAAGGTGCGGGGCCTCTTCCGCCGCCGGGCCTCCACCGCGCCCGCGCAAGCCAGGCGTGGCCTGACCGTCCGTCCCCGCCCGCGGGAGCCGCAAGGCCCGGTGCAGAACCCGATGATCCACGTCGCCACCCTGGAGCCGGGGATCGGCGCCCGGTTCGTGCTGTGGTTGACGCTGCGAAGCGTCAACGTGCGGCTGCTGCGCTATGTGGTGGGGCTCAACCACATCCGCTCCATCCACTGTGCGCGCTGGGTGCTGCTGAAGTCCCGCCGCGGTGGGGCGGGCTCCCTCCTCCGGCCCCGGACGCACCGGCTGCTGTTCTTCAGCAACTACGACGGGAGCTGGGAGTCGTACATCGACTCGTTCGTGGATGATCCCGAGGTGCGGGAGTTCCTGGTGCGCATCTGGAGCGGCACGCAGGACTTCCCTGCACGCAAGAGCGATCGGCCCTTCGTGGAGCCCTTCAAGGCGTGGATCCACCAGAAGCAGGTCCCCACGCGCGTCTGGTACAGCGCCCACCTGCATGGCCCGGCGGGCTGCGTGGAGCCCTCCATCACGGATCTCCACCACACGCTCCGGCTGCGGAGGCTGCTCGCGCGCGGCGACGTCTCCCCGCCGGAGGCGGAGCAGGCGCTGGGCTCCTTCCTGTCCCGAGGCGTCTTTGATCCCGAGCCTCACCTCATGAGGCCTCGGGAGTGGCTGAGCTACATCCTGACGCGACGCGCTCCGCGTGAGCAGGGCCGCCGCACGCTGCATTGGAGGAGGGATCATGTTGCGACCCGACAGTTCACGAGCACCCATGCTCCAGCGCGCCCAGCGGCTGCTGCCTCCCTTCCTGCGGAAGCGTCCGCCACGCGAGCTCCGACAGCCTCAGGCCGACATTCAGGGGCTCGTGATCCATGGCTACAAGATCATGGACGCGGCCTGCTTCCTGATGCTGAGGATCGAGGAGCCCACCAGGGCCAGGAGGTGGCTGCGCGAGACGCTCCCTGACGTCACGACCGCGGCGGACAAGTCCTCGGAGCAGCTCTCCCAGTGGACGACCAGCGTGAACCTCGCGGTGACGTGGAGCGGGTTGAGAGCGCTGGGGCTCCCGGACGAGGCGCTGGAGACCTTCCCGGACGAGTTCCGAGAGGGCATGTCCGCACGCGCGGACATCCTGGGCGACGCCGGCGAGAGCGCACCCGAGGCCTGGGAGTTCGGCGGCTCCTCGGGCCCGGCGGCTCGGGAGCAGCTCCACCTGCTGCTGATGCTGTACGGGACCACCGAGGCGGAGGTCTCCGCGCTGCTCGAGGCGCAGCGGGCCCGGCTCGAGGCGGGAGGACTGCGGGAGCTGGGCGCCCAGAGAGCCGCCCGCCACCGGGATGCCGAGGGCCACGTCGTGGAGCACTTCGGCTTCCGCGATGGGATCTCCCAGCCACAGCTCGAAGGGTTCACCGATCCGAAGCACCCCGCTCCGGACCATGGGGGGCCCATCAAGCCGGGAGAGTTCCTCCTGGGCTACGAGAACGAGTACGCGGAGATCCCGCACTCGCCGGCTGTGCCGGCCTCACTGGACGTCTCAGGCGTCCTCCCCGCGGGGCGTGAGGCGGGCTGGAAGGAGCTGGGGCGCAACGGCAGCTATCTGGTGCTGCGCAAGCTCCGCCAGGACGTGGAGGCCTTCGAGCACTTCCTCGAGGCGCACAAGGCGCTGGCAGTCGGCGAGACCGATGATCTCAAGAAGCAGTGGCTCGCGGCCAAGCTCATGGGGCGGTGGCCTGACGGCGCGCCGCTGCGGCCGGGAGAGGATGCCCCGCCCGGCCACTCCTCCGCGGGGGCACACGGGATCGACAACAGCTTCGGCTTCGCCGCGAAGGATCAGGAGGGCTATGGCTGCCCGGTGGCCTCGCACATCCGGCGCGCCAACCCTCGCGATGCGCTGCCGCCCAACGCGGAGCTGTCCCGGCAGGTGAGCCGGCGGCACCGCATCCTGCGCCGGGGCATCACCTACTCCGAAGGCGCGGACAAGGGGATGCTCTTCATCGCCCTCAACGCCAACATCGCCCGGCAGTTCGAGTTCCTCCAGCAGACCTGGCTGAACAACAGCAAGTTCGGCGGCCGGTATGAGGAGCGGGATCCCCTCGCCACGCAGGGGGCTGGCAGGCTGACCCTCCCACGGCAACCCCTGCGCCGGTGCGTGGAGGGAATCGAGCGCTTCGTCACCGTGAAGGGTGGGGGCTACTTCTTCCTGCCGGGCCTGAAGGCCCTGGAGTTTCTCGCGAACCTGGAGTGAGACGCTGCTACCCGCTGTGGGGCGAGTGCCGTAGAGTGCGCCCCCAGCAAGGAGCGTCATGAACAAAGGAACCAGCGTCGCCGTCGTCCTGGTGTTCGCGCTTGTCTGCGGCGTCGTGCTGTACAGCAAGCTCTCCCCCAGCGGGAGCCGGGACACCCCCACCTCCGATGGCCGCCCGGCCGAGCCCGGCAGCGCCCCCTCCCCCAAGCCCGGCAAGGACACCCTCGAGGTGATCTACGCCTCGTCGGACGGCAAAAAGGAGTGGGTCAACGACGTCATCAAGACGTTCAACGAGAAGCAGCTGGAGATCAACGGCAAGGTCGTGGTCGTCAAGGCCGAGCACATGCGCTCGGGCGAGAGCCGCGCCGCCATCCTCGCCGGCAAGTCCAAGCCCACCATCTGGGGGCCCGCCGGCAAGAGCTGGATCGATCTCATCAACCAGGACTGGCAGACGCGCGTGAACCACCCCTTCGTCCCCGAGGCGAAGGACACCGTGAACACCGCGCTGATCATCGCCCTCTGGAAGCCGATGGCCGAGGCGCTCGGGTGGCCGAAGAAGGAGATTGGCTGGGACGATCTCCACACGGTGGTGACGAACCCCAAGGGCTGGAGCGCGCTGGGCCACCCTGAGTGGGGCGCCTTCAAGTTCGGGCACTCGCACCCGGACTACTCCAACTCCGCCATGCTCTCCGTCATCAGCATGATCTACGCGGGCGCCGACAAGGCCGCGGGCCTCACCTCCGCGGACATGAAGAGCCCGAAGGTGGTGGCGATGCTCAAGGACATCGAGCGCTCCGTCGTCCACTACGGCGAGAGCTCGAGCTGGCTGATGGACAAGCTGTGCGTGCGCGGCCCGTCCTATCTGTCCGCGGTCACCGTCTACGAGTCCTCCGTCGTGAAGGCCAACGACAAGTGCAAGACCAAGCCCTTCCCCTTCGTGGCCATCTATCCCAAGGAGGGCACCTTCTGGGAGACGCACCCGGCGGGCGTCGTGGATGCCGACTGGGTGACGGAGGACCAGAAGCAGGGCGCGCGCGCGTTCCTCGACTTCCTCACCTCCTCCGAGCAGCAGGCCAAGGCCCCGAAGTACGGCTTCCGGCCCGCGCTCAAGGACGTGCCGCTGACCGCGCCGTTCGACGAGGACCATGGCATCGCGCCGAACGCCCAGCGCAAGGAGCTGGAGTACGTCAGCGAGGATCTCTTCCAGCGCGCGAACACGCTGTGGCACGAGACGAAGAAGAAGGCCGGGGTGTGGGTCGTCCTGGATACCTCCGGCTCGATGAACGGCAAGCCGATGGACGCGGCCCGCGACGGCACGGTGAAGTTCCTCCAGCGCATGGAGCCGGATGACCTGCTCCAGGTCATCTCCTTCAGCGAGCAGCCGACGCCGCTGGGGACTCCGGGCAAGGTGCGCGAGACGGGCGAGGTGCTGGTCCAGAAGGTCAAGGGCCTCTACGCCCATGGGCAGACCTCGCTCTACGACGCGGTGCTGCTGGCGTTCGACCAGATAGAGCAGGCGCGGAAGACGGAGACCGAGCCGCGCAGCTACGGCGTCGTCGTCCTCTCGGACGGAAAGGACACCTCCTCGAAGAGGAACCGGCCGGATCTCATCGAGCGGCTGCCCAAGCCCGAGGACACCGAGGGCACGCGGGTCTTCACCATCGCCTACGGGAGCGAGGCGGACGAGGAGCTGCTCCGCAGCCTGAGCGACCGCTCGAACGCGCTGATGGTGCGCGGAGACAGCGCGGACATCGACAAGCTGTACCACCAGATCGCGTCGTACTTCTAAAGGCGCGTGAAGAGGCCCCACTTGCAGAGGCTGTTTCCCGCCGCGGGGCTGCTCGCGACGGCCGGCGTCACCGCCGCGGCGACCCACGAGTGGTGGGTGCTCGGGCTGGGGGCGCTGGCCTCGGTGGTCCTCGCGCTGCTCCATCGCGGGGGCCCGCCGCTGCCGCCGGGGCTGGATGCCGCGCACCGCGAGCGGGCGCTGACGCTCTGGAGCGCGAAGGAGCAGCTGGCGGCGGAGCTGGCGAAGGTGCCAGAGTCCGCGCGCGCGATGCTGGCGATGTCCGCGCCGCAGCTCGAGCGGATTGGGGCGCAGGCGATGGCGCTGGTGGCCCGGCATCAGGAGCTGCAGTCGTACCTGGCGCACGCGGGAGAGGCGGCGTTGACGGAGGAGCGCGACCGGCTGGAGCGGCTGGCGGCGCAGAGCCCGGATCGCGCCGCCAGCGAGCGCTACCACGACGCGGCGAAGGTCCGGGAGGGACAGCTCGCGGACGCCGCCGCGCTGCGAGGACACGTGGCGAGGCTGGACGCGGAGCTGGCCACACTGCAGGCGAAGCTGGAGGCCGTGAGGCTCCAGGTGTTGACGTTGCGCTCGGCCCAGGCGGACTCGGAGGTCGCGGAGAGCTCGCAGCGGGTGACCCAGGATCTGACGGGGCTGTCGCAGGAGATTGGCGCGATCTCGGAGAGCTTCGCGGAGCTCGCCGAGGCCCCGCGCCAGGCACAGAGGACACGAAGCTCATAGCTGGCAGGAGAACGGAATGAAGGCCTCAAGACATCTGGGAGTGGCAGCAGCGCTGCTCATGGGCTCGGCGGCGGTCGCGCAGACCCCGCCGGGGCAGGCGAAGAAGGGCAAGCAGGAGCAGCCCCCCAAGCTGGTGGTGCTGCTGGTGGTGGATCAGCTCGGCGCGGACGTGCTGACGAAGATGGAGCCGCGCCTGGGGCCCAAGGGCATCAAGCGCCTCCTCGGCGGGACGCGCTTCACCGAGTCCACGTACCATCAGCTGGCCACGTACACGGGCCCGGGGCATGCGCTCCTGGGGACGGGCGTCTACCCGCACAAGAGCGGCATCGTCTCCAACAAGTACTTCGATCGCGCCACGGGCAAGAGCGTCACCACCCTGCTCGACCCGGCCCATCCGCTGCTCGAGGCGCCGGCGGATCCGGAGGATGACTCCTCGCCGGAGAAGCTGCTCGCCCCAACGGTGGGGGATCTGCTCAAGAAGAAGAGCCCGGACTCCAAGGTGGTGGCGATCGCCCTGAAGGACCGCGCGGCGGTGCTGATGGCGGGCCACGAGGGCAAGGCCTACTGGCTGTCCGAGTCGACCGGGAAGATGACCACCTCCACCTTCTTCGAGAGCGCCCTGCCCGCCTGGGTGACGGAGTTCAACACGAAGAACCCGATGGATGCGCAGTTCGGGAAGGTGTGGGACCGCTCGCAGCCCGCGGCGAAGTACTTCGGACCGGACGAGACCGCGTACGAGGGAGACTTCAAGGGCCTGGGCAAGACGTTCCCGCACAAGATCACGGGCAAGCTGGACAAGCCGGGACCGGACTTCTACGCCGCCCTCTCCGCGACGCCGTACGCGACCGACTGGGAGCTCTCCTTCGTGAAGGCCGCGATCGACGCCGAGGGCCTGGGCGCGGATGCGACGCCGGACATCCTGGCGGTGAGCTTCACCGCGCCGGACTACGCGGGCCACGCGTATGGCCCGGATAGCCACGAGGTGCAGGACTCGATCCTCGGGGTGGATCGCGCCATCGGCGAGCTGGTCACCTACCTGGAGAAGAAGGTCGGAGCGAAGAACGTGGTGTTCGCGTTCAGCGCGGACCACGGGTCGGCGCCCGCTCCGGAGAAGCTCGCGGCCGAGGGGAAGACGGCGCGGCGCATCAAGAAGGCCGAGCTGAAGGCCGCCGTGCAGAAGGCGCTGCAGGACAAGTACGGCCCGGGCGAGTGGGTCAGCGCGCTGGAGGATCCGAGCATCTACCTGAACCTCAAGCTCGCCGCGGAGAAGAAGATCGCTCCCGAGGAGCTGGAGAAGACGGCGCTGGAGGCCGCGCTCAAGGTGCCGCAGATCGCCGCCGGCTTCACCCGGACGGAGCTGATGGCCGGAACGAACCCGGAGCGGCCCTACTTCGCGGCGACGCGGCTGACCTTCCACCCGGATCGGGCTGGCGAGGTGTTGCTGGTGCCGGCGGAGAACTCCTTCTGGGGCAAGTACGGAGAGAAGAGCGAGGGCTCCACCCACGGCAGCCCCTACTCGTACGACGCCCATGTGCCGCTGGCCTTCTACGGCGCGGGCATCCGGAAGCAGGTGGTGAAGACGCCGGTGGATCAGGCCGACGTCGCGCCCACGCTGGCCGCGCTGCTCGGGCTCGAGGGGATCCCCGACGCCGACGGCAAGGCTCGCCCCGAGGTGAAGAAGTAGCGCGGGCTGGCAAGTCCTCCTGAGGCTCTCCTGCTCCGAGCCTCAGGAGTCTTCCACGAGCAGCTTCAGCCGTCCGAGCGACTCATCCCACTGCTGGGAGATCCGATCCAGGCAGCGGCGCGCCTCCTCGAGCTGCCGTGGATCGAGCTCCCAGATGCTCTCCCGGCCATGGCGGAGGCTTCGGACGACCCCCGCGTCGGAGAGCACGTGCAGATGCTTCGTGATCGCCTGACGGGTGACGCCCGCTCCGTCCGTGAGGCGCGCGATGGACATGGGCCCGTCCGCGCACAGGCGGGCCACCAGCCGCAGGCGCGTCACGTCTCCGAGCGCGGCAAAGATGGGAGCCGAGCTCTTCAGCCCGCTCTCCGGCACCTCAGCGCTAGGCCGCTTTGCTGACATGCTTCTCGATGTTCCCCATCTGGATCGTCCAGCCTTCCTCGTTGCCTCGGTACAGCTTCTCCCGGTGGGAGAGCGGAAGCTGATCGAAGCCGGACTCCACGAACTTGAGCAGCGTGCCCCCCTGGGCGTCCTCGAGCTCGAAGACACACACCGTCGAGGGGCCGTTGAGATCCACCTTGCCGTCGATGATGTGGTGCCAGCGCCAGGAGAACAGCCGCTCTCTCTCCATCCGCTCGATGATCATCTCGTACGGGTGGTGCTCGTAACCCGGGTGCGTGATCGTCCCCCTCACCCGGGCTCCCCGCACGATGGGGCCATGGAGCTTCACCCCGAACCAGCTCCCGAACTCCTCGGCGTTTGTGAGCGCGCGCCAGACTCGCGCGCGCGGTGCGCGAAGCAGGATCTTCTTCTCGATGCGATCGGTGTTCGTCGTGCCCATATGCAACCCCCTGGTTGCACATTAGGAACAGCCACCGAGAAGCGCAACCCTCAAGTTGCTCTTTCAGCGCCCAGCCTACCGAGAGAGTTGCCGCGGCTTGCGCAGGGCCGCTTCACCACTGGGTTACTTTTGCACAGAGCGGCCGCCAACCTGTCTCTGGGGCGAGGAAGTGTTGTAGCCTCCCGCCATCCATGAGGGGGCCGGCCAGCGCCTTCGTGGAGAGCGCCATCCGACAACTGTCGTCATGTGCCGGGAGGCGCACCGCCATCACTCACCCATCACACTGGAGGGCAGCACATGGCTGATAGCAAGACGCCGCACGTACTCAACCTGACCGAGCAGCAGAAGAAGAACTTCACCGTCCGGCTCGCGCTCACCGACGAGCAGCGCAAGGAGATTCACGCCCAGACCGGTCTGGATGCGGAGGCCATCGAGGTCCCCGTGACTGTGGACAAGGGGTCTGTGCACCTGATCATCAAGCGGGACATGGTCTGCTGGTAGACCCTCGCTGAAGGGTCGCAGCCGTTGAATGATGGGGTGCCAGGCAGGGTTTGGCACCCCATCCCTCCCGAAACCCTGCAGCACGTCTCCGGGGGTCAGCATTGAGTGGCACGAGCGTGGCGGACACGAGAGCAAGCTCACCTGAAGCCATCATTGTCCCCGTCCCGACCCTCTCGCGGTACCTGACGGCGCTCTTCTGGTCCCTGGCTTCGCCCCAGGCCGCCACCAGCCCTCGCTTCTTCCCTGTCCTCCACTCGGAAGGCCATGCGGCCGTCGACGCGCTCGCCGCGCGGCTCGGGTCCGAGCCGTGGGACGTGTTCCGCCGCCGCCTGCCACCGCACCTGGCGGGAGAGGAGGTGCTGGGAGCCTGGGAGGCCGCCCTGGCCTCGGAGAACAGTGCCCGCCGCGCGCGGATCGTGCGCGCCCTGCTCCAGCTGGCCTCCGAGGCCCGCGCCACCCGAACGGCACCTGACCGGATGGCCTTGCAGCGGGCCCTCGCGGAGGGAGGAGCGGAGGCGGACGCGCCCCCCCTGGCCGCGGGCGGGGATGCCGTCGCTGCCCGCAATGACTCCTTCCTGTGGGCCGCCGCCGTGTTCGCCCACCAGCAGCAGCGCCCGCTCTGGATCCTGGAGGACTGGAGTGAGCTGCCGCAGAAGATCGCCGTGGCCCGCCCCCGCACGGTGGCGATCATCGCGGAGCCCGGGGCCTTCCCCGTGCGGGCGCTGGACTCGCTCTTGCGGCTGAGCCGGAGCAGCTCCCCCAGCCCGGCGCTCGGCGTCCTCACCGCCCGGGAGCTGCCCTCGCTGACGCGGCTGCTCCTCAAGGCAGCGCTCTACCCCCAGGTCGACCTCGGCAAGGATCTGGCGGTCGTGGACCATCCCCTCTCCTCTCCTGCGGATGACGCCACGCGCGTCATGGCCTGGGAGGAGCTCACGCCCGAGGAGCTGCAGCGGCTCACCCGCGAGCCCGTCGGGGTGCTCGCCTTGACGAGCCATGGCGACAACATCGATGCGGACCTGAACCGGAGCGTCCTGTGCGGCAAGGTCTCGAGGCTCCCCGCCCGAGCGGCTCCCACCGGTGCCAGGACTCACACCTGCATGACGGATGATCTCTGCCGGCGCAATGCGCGGCAGACGAACCTCCTGATGCCGATCGATCGCCTCCAGTGCCAGGTCCTCTTCAATGAGGCCTGCTCGGGCATCTCCCTGTCCCACGGGATCTTCCCCGACGACCTGTCGCTCGCCCTCGGTGCCCTGGAGGGATGGGCCGGGGCCTATATCGCGAGCCTGAAGATCGTCCGGACGACGAAGCTCGCACCGCTCCTCCTGCCCGTCCTGCTGCGCAGCGGGTACACCCTCGGAGAGGCCACCCGCTGGCTCAGCGCCTTCCACGAGGCTGTCACAGGCGATGTGCCGAGCTACCTGCTGCTCGGAGATCCCGCCGCGCGGCTCCAGCCTCGGAGCACGCCCGAGGAGGGCACCCTCGAGTGGCCCGCCAGCCACCCGGTCCTGCCCCTCGAGCTGGAGAACCTCTCCTCTTCGCTGGTCCGCATCGATCTGGTGGGGCCCTTCGCGCAGCAGGGCGCGCAGCGGGGCGCGACCCTCGAGGTGCTGCACGCCGAGCGCGAGGCAGGAGCCGCTCAGCCCCCCGCTCTGGGAGTGGTGCTCCCCTCCCCCTCGGGCGAGGGGCTCTCCCTCCTGCTCTTCAGCAGCGGCTCCCTGGGCCTCCGCAAGCTGGCGCTGCGGGTGCGCCTGGCCTCGGGCGCTCCCTCCGCCGCCAGCCAGGAGGCGCGGAACATCGAACGGAAGCTCTCGCTGCTGCGCTCGATGCACGAGAAGATCCGCAAGGCCGATGGCCTCCGGGACACGCCGGAGTTGCGCAAGCAGGCCGTGGAGCTCGGGGAGGTGCTGGAGATCGCCGGGAACGCGCTGTACGCGACGCTCCCCTCGCTCGGCGAGCGTGAGCAGCCCATCGTCCCGCTGGAGCCACAGCGAAGCCCGGATTCCGCCATCCTGACGCCGCTGCGCGCGGCCCTGGAGAAGGCGGATGCGCTCTTCGCCCGCTGCTGGCTCACCTGGCGGATGCCGCACTACATCGCGCCCTTCTACGACGGGCCGCTTCGCCCGGAGGGCCGCGAGCAGCGTGCGGCCGACTGCTACCTCTGTGGCAGCCAGGTCTTCGAGATCTCGATGCGCTCGCCGCTGCGCAGCGAGCTGGGCCGCACCGTCTCGCACTGCGCGCGCTGCGGCATCATCTCGGATCGCCCCGAGGGAGAGCCCCTCTTCGAGGTGAGGGGGCCGGGTGAGTGCCGCATCGGAGAGCCCGTGTCCCAGGAGCTGTCCGTCTCCAACCCCCATGGCCAGCCCCAGGTCTTCAGTGCCTGCGTCACGGTGGAAGGCACCTTCCCCTGGTTCCGCTACGCCGCGAGCCCCTCCAGCCCCCGCTTCACCGTCCCAGCCCAGGGAACGGGCTCCCAGCGCTTCGAGTTCGTCGCCGAGCCGGGCTCCGCTCCGGGGCTCTACTACCTCATCACCTTCGCCGTGCATCACCTCGGCTTCCATGTGAACACGAAGCCCCTCATGGTCCAGAGGTGAGGCACCTGGCGGGGGGAGCTGCTGCCCCCGCTCAGATGTCGAGGGTGCCCGCGCGCAACCGCATGGCACCGGAGCGCAGCAGCGTCTGCGCGAAGGTCATGTAGCGGGCGGCCTCCTCCTTGGAGGGCCGGGGGATCCCCGCCGCCGAGAGCGCCTGCGCCAGGGAGCGCTTCCCATCCAGCGCGGCGCAGAGCTGCACGAGCTCCTCCTCGTTCGGCAGCGGGACGGTGCGCTTCTTCCCCGCCGCGCCCTCATGCTCCAGGCGGGCCCTGCGCCGCTGCTTCCCCGCCGCATAGGCCTGCTCGACGATCAGGAGCCAGCCGGGGGACAGGCCCAGCACCGTCTGCTTGAGCGAGGGATGCGTCACCTTGAAGCGCCCGAGGTAGAGCGCATCCATTTCCGTGTAGAGGAAGCACTTGAGGGCGTCGAGGGGCGACTCGACCACTGGCATGCCGCGGAGGTTGAAGGAGGTGTTGAGCAGCACCGGCACGCCCGTGGCGGCGCCGAAGGCCGTGATGAGGCCGTGGTAGAGCGGATCCACCTCCCGGTCCACCGTCTGGACGCGCGCCGTCCCGTCCACGTGGACGATGGAGGGGATGCGCTCCCGCCACTCGTCGCGGACAGGCGCCACGATGAGCATGTAGGGGCTCTCGCCGCGCAGCTCGAAGATCTCGCTGGCCCGCTCCAGGGGCACGCTCGGGGCGAAGGGGCGGAAGGGCTCGCGGAACTTCACCCGGGCGTTGAGGTAGTCCTTCATCCCGGGGTCTCTCGGGTCCACCAGGATGCTGCGGTGCCCGAGCGCGCGGGGGCCATACTCACTGCCGCCCTGGAACCAGCCGAGGATGCGCCCCTTGCGCAGCTGCGAGACCGTGTCCTTGAGGAGGGCCGCGTCGTCCGGGAACTCCTCGAAGGGCAGCTCCGCGGTCTCGAGCAGCTCCCGGACCTGCCGGGCCGGGTACGGCTTGCCTCCAAAGGCGTGGCGGATGGGGCGGATCCGCTGCTTGCCGTTGCGGCCCGAGAGCTTCTGGTGGCCGTAGTACGCCAGCCCGATGGCCTGGCCGTTGTCCGCGGCGGCCGGCTGCACGAAGACGTTCTCGAAGGGGCCCTGCTTCAGGATGAGCCCGTTGGCCACCGAGTTGAGGGCGACGCCGCCCGCCAGACACAGGTTGCGGGCCTGGGTGGCGGCGTGGAGCTGCTCGGCCAGGTGGAGCATGGCGCGCTCCAGCTCCTGCTGAACCTTGTAGGCCAGATCCCGGGCGTAGGAGGAGATCTCCTCCTCGTTCTGGACGAGCGCCTTCTCCCGGCTGTCGAAGCTCACCAGCTTGTGCATCCCCGAAGCGCACAGCCACTCGTGGAAGCGGGAGAAGTCCATCCCGAAGCCGTCATACGTCACCCAGGGCGCCGCCAGCTCGGGGTTGGGCCGCCCGTAAGGAGCCAGGCCCATCGTCTTGCCGGGCTCGGCCATGTAGCCGATCTTCGTGTTCACGAAGCCGAGCAGCGCCGAGATGTACTCGTACGTGAAGCCGAGCCCCCCATAGAGCGCGAGGACGCCGTCGGGCGAGCTCCGGGGCTTGTAGCGGTTCTTGAAGATCTCCCGGTAGCCGCCTCCCCGGTCCTTGAAGAGGTAGCCCGTCTCGGCCTCGTAGTGTCCGTCCACCCAGGTGCCATCGCCGTCCACCACGAGGACCGCGGCGCTGTCGAAGGTGCTGGCCAGGAACCCCGACAGGGCGTGGCGGTAGTGATGGACGCCTCCCGCGGGCTCGTCCGAGACGATGATGCGCCGCCGATCCTTCAGGGGGAGCATGGAGGCCATGGCCGTCGAGCGCGCATCCTCCGGCAGCACGATGGCGTCGAGCTCGTCCAAGCCGATGCCTCCTGCCTCGAGGCAGTAGCTGACGGCCGCCCACGGGAAGTAGCCGAAGTGGCCGTTGAACTCATCCCAGAGTCCCCGCAGCGGCTTGGGGATCCCGTGCTTCACGCGCGTGAGCCGCTCCTCCTCGATGACGGTGACGATCTCGCCGTTGCGGAGCAGGCACGCGCTGAGATCGTGTCCTGTGTAGATGCCGAGGATGTTCATAGCCTCGCAGTCTACATCGCCTGATCACCTTGACGGGTGAGGTACGGCTTCGCCATGCTCTGCGTCCCTCGCTGCTCACGCATGACCAGAGGTCTGACGCATGGCTGCAAAGAAGGGCTCGAAGAAGGCTGCGAAGAAGGCTCCCGCGAAGAAGTCCCCTGCGAAGAAGGGCGCCGCGAAGAAGGGCGCCGCGAAGAAGTCCCCTGCGAAGAAGGGCGCCGCGAAGAAGTCCGCTGCGAAGAAGGCTCCCGCGAAGTCTTCGGCCAGGCGGGCCACCCGGAAGGCCGCACCGAAGAAGTCCTCCGCCCGCAAGGCGCTGAAGACCCAGAGCCTGGGGCAGGAAGCGAGCGAAGGCGAGCTCATGAGCATCGCTGGCGGAATGCTCGCCTACCGGTGACGCGGAGGTGCCCGCTCCCGCCGGCGCCCCGGCCATCGAGGTAGCGCACCTCGTCAAGCACTACGAGGTGCACCACCGCGAGGCAGGGTTGCTCGCCTCCCTCCGCTCGGCCTTCTCCCGGAAGCGAGAGTCCGTCCCGGCTGTCTCGGACCTCTCTTTCCAGATCGCTCCTGGGGAGCGCGTGGGGTTCCTGGGGCCCAACGGTGCGGGCAAGACGACCACCCTCAAGATCCTCTCCGGCCTGCTCTACCCCACCTCGGGCAGGGTCCGCGTCCATGGCTATGATCCCCAGCACCGGGAGGCCGGCTTCCTCAAGTCCGTCTCCCTGGTGATGGGGCAGCGGCACCAGCTCTACTGGGATCTGCCGCCCGTGGAGACGTTCGCGCTGAACGCCGCCCTCTATGGCGTCCCGGAGGACACGTTCCGGGAGACACTCGGCGAGCTGGTGGAGCTGCTGTCGCTCCAGGGCGTGGTCGAGAAGCCCACGCGCCAGCTCTCCCTGGGCGAGCGGATGAAGTGCGAGCTGGTCTGCGCGCTGCTGCACCGCCCCCGCCTCATGTTCCTGGACGAGCCCACCATCGGGCTCGACGTGGAGATGCAGGTGATCGTCCGGACCTTCATCCAGCAATACAACGAGCGCTTCGGCGCCACCGTCATGCTCACCAGCCACCACATGGACGATGTCACCGCCCTCTGCTCGCGCGTCATCGTCATCGATCACGGGCGCATCCAGTACGACGGCGACCTGGGAGCCCTGGTGCGGCGGGTGTGTCCCGCGAAGCAGCTCGTCCTCAAGCTGGCGCAGCCCGTCCCGCGAGAGCGGCTGGCCGCCCGGGCCGAGGTGGCCAGCCTCACCGAGGCGCAGGCCACGCTCCGGGTGCCACAGGAGGCGCTGCGCACCGTCATTCCCCAGCTCCTCGCGGAGCTCCCCATCCTGGATCTCAGTGTCGAGGATCCCCCGCTCGAGCAGGTCCTGCGCGAGCTGTTCGCTGGCGCCTCTCCCCTGGGAGGCCCGGCGGCATGAGCCCGGTGCCTCCCCAGGAGCCCCGTCCCATGACGCCCTGGCAGGAGCGGAGGCGCGCCTACCTCGCCATGCTGCGCGTGGAGTTCGCGAACGCCACCCACTACCGCGCCACCTTCCTCGTCTTTGCGCTCCAGTCCACCATGCCGCTCATCATGCTCGCGGTGTGGTGGGCCGCCACGGAGGATGGCCCCATCCGGGGCATGGGGCCGGGTGACTTCGCCGCCTACTACCTGGCCTCGCTGGCCGTGCGGCAGATCACCGCGAGCTGGCTGGTCTGGGGCATGAACGGCGAGATCCGCGGCGGCGGGGTGATGATGCGCCTGATGCGCCCCGTCCATCCGTTCCTGGCCTACAGCGCCGAGAGCCTGGCGCAGATGCCGCTGCGCCTCCTGGCGGCGCTGCCTCCGATGATCTTCGCGCTGCTCTGGCTCGGGTCCGCGCACTTCACCCGGGATCCCCTCCTGCTCGGCCTCTTCCTCGTGTCTCTCGCCGGCGCGTGGCTGTGTGAGTTCGCCATCCTGGTGACGATCGGCACGCTCGGGCTGCTCGTGGAGAGCTCCATCGCCATCTACCAGGTCTGGCTGGGCGTGCATGCCCTGCTCTCGGGCTACCTCATCCCGCTGACGATGATCCCCGAGGAGCTGCGTGGCGCCGTCGCGCTGCTGCCGTTCCGCTACCTGCTGAGCTTCCCGATCGAGGTGCTGCTCGGGAGCCTGTCCCGCGGCGAGGCGCTGCGGAACCTTGGGGTGCAGTGGGCCTACGCGGCCGGGTTCCTCGGCGTGGCGCTGGCCGTCTGGCGCGCGGGGCTGCGCCGCTACCAGGCCTACGGGGGCTAGCCGTGCTGCGCTACCTCAGGCTGCTCGGCACCCAGCTTCGCCTGTCCCTGACCCTGGCGGCCCAGTACCGGACGGACTTCTTCCTGGATGGGCTCATGTCGTGGTTCTGGCTGGGCTTCAACCTCGTCCCGCTGCTCGCCGTCTTCGCCCACAATGAGCGCATCGCCGGCTGGAGCTTCGCCGAGGCGCTCATCGTGATGGGGTTCTTCGCGGTGCTGGAGGGGCTGCTGGAGTCGGCCATCAACCCGAGCCTCCGGTCCGTCGTCGAGCAGATCCGCAACGGGACGCTCGACTTCGTGCTGCTGCGGCCAGCGGACTCCCAGTTCCTCATCGCCACGGTGCGCTTCGACTTCTGGCGGATGCTCGAGGTCCCCGGGGGCCTGCTCGTCATCGCCTACGCGCTCCACCGCCTGGGCCACCTCCCCAGCATCGCGCAGGTGCTGATCTCGCTCGGGCTGCTGCTGTCCGCCATCGTGTTCCTCTACTCGCTCTGGTTCATGGTCGTGAGCGCGGCGTTCTGGGTCATCCGGGTGGACAACCTGACGAGCCTGTTCACCTCCGTGTTCGACGCCGCCCGCTGGCCCGTCCACATCTTCCGAGGCGCGTTCCGGGTGCTCTTCACCTTCGTCATCCCGCTGGGGCTGATGACGACGGCTCCCTCCGAGGCGCTGCTCGGCCGGCTGGCGCCCTCCACCGTCTGGATCTCCCTGGGCGGGAGCCTCCTGTTCGCCCTCTTCAGCCGGCTCGTGTGGAACCGCGCGCTGGCGCAATACACTTCGGCGTCGAGCTGAGGGAGGCCGTATGGCATGCGGCTGCGTCCCCAGGAGTTATGAGCGTGAGAAGATCTGCCAGGAAGCGCACCGGGACGGCACTTGGGATGTTCTACCTCTCGCAGCGCGGGGCCGTCCGGGAAGGGGCCGTGTACGGCGGCACCGTGGCGGGGGGCGACTTCCGGCAGGCCCTCCACCGGCACGGCACCCTCGAGCGCTGGGCCCTGTTCACCGAGCCCGCGAACGTGCGGGCCGTCCAGGCGGACCTCGGGGATCTCCAGCGCGCGGAGACCAGCCGGATCGGCACCATCCAGGCCGCGGGCTATGACGCGCTCCTGGAGCGCTTCGACGACTTCGCGCTCACCCAGTGGCATGACATCGACTCGGACGTCATCCGGCTCGACGTGCGCAGGGCCTTCCACCTCCGCCAGAGCCGCGCGCGGGCGCTCTACCCCATCAGCATCACCCACCACACGTTCAGCTACCCGTACATGCTCCACGAGTGGTTCCTGCCGCTGCTGCTGGCGGACACCCAGCCCTGTGACTCCATCGTCTGCACCTCCCAGGCCGCACGCGAGGCCATCCGCCAGCTGCTCCGGCACGTCGCGGAGGAGTTCGAGCGGGCCCACGGCGTCCGGCTGGAGTACCGGGGGCGCCTGGACTGCCTCCCGCTCGGCGTCGATACGGACCTCTTCAAGCCTCGTGACAAGGCGGACGTCCGCCGCCAGTACGGGCTGCCCCAGGATGCCTTCCTCCTCCTCTGGATGGGCCGCGTCTCCTCACGCGACAAGGCGGACCTGCTGCCCGTCCTCAACGTCCTCCAGGAGCTCGTCCGGGAGCACCCCGGGGTGCGCCTCCTGCTCGGGATCGCCGGGACGGGGCCCTCCCGGGATGCCTCGGCCCTGCAGGACCATGCGCGCGCGCTCGGGCTCCAGGAGCACGTGCGCCTGTTGGGGAAGATTGATCCCACCCAGCGCCACCTGCTGCACGCTGCCGCGGACGTCTTCCTGTCGCCGGTGGACAACATCCAGGAGACCTTCGGACTGACTCCTATCGAGGCCATGGCCTGCGGCGTCCCCCAGGTGGTGACTGACTGGGACGGCTACCGCGACACCGTGAGCCACGGAGAGACGGGCTTCCTCATCCCCACCTGCTGGGCCCCCTGTGACGAGGATCTCTCCAGCGTGGCCCCCATCACGGGGCTGCTCGACCACCTGACGCTCGCGCAGGCCGTGGCGATGGATCTCGGCGCGCTGCGGACCGCCCTCTCCACGCTCATCCAGCGCCCGGAGCTCCGGGAGCGCATGGCTCGCAGCTCGCGCCGCCGCGCCGTGGAGCAGTTTGGATGGAGGCGCGTCGTCGCTGGCTACGAGGCCCTGTGGAGCGAGCTGGGCCAGGTGGCTCGCGGCCTTCCCCCTCCCGTGCGGCGGACGCAGTACACCCATCCCCCGTACTGCAGCGCCTTCGCGGGCTATCCCTCGCGCATGCTCGAGGGGGACGAGGTGCTCCGCCTGACCGCACGCGGCTCCAGCGTCCTCCGAGGCGAGGAGCCGCTCCCGCTCTACCACCGCGAGGCCGCGCCCGAGCCCGAGGCCGTACAGACCGCCCTGGAGCGCTTGAGAGCGGCGGGCCGGAGACGAGGCGTCCGGTTCTCGGAGCTGGTGGAGCGGCTCACCCAGGCGCACCCCGGTCCGCTCTCCCGGGCGCGCCGCCAGGTGCTGTGGCTGCTCAAGTACGGCTTCGCGGAGCTCGAGGCGCCGCGCTCCACCGGGCGCCGACCGTCATGACACGGCGTTATATGTCCAGAGACCTCCTGACGTTCCCCCTCGGCGACGGGACGTCACTGGCCGCGGAGGGCTCGCGGCCGGTGCGGGTGTCCAACACAGCCGCCAGGCTGCTCCGCCACTGCGTGGTGTTCAAGACGCTGGAGCAGCACGCGGCAGACCTCTGCCGGGCCTACCCGCGAGAGGACAAGGCGGCCGTCATGGCCGAGCTGCGAGCGCTGATCCGGAAGGACCTCCTGCAGGACGACGTGGCCCTCGCCGCCCAGCTCCGGCAGCGCAAGCCCCAGCGCAAGCCCGCGCGCATCTCCTGGCTGGGGATGCCCACGCGCAATCGGCTCGACAGCCTGTGCGCGAACCTCGAGAGCTACGTGGACAATGTCCTCGAGCACGGCCGTGAGATCTCGTTCGTGGTGGTGGACGACTCCCAGGCTCGGGACACGCGGGCACTCTGCCGCCAGCGCCTCCGGGAGCTGAAGCGGCGCCGAGGCATCGCACTCCACTATGCGGGCGCCGAGGAGAAGCGCCGCTTCGCCGCGCTGCTGAGGACTGCCGGGTTCGACCGGAGCGACATCGCCTTCTGCCTCTTCGGAGAGGAGGGATGCGGCTCTACCATCGGCGCCAACCGGAACGCCCTGCTCCTCCAGACTGCCGGAGAGGCCCTCTTCGCGCCCGACGATGACACGGCCTGCCACCTGGGGATTCCCTCGGGTGCCGAGCCCGGCCTGGCCCTCAGCTCCGCGAGGGATCCCAACGAGAGCTGGCTCCTCTCCGAGCACCCGGACCCGTCGGGCCCGCGCAGGGTCCAGGAGGATGTCCTCGGTCTCCATGAGCTGCTCCTGGGCAGGGATCTGCCGGGGTGCCTCGCCGCCCTCCCCGGCCAGCAGCTCTCCCTCGGGACGTGCCTGCCCCCCTTCATCCAGGAGCTCGTAAACGGGCGCGAAGAGGTCCTGTTCACGACGATGGGGACGGAGGGGATCGGGATCGACGACCCCCTCTACTACTTGCGGAAGCGGGGCCCCGGGCGGGCACGCCTCTTCGAGTCCGAGTCCACCTACCAGCAGCTCCTGCGGACCCGGCGGGTCGTCGAGTCGGCCAGGCAGCTGACCCTCACGGAAGCAGAGCTCTGGAACGGGTGCGTGGTGGCGTACGACAACCGGGAGCTGCTGCCCCCCTTCTTTCCGGTGCTCCGGGGAGAGGATGGGATCTTCGGCCTCTCAGCCCTGCTCTGTGTTCCCTCGCTCTGCACCGGGCACATCCCGAGGACCGTGCTCCACGCTGCCGGCGAGAGCCGCTCCTTCACGAAGGGGACCCCCGCCCAGGCCGGAGCCTTCCTCCCGGCGCAGACCCTGATCAGGCTGTGCCTCAACGCCTACAAACCCGGCGTGGAGGAGCGCACCCGGGTCGAGCGAATGCGCGGCCTGGGGAGACACTTGATGGGGCTCGGCGCCCTGGCTCCTCCGGAGTTCGAGCGCTGGCTCGATCCCCTCTTCCTGGAGCACCGGAGCCGTGAGCTCTTCAGCCTCGAATACGCCCTCGCGGAGCACGGCCGCGCCCCTGCCTTCTGGGTACGGGACTGCGAGCGGGCTAAGAAGGCACTACGCCAGAGCTTGCAGGACAGGACGCGCCTGATCCCGCACGACCTGCGTCCCGGCCGCTCCCTGGAGGAGGCCCGCGCCCTCCTGCAGCGGCTCCTCCTGCGGTTCGGGCGGCTGCTCCAGGTCTGGCCGGACATGGTGACGGCAGCCCGGGAGGCCCGCGCGCGGGGCCAGCTCATCGCCCCGGCCCTCTCGCGCTGAGGCCGCCCGCGCCTCAGTACCCGAGCTGTGCGAGCTGCCTGGCAATGTAGCGGGCGTCGGCGCCCGCCAGGAGCGTGCGCGTGAGCGGCTCGTCATCCGGACTGCCTGCCTGCCGGACACCCTCGCGGTGAGGCTCGTAGAGGCGCAGCGTCGTCCGGAAGGACTTCCCGCCGATGGAGTACGGGCTCAACACCCCCTCGAGCAGATCCTGGACGCTGGAGGCCGTGATCGCCGTGAGGATCTTGGCGAACCGCCGGCCCCCTGCCTTCTTCCTCTCTCGTGTCTCCAGCCGGAGCGGCGTCCGGGCGAGGTCCACCTCGTAGCGCTCGATGGCTCCGCCCGGGTAGACCACCTCCAGGGACCAGAGCACCTCCAGGCGCGCCATGCGCTCGCGCCACAGGGCATGCCGGGGATGCTTCAGCTCCGCGAGGAGCTGACGCCCCAGGTACGCGCGGACGGTGCGGCGAAGCTCGCGGAGCGGATACCCACTGCCGTTGGTGTCCTCGAGCGGGGGGATGCCTCGGTCCGGCCGCCACTCGTGGGAGGCCAGGCGAGCAGCTCCCCGCCGCCGGATGAAGGGCAGCACCCCCTCTGAGACAGGGAAGCCCCTCTCCACCGCCAGCTCCGCGCCCGGAGGGAGCGTCCTCCCGGTGATCCCCGCCTCCAGCTTCCCCACGTCCGCGAGGAACTGCTCCTCGGTGAGCGGGAACATGCGGTCGTTGCGCCAGTCCTCGCCGTCGAAGCGAAAGCCGCAGGAGGCCGGCACGACGCACCGGGGATGCACGTCCAGCACGGTCCGCAGGAGCCTGCCGTACATGTCGTGCGGAAAGCCGGAGCCCAGCGCATCGCTCCAGAGCGGGCGCTCGATCAGCGGCTGATAGGGGGCCAGCAGGACATCCGGCTGCCTCGCGAGCTGGCGGACGGCGGTGACGATGGCCTCGTCCACGGCGGTATCCACCATGTTCCAGCACGTCCTGCCCCGGCTGCGGAAGAGGATCCCCATCTCCGGGAAGGGGACCCGGCTGGCCGTGGGAAAGAGCTCCAGGTCCTCCACGGTGAAGCGCACCCCGCTGCGCAGGCCCTTGCGCTGCTCGAAGCCCATCCGGCTCAGCACCTCCTCGAGGACGGGCTCCCCCGCCGGGAAGACGACGGGGGTGGCTCGATCGAAGAGGTCCAGCGTCGGCAGCGAGAGGTGATCCGAGTGGGAGTGCGAGAGGACGAGCAGCTCCGGGGAGCGCGGCACGGCGCGGGTGTCGACCTGGATGGGCGGATCGAACGTGCTCCCATCAAAGGGCTGCACGAGCACCGGATCCATCACACAGAGCGCGCGGCGGCTCGAGACAACCAGCCCCGCATGGGCGATGCGAGCCACCTTCATGGAGAGGATCCCGGGCCCGGATCGTGCCGGACGACAGAGCCACCCTTCATGACGAAGGACACGCGCTCGAGCTCGGTGATGTCCTTCAGCGGGTCTCCCGGGACGGCGATAATGTCGGCGAAGGCCCCGGGCTTGAGGCTCCCCACCTGATCCTCCCAACCCAGGAGCCGGGCGGCGCTCGAGGTGGCCGTGCGGATCGCCTCCGCGGGGCTCATCCCCGCGGCGACATAGCTCCGGAGCACCTGGAGGCTGCTCTGCCCTCGGCTCTGGTTGGGGAACGCATAGTAGTTGTCCGAGCCGGCGGCGATGGGGACCCCCGCGGCCATCGCGCGGGCGAGCCGCTTATGGAGGAACTCGTCCGAGAGCTGCGAGCCTCCGGGGAGATCGGTCGGCACCAGGAAGATGCCCCTGCGGGCCATCTGCCGCATGAGCTCGTCCGTCAGGTGAGAGCCGTGCTCGACGGAGTCCACTCCGGCCTGCACGGAGATCCGCGTGGCACGCTCGTAGTTGGCGTGCGCGGAGACCTTCTTCCCAGCCGCATGGGCCTCTTGAACGATGGCGGTCACCGTGTCCTGCGGAAGCACGGTCTTCCCGTTGTCGACAATGATCTTGATCCAGTCCGCGCCCTGGTGGACGGCCTCACGGACGGCGCTGCGCGCGGCCTCGACGTCCCGGACCACGGCGTACTCGGCGCTCACGAGCGCAGGGGTGACGCCCTCGACCAGGGAGGGGAACTGTCCCCCCTCGGGCGACAGGGCCCGGGTGGAGGCCTGCATCCGCGGCCCCTGCACCCAGCCGGCCAGAATGGCATCCCGCAGGGCCACGGCCCCGTCCCTGTTCGAGTTGCCCAGATCCCGGACGGTGGTGATACCCGCCCAGAGGACCTCTCGGGCCATGGCGGCGCCCAGCAGGGCTCGCCGGGAGGCGCTCATCCGCGCCCCGACCAGGATGAGGCTGTCCTCATCGTCCTCGTCCAGCGAGAAGCGGATGAGCAGGTGCGTATGGGCGTCGATGAGCCCCGGCAGCACGGTGGCCTGGCCGAGCTCGATGACCTTGATCCCAGCGGGCACCGCGAGCCCCGAGCCCACGGCCTTGATCTTGTCCCCCTCGATCAGGATGACCGCGTCGCGCAGGGGCGTCGAGCCGCGGCCATCCAGCAGGCGCCCGGCCCGGATCGCCAGCAGCACCGGCGCTGGCGCCTGCGGGGCGGGAGGGCTGGCCGCGGCAGCCGGGAGCAACCCGAGCGTCAGGCAGAGCACCGCCACGCGGAGCAGCCGCGGCCAGGGTGCGGCACCGGCACCGGGCCGAGAGACAAAGGACGGGGGCATAGACGCCTCAGAGTGCGTGGACAGTCCAGGTTCCACTGTCGGGCTCGCCCCAACATACCTCGACCTCGCGGCGCGCCGAGTGCCCGATGAAGGCGCCCACGGTCCGATCGCGGCACAGGCTGTCGGGGGGACCCTGGCGATCCGCCAGGATGTGCTTCATCTGCTCGATGCGCAGCGCCGGCGTGACGAGCTCCCGCGCCCGCGTGAGCCGCTGGACCGAGTGCTGCCTGGGCGCCTCGGCGAGACACGCGAGCGCCGGCTCGAGGTAGTGGTTGGAGTGGGCGAAGCTGTCCTCGAGGATCTCTCGCACCTCGAGCCGCTCCGAGGCCACCTCGAGGTTGACGATGCGCTGGCCCTGCACGAGCAGGAAGTTGCTGGCGCCTCCCCGCGGCACGCCGCGCACGAAGGCCACGGCCCCGTCGATCGTCTCCTGGTCGAGCAGCGCGCGGGCCAGGAAGTCGGTGGGGACACCCTCCCCCGGCTCGAAGTCCTCGAGCGCGTCCGAGAGCACGATCAGCCCGTGCTCATTGAGCGTCGCGGAGACACCGGGCAGCGTCTGGACGTAGTTGAGGCCGAGGAACCGGCTGCGGCGTCCGCCGGGCACCTGGACGGTGGCGTCAATGAGGTAGAGATCCTCGAGGCCCGACGGCTCGGCATCCTCGTTGTGGCCCACCACCACCCCGTCCGCCCCGCGGCTGACGATGCTGGTGCACCCGCCCGTGCCTCCCACGGGGACCTCGGGGCGATACCCCCCCGCATTGAGGTAGGCGAGGAGCTCGAACGACACCCCCGCGGCCTCCGCCGTCGCCGCGAGCTGGGCGTAGAGCTCCGGGACGTACCGCTGAGCGCTCGCCAGGCGCGCCCCCAGCTTGTCCCGGATGAGCGCCTCCACCCCGGTCAAGGTCCCGATCATCTCCCGCGTGGACTCGACCACCTCGGCCAGCTTCGCGCGGAAGGTCTCCCCGATGGCCCGTCCCACCTCGGTGGGACTGCCCTGGACTCGCAGCACGGGCAGGCCAGCGCCACTCCTGCTCTTCGCCATGACTGCCTCCTCCTCCTGGGCGCGCCTACGCCTCCATGACCTCGATGAGCGTGTCGTAGAGGGCCGTTCGCTCCTGCTCGAGCGCCTCCCGCTCCTTCATGATGGCGGCGCCCTGCTCCCAGTCGGTGCCGCTCTCCTGCGCGTCGATCTCCGCGATGCGGCGCTCCAGCTCCTGGATCTTCTGCTCGAGGACCTTGGGATCAACCCGCCGGGAGGAGCCGGCCTGCCGCGCTGCCGGGCGCTCCTGCTTCCGAGGGGCCTTGTCCGGGACGGGCTGCCGGGCCACGGCGGAGGGGGCCTGCCTCAGGCGAAGCGCGGCCCGCTTCTCGTGCGCGTAGTCGTAGTTGCCGTTGTACTCGTGCAGCTGGCCGTCCTCGAGCCAGTAGATGCGCTGGATGAGCCGGTTCAGGAAGTAGCGGTCGTGGGTGACGACCAGCACGGTCCCCGCGAACTGCTCCAGCGCCTCCTCGAGCACCTCGCGGGAGTCGATGTCGAGGTGGTTGGTGGGCTCGTCCAGGATGAAGACGTTGACCTTCTGGAACATCAGCTGGGCCAGCCGCAGGCGCACCCGCTCGCCGCCGCTCAGCTCCGTCACCTTGCGGAAGACGGCGGGCCCGAAGAAGAGGAAGCGCGCCAGGATGTGCCGCGCCTCGCCCTCCTCCACCGGGACGCTCTCGCGGAACGCGTCGATCACGGTGTCCCGGCTGAAGCCCTCGATGCTGTCCTGGGACAGGAAGCCGATCCGCACCCCCGAGCCGAGCTTCACCGCTCCCCCATCCGGCGGCACCTGCCCCAGCAGGAGCTTGAGGAGCGTCGACTTGCCGCTGCCATTGGAGCCGATGATCGCCACCCGCTCCCGGAACCGGACCTGAGCCGAGACATTCTCGAAGAGCGTCCGCGAGCCGTAGCGCTTGGTCACCCGCTGCAGCCCGGCCACCTCGTCACCGCTGCGGGCCTCGGCCTCGAACGTCAGCTCGATCTTCCGGCTCTCCATCAAGGGACGCTTGAGCTTCTCGATGCGCTCGAGCGCCTTCTCCATGCTCGCGGCCCGGCGGTGCATGGAGGCGTTGGGGGGGCGCGCGCGGTTGGCCCACTCCTTCAGCCGCTTGATGGTCTCCTTCATCTTCTGAATCTTCTTCTGCTGGTCCTGGTAGGCCTGGAACTCCGCCAGCAGCCGGGCCTCCTTCTCCTCGACGAAGTGCGAGTAGTTCCCGTGGTAGACGTTGAGCTCGCCGCCCTCCAGATCCAGCACCTTGGTGACGGTGCGGTCCAGGAAGTAACGATCGTGTGAGACGACCAGCACGGCGCCCTCGTACTCGGTGAGGAAGCCCTCCAGCCACTCGATGGCGTTCAGGTCCAGGTGGTTGGTGGGCTCGTCCAGCAGCAGCAGATCCGGCTCCTGCAGCAGCAGCGTGGCGAGCCCCACCTTGGTCTTCTCTCCGCCGCTCAGCGTGCTGAACACGGCCGACTGCAGCGCGTCCGGGACGCCCAGGCCCTCGCAGACCGAGGCCATCTTCGCCTGCACGCCGTAGCCATCCAGCCGCTCGTGCTCGATCTGGAGGCGCTCGTACTCCTTGAGGAGGCGCTCCAGGAGCTCGGCGTCGGCGGCGGCCTCCGGCTGCGCCATGCGTGCCTCGAGCTGCCGCATGCGCTCGGCGATCTCCAGCACCTCGGCGAAGGACTGCTCGAGCACCTGCCGGACCGTCACCCCCCCCTCGTAGACGGGGATCTGCGACAGGTAGCCCACCCGCGCACCCTTGCGGATGGCGATGCTGCCCGCGTCCGGCTTGTCCTTACCCGCCAGCAAGCGCAGGAGCGTCGTCTTGCCGCAGCCGTTGGGCCCGACGAGGCCGACCCGCTCCTGATCATGGACCTCGAACTGCAGGTTCTCGAAGACGGGGGCGCTGTCGAAGCCCCTCGTCAGCTGATAGGTGCTGCAGACCAGCGTGTTCGCCCCTTTTGGCGCGGTGGCCTTCATTCACTCCTCTTCGTCGGCTCGAGCCGCTCGATGCCGAAGTGCTGGCGGTAGGTGGACAGGCCCAGGTTCTGCACGGCGAAGAGGGTAAAGTAATAGGCCTGGGGCGCCACCTCACGGGAGAAGCGCAGGGTGAAGGACAGGTGCTCCACTCCTCCTGCCTTGCCCCGCAGCCGGGTCAACGAGGGCTCGATCGTCGTGTCGCCGCGCAGGTAGCTGGGGACGAAGAGGCCGACCTGGAGGGGCCCATCCTCCTCCACGTCCACGCGGGCCTGGACGATGAGCGGCTCGCCCACCTGGATGCGATCCGGCGCCGTGCAGGTGAGCGAGGGCGTGCCCAGCATGCGGAAGACCTTGTCCCCGCAGCGCAGGCAGAAGACGCAGCTGGTGGAGAGCACGGTGGCCACCAGCCCCCGGCGCACGAACTCCTGGGCCGGGAAGCCACAGGAGCAGGCGATGTCCCGCACCGTGGCCGGATCCACCTCGCTCCGCTCTCCGAAGTACGAGCCGTAGTTCATGATGTCGTCTTCGGGGGCCTGCTGGATGCGCTCGGCCATGGCGTAGTCCAGCGACTGCAGATCCGCCTTCAGGGACTGCGCCCACTCTCCCCCATCGCTGAGGGCCGTGTGCCGCCGGGCGCGGCTGAGCGAGAGGTTCAGCTTCCGGTTGAGCTTGTCCAGGCGGGCGCGCAGCGGGTACGGGGGCGGGAGCAGCTCCCCCATCAGATACCCCTGGATCCGCTCCACCGAGCGGGCCACCAGGGCGCTCGGCTTGGGGTTCTCCGGCAGCTGCCCGAGCGCGGAGGGAGGGAGCCCGAAGTGCCAGAAGCCCGGTGACGGGTGCTGCGTGCGCAGGCTCTGGTTCAGCAGGGGCGTGGCCTGCTCCCCACCCGCCCTCACGTGGGCCATCCACCGATCGTTCTCGGGGTAGTCCGAGTCATGCACTCCCACCGCGGAGACGATGGTGCGCGCGCACCCATCAATGGCGCTGAGCAGCAGGACGTAGCGCGGATCGTAGAGGGCCATCCGCGCGATGGGCCCGGCGTTGCAGGCGCTGAGCACCACCTCGGCGGCGCGCACCTGGTTCATCGGGATGAGCTTCGCCTCGTCCTTGTAGCAAGGCAGGCCATAGCCACAGCGCGGGAACTGCGTCCCCACCAGGGGCGCGATGGCGGCGTTGCGCCCGCAGATGGTGAAGTCACCCAGGTTGATGCTGTCGTCCTTGCCGTGCCCCTGGAAGAGCACCTGCCGCCAGGACTGCCCGAGCACGATCTTCTGGATGTCCTCGCGATCGAAGTCCGCCTCGGAGAAGGTGCGCACCGGAGGCGCCGCGGGCGGCGCGTCCACGGAGGAGAGGAACGCCGCCTCCTGCACGTCCGCGCGGGGCCTGGCCCACTGCTTGGCCGTCATCCAGAGCAGGGACGGCAGATCGCGCCCGCTGAGGAACCCCACGCTCAGCTCGGGCCGCCGCTGGCTGGCCAGCAGCAGCGAGCGCACCAGCTCCCAGTCCAGCTCGCTGTAGAGCCCGACGACGAGCAGCCGCCCCTTCAGGCCCGAGGCGTCCGGGGCTCGCAGCAGCTCCGGAGCGCTCCACTCCCGCGCGAGCGGCGCGAGCAAGGCGCGGAGCGTTGGATCCGGCGACGCCGAGAGCAGGAAGCCCTGGTCCGCGGGCTCTGGGCGCGTCAGGCCGTCATAGAGGGCCGTGGAGAGCGCGACCGAGGCCGCCAGATCCTTGCGCCCTCCCACGAAGACGGGGATGGGACCCTGCTGGGCGGAGGCGAAGCTCGCCACGGCGCGGTCGTAGTCAGGACGGGACTCGAGGGGAAGAAAGCACTGCTCCATGGGGGATCAATAGCTCCACTGACCAGAGGGGTGACCTGCGAGGAGATGGTTGCTGAAGCCCGCGGCGGTGCTCGAGCACCCCGTGCACGCCTGGGGGCCCTCCCGCTTGAACTGCTCGGCCTGACGCAGGATGGCGGGGCTGACGACGGAGAAGGACTCCGGGGTGCCGGCCGCCGCCGCATAGGTGGGGGAGTCCGGGCGGTGGGGGATCAAGCTGCACGAGTACAGGCGCCCGTTCTTCGAGTCCAGGTAGCGCACCTTGTCCACGAGCAGGCACTGGCTGTCGGCCCGCGGCGTTACCCCCGTGTCGAAGTAGCGCTCGCGCTCCTCCGGGGTATTGCCGCACCAGATCTTCCCCATGGGCACCAGGCGCCCCGCCGCGGCGCCCTGGTGGTAGACGGAGTCGACGACTTGCTCGACGTCCCGGCGATCCTGCTCCGAGTAGTCCAGCTTTCGCTCGAGCTTGAGTGACGAGAGCTCCCACTGCTTCACGCCCAGCTCCGTGAGGAGCTCCTGCAGCGCGGGCATCTCGCGGAAGTTCTCCGGGCCGCACACCGTGTTCACGCGCATCAGCACGCCCGTGCGGGCAGCCACGCGCAGGCCATTGATGGCCCGCTCGAACAGGCCTGGCGAGGCGCGGATGCGATCGTGGGTCTCCGCGCGCGCCCCATCAATGCTGACGATGAGCTGGCTCAAGCCCGCCTCGGCCAGCGCCTCGGCGAACGTCGGCGCACTGGAGCCTGCCGCGCGCGGGGGCTTCCGGGCCAGGAGCCCGCCATTGGTGATGATGGAGGACGCGATGCCATGCTCCTGGGAGATCCGGATGAGGTCGAGGATCTCGTCATGCATCAGCGGCTCGCCGCCGGTGAAGCGGATGAAGCGGATGCCCTCCTCCTTGATGCGAGGCAGGAAGACGGCCAGGTCCTTCGCGGAGAACCGGTGTCCGTCCCGGGAGAAGGCATAGCCGCACATGGAGCAGCCGGCGTTGCAGGCCTCCAGGATGCGGATGAAGAGGTACTCAGGCTTCATGGGTGCTGTCCCGTCCCGCCGCCGGCGCCACGGCCCCCTGGGCCGCCCGGAGCACGTGATCGACGATGACCTTCTGGCCCGAGTCCTGCCACGGCTGGGAGATGTTGGTGCGCAGCTTCTCCAGCACGTGCTCTCGAGGCGTGTTCAGCAGCCCGCGCACCATCTCGCGGAGCTCCGGCTGGTGCAGCTGCAGCACGCGGCGCAGGTGCGAGGCCACCAGCGCGACACCCGCCCCCTCCTCCATGTTGGGCTCCACCTGGAAGTCCGGGCCGAAGCGCGACAGGGCCATGGTGGGAGCGTCCCCCAGCAGCTTGCGGTTGCGCTCTCCCAGCAGGGCCTGGCTGTAGTTCTGCGGCGGCAGGAAGCACAGCGGCACCCCCAGCGCCAGCGCCTCCACGGTGGTGGTGATGCCGGGCGAAGTCAACACCCGCTCCGACTGGGCGAGCAGCTGGAGGAACTCGTCATGGGGGAAGTGCCCCACGCGCGCCATGTGGACGCCCTCCAGGGCCGGCGCGAGCCGGCGCGCCAGGGCCTCGTTGGAGCAGAAGACGATGCTCTCGAAGCGCTCGCGCCCCTCCGCCAGGATGGCCTCCATGAGGACCCGGGCGTAGGTCTCCAGCAGGTCATCGTTCTTGAAGGGGGTGGCGCAGCCGGAGAAGTTGACCAGCAGCTGCGGCCCCCGAGGCTTTGCCACTCCGTTCTTCCGGAAGCCCGTCGCCTGGATGGGCGGCACCAGGTGGACGGGGGCGCGCTGGCGGTACTCGGCCAGCCGCTCGGGCGGGACCAGGTAGTCCTGGATGAAGTACCCGGCGACCCGGTCGAGCCCGGCCGGCGGCTGGGCCCACATCCACGCCAGGCTGTCCACGAGGTACAGCGCCGGCAGCGACGGCTTCCACAGCGGGAGGATGTCCAGGTTCAGGGCCGAGAAGACCCCCGCGTAGACGGAGAACTGCGGCACGAGCTGCTCGAGGGACTCCCGGTCATCCACATCCACCTTGAAGATGCGATCGAAGACGCGGGACTTGGCGGCGAAGTCGTAGTCGATCCGCGAGCCGAAGAAGTGCAGCTCCGCATGGGGGATGCGCTCGCGCAGCTCGCGGGCGATGGTGACGGCCTTGGACACGGGCCCGAAGCCGAAGCTCGTCGACAGGAAGGCGTAGCGGGGGCGCAGCTCCGGCTTCGGCTGGACGCGCGAGAGCAGCTCCACCAGCCGGGCGCAGAGCGCCTCCTGGGCCGGGACGTTCGTCAGCAGCGTCGGCGGGACATCGACGAACTGGCAGTCGCTCACGGTGTCGAGCCCGGCGACGAGCGGAGACTTCAAGTCCGGCTCGGCCTCGTTGCGCAGGACGATGATGGGCTTGTCCATGGACGAGGCCCAGCCCAGCTCCACGTGGACGCCGTAGCTCTTGTCCGGGAACGCCACCAGACAGTCGGCCCGCTGCATCTCCAGCATGTCGAACGGCGTGCAGAGCGCGGCGTGCCGCACCTTCGCGCCGAACTCCTCCACCCGGGCGGCGAGGAACAGCTCGTGCCCTGCGCCCAGCACGGCGGCCTCGATCCGCTCCAGGAAGCCGACGAGCTCGGCGAGCAGCCGGCTGCCCTGCCCTCCCTCCTGGGCTTTCATGTAGCTGGTCAACGGACAAGCGAAGAAGACGCGCATCAGGTCCTCCAGGACTTCATCATCAAGTGTCTGCGGAGCGGGTCAGGCCGCCGCCCCTTCCACGGGCGGTGGCACGGTCACGATCCGGTAGTGCTCCAGCACGCGCTGCATCCTCCGCTCGACCTCTTCCACGGTGGCTCCCTCCACGTGGACGAAGCCCGCCGAGACGTGCGAGGCGCGCCGCGCGGAGATGACGTCCCCGCGCGACACCTTCAGCCGCCCCTTGAGGACGCCCTCCAGGGAGAGCAGCTCCTCGAGCGGGCTGAGCTCGGTGATGAGCCCCGGGCGGATGGGCAGCAGCAGATCCCCCACGCAGCGCTCCTGCGTGTACTGGATCTGGGGACGCCGCCCCAGGTGGATGTCGATGAGGGTGCCGAAGATGTCGAACCCGAAGGCGAGCCCGTGGTTGGCGGGGATCTCACACCCGGCGAGCCGCAGGCCCACCTCGCTCATCCGGTAGGAGCCGCCCGGGCCGATGAAGAGCTCCAGGTGCATGTAGCCGTGGTCGAGCCCCATCCCCGTCACGATACGCTGCACCACCTCCCGCATGTCCACGCCCAGCTCCGGCGGGACGTGGCGGTAGGTGATGTTGGCGTTCATCTCCCCATCGGTGGCGGCGAGCGGCGGGGCCGGGAAGTAGGCCAGGTAGGTGTCGAGCACCTTCCCCCCGGAGATGAGCGCACAGCACTCGTACTCCTCGTCGGGGATGAAGGTCTCCACCATCCAGCGGTGGGCAGGCCCGAGCGCCAGCCGCTCCACGTCCGCGGGCGTGGACAGCTTGTACGTCTCGATGCAGGCGAAGCCCTCCTGAGGCTTCAACACCAGCGGCCAGCCGTGCTGCCGGGCAAACGCGAGGATGTCCTCCCGGGTGCTGACAGGCGCGCACGCGGCGACGTCGAAGCCGATCGCGGCCAGCTTCTCCTTCATGGCGACCTTGTTGCGCAGCCAGTGCACCTGCTCCTCGGAGAGGCACGGCAGCCCCAGCAGCCGTGCGAAGCGCTGCGAGACGTGCTGGCGCGGCTCGGACGGGTTGCAGAAGTGCCGCACATCCAGCCCCTGCTCGGCCTGCCAGCGGCGGAAGCGCGCGGCCTCCTCCTCCAGCGGGCGCTCCAGGTCCACCACGAAGGAGGGCAGGTGCTCCGTGCGCTTCAGCCAGGCCGGGGGCAGCTCGCCCAGCACCTGCTTGAAGCGCAACAGCACGGGCCGCACATCGGTCCGCTGGAGGAGCACCTCCGCCAGCGTACAGGGCCGGTCGTCCACGAAGAGCAGCGGCGGGTTCATGACGGCTCACACCCTCCCCAGCGCGTCGCGGTAGGCCCGCGCCTCGGCCACCTGCTGCTCCTCGCTGACCTCGGGCGAGATCGTCAGGCACAGCACGCGGTGCAGGCGGTCCTTCGTCTTCGCGAACTTCTCGGGCTGGTGCTCGCCCTTCCACAGGTTCCAGGGGAAGCCGTCCGCGTAGATGGAGCGCCGGTGGAGCAGCACGGGGTGCTCGGGCAGGAAGTACCGCTCGAGCGTCCAGAACGGCAGGCCCTCCGCGGTGAAGCGCTCCTCCACGCGGCGGCGCAGCTCCTTCGTCTCGAACTCCAGGCGGATGCTGATCTTCATGTCCCCCGGGCGGCGCCGGTGGATGCGGTAGTCCGGAGACTGCGGCAGGTGCTCCAGGAGGATGCCGTAGCCGCGCTCCAGGCCCTGCTTGAGCGTGTCCAGGTGGCGGAACTGCTGGAGCTGGATGGAGGCGATGGGCTCGCTGGCGACGAAGTTCTCTCCAAAGAAGGCGTTCTTGTCCCAGCGCGGGTACTCCCCCTGCACCCGGATGGCGCCATGATCATGGTAGTGGCGCATCAGCTCGTAGCGCTCACTGTCGTTGGTGATGACGAGGCCGCCCTCGCCCGAGGTGAGCACCTTGTTGTGGTGGAAGCTGAAGACCCCCGTAAAGCCCACGGAGCCCGCGGCGCGGCCGTCCGGGTGGCTGCCGCCCAGCGCCTGGGCCGCGTCCTCGATGAGGAAGGGCACTCCCGTCGGCAGCGGGCCCACCGCGCCCTCCATGTGGGCGACGATGACGCGCTCGGCCCCCTGGGGCAGCTGCGCCGGATCCAGCAGGAAGTCCTCGTTGACGTCCACGAGGACGGGAATCAACCCGACGGAGAGCGCCGCGCCGGCCACCGCGACGAAGGTGACGGCGGGGATGTAGACGATGTCCCCGATCTTTGGCTGGGTCCCCAGCAGCGACAGGCGGAGCCCCTCCGTGCAGTTGTGCACCGCCAGCGCGTGCTTCGTCCCGAAGCGCTCGGAGGCGACCCGCTCCAGCCGGGTGGCGCGGCTCTCCTGCACCGTCTGGAAGCGGAAGAGGATCTTCTCGTCAATGGCCTCCCGCAGCTCGACCATGTCATTCCAGTCGAGGTAGTTGGCCCCGTACGGCAGCTTTCGCAACTTGCCCATGGTGGTCTCGCCCCTTCAGCCGTGCGTCCGGGCCCGTGGCCTAGACATCCTTGATGCGCATGGTCCGCTTCTCGTAGTTCTCGACCCAGTAGCCCTCGTCATCCTGGTGCAGGGCCTCGCGGGCCAGCGGGATCTTCCCCAGCTTCGTGGTGACGATGTACTGCGGCACGGCGAAGCCTGTCATGTGGCCGTGCAGCCCCTCCATCAGGGCGCGGCCCGCCTCGATCGTGGTCGCGAAGTGCGACACGCCCACCACGTTGTCGCAGTGGTAGAGGTAGTACGGGCGCACGCGGATCTTCAGCAGCCCGCTCATCAGCTGCTTCAGCGTGGGCAGATCGTCGTTGATGCCCTTGAGCAGCACCGTCTGGTTCTGCACCGGGATGCCGTGACGCAGGAGCAGATCACACGCGCGGGCGGCCTCCTCGGTGATCTCCTTGGGGTGGTTGAAGTGCGTGCTGAGCCAGAGGGGGTGGTACTTCTCGAGCATCTGGCAGAGCTCCGGCGTGATGCGCTGGGGCAGCAGCACCGGGAACCGGCTGCCAATGCGGATGATCTCCACCGAGGGGATGGCCCGCAGCCGGCGGAGGATGGGCTCGAGCTTCTCCTCGGCGTACATGAGCGGATCGCCGCCCGTGAGCAGCACGTCCCGGATCTCCGGGTGCGCGGCGATGTACTCGAAGTCCTCATCGTAGGAGCGCGCCTCGCTCTCGCCGAAGTAGGAGCCCTCCACGTCGGTGGTGTGGAACTTGCGCGTGCAGTGGCGGCAGTAGACGGGGCACGAGCGCGTCACCAACAGCACGATGCGGTCGGGGTACTTGTGCACCACCCGGTTCGTCTTCCGGTAGTGCATGTCCCCCACCGGATCCACGTCGGCCTCCGGGTACGTCTCGAACTCCTGGAGCCCGGGCACGGCCTGGAGGCGGATGGGACACCGCTCGTTGTCCGGATCCATGAGCGAGGCGTAGTAGGGCGTGATGCTCCAGCGGTAGCGCCCCTTGCTGCGCTCGATGGACTCCTGCTCGCCGGGGGTGACGTTGAGGCACTCGCGCAGCGCCTCGAACGTCTGGATGCGATGCTTCATCTGCGAGCGCCAGTCACCCCAATCCAACGTGGGGTAGCGCTTCAGGAACTCCGTCCGCCGATCCACGCTCATGAGCTCTCCTTGACGGCGATGGGTTTGGAGCTGGTGTTGACGCCCAGCTGGCTGACCGTGAACGCCAGCAGCGTATAGATCCCGGCTGACGAGGACGGATCCACCCGGCAGTCGAACGTGGTGGACCCCGAGGCCCCCTCCGGCACCGTCCACTGCTGCATCCGCGGGGTGAAGCGGTACTGGAACCACGGCAGCTGCAGGAAGAAGGTGAGGCACCCACTGTAGGTGCGTGGGTGTGGCCGTGGATTGGAGACGTGCAGCTCCTGGCGCAGCACGTCTCCGGCCTTGCATCCGTCCACGCCCCGCAGCTCCATGAGCGGCTCGCCCTCGGGACGATCGGACAGCAGGCCACACCTGGGACACTGGGTGAGGCGCCGGGCGATGTCGTCCCGGAGCGGGGAGCGGAGCGAGTACTCCGACACCGGCGTTCCGCACAGGTAGCAGGGCCCGGCCGGGGACTCCTGATCCCGGACCGAGAGGTAGCCGTCGTAGAAGGGGACGAGGTACTGCGGCATCCTCCACGAGGGCCACGCCTTGGTCATCTGCTCATCCGCCTCCTGCAGCATCCGGCGCACGCGCCCGAGCAGGAGCGCGCTCGGGTTGGGCCGGTGCACGTCGATGACGGGAGGCTCCACCAGGGTGAACAGCGTGCGAGCCAGGCGCTCGGCCCGGTCGCCCTGCTGGGAGATCCGCTTCAGCACCGCCGCCTGCCGGCGCAGGGTCGGTCCGGGACGCAGCCCATCCGCCTCCCGGGTCTTGCGGGCGATGACGTTCAGGAAGGAGAGGCTCCGCTCGAGCGCACGGGCCTCGGTGCGGATGGCGCTCCCGCTGCGATCGGCCTCCACCACGCGGAGCTTGAGGCGCGCCAGCCGGGGAGCGCCCGCGGCGAAGAGGAACAGCACGAGCGGCGCGGACAGCACGTCCCGCAGCAGCATGCAGTAGAGCGGATCCCGCCTCCCCTCCCCTCCCTCGGCCTCCAGCACCTCGACCACGAGCCGGGCGCCGGGCGGCGGGCCAGCCCCGTCCTCCTGGGTAATGGCCACCGTGGTGAGCGGCGAGTCGAGCCCCTTCAGGTCCAGCTCGAGGTGAGGGCTCCCGGCCGGCCACCTCCGCTCCAGGTGGCGTGCAGGCTCGCTGCGGCACACCCGCGCCTCGGGATCCCCTACCAGCACATAGCCGGGCAGATCGCTCAGGGCCTGCTGCTGGAAGGAGCGCATGATCCCGGCGACCTCGCCCAGGCTCACCCCGCGCCGCAGGAGGGCCGTCACCAGGAAGGGCTCGTACCCCGCAATGCGGAGGATCTTCATGCTGGACAGGTAGGCGCCGGCCCAGCCCTCCACGAGCCCCAGCACCAGCGAGACGGAGCCCAGCGCCATCCCGGTGCAGGTCCCGTTGAAGATCACCTTGCACCGCAGCTGGTCCGCGGCGATCCGGCGCACCTTCCTCTCGACATCCCGGCGGCAGAGATCGTCCGTGAGGCACGTGTGCGCGGCCTCTGCTGGCGTGGCAGGGAGCTTCACCCCGGAGAGCGAGGAGACCCGGCTGCAGAGCAGCGCGCCATGGAGATCCGCGTCGAGCTCGTCGCCGTGGTGCCCCGCGAGGCTCAGCAGCTCGAGCGGCTCGGAGACCAGCCGGTCGTGGTGCTGCTCCTGGATCTGCCCCAGCTCGAGGTACTCGTTCCAGTCATCCCCGGGGGTGTCGAGGGCGAACGAGGTGATGGTGAGCGCCTTGCCGAAGTCGAGCTGGCGGTAGAGCTCCGTCTTGAAGACCAGGAACGTGAGCGCCGGGAGGGCCCGGGCGGTCATCAGCCCCCAGGGGATGTGAGCACACTCGCGGTACAGCGCGACCACCGTGTCCGGCCCCAGGGCCCGAGGCTCGGCGAACACCGCGACGGAGCGGGGGGTGAACTCTCGCAGCCGCGCGCCCAGCTCCCGCCAGTCCTCCAGCACGCAGAGCTCCCGGCCGGTCAGATAGGCGAAGGCGACCGCCGCCCAGAGGAACCCATCGTTCCGGGCCACCACCAGCGCGCGCTCCCCACCCGCCTCGAGCGGACGCGGAGCCGTCCAGGCCTCCTGCCAGGCGCGCGCCTCCACCTCCCGCAGCTCTTGAAGGTGGCGCAGGACGCGGAGCAGGTGCAGGGCGGCCGCGGGGCGCTGAGCCGGCTCGGCCTCGGCCGCGGCGACCCACTGCTCCACCTGCCTCCGCTGCTCGGAGCCCGCACGGAAGAAGCCAGGCACCCGCTTCTCCAGCGACGACAGCGGACGCACAGTGAAGGAGAACGTCGACGCGAGGCCCTCCAGCGCATGTGGGGAAGGCTGTCGCAAGACCCAGGAGAAAGGTGGCGGCGCCCCCGCTCCCCCCAGCATGGCGTGCGTCAGGCCAGCGACCACGTAGTCGGTGAGCGAGTCCGCCTCGAATACCGTCGTTCTAGCGGATTTCTTGAATTTCAAGCTTTTGGATTTTGTGCTGCGAGTGAGGCTTCTGTCAATTGAGAGCCGCCGCGTCAGCGGGTCTTCACGTAGCACTGGATGAAGGCGTCACCCGACTTGCCGTAGGTGTACGTCGTGCCCTCATAGGCCTGGAACGGACGGCGCTCGATGATGACGCGATCGAAGTAGGGGTAGAACTGCTCCCGGAGCATCGGCCGCGTGGAGAAGAAGGGGACGAAGCACCCTCCCGGCCGGAGGCTGCGCACGATGAGGGGCGTCACCCGCTTCCAGAGCGACGCGTCGTCCCACATCGTCATGGGGAGCGCGGGATCGAAGAAGATCCCATCGAGGCTCTCGGGCTTGATCGTCTCGACGTACTCAAAGAAGTCGGCGATGACGATCTCCAGGTGGGGGGGCACGGGGTGGCGCTCGCGGAACCACGTCTCCACCTGGGCATATTTCTCGATGACGACGTGCCGGCGTGTCGTGGGGGCCTGCGCGATGCGCAGCGCGGAGATGCCCAGCCCGAGCCCCACCTCGAGAAACTCCGAGCCGTAGGTGCAGACGATGTCCGCCGAAGCGCACATCAGCTCCGTCTCCCAGGCCTGCATGGCCTGAGAGCCAGACAGGAGCAGGGTCACCTCTCCATCCCGCTCCACGAGCTCCAGCGAGTCCTGAGCCGCCTGGGGAGGCGAGGCCGGAGGCTCACCGCCCTTCACCTTCCGCTTCTTGGCGACAGCACTGCGAGGTCGGGGCACGAGCGCTTCCTCCATGTGATCAGGCCCCTGACACTAGCCTGACGCTGCAAGCTCGCTCAACTCAGCGGCCTGGCGTGCGGGGGCCTGGGATGGCCACTCTCCCGCCTGTCCTCCCGAGGTGCCGGGTCCACATTAGAGGGGATGCCGGAGAGACCTGATCCACCCGAGCGCCCTGCACCCGCTGGCGAGAGCGCTGAGCGTGCGGATTCGTACGCCTCGGAGGAGGAGGACGCTTTCCTGCTGCAGGTGGCCCGGGTGGATCCTCCCCTGAGGACGCCCAAGCCAGGGGAGCGGCTGGGCGGTAGGACGGGCGCCCGGTTCGAGATCCGTGAGGAGCTGGGCGGTGGGGCCATGGGGCGGGTCTTCCGGGCCTGGGACGAGGAGCTCCAGCGGGTGGTGGCGCTCAAGTTCCTGCGGCCCCGCACCGTGATGGCCGAGCCCCGGCTGCGCGCGGCGCTGCGCGAGGAGGCCCGCGCCATTGCCCAGCTGGACCACGAGAACATCGTCCGCATCTTCGACGTGTCCGAGTGGCAGGGCCAGCCCTGGGAGCCCTGGGTCCCCTTCCTGATCATGGAGTGCCTGGAGGGCGAGTCCCTGGCCTCGCTCCTGCGGCGGGAGTGGCCTGAGTTCCGGCGAGCCCTGGAGCTCATGAGCGCCCTCGTCGCGGGCCTGGCCCACGCCCACGAGCACCACCTCGCCCACCGGGACCTCAAGCCGAGCAATGTCTTCATCACCCGCCGGGGCCAGCTCAAGCTCATCGACTTCGGGCTGGCGCACTTCACGGAGAGCCCAGCCCCCGGCGCACCCCACCTGCCGAGAGCCGGGACGCCCCCATACATGGCGCCAGAGCAGTGGCGAGGCGAGGCGCAGGACGAGCGCACGGACGTCTGGGCCGCCGGCGTCATGCTGTACGAGCTGTTGACCGGTCAGCTCCCCTACCCGGGCCCGAACCTCGCGGAGATGCGTGCCAGGGTGACGTCCGAGGAGCCTGTCCCCTCGCCTCGCGAGCTCCGCACGGATCTGCCTCCGGCGGTGGAGCCGCTGCTGGCCAAGGCCCTGGCCAAGGATCCGGCGCAGCGCTTCCCCTCCGCCGTCGAGTTCCGCGAGGCGCTGTCCCAGCTCCAGGAGACGCTCGGGCCCTGGCGGGAGAAGCCGCAGGCCCTCGGGCCCCAGCGCCGGCAGGTGACGCTGGTGTGCTGCCAGCTGGACGGGATGGCCAGCCTCTCTCCCACGCTCGACGCGGAGACCAGCGGCGAGCTGGAGGCCACCTTCCAGCGGCGCTGCTCGGAGATCCTCCGGCAGCATGGCGGCACCCTCGCCTCGTGCATTGGGGATCAGGTGCTCGCCTGCTTCGGGTACCCCCTGGCCCAGGAGGAGGGCTCGGAGCACGCGGTGAGTGCGGGGCTGCATCTCGCCCACGTGCTCGGGCGGGAGCTGTCGCCGCTGTCTCGTGGGGCGCTGGCCGTGAGGGTGGGGATCCACACGGATCTGGTGACGCTCGATGAGCTGCCCACGCAGGCGCAGGGGTGGACGCCCTCCATCCAAGGCGAGGCCCCCCGGTTCGCCGCGTGGCTGGCACGGCAGGCCGAGCCCGGCACCGTGCTCCTCAGTGATGCGACGTGGACGCTGGTGAGCGGCGCCTTCGAGACCGTGGCTCGCGCCCGCGCCTCCTACACCGGGGTCTTCGGGGCACGGGAGGTGGCGCTCCACCGGATCCTGCGCGAGCGGAGGACACCGCTCCGGTTCGATCGCCCCCGTGCGGGCGGCCTGCTGCCCTTGATCGGACGAGGCCCGGAGCTGCAACAGCTCCTCACCTGCTGGCAAAAGGCGCGAGACGGCCAGGGCACCGCCATCCTCGTCCGCGGCGAGGCCGGGATCGGCAAGTCGCGCCTCATCCGCGAGCTGTGCCAACGCGTGGCCTCGGAGACACACGCCGTGCTGCGGGCCCAGTGCTGGTCCCAGTTCCGCACCAGCGCCTTCTATCCCATCGTGGAGGCGCTGCAGCACTGCTTCCACCTGGCACCGGAAGAAGAGCCCTCCCGGCGGCTGCACGTGCTCGAAGAGCAGCTCGGCGGGCTCGGCCTGTCTCCGGAGCACGCGCGCCTCATCGCCGCGTTCCTCTCGCTGCCAGTGCCAGAGGAGTCCCCTCACCTCCGGCTGCAACCTCAGCTCCAGAAGGAGCGCACCTTCGAGGCGCTGGCGGCGTTGCTCGGGCGAATGACCGCGGAGCACCCCATCCTCGCCATCATCGAGGATCTCCATTGGGCCGACCCCTCCACGCTGGAGCTGGTGGCCTTCCTGCTGGGGCGCCTCCAGGCACACCGGCTGTGTCTCGTGATCAGCGCCCGCTCGGACTTCCAGCTCCCCGCCTCCCTGGGTCCCGGGCTCCAGCAGCTCCTGCTCGAGCGGCTGCCCGCGGAGCTCGCCGCGACCCTGGTGAGGGAGGCCGCCCACGGAAGGGCCCTGGCTCCGGAGGTAGTCGATCGCCTGGTGGCCAGCACCGACGGCATTCCCCTCTTCGCGGAGGAGCTGACCCGCATCGTGCTGCAGAGGCGCTCCCCCGGCCCGCCTTCAGGGCCAGGAGGCTCTCCCTCCATTCCCATCACCCTGAACGAGCTGCTGCAGGCCCGCCTGGACGCGCTGCCCCAACGGCAGAAGGCGCTCGCCCAGCTCTGCGCCATCGTGGGCCGCAGCTTCGATCACGCCCTGCTGTCGGCCACCGCGGGCCGCACCGAGGCCGCGCTGAAGCAGGATCTCGCGGGGCTGCTCGAGGCGGGCCTGCTGCAGCAGCAGGGCGAGGCCCCGCCCCGGTACCAGTTCCGGCACGCGCTCCTCCAGGAGGCGGCCTCTCAGTCCCTGCCCCGAGGCATGCGGCGGCAGTACCACCAGCGCATCGTCCAGGCGCTGGCGGAGCAGTTTCCCAACGTCGCCGAGACCCAGCCCGAGCGGCTCGCCCACCACTACACCGAGGCCGGAGACGTGGAGGCCGCCATCCGCTGGTGGACCCTTGCCGGAGAGCGCGCCAGCCTGCGCTCGGCCAACCCGGAGGCTGTCAGCCACTTCACCCAGGCGCTGACGCTGCTGAGCCGCCTCCCCGACTCCGCCGGGCGCGCCCGCGAGGAGCTGAGGCTCCGGCTCGGCCTGGGGATCCCCCTCCTCCAGCTCCAGGGCTATGGCTCCGCCGAGGTGGAGCAGACCTACGAGCGGGCCTGCGTCCTGTTCCACGAGGTGGGCGACGCGCTGGCCCAGGTGGAGCTGTCGTACTGGAGCCTCTTCCACTACCACTACGCGCGGGCGAAGCTCGATCGGCTCCAGGAGCTGGGCGCCGTGCTCGTGAAGCAAGGCCAACGCCAGCACCACCGCGAGCTGCTCGTCCAGGGACACCGGGCCATCACGCTCAGCGCCTTCACCCGGGGAGACAACCTCATGGCCCTGGAGCACGTCGAGCGGGCCCTGGAAGCCTCGGACTTCTCCCTCGAGCAGCACCGGGCGCTCGCGGTGAAGCACTGGATCAACCCCCGGGCGGCCTCGCTGGCCTTTGCCTCCGTCCTCCAGGCGCTCTTCGCCCAGCCAGTCCAGTCCCTCCGCTCCACCCAGGAGTCCGTGAAGCTGGCGCGGGAGCTCGCCCACCCGCACACCTCCGCCTTTGTGCTGACCTACGCCGCGGTGAGCGCTCAGCTCCTGCGAGAGCCCAAGCGCGTCCTGGAGTGGGCAGAGGCGGGCCTGGCGCTCTCACGCGAGCATCGGCTCCAGGTCTGGCTGGTGTGGTCGGTGCTCCTCCGGGCCTGGGCCATCGCCGAGCTGGGCCATGTCGCCGAGGGACTGCGGACGTTGAGCCATGGCATCGAGCAGGTGCGGAGCACGGGCGTGCGCACCACCTTCCCCTTCTTCCTCGGGCTGTGCGCGGAGCAGCACCTCAAGCTGGGCCAGTCCGAGGCAGGGCTGGACGCAGTGAGGGAAGGCCTGGAGTGGGCGGAGACCACGGGTGAGCACTCCTCCGACGCCGAGCTGCACCGCGTGCGGGGAGAGCTGCTGCGGCAGCGGGGGCAGGAGCGGGAGGCGGGGGAATCCTTCGCCGCCGCCATCGCCGTAGCCCGCCAGCAGCACGCGCGGCTGTTCGAGCTGCGCGCGACGGTGAGTCTCGGCCGGCAGCTGTGGGATCTCGGACGGCCAGAGGAGGCCCGGCAGCGCCTGGCGGTGATCCACGCACGATGTGAGCCCGGTGGCACCTGCGTGGATCTCTCCGAGGCGCAGGCTCTGCTCACGCAGCTCTCTGATGCTACCTTGGACGAGGCGCGGTCCCCTCCCGCGCTCTGACTCCAAGGTTCCCATGTTCACTCCTCTCCGCTTCGCGGCTCCGCTGGTGCGCCGTTCCCGCTCGTCCCTGAGCCCACGCCTGTCGGGACTCGGTCCCTGGCTGGCATGTCTCGGACTGAGTCTTGCTGCCGCCAGCTGCACGTTGATCGACGCCTCCCGGGGCGAGTCCGGCGATTACAAGCACCCGCTGAAGGAAGGCACCCCCATCTGCGGGCGGGCGGACTTCAACGAGCTGTTCCCCTACTCGATCCGCTCCGAGAAGCTCCCGGTGCTCGTCCACTACTACAAGGAGGCCGAGCTGGAGACGGCGCGCCAGGTCCTCGCGTTCGTCGAGAAGGGCTGGGACTACCACGTCAACCAGCTCGGCATGCGCCCGGCGATCACGGACAACGGCGAGTGCGGCCCCGATGACGCGTTCGACGTGTTCGTGTGGAAGGGCCACCGCAGCTGCCTGGTCAACGTCCTCTCCGGCGACTCCTCCACCGCGTGGGATGACCGGCGCGGCTACATGGTGGTCGACCCGTGGGGCCCCTACGGTGGCCCCGAGCTCGAGGAGACCGTCGTCCACGAGATGGCGCACGCCTCACAGGCCGCGGACGACTGGTACGAGGCCCCTCACACCTTCGAGATGTCCGCCGTCTTCGCGGATCAGGTCTACGCGAACCGCTACATCAAGACGTACTTCGACGACTTCCAGGCCCACCCGGACTGGGCGCTCGACTGGGATGACAAGTACAAGACCTGGTACATGTACGGCTCCTCCATGTACCTGCTGTACCTGAAGGATCGCTTCTTCGGGGGGCAGCCGCAGTTCCTCTCGCGCATGTGGCTCGCGTCCCGCAACCCGCCCGGCGCCGAGAAAGATCAGACACTCAACGAGCCTGACTTCGCTGATGCGCTCGACGGCATGCTCAAGGAGCACGGCTCGAGCTACGTCGACACCGTGCCGGAGTTCGCGCGCTGGCGCTGGTACACCGGGGACCACGTCGATGACCGCCACTTCCGTCACTTCCAGAACGGGCTGGAGAACCTCAAGGCGGCCAGGCTGGCGCTGGCGGCCCAGGTGGAGGCCAGGCCCGGCACGATCAGCATCCACAAGAACGCGCCGATGATGCTGGGGACGAGCTACCTCGAGGTGAAGGCTGGCGCGGGCACCCCCCAGACGCTCTACGTGTCCCTGCAGGCTCCGCACCATGCGGGCCGCCGCTTCATCGTCCAGGCCGTGCCAGGGCTGACGGCGGACTCCGACGGCGAGCTCCTGGATCTATCGTCGGGACCCAAGCAGCTGCGGCTCGCGACCGATCAGAGCCGGACCCTGATCGTGACCGTCCTCCCGACGGGCCCGTATGATCCGGACCTGCGGAATAAGGACCGGTATCCGTTCTCGATCATCCTCTCGGACAAGCCGTAGCCACAGCCCAGGCTGGACCTGGCCCCTGGTGCCGCGATGCGGCTCCCGGCCTCAGTCCAGGTACCCCCAGCGGTCCTCTTCGAAGACATAGAAGGGACGCCCGAAGGGAATGAGCTCCGTCCAGCTCAGCACGTGCTGCCCGGAGGCAAGGTTCACATCGTAGACGAAGCCAAAGTGCGGGCCGTTGTACTTGGCCGGGGGCACCGCGGGGAGAAACTCCGGCACGAGCTCCTCCAGTGTCGCTGGGAGCCGGCCATGCCGCTGCTGGAAGGCGCGGCTCGCCGCGATGATCTGCTCCGCGCTCTTCCGGGCCCGCTCGCTGCCAGCCCGGTTGGGCCGGAGGATGGTCGCCAGGAGGACTGCGCCTCCGAACACCCCGCTGACGGTGTTGCGGGCGGTGGTGAAGAGTCGACGAAGGGCTCCGCTCTGCTTGAACATGCGGCTCCCTTCTTACCTTCTTTCGCGGGCGCCCATACGCCCGCCTGGGCTCAGGTCGCCGACGCTCAAGCAGGGCGTGTCCGCGATCCGGCTGTCACAACCCGGCCGCGCCCCCTCAGCCTTCTTGGACCTTTCAGGGAGGGCACCGGATGGCGCGTTGGGGACGGACACGGGTGGTGGCGCTGACGCTCTCCTGCATGAGCGGGCTCGCGGCTGCCGCGCCCGCCACGACAGCACGAGCCCCGAGCGGGGAGGCTCCACTGCCCGGCCCGGCGTCGGTCAGTGGAGTCCCTCGCCCGGCCGCTCCTGCTTCATTCCTGGGCGTCGTCATTCCCCATGACTCCGTCGACCTGAGCTCGAAGTTCGAGGGCCGCCTGGATCGCCTGGAGGTCGACGTGGGCGACCGCGTCCAGCAGGGCGCGGTGCTGGCGCGGCTCGATGTCCGCCCGCTGGAGCAGGACCTGGCGGCGGCGCGGGCCAACCTCCAGGGCTCACGCGCGGAGGAGCAGGCGGCCGGCCTCTTGCTCGCCGAGGCCCGCGAGAAGAAGGGCCGGTACTTCACCCCGCGCTCGCTCGAGCTGGGGGTCTACTCGGAGGAGGAGCTGGCGAAGATCCGCTACGAGGAGAGCACGGCCCTGGCGCGCCTCGAGGCAGCCCGGGCCCGCTCCCGGGAGCAGCTGGCCCGCGTCGTGGATCTGGAGCAGAGCGTGGGCGAGGCCGTCCTCGTGGCGCCCTTCGAGGGCGTCGTCGCCACGCGGCCCGTCAGCCCCGGGGCCCGGATCGCCGCGGGCCAGCCCATCCTCCGGCTGCTGGCCACCGGCGGCAGGAAGATCCGCTTCGCCGTCCCCGAGGATCAGGCCCGCCAGCTCGAGCCCGGCTCACCGCTTCGGCTGTCCATCGATCAACCCGGTGTCACGCTCGCGGGCCACGTGGAGAGCATCGCCCCCGAGGTGGATGCGGCGGCCCGCATGGTGTTCGCCGTCGCCGCCTTCGAAGCGCCGCCACCGGACTCCGTCGCCACCGGCATGGTGGCCCACGTCCAGCCGGGTCCCACGCAGGGGGACGTCGTGCAGCGGGAGTCCGGCGATCCCACCCCGACGCGGAGCGGGCCCTAGCGCCTCACCGCGAACCGGCACTTGAGGACTCTCCCTCGCCCGGCCAGGAGCAAAGACATGGAAGCCGCTCGCACGAAGATCTTCCGAGAGGAAGCCCTGCGCCACCACGAGGGGACGCAGCAGGAAGGAGACGTCCTGCGCATCTCCCCGTCGTGGACCCGGTGGACCTACTGGTCCCTGCTGGGGCTGCTGCTCGCGGCGCTGGCGTACTCCCTGCTGGGCACGCTGCCCGAGTACGCCACCGGCCCAGCCCTGGTGAAAGTGGACGGGCAGAGCCAGCTGACGGTGGACCTGCCGGGCATCGTGTCGTCCGTGGAGGTGCGTCCCGGCCAGCGGGTCGAGCCCGGCCAGGCCCTGGTCCGCTTCCACTCCCAGGAGGAGACGGTCTCCCTGGAGCGCATCCAGCGCGAGTTCGAGCTCCAGCTCATCCGCGTCCTGAGAGAGCCCTCGGACGAGAGCGCCCGGCAGGCGTTGACCTCGCTGCGGGCGGAGCGCGAGCTGGCCGAGGCACGGCAGCAGGCGCGGACGCTGCGGGCGCCCCAGGCGGGGGTGGTGAGTGACCTGCGGATCCGCCGGGGCCAGTACGTCGCGCCGGGGGAGAGCGTCGTCTCCATCATCGGCGATGACGTCACGGTGTCGCTGGTGGCGCTGCTGCCCGGAGGCTACCGGCCGCAGCTGGAGCCGGGCCGGCCGCTGCGCGTGGAGCTGGATGGCTTCTCCCACGAGTACCGCACGTTCACCATCGAGTCGGTGGGAGACCAGATCGTCGGGCCCGCCGAGGTCCGCCGCTTCCTGGGCCCGGAGATCGCGGACGCGCTGCAGCTCAACGGGCCGATGGTGGTGGTGCGGGCGCGGCTCCCCTCCGCCACCTTCACGAGCAACGGCCGAACCTTCAACTACTTCGACGGGATGCTGGCGAGAGCGGACGCACGGGTGCGCAAGGAGCGCATCCTCGTGGCGCTCATCCCGGGCCTGAAGGGAGCAATGGGACATGAGGACCGCTGAGACGAACGTCATGAAGCTGACCGACCGCTTCCCTGCCCTGCGCAACCTGCAGGCGCGGGCCAAGGGGCGTGTTCCGCTCGTGCGCCAGCTCTCGGAGACCGAGTGCGGCGCGGCGTGCATCGCCATGGTGCTGGGCTTCCACGGCAGGCCCGTGCGGCTCGAGGAGGTCCGGCAGGCCATGGGCGTGGCCCGAGACGGCGTGTCGGCGCTGGACATCCTGCGCACGGCGCGCACGTTCGGGCTGCGGGGACGAGGCGTCTCGATCGACGAGGACGCACTGCAGTACCTGCCGCAGGGCAGCATCCTGCACTGGCAGTTCTCGCACTTCGTGGTCTTCGAGCGGCTGGGGCGCGACTGCGTGTACTTGGTGGATCCGGGCCAGGGGCGCCGGCGCGTGCCGATGGATCGCTTCCGCCAGTCTTTCACGGGGGTGGCGCTGCTGCTCGAGCCCGGTGAGAACTTCGAGACGGGCAAGGCGCGCCCCCGGAACTCTTCACGCTACGCGCTGCAGGTGCTCCAGCAGTCCCACACGCTGACGCGGGTGGTGGTGATGTCGCTGGTGCTGCAGACCTTCGCGTTGGCCATCCCGGTGCTGACGGGGCTGATCGTGGATCGGGTGGTGCCTCGGGGGGACGTGCACCTGCTGGGCGTGGTGGGCGCGGGGCTGATCGCGCTGACGGGCTTCCAGCTGCTGACGACGCTCATCCGCGGGCACCTGCTGCTGGAGCTGCGCACGCGGCTGGACTCGAACATGACGCTGGGCTTCGTGGAGCACCTGGTGGGACTGGCCTGGTCGTTCTTCCAGGTGCGCGCGTCGGGCGATCTGCTGGCGCGCATGAGCAGCAACGCCACGGTGCGCGAGATCCTCTCCTCCAGCACGCTCTCGGGCCTGCTCGATGGGGCGCTGGTGGTGCTCTACCTGGGGCTGATGTTCGCGGTGAGCCCGGTCATGGCGCTGATCGTGCTGGGCCTGGGACTGTTGCAGGTCCTGATCCTGGTGCTGTCCACGAAGCGGCAGCGCACCCTGATGTCGGAGAGCCTGGAGGTGGAGGCCAAGAGCCAGAGCTACCAGGTGGAGATGCTCACGGGCATCCAGACGCTCAAGTCGTTCGGGGTGGAGCACCAGGCGGTGCAGCGCTTCTCCGAGCTGTTCGTGAACGTGCTCAACGTCTCGTTGAGGCGAGGCCGGCTGACGGCGTGGGTGGACGCCCTCAACGGGAGCCTGCGCATGGTGGCCCCGCTGGTGCTGCTGAGCTTCGGAGCCCTGCAGGTGCTGAGCGGGAAGATGACGCTGGGGACGATGATGGGGCTCACGGCCCTGGCGGGCGCGCTGCTGGTGCCGCTCTCCAACCTGGTGAGCACGGGCAGCCAGCTCCAGCTGCTGGGCAGCTACATCGAGCGCATCGACGACGTGTTCGACACTCCGCCCGAGAGGGATCCGGCGAAGCCCGGCCAGCCCGCGCAGCTCAAGGGTGGCATCGAGCTGGAGCGGGTCTCCTTCCGCTACTCGCCCACGTCGCCGCTGGTGGTGAAGGACGTGTCGGTGCGAATCAAGCCCGGCCAGTTCGTGGCCATCGTGGGGCGTTCGGGGGCTGGGAAGTCCACGCTGGCCAACCTGCTCCTGGGGCTGTACCTGCCGACGTCGGGCCGGGTGCACTACGACGGTGCGGATCTGTCGGGCCTGGATCTGCAGTCGGTCCGAGGCCAGATGGGGGTGGTGCCACAGGAGCCGGCCTTCTTCAGCACGACGCTGCGGGCAAACATCGCGCTGAGGGATCCCACCCTGCCGCTGGAGCCCATCGTCCACGCCTCGGTGCTGGCGCGGCTCCACGATGACGTGATGGCCATGCCCATGGGCTACGACACGCCGTTGGTAGATCGTGGCATGTCGCTCTCCGGCGGCCAGCGTCAGCGGTTGGCGCTGGCCCGGGCGCTGGTGCACAACCCCGCCGTGCTGCTCCTGGACGAGGCCACGAGCGCGCTGGACGCCATCACGGAGAGCCAGGTGCAGCAAGCGCTGGCCTCGTTACAGTGCACGCGCATCGTCATCGCCCACCGGCTGAGCACGGTGGTGGACGCGGACCTCATCCTGGTGATGGATGAAGGCCAGCTCGTCGAGGCGGGGAGCCACGAGGAGCTGCTCCTGCGCCGAGGTGCCTACGCGCAGCTGGTGCGCGCGCAGATCGAGAAGACCGGCCGCCTGGAGTGAGCGCCCTGCTGGAGGCGGCGGGAAGCGAAGCCGTGTAGGGGGTAAACTAGCCCGCTCTGAAAAACGGCTCCCCCCCCTCGGTTTCCCTCTGAAAATTGCCCCCTCGAAGCGTCCGCAGCGTCCGCACGCGTCCGCTCGATTTGGTCCTTTTTTGGTCCCCGGAATCCCGGGACCAAGCCCCCCATCGACGCGCGGCTCGTGGGCGCGTCCAGGCAAGACGATCGGACGTGGGCCTCGTGGCGAGCGCTGGGGCTTGTGGTGCCATCCACGCGGGCCGGAGGTGAGCCACGGCGACGCGGGCCTCGTGGTGAGCGCTTCGCCCGCCTAAAGCGCGTCGTCCTGGACTACGGGACCGCTGAACTCGAAGTGAACGCACGAATCATCGTCGGCCTCCACGGCTTGGCAGTTGGCCAGGAGCCGAGCCCCCGCTTGGAGGTGGAAAGGTCGATCCCCCCATCCACCGTCGTAGTCCTGAGAGAGAACCTTGATCAGTTCCTGACTCCCGACGAACCCTAAGTTCCCGGTCTCTGCTGACTCGTCGTAGTGAAACCCCTGGGCGTCAACATCTCCGATTTTCTCAGCCTTCCCTCGCCCGCCACCGGGGGTCGACAGAATGATCAAGCGCTCCATACGGCACCTTTCCAATCTCGAAATGGACTGCGTTAGCCCCTCGCTTGTCCGCCAGCGTGCGGCCAGCGTCAAGCAGGGGCGGGAGCAAAAACGCGATTGAGTCCACCTTGGGTTTCCCTCTGGGCTAGCGCGTTCTTGCGGAACCTTTCGAGCACGGGAGAACGGCTGACAGGGGACGCCGCCCGCCATCAGCCCAAGCCCTTTGCGCATGGGGGAACGTGGCGGATGATCCGTGCATGACCTCGATTCCTCCTTACGCTCTCCCGCCGGTTGTCTCGCCCGAGTTTCTGATCCTCGCGTTCCTCCGCAGCGGGAACGCCGACGGACACGCGAAGGACTGGATCCCGCTCCTACGGGAACGCTTCCACGCCTGGGCGCTCTCGATTACTGAGGCCCAGTTCAAGGAGGCAGTAACCCGGCTTGGCGAAGCGCGGCTACTGGACCGAGACGCGCACACGAACGTTCCCGAGCACGGCGGCCCACCTGATCGCGATGAGCCCTACCACTTCATTACGCAAGAGGGGGAACAGGTACTCGCGAAGCACCTAGAGATCCTGCGGGCGGTTCTCTCCACGATGGGTGACGACTAGCCGCGAGTCCTGCCGGATCCTCCCTCGCGGGCCATGCGTTGAACGTGCAGGCAGGAGAGGGAGCGCGCCTGCGGGGCCGCACCGCCACTGCAAGCGCAGCCCCACCGCGCCGACGCTCCCCTAGTGCGTCGTGATCGTGTCCTGGGTGCCTGCGCGGGGGCGCGGGCGAGGCAAGCCCAGATCGACCATGCGATCCCCCGCCTCGTCCGCTACGGCTTTCAACTCGGCGCCCGCATCCTTCGCGCCGAACGTCTCCCCAAGCCATCGGCGCAAGTCGGCCTCTAGTTCCTGCGCGGTCTGGTAGCGCGCTGCGGGCGAGCGCTGGAGGAGTTTGCACAGGGGCACGCGCAGCGTATCGGGCAGGCCATCGGTTACGGCTTCCACGTCCTGCGGGGTGTACGTCGCCGCCCGCATGATGATCTCCTCTGTGGCGTCATCGCACCCCGCGAGCCTTGCGCGCTTGATCGCCCGCGCCATGCCCGCAAGCTTCTTGCGCGAGAGGGCCGCTAGAGCCTGGGGCGCGATTCCGTTCGGGGGGTGAAGCAGGTTCCGCCCGGTGGCCAGTTCCAGCATGACGAGGCCCAGCGCGAAGAGATCCGAGCGAGCATCCAAGCGGCCCGTCAGCAGCATTTCCGGCGAAGAGAAGTAGGAATCCCCCTGCGGGCGGCGCACGGTGGAAGCCACGCGGCCCGGCAAGCTGGAGAGCGCGAGGCCGAAGTCCGACACCTGCACGCGGCCCGCCCAGTCCATGAAGACGTGTTCCAGATCAATCGCCCGGTGAACGATGCCCAACGGGCGCCCGCTCTCGTCCTTGGCCGTGTGCGCGTGGTGAAGGGCGCCCGCCACCTGGGCGCCCACGTACAGCGCGAACAGGGGCGAGAACCACCGCTCACACTCCATGACGAGCGCGAGAACATCGTTCAGCGAATTGCCGGACGGATGGTCCGTGATCACGTACCAAGCGCCCTCTGCCTTGTGCATCCCGTGGACGCGAACGATCCCCGGATGCTGGAGGTACACGGCTAGCCGTACCTGTTCCTCTAGCTTCGCTCGTGCCTTGAAGACTCGCGCGCCCCCCGGCCCGCTCGGCATTCCAACAGCCTTGAGAAGCACTTTCCCCAGGGGCTTCCCGTCCTGCATGCGTTGACGGGCCAGCAGCAGGTTTAACCCTTGGTGAGCTTCCCCCAAGTGCTCGCGGTACTCGTAAGAAATCCCCTCCTGAGAGAAGAGGATCGCCCCCTTGGGGATCCGAAACTCGATAGCCGCCATGTGCTTTCGCTCCTTGCCTCGTGCGGGCCGCCAGCAGCCCGACACGAGGGGGGCGGATGTTACCCACTGAATGGGCCTCTAGTGAACTACTCCGAGGGTCAGACGAAGTGAGAAAGGCAGGGAGCCGTTTTTGCCCGCCTACCTAGCGCGTCACGTTGTGGGGAGCTCTCAGGGATAGCTTGTTGTCGGCTTTGCCGATCCGCTGTTGGCGGCTGTCGCCGCTCCGTCTTTGTCCACCGAGTACACGAAGCCACTTCGCCCGATGATGCACACGGGAACCTCTTCCTTTCCGGGCAACTTCGCGCGCTCGTACTTCACGAGCAACGCTGCGGGCTGGCCCCTTCCCTTGGCCGTTTCGTCTTGCGGATCCACGTACACCCGCCCCCAGAACTTCGTGCCCGGGGGGGCCTTCTGCCGTGTCACGGGGGTAAGGCCGCTCTCAGGAGTGATCCCCACGACTTCAGCACCGGGCCGGAACACTGCGCGCGAGTCACGCTCAAAGCGATCATCAAGCTGGATGCTGAAGGCGTCGAGATCCAGTTCCCAGCCCAGTTGATCGCGCATGACTTTCTGTGTCCGCTCTGGGCACTCGAAAGGCTCGGGCCGGATGGGGACTCCAGTGCATCCGGCAGCCACGGCGGCAAAAAATGCGAGCGTCCGGCACACGGCTGCGCTCGGGGGTTGCTTCGCCGCGCGAGGGGTGCGCGCCTGCTTGGGGGCTTCTGGCTTCTGGGTCGTCACGGTTGATCCTTCCTTCTGTGTGTCCGCAGTAGCTGCGGGGCCTCTGTCCACCGCTCGCGCGGGGGCAGTGGTGGACAATGCTGCGGGGCTCCCAAGTAGGGCCATGGGGCCAGCCGTCAGAGGCACCGGGGCAACGGGCAGGCTAGGCGCGGACGCTGGTGCGGGCGTGGGCACGTCTCCAAGCCAGAGGGAGAGGGCGAGCGCAACCGCAAGGCAGGCCGCCACGAGGCCGCCACCCGCAGCCACCTTGCGCGAGCCGAGCCCCCCCACGAAGGCGCGCAGCGCGGCCCATGGGCGTTTCTGCGTCGACTCCAGCGCGACAGGCTCGCCAGCCTCAGAGGGCGCGGGTTGGCGCTGCTCAGAGGGCGGGTGTACCGGCTCCAGGTATTCAGCAGCCGTCACGCCTGCCAGTTCCGCCGCTTCACGCCGCAGGGATTCCGTATCAACGGGGCGCCTGCTTGGGTCACGCGCTAGGAGGCTTTCCACCCAATCGCTCACGGCTACAGGCACGCGGGGATTCAGCGTGTTCGCGGGCTCGGGTGTGCGGCGGGTGTTGTTGAGAGGTTCCCGGGCGCGGTCTTCCGTGGGGCGCGGATCCGTCAGCAAGTCATAGAGCATCGCGCCAAAGGCGAAAATCTCGTCTGACACCTGGAAGGCGTACCGCGCCCGGTGTTCTTCCTTGTGCTCCCGCAGAAACTTGAACTGCTCGGGCGCGCGGAACCGATCCGTTCCCGGGGGCAAACCTTCCTCCGTCAAGTCCTCGGCTAGCGTGTGGCTCGCACTCCCAAGGTCGATGATGATCGGCTCTCCGTCACTCTTGCGGATCAGCACGTTGGCCAGCTTCAAATCCCGATGAAGCACGCCCCGGCTGTGCATGTGGGCCAGCGCGGCAGCGATCTTCACGAAGACGGTTAGGACTTCATGCACGCTGGGGTGTTTGCGCTCGATCCACTCGGCCAACGTCCAGCCGTCCACGTAGTCCAGGACGAGATACACGTTCCCGCTCGCTTTGTCCGGGACGTACCCGTACCCGCACGAGTGGACGATGTTGGGATGGTCCGCGAACAGCAGCAGGATCCCCAACTCGCGCAGCGTGCGCGCGTGCGTCCTGTTGTCGTCGCCGCTCGCCTCGCGGTGCCGCGCCAGCTTGAGCGCGTACAGCTTGCCGTTCTTCTCCACGAGGTACACGAACGCAAAGCCGCCGTCCCCTAGCGGCTTAATCACCTTGAAGCCGTCGATCACGGCACCGGGGGGCAGCCCGACCACTGGCCCGCTCATGGTTTGCGCTCCTTCGCGGGGGCCGGAATGTTCACCTTGGGGATCGCAAGCGTCCGACCATCCGGCCCATTCAATTCCAGGATGAAGACAAGGCCCGCGCTTGCTGCGGGCGGCTCGTTCGTCACCACGAGCACCCGCACAAACTCGCCCGGTGCTGGCTCGCCTTGTTCCTCTCGCACCACGCGGCCCCGCAGCTTTTCGCCCGTCTGGCTCGTTAGCGTTGCCTCCGCTGGCACCCATGGCTGCGGGCCTCGCATGTTGCGGATCCAGACTTGGAACATCAGCCACCCCTTCCCGCGATAGGCCATTCCTTCCAGGGACTCGAAGCCGTGCGCTGCGTCGGTGTGACTAGGAATCTGGGCTGTAGGAACGCCGCGCCCGTCCATGTAGCCCAGCAACAGCAAGTCTTCCGGCGCGCGCACTTCCGCGCGCACTTCGACGGGGCAAGCTGGGGCGGTTGGCTCTTGCCGCGCGACGTTGATCAACGTGTCCACGTCGGACGCGTGCGCCACGAGCGCGAAAGCGGCCCGCGCTGGTGCCTTGCCGTCCGTGAATTCGACTTCTAGCTCGTGGCGCTCGCCATCTCCTAGAGGGCTCACAGCTTGAACCATGAGCAACCGCGACTGCTCGCCCGTGTCCACCACGCGGATCCGCGTGGTGTCCACCCGCACGGACTTCTTGCGAATCTCCGAGCCGAACAGGAACACCGTAGGCGTTTGATGGGAGACGTGAACCTCGTGCGGGGGCTCGGCAGGGTTGCCCGTAACGGTGACGGTGCGTTGTCTCGGCTCGCGTGCGGTGGCCTGGGCTCGCGCGACTGTTCCCGCCAGGAGAACAAGCACAACGGCAAGGGGCGCGGATTGGAACAAGGGGGCATTACCTCCGAGGTAGGCACGCTAGCAGACCCCGCAGCCCTCGTGTTCAGCCTGGGGGGCACCAGGCACCAGGCCCCGCACGTAGACGTTGGCCCCGCGTCCAGCTTGCCTGGATGCTCGCCACGAGGCGCGCGTCGACGGTGGCCCCGCGTCCGGCCTGCTTGGATGCTCGCAACGAGGCGCGCGTCGACGGTGGCCCGCGTCCGGCTCGCCTGGACGCACTAGGAGGCCCGTAGCGCTCACCACGAGGCCCGCGTCGACGTGGCCCCGTCCGGCCTGCCTGGACGCTCACCACGAGGCCCAGCGCCACGAGGCCCGCGTCCGACGTGTCCAGCCTGGACGCTGGCCACGAGGCCCAGCACCACGAGCCCCGCGTCGACGCGTCCGGCCTGGACGCTGGCCACGAGGCCCAGCACCACGAGCCCCGCGTCGACGTGTCCGACGCGTCCGGCCTGGATGCAGGCCACGAGGCCCCAGCGCCACGAGCCCGGCGTCGACGTGTCCGACGCGCGGCCTGGATGCAGGCTACGAGGCCCCAGCGCTCACCACGAGGCCCGCGTCCGACGCGTCCGACGCGCGCGGCCTGGATGCAGGCCACCAGCGCCAGCACCACGAGCCGCGCGTCGACGTGTGGCCAGCCTGGACGCTCGCCACCAGCCCCAGCGCACCCACGAGCCGCGCGTCGACGTGTCGTAACAACTCGCCGTACCCCGTACTGGATGCCTGCCCGTCTTGAGCCCCCATAGAGTAAGATCTCTCCCACACTCAGCCTTGAGAGGAGAGCATGGCCACCGACGTTCCAGGTTCGCTTTGGGCTTTTTTTAACAACATCAGCAAGGATGCTTATGCAGGAGCAAAAACCGCTCGTGCTGGCCAGTATCTATCCTGGGAGCACGCTGCCAAGGGATTCGACGAGATAGGGTACTTCGCAAAGCACTGGGCAACATCAGTGACTGCGGAAGCGACTGCCGCGTCCTTCGATGATGACGACTTGAAGAAGTGGGCTGCTGCCTTTACGGAGGAACTAAAGAAGCGAACGAACAGATAGGAAACGCCTCTGGGGTACGGACTGTCCCCGAACAGCCCCACCAGCGCTTCCAGGAGCCCCGCAGGGCGACGTTCCGAGCTGCAACAACTCGCTGTACCCGTAGTGACTGGGTGCCTGCTTGGCATAAGCCCCGATGGGGTAGACCCGTTCCACTCGGTGTGGGGATGGGTCTGGAGAATTCTGACGCAGCGCCCGCCGCGTGTGCTCCACCGGCTCGGCAGGCGTTCCCTGTCTCTTCCGTCCAGACGGGGCACGGCGAATAGATACGCCGTCGTGGTGCGCAGCATCGGGGCCGAGCTGGAGCTGTCCGACGCGTGCACCACCGGGGCCGAGCTGGAGCGGTCCAACGTGGGCGCCACCGGGCCGAGCTGGAGCGGTCCAACGTGGGCGCCACCGGGCCGAGCTGGAGCTGTCCGACGCGCGCAGCATCGGGGCCGAGCTGACGCGGCGACGATGGCTGCCGTCCTGGCGCGCACCACCGAGGCCGAGCTGGAGCTGTCCGACGCGCGCACCACCGGGGCCGGGCCGGACGCGGCGATGATGGTGTCACGGGCCGCCCTATCGGATCGCACACGGGGCACCCACTCGGAGCCTCCTGGCGATCATTCGTCGCAGCCCGCGTGCTCGGGAGCGTCAAGGGTCGGCTGCGCCGAAACCTGAACGGTTCTGCGCCCTTGACCCTCCCTCCGCGCGCGGGCGTAGGGCAACCGGCCGCAAGCGGCCAGTCCTGAGCGATCAGGAGTCGCGATCCGTTCAGCCGACCCTGACGCGGTCCGTTTACCCGGCCCCTGACAATGATGGCTGCCGTCCTGGCGCGTCCCACCGGCCCGAGCTGGGTAACGGTGGCGCCGCGCTGCCATTCGCGCCGCCGTTCAGAAAAGGGGCGCCACGGGGCCCGACATGGGCGCGCCACCCATGGCGCGGCGCTGCCATTCGCGCCGCTATTCCGGAAGGGCCGCGCGCTGCCAATTCCGCCGCCATTCCGAAAGGGCCGCGCGCTGCCAATTCCGCCGCCGTTCCGGAAGGGCGCCGCGCTGCCCGAGCTGGGCGCGGCGACTTTGGCGCCGCGTTGCATCTAGCGCGCTGCTCCACCTTCCCGCCTCGGAGCGCTCCACCGGCCTAGCAGGCGAGCGGGGATGCGAGCAGGTTCCGTCAGCCAGCAGGCAAGCCGGGATGCGGACAGGCTTCACCGGGCGCCCCGGTGGCGCCACTGGTGACGATCCTGAATTGGCGCCGGGACGGCCCCGGTGGCGGCATGGTGGGCGCCGGGGTGGCGCCGTCATGGGCTCCGGTGGCCCCGGCCGTGGCTCCGGCCGTGGCCCCGGGCGTAGCGCCGGAGAAAGTCCCGCAGAAGTCCCGTCGCCAGCTCCGCATCAACGCCGCGCCAGCGACACGGCCACCGATTCCGCCACGCCGCGCGGCGGTTGATCCGCCCGCGCGGATGGGCCCTTGGTTGCCCGTCTGCACGCTTGCCGATCTCCTGTCACGCTTCGCCCGTGGCCTGGACACCCGCCGTTGCCCTGTGCCACTTCTGCCCGGGTCGTTGTGGGCTGTTCGTGGGTTGTTCGGTGGAGTTGGGAAAGGGCGGGTTAGGGGATGGTCGGGATCGACTCCCAGGAGGGGCAACCCTCCATGTGGGGCGCATTCGTGCGCCGTTGTTGGCTGCCGGGTGACAACGCTGGAAGAAACGCCAGCCGTCACGCCAGGGCGCGCCGTTGGTCACTTCAGGCGGCGCCAGTTGTCACGCCACGTCGCGCCGCTGTCACGCCGCGTCGCGCCGCTGTCACGCCGCGTTATCCAGCGCCCGCGCTCTTCCTGATCTCGCTCGCACCTGCTCCCGTCTCTCGCAAGGGAACATCGCCCCGAGTCGCGCGTTACATAGGGCAGGCAGCTAGACGGGCGGGCAGGTGGAACATGGACGGTAGCGGCTCTCGGGAGGGGACCCCCTCCACGTTCGGCGCCTACGTGCGCCGGTGCTTCACGGTGAAACAGGATGTTTGCGGGTATCCGCTGGTGTTCGCCCGCATACGCCGGAAATCGCCTGAATACGCCCAATGTCCAGGCGCGCGGCACTTGGGCACCGTGGGCGGCATGAGTCACGCCACAGAGAACGCCCCGCATCAGACGCGACGGGCGCCCGCGCTTCCCAGGTGGGGAGCACGCGCCCGCCCCTGTCCAGCGGTGGCCAACTCTGCCCAGGACTGCCCAATGCGGCCAGCTGCGTTGACGGTGCGGGCAGGGACACGAGACAACGCGCCCCGTGCAGTGAGACACGACGGCGGCCCCCGGCACGCGGGGTGGTCCGTCGTGGATGGCACCCGCAGCGCGTCGTCTCTCCGTGCCCCCGGAGTGCGCGCGGCTCGCCTCCAAGCCCTCGCGGCCTCTGGCCTCTCACGGCATGGCGCCGTGCGCCCTGGTGACAGAGGCGCGGCGTCCCACCTTGAGCAGTCGGGAGAGTGTCAGCCGTGAAGGGGCAAGGCGAAGAACAGGACGACATCCTGCGGGCCATCTACGAGGAGCTGCGGGGGCTGCGCCAGTCCGTCAACGAGATCCACACGAAGATCAGCAGCGCGGCGCCCGCTCAAGCTGCACGTGCGCGGGCTGTCTCGGTGGACGAAGCGCAAACCCTGCTTGGCTGCGGGCGCTCGCGGATCTTCGAGTTGTTGAGGAGCGGAGCGCTACGACGCGGGCCGAAGGTGGGAAGGGCCGCGATGATCTGCGCGAGGAGTCTAGAGGCGCTTCTAGAGCGTGTGGACCGCGAACCAGCCCCCCTCAGGGTCAAGCGGCGGCCGACCCGACGCGATACTGGACGGGGAAGGAGTGAGAGCGCGGCGATCCTCAAGCTGATTCGGCCAGCCTGAGCGCAGCACGGCGGACAGGCAGCAGCGCCGGATCCTTCGGGGTATTTCGTCCCTGACCTTGCTTGCAGCCTGTTTCAGTAGGCCCCATCGCTGGCAGGCTGCTCCTCAGGCCAGGAACTGGCGGGGTAGCGCACAGACTGCGAGAAGATGTAGATCTGCGGCTTGCCGCTCAAAAGGGCGGGGGATTGAAGGCCACCTACGGCAAGTATACGACGCGGCCTTGGAGGATATTTCATGCCTGATGAATTGCGCAGCAGTGCTAGTGCTGACCCGCAGCCAGTTGAGGTTGTGTACGAGGGAGCCGAGAAAGCAAGACACACGAAAGGCGTAAATGTTGCGAACGGCCAGAGAGTAATCGTTGTAGAGCCAACAGGCAAAGGCACAGGGGATGCCTCTCCTGACGAGATAAAGGCGCTCACTGAGTATTTCTCTGCGTTGCTATCGTCGCCAGCGGTGTTGAAAGTGCTAGAGGCAGTTAAGGATGTGAAGCAGGCACAGGCTCTCGCGCAGGTTGAGACCGCCAAAGTTCAGGCGCAAGCGCAGCTTGAGACTCTCAAAGTGCAGCTTGCGCATAATGGCGAGACACACAAGCGCGGCGCAGAGGTTGCCAACCGCTTTCTAGTATGGCTTGGAGTTCTTGGGCTTGCATCGCTTGTGCTGCTGGCGGTGATTGCTTGGACAAAGATTGTAGATGGGCAAGTCTTCTCTGTCCTGGCAACAGTTGTCATCACCAGCATATTTGGAGGGACAATCTACGGGACGACACTTCGCAACAAAGACAAGGATTGATCCCCACGTCTAGTCGGTGCTCGCGCCCGGTGTGATACCGGGCGGAGAGAGAAGCGCGCACTTCTCAAGCTGATTCGGCCAACTTGAGCGCGGCACGGCGGACAGGCAGCACGACGGGATCCTCGGGGTGCTCCAGCTTGATCGGGATCTTGATCATCGGGGGCACCTTCACGTTCTCGTAAAACCGTTTCGTGGTGTGCGCGGAGTGGTGGCCCACCACGGCGGCAACAGCCGCCAGGGGCAGCCCTCCCGACTTGGGCCGCACTTCCTGTCCGCACTCCGAGGCCCACGTCACGAAGCTATGGCGCAGTTCTCCGAAGCGCACCAGAGCGTACCTGACGGCACCCGAAGCAGTGCGCGCCTTTCTGGAGTACCTCGCCGGGTGCCGGAACACGCACTCAGCCCGGAACTCCAACCCTCAATGGGCCTGGGTCGATATCTCCCAGGAGGAGGTCCCCGGGGAGGGACGTATCTCCCGCAGCGGCAGGAGGATGCGCACCGTCGTTCCCTCTCCCTCGCGGCTCTCCAGCAGGATGCGGCCCTGGTGCTGCTGCACGATCGCGCGCGCGAGGTAGAGCCCCACTCCCAGGCCGCCCCGGTCATA
>Ga0255338_1000945_pt1 | contig 66569 bp, 64 predicted proteins | sample MeOH1_35cm_T4_19_FD_203715 | JGI IMG/M metagenome (GOLD analysis project Ga0255338, IMG submission 203715) | Sandy soil microbial communities from University of British Columbia, Vancouver, Canada - MeOH1_35cm_T4_195 | ecosystem: Engineered > Artificial ecosystem > Sand microcosm > Unclassified ... | reverse complement strand
CGCTGGGCATCCAGATCGATGGCGACCAGACCGGCTACCTGCTGCAGATCTTCACCGAGGACCAGATCGGGCCGCTGTTCTTCGAGATCATCCAGCGGCGGGGGAACATGGGCTTCGGCGAGGGCAATTTCCAGGCGCTGTACGACTCCATTGAGCTGGATCAGAAGAAGCGGGGCGTGCTCTAGAACACGCTGGAGTCAGGAGACTGAGGTATGGTGGTTCCATGCGCTTTTTCCCGTCCCGCCAGCGCGGCTTCACCCTGCTGGAACTGCTCACTGTCATGACCATCCTGGCCCTGCTGGCCACGGTGGGCCTGGCGGGCTACCGGCACAAGACGCTGGTGGCGCGGGAGGCGGTCCTCAAGGAGAACCTCTTCCAGATCAACCATTCCCTGGAGCAGTACCGGGCAGACCGCGGGAAGTACCCCACCAGCCTGGGGCCCCTCCGGGAGCTGGGTTACCTGCGGGATATCCCGTGGGATCCCATGACCCAGTCCCGGGACACCTGGCAGCTGGAAACAGAGTCCCCGGATCCCGATAATCCCGATGCCGAGCTGGGGGTGTGGCGTGTTCGGAGCGGCTCTACCGACAAAGGCGAGAACGGCATTCCGTATAACGAGTGGTAGGGCGGCCCTCGGCCTTCAACCTACAGTTTTCTTTCCAGGTACGCATGAGCCCAAGCACGCTTCGCCGTCTTGACCGCATTTCCGTGGCCCTCCTGCTGCTCTGGGCGGGAGCTGCCCTGGGGTTCGGCCTGTTCTCCGCGCCGGTCTTTTTCCGGGAGCTGCCCAGCCGTGATGTGGCGGGCCACATCGCTGGTCTGATCATCAGCCGCCTCGACTGGGCTGCCTGGACGGCCTTCGGGCTGGCGGGCCTCAGCTGGGGCGCCCGCTGGATGGCCGAGCTGCAGGAGGACCTCATCGGCCCCATCCGCCTCTGGAGCGCCGCCTGGCTGGTGGCCATGCTCATGTGCCTGGCCAGCACCTTCGTGGTGGCGCCCAAGGTGCGGGCGATCCGGGCACGCATCCAGGCGCCCATCGAGACGCTGCCGCCGGACCACGCGGACCGCGTGGCCTACAACAAGGCCCACAGCGTCAGCCGGAACCTCTTCTTCCTGCGCATCCTGCTGGCCCTGGGGCTGGCGGCCACGGTGGGAAAGATGCCCCGGACCGGTCAGGAATAGGCAGGCTGAGCCTGAGAGTGGGGCTCCGGATCCGGTAGCTCCCACGCCTCCAGCTCCCGGGGTTTGGGCGGCCCGGGGATCAGCTCCCGCAGCCAGCCGCGGATCTCGGGGATCCCGGCGCTCTTGAGCGCGCAGGCCTGGATGGCCCCGGGGTGGCGCTTCTTCAGGTCCAGCTTCTGGGGCCGGTGCAGGCGGTCCACCTGGTTCAGCACCAGCAGGCGGGGCTGGGCGTCGCCCTCCTCGGGCGCGCAGCCGATCTCCCGCAGGGTCGCCCCCACCACTTTCAAGTGGTCCTCCAGATCCGGATGGGCGGCGTCGGCCACCACCAGGAGGGCATCCGCCGTGCGGACCTCGCCCAGGGTGCTGCGGAAGGCCGCCACCAGCTGGTGGGGCAGCTTGCGGATGAAGCCCACGGTGTCGGCCACCAGGCAGTGCTTGGGCTCGGGGTCCCCCTCGCCGGTCTCGAGATTGAAATCCTGCCCGAGCCAGGCCTTGCGGGTGGTGGTGTCGAGGGTGGCGAAGAGCAGGTCCCGGGGTTCGCCTTCGCCCGTGAGCGCTTTCAGGAGGGTGGTCTTGCCGGCGTTGGTGTAGCCCACCAGGGCCACCCGTGGCAGGCCCTGGGGCCGGCCCTGGCGCTGGGTCTCCCGCACCTGCTCCAGGTGGGTGAGCTCCCGCTTGAGCTGGCTGATGCGGGTGCGGATCATGCGGCGATCCACCTCGATCTGGGTTTCGCCGGGGCCGCCGCGCAGGCCCACGCCGCCACCCTGGCGCTCCAGGTGGGTCCAGGCGCCCTTGAGGCGGGGCAGTTCGTATTCGAGCCGGGCCAGCTCCACCTGGGCCTTGGCCTCCCGGCTCTGGGCCCGCTGCTCGAAGATGCTGAGGATGAGCCCCGTGCGGTCCAGGCAGATGAGGTTCGTGAGCTTCACGATGGCGTTCACCTGGCTGCCGCTCAGTTCATCGTCGCAGATGAGGTGGCGCACGCCCTGCCGCGCCGCCTCCTCCGCCAGCGCCTCCAGCTGGCCGGAGCCATAGAAGGTCCTGGTCGCGATCTGCGAGCGCTTCAGGATCCGCCGGGTCTGGACCTCGAACCCGCAGCTGCGGGCCAGCTCAGCCAGCTCCAGCAGGTGATCCTGGATGCGGTCCTCCCGGTCCTCGGGGCCCTGGCGGGCGATGAGCAGACAGCGGGGAGGGGTTTCGGCCATGAGGCAAAGCTGCCGTGTCCGAGGGCAATAATCAAGTCCCCGGCTACCCTGGTTTCATGCCTTTGTTCGAACGCACCATCGCCGACCGCTACCTGAAGACCCACCGCAAGGGGGCCTTCGTCCGGATCATGGTGCGCTTCGCCCGGGGCGGCACGGCCCTGGGCGTCTTCGCCATGGTGGTGACCCTGGCCGTGATGAACGGCTTCCACGAAGAGATCCAGGCCACCCTGTTCAGCGCCACGGCCCACTTCACGGTGTTCAACCTGGCCGGGGACATTCCGGACACCGAGGGCGCCCTCAAGACCATCCGGGCCGTGCCCGGCGTGCGGGCCGCCTCCCCCATCCGGCTGGAAAAGGGCCTGCTGCGCCGCCCGGACAGCGAGATGCCGCCAGAGACAGTGGTCATCAAGGCCGTGGATCCCGCCACCGCCCATGGCACCTCGAGCATCTTCGATTCCATGCAGCCCCTTCCGGTGGAGCAGCTGAAGGAGGGGGAGATCATCTTGGGCAAGGAGCTGGCCCAGCGCCTCAGCCTCAAGGTGGGCGACACCGTGGCCCTGGCCGTCTTCCGGCTGGAGCTGGGCCTGGGTGGCCAGCAGCCCAAGGTCGCGGCCTTCCGCGTGGCCGGCACCTTCCACAGCCACAGCTCCGAGTACGACAAGGCCTGGGCCTTCATCCACCTGGCGGATGCCATGCGGATGGCCCGCTCGGAAGGCCGGGCGGAGATGATCGAGATCCGCGCCAGCAGCATCGACGCCATCGCGGACGTGAAGCCCCGGGTACTCGCGGCCCTCGGCCCCGCCTTCCAGGCCACAGACCTGCGCGAATCCAACCGGGCCCTCTTCGCGGCGCTGACCGTGGAGAAGTGGGCCTTCGCCGCCATCCTCAGCCTCATCGTGCTGGTGGCGGCCTTCAACATCGTGGCCTCCCTGGTGCTGCTGGTGACGGAGAAGCGGCGCGACCTGGGCGTGCTGCTGGCTCTGGGCGCCACGCCGAAGCAGATCCAGCGGCTCTTCGAGCTCCAGGGCCTGCGCATCGGCATCGTGGGCACGGCCTGGGGGCTGGGCACCAGCGTGCCCCTCTGCCTGATCCTCGACCGATGGAAGCTCCTGAAGCTGCCCGCCGCCGTCTACGACTTCATCACCTACATGCCCTTCCGGCTCAAGGCCCTGGACATCGTCCTGGTGGCTGTCTTCCCCCTGCTGGTGTCCTGGCTGGCGGCGCGCTACCCCGCCAAGAAGGCCGCGGCCCTGGATCCCGTCGACGCGCTGAGGGCCGAATGATCGGACAGCCCCTAACCATCACCTGCCTGCACAAGACCTACCCAGGCAACGCCCATCCCGTGTTCGACGGCTTCTCGCTGGAGGTTGAGGCCGGCAGCCTCTGTGCGGTCGTGGGGGTCTCCGGCGTGGGCAAGACCACCCTGCTGAACTGCGTCGCGGGCCTGGACCACTGGGAGGGCGGCGGCATCGCCGTGGGCGGCGATGCCGTGCCCGAGGGCGCCGAGGCCCGGGCCCTCTACCGCCGCCGCCACGTGGGCCTGGCCTTCCAGCAGCCCCATCTGCTGCCGGAATTCACCGTGCGGGAGAACCTCCGCATGCCCCTGCTCATCGACGGCGATGGTTCCGCCGCGGCCGAGGCCTGGATCGGCCAGCTGCTGGCCACCGTGGGCCTGGGGGATCTCGGCGAGCGGCTGCCCGGCCAGCTCTCCGGCGGCCAGGCCGCCCGCGCCGGCCTGGCCCGCGCCCTGGTGCGCAAGCCGGCGCTCTGGCTGCTGGACGAGCCCACGGGCAACCTCGACCCCGCCACGGCGGAAGAAGTGTTCGGCTTCCTCCTGGGCCTCCACGCCGAGCTGCGCCCCACCACCCTCCTCGTCACCCACAACCTGGGCCTCGCCGAGCGGTGCATGCGGACCGTGCGGCTGAGGTGAATCCAGAAGTCAGGTCCATCCGGAACTGTCGCTCCACCTGCGCGGCTTGACTTGCCGGAGCGGGACTAACCTTGAACGCCTTGGAGGAAGCGCCCTGCGGCACCCAGGAAGGCGGGGCTCCACTCATGGCCGCCATCGAAGCGGCTGACCTCAGCCTGAAGGCCCCGGGCTTCGAGGACTGCGAGGTCCTTCGCGAGCTGCGAATCCGTGTAGAAGGTGTCCCGCTCACCGCGCCCGATGAGAATGGGGGACAGGTCGAGGGCGGGGGCCTCGGCCACGTCCCGGGGCAGATCGCCGCCGAGCACGATGAGGCCCTGGCAGGGACCGCCGAAGGCGGCGGCGCGCCAAGCCATGGCGGCGCCCTGGGAGAAACCCGCGATCACAAGTTGGCCGTTCCCCCGGTCGGCCCGCAGCTCAGCGACCACGCGAGCCACGTAGGCCAGGTTGTCTTCGATGGCCTGCTCCCGATCCAGGCTCGTCATCCAGGAACCCACCACTTCCCGGGTCTTCGCGCTGTAAAAGCGGTGGAGGGCCTGCACAGCCACCAGAGTCCAACCCGAGGCTCCGGGGATGCGGCGCAGCTCCTGCAGCAGGTGCTCCGCGTGCTGCCCGTAGCCGTGGAAGCCCACCAGCAGCGGGGCGCCGACCCCTGAAGCCTGAGACGCAGGTTCCACCAGATAGCGGCCCAGGGTGGCGGTGCTGAGGGTGCGGGTCTCGATCATGGCCGTCAGTCCATGCAACCAGACGGGATACCCTTCGCCCGCCGGTCTTCCAGCAATTCGTTCAGGATCACGGCCGCAGCGGCTGCGTCGAGCAGGAGCTTCCGCTTGTCGGGTTTCACGCCGCGTTCCCGCAGCAGGCGCTCAGCCTCGGCACTGCTGAGGTGCTCGTTCACGAGACGCAGGGGCAGGCCCGTCCGGGCGGCCAGGGCCTCGCCAAAGGTCCGGGCCGCAGGCGCCGTGGCGCTCTCGGCGCCATCCTTGTGCCGGGGCAGGCCCACCGCCAGGGCCTGCACGCCTTCCTCCTTGCAGAGCCGGGCCAGGCGATCCAAGGTGCGCTCGTGCTCCTGGGGCCACACCTCGAAGGGCGAGGCCAGGATCTCCAGCTCGTCCGAGAAGGCGAGGCCGATCTTCTTCGTACCGTGGTCAATGGCGAGCCAGCGCATCCTGCCATCCTAGCCCGATGCCGGTCCGTTCCCTCACCTTCGCCACCGCCCTCGGCCGCCTGCGCCTGGGCTGGACGGCCGAGGGCATCTGCCTCCTGCGGTTCACGGATGCCCTGGAGCGGGAGGAGGCCGCGCAGGCGCCGGCCTGGGTCATGGACGCCATTCGGCGTCTGATGGCGCACTTGGCGGGCCAGCCTCAGGACCTCGACGGGATCCCCGTGGATCTGTCGGAGCTGACGCCGTTCCAGCAGCACGTGGCCCAGGTGCTGCGATCCACCCGACCGGGCCAGACGATCAGCTACGGCGAGGTGGCCCTGCTGGCCGGACGCCCCGGCGCGGCCCGGGCCGTGGGCCAGGCCGTGAAGGCGAATCCTGTGCTGATCCTGGTGCCCTGCCATCGCGTGGTGGCAGCCAATGGCCCGGGCGGCTGGAGCGCCTTCGGCTCGCCGGAGGTCAAGGCGCGGCTGCTGGAGCTGGAGACGCTCCGAGGGCGATGAGGTCGGCGGCCTCGAGGATCGCCGTCGGCGCCCCGTCCCGCGCCACGCGGAGCATGGCCCGGCCCAGTTCCTCCGTGGTGAGGAGGGCCTTCGGGAACAGCCGCCGCAGTAGCGGGAAGACGGGCCCCAGCACGGTGTAGAAGGCCTGGTACCAGCCCGTCCGGGACCGGATGCCGTGGAGGGGCTGGATGAGGCCGGGACGGAAGAGGTAGACGGCCCGGAAGGGCAGGCGTCGCAGATCGTTCTCGGTCCGCCCCTTCACCCGCGCCCACATGGTGCGGCCCTGCTCGGTGCTGTCGGTCCCGGCGCCAGACACATAGACGAAGGTCATGTCCGGGTTGAGCCGCGCCAGGGTCTCCGCCGCCGCCAGGGTGAGGTCCTGGGTCAGGCGCCGGTACTCGGCCTCCGGCAGGCCCGCCGCCGACACCCCCAGGCAGAAGAAGCAGGCGTCCAGGCCGGTGAGGTCCGGCTCCACCGCCCGGTAGTCGAAGAAGTCGTCGTGGACGATCTCCCGGAGCTTGGGGTGGGCCTGGCCCGAGGGCTTCCGCACGAGGGCCACCACCTGGCTGACGCCGGGATCCCCCAGGCACTCGCGCAGCACGCCCTGGCCGATCATGCCTGTGGCGCCGAAGAGCAGGACCTTCATGGCAGACCTCCCTGGGGGAGCATGGGTTGTCCATCCAGCGTGGCACGGATGGGGACCTCGGCCCCGGTCTTCCAGGGCAGCACGGGCCACCAGCGCTGATGCGGAGGCGCCTCGGGCTCGAAGCCTTCCCCGGGCTGGGGCAGCGCTACGGTGGCGCCGAGGGTGACCGCGGCGGCCAGCACCCGCTCCACGGGTTCCGTCCAGCCGTGGGCCGCCAGGTCGAAGAGGCCCCAGTGGATGGGCAGCAGCACGCGGCCCCGCACCATCTGATGGGCCGCCACGGCCTGCTCCGGGCCCAGGTGCCAGTCCGGCCAGGCCGGGTTGTACGCGCCGACCTCGATCATCGTGAGATCGAAGGGCCCGAGGCGCCCGCCGATATCCGCCAGGCCCGGGAACATGCCCGTGTCGCCGGAGAAGTAGACCCGGTGGCCGGGGCCGAGGAACGCGAAGCCGCCCCAGAGTGTCCGGTCCTTGTCCCGCAGGCCCCGGCCCGAGGCGTGCCGCGCCGGAGTGAGCACCACCTCCAGGTCACCCACGCGCACCGATTCCCACCAATCCAGCTCCGTGATGCGGGCCTCCGGCACACCCCACCGCACGAGGCGCGCGCCCACGCCCAGGGGCACCACGAAGCGCGTGTCCCAGTCCTTCAGGCGGCGCAGGGTGCCCTCGTCCAGGTGGTCGTAGTGGTCGTGGGAGATGGCCACCACCTGGGGCACGGGCACCTCCTCCAGGGGAATGAGGGGCGCGTAGAAGCGGCGCGGCCCGGCCCAGCCCACCGGGGAGGCCCGCCGGCCCCACATGGGATCCGTGAGGACGTGCGTGCCGTCCACCGTCAGGTACACCGTGGAGTGGCCCAGCCACGTGGCCCGCAGGCCCGAGGGGGCGGCCGCTTCCAGGTCGTCGCGGGTGGGGTGCACCACGGGCAGGGGTTCCCGGGGCGTCGAATGCCGGTCCCGCCGGAAGAGGCTGCCGATGGCCCCCTGCATGTCGTTCCAAAGAGGTTGGGGATTGCGGAAGCGCCCATCGCGCCACTGCGGGGATCGTTCCATGCGAAGGCTCCTTGGCTGATCAAGAGAGGAACCGGCGGCCCACCATCCGCCGGCCGCGAGGACGGCCAGCAGGAGGGCCCCGGCGAGGCGCGTTCTAGACGGGATACACCACTCCAGTGCTCTGCTCGGAGTGCCGCCACATCCAGCGCTGGAGGCCCCTGTCCTGGGAGAGGGCGTTGGACCGGACCCTCACCGGGGCTCCCTTCATCTCCTGGAAGCCCGAAGGCCCGAAGTACTCGCCCCCCGTCACGGAGGCATCCGTAGCGGCCCGCAGCAGCGGCTGGGCCCCGCCGAAGGCGTCCTGGCTCAGCAGGGCCTCCAAGCCCGCGGTCCGGAGCCAGCGGATCCAGCCCGCGTGGCGCTGGAGCTCCGTCCTCGCCCAGCCAGGGTGGGCGGCCACAGAGCAGGTCGTCGCCCCGGCCGCCTCCAGGCGGCGCTGCAGCTCATAGGCGAAGAGGAGGTTGGCCAGCTTCGACTGGCCGTAGGCGGCCCAGGCCCGGTAGCCCCCGTCGAAGTGCATGTCGTCGGCGTAGATGCGGCCCATCCGGTGGGCCCCGCTGCTCATGGTCACCACGCGGGAGCCCGGGGTGGCCAGCAGTCGCTCCAGCAGGAGTCCGGTCAGCGCGAAGGGACCGAAGTGGTTCGTGCCGATCTGCAGCTCGAACCCGTCCTCGGTCTTCCCGTAGGGCGGGACCATCACGCCGGCGTTGTTGAGGAGCAGGTCCAGCCGGTCGAACCGCGCGAGGAGGTCCGCGGCCGCCTTCCGCACGGAGGCCAGGGAGGCCAGATCCAGGGCCTGGACCTCGACCCGGGCGCCGGGATGCAGCGCCCGCATGTGCCGCGCCGCCTCCTCGGCCTTGGGCAGGTTCCGGCAGGCCAGGACCACCGTGGCCCGGCAGGCCGCCAGGATGCGGGCGGCCTCGAAGCCGGTGCCGGAGGTGGCTCCGGTGACCACCGCCACCCGCCCGGTTTGATCGGGGATCTGGGCCCAGGTCCAATCTTCTTGCGCCATGTGGTTCTCCATGATGGGTTTGACATATTGACTAATAATGTCAGAAAGCCAGTATTGACAATCGGACAAATTTTGTCAACTCTCTTCCCATGGGAAACGAAAAGAAGGCCCGAGTCCTGGAGGCCGCCGAAGCCGTGTTCCTCCGCTTCGGCTACCGGCGGACCACCATGGGCGACCTCGCCGCCGCCGCAGGCATGTCCCGGCCCGCCCTCTACCTGGTCTTCTGCGGCAAGGAGGAGGTCTTCGAGGCCGTCCTCCGCGCCCACGTCGCCCGGACCCTGGGTGAGATCCGTCAAGGTCTGGCGAAGCACCCCACCCCCGAGGAGAAGCTCCGCTTCGCCTTCGACCTCTGGGCCGTGCGCCCCTTCGGGTTCTTCGAGGCCTCGCCGGAACTGCGTGAACCCCACCACGGTGGCCTCGCCTTCGCCAAGGACACCATCGACCAAGCCATCGCGGCCTTCGAGGCCGAGCTGGTGGGCATCCTCTCGCCCTTGAGCGCGAGTGCCCCTGCGAAAGCCCTCCCCCCTGAGCAGATCGCCCGGGTCCTCACCCGCGCCGTCCATGGCTTCAAGGAGTCCGCCAAGGATGCCGACGAGCTCCGCGCCATGATCGACGGGCTACTGGAGATGGTGCTGGCATCCCTCCGGCCCCCTGCCGACGCATGAGGCCCTGGGTCCATACTGGACCCGATGATGCGCCCCCTGCCCGATGATCTGCTGAAGGTCCCCCACCGCCAGGATGTGCCCTTCGCACGGCTGACGACGCTGGGCGTGGGCGGGCTCTGCCGCTGGCTCTTCGAACCCACCACCGACATCGAAGCACAGATTTTCGTCCGCGCCTGCGCCCGGGAGGGCCTGCCCTGGCGGGTGCTGGGGGGTGGTTCCAATCTGGTGGTGCTGGGCGACATCGACACGCCGGTGCTACGGCTGGCCCTGCCGAAGCAGCTCCGCTGCGAGGGCACACGGATCACGGCCCCCGCCAGCCACGGCCACATCGCCCTGGCGGAGGCCGCCGCCACCGCGGGCCTGTCGGGCCTGGAGTTCGCCAGCGGCATCCCAGGTTCCCTGGGCGGGGCCATCCGCATGAACGCCGGGGCCTATGGCCGCGAGTGGGTGGACGTGCTCACGCGCTACCGCTTCCTCACGCCCGACGGTGATCTGGTGGAGAAGGCCCCGGAACCGGGCGAGTTCCACTACCGCTGGAGCTTCCTCACCGGCGGCCGCGTGGTCCTTTCGGCCACCGCGGATCTGGCGGAGGGCGATCCCGCGACCATCCGCGCCCAGGTGGCCGAGTACCGGGCCAAGCGTGGCACCAGCCAGCCCCTCTCGAAGCGCAACGCCGGCTGCATCTTCAAGAACCCCCCGGGACTCAGCGCCGGCCGCCTCATCGACCAGGCGGGCCTCAAGGGCCTGCGCCTGGGCGACGCCGAGGTGAGCCCCGAGCATGCCAACTTCCTCATCAACCACGGCCATGCCACCGCCGCCGAGTTCGCCGAGCTGATGGAGCAGGTCCGGGCGAAGGTGCTGGAGGCCTCCGGGGTTGAGCTGGAGGCTGAGGTGGAGATCTGGCGGGGCAGTCCTCAGGCTTCAGTCCTCAGTCCTCAGTAGCTTGGCGGCCGCTGGCCGCCAAGTTTTTCAAGGAGTGGCGCGCCCGGAGAGCGCCTCGATCTAGACTGAAGCCTGATACCTGAAGACTGAGGACTCACCCCACCCCATGTCCATGCTCCCCCGCACCCGCCCCAAGCGCCCCTGGTTCCCCTGGGTGCGAGCGGGGATCACGGTGGCGGTGCTGGGCGGGGGCGCCTGGGGCCTGATGGAACTGGGCACGCGGTACCTCGGGCTCCAGAAGCTCACGATCGAGCAGGTCAACGTGAGCGGGTGCCGGGGCGAACGCCAGGCGGAGATCCAGGCCCTGGCGGAACGGCTGGTGCTGGGCAAGCCCCTCTTTTGGGTGGACGCCGAGGAACTGCGGTCCCAGATCGAGGCCAAGCGCTGGGTACGCAACCTCCAGATCCGGAAGGACCCGCCGGACCGGCTCAGCCTCGTGGTGGAGGAACGGCGGCCCGTCCTCTGGCTGGTGCGGAGCAACGGGGTCTTCCTGGTCTCGGACGACGGCATCCTGCTAGACCGGGTCAACCAGGCGAACCTAAGCCCCATTCCCGTGGTGGTGGATCCTGCCAGCCAGACGGACCAGGGGCTGGCCCGCCTCGTGAGCGCTGCACGGACTTTGAGGGAAAAGCAGGCTGGATTTTACGATCGGGTGACCGAGTTCAGGTGGAGTCCGAAAGGGCCCGTGGCCTACATCGAGGGCCTTCCGGCGCCGATCTACCTATCCCGCCAGGATGTGACGAAAAACGTTCCCAATTTCCAAGGCCTGTTTGTGGACCGCCTGTCCCAGCGGCCGGATCTGGCCCGGCTCCGCTACATCGACCTGCGCTGGGACGAGGAAGTCGCCGTGGGGGAGCCCGAGGACGCCCTGGCCTCCGCCAAGACGCCACGCTGACCTGCGCGGGAAGAAAGCGGCGTTTTTTCCGTGCGCAAAAGCTCGAACCCGGCACGGAACTGGTGTAAACCTAGAGCAAGGAAAAGGATCTTCATGCCTCAGCGTGCCGTTCTTCTAGGCCTCGACCTTGGTGCAAGCAAAGTGGTGGCGGTGGTGGCCGTCCAGGAGGAAGACGGAACGCTGAATGTGACCGGCACCGGCCAGGCCTCGCCCCAGGGCGGCTTCACCCAGGGCCAGATCACGGACATGGACCTCTGCACCCGCGCCATCGTTAGGGCCGTGGAAGAGGCCATGAACACCGCCGGCCAGACCAAGGTGGATGGCATCCGCGTGGCCGTGGACGGCATCCAGTTCAAGGGCGAGAATCTCCGCGATTCCATCACCATCAGCAGCAGCGACAAGATCATCAACGCCGCGGACCGGGACCGCGTGCTGGAGCAGGCCACCAACGGCTGCAAGCTCGCCAAGGAGGAGCTGGTCCTCCACCGCATCCCGCAGATGTTCCACATCAAGGGCCAGCGCGACATCCGCAACCCCGTGGGCATGTTCGGCGAGTCGCTGGAAGCCGAGGTCCGCATCATCGTGGCCCCCAGCCCCGTCATCATGAACATCAACCTGGCCCTCAAGAACGCCGGCCTGCACGGTGCGGAGCTGATGTACTCGCCCCTGGCCAGCGCCGAGGCCGTGCTGAGCCGCGAGGATCGCGAGAATGGCGCGGTGGTGGTCGATATCGGCGAGCACCTCACCCACCTGGGCATCTTCCTGCACGGCACCCTGTTCCATTCCGCGGTCATCCCCATCGGCGGCATGCACTTCACCCGCGACCTGGAGATCACCAAGCACCTGGGGGGCATCGCCGCCTCCGAGCGCATCAAGATCCGCTTCGGCACCGTGCTGCACGCCCACGTGCCCGCCGAGGAATCGGTCGAGCTCGAAGAGGAGGGCCGCCTGGTGTCCCGCCGCGAGATCGCCGAGGTGCTCCAGGCCCGGGCCGCGGAGCTGCTGAACCTCGTGCTGGCGGAAATGGGCCGCACGGGCCTCATGCACGAGATCCACGGTGGCGTGCACCTGGTGGGCGGCGGCGCCCTCCTCACGCACCTGCCCATCCTCGCCCAGACCATCCTGGGCCGCCCCCGCGTGGTGCTGGGCCGCATCCTGGGCGTCACCGGCCTGCCCCAGGCCACGGGCAACCCCTACTTCGTGAATGCCCTGGGCGCAGTCAAAGCCCTCGCACGGGACATGACCGAAACCCGCGGCAAGCAGGACCGGAGTGATGGATTCCTCGGCCGTATCAAGAAGATGTTCTAGCCATGCCTTCAGCGATGCCCTCTTCGGGAGTTCCGATGTCTGAAACCCCCTTCCTTCCCTGCCCCCACAGCCTGCCCGGCGCCAACATCAAGGTGCTCGGCGTCGGCGGCGCGGGCTGCAACGCCATCAACCGCATGATCGAAAGCGGGGTCACCGGCGTGCAGTTCATCGCCATGAACACGGACCAGCAGAGCCTCTCCCAGAGCAAGGCCCACCTGAAGCTGCCCCTGGGGCCCCAGAGCAGCCGCGGCCTGGGCGCGGGCGGCAGCGCCGAGCGGGGCGCCGTGGCCGCTGAGGAGAGCCGCGAGGAAGTGCTGGCGGCTCTCCAGGGCGCCGACATGATCTTCATCACCGGGGGCATGGGCGGTGGCACGGGCACTGGCGCCGCCCCGGTCCTGGCCAGCTATGCCCGGGAACTGGGCGCCCTCACCGTCGCTGTCGTGATCACCCCCTTCGCCTGGGAGGGCCGGAAGAAGGGCGACCTCGCCCTCGCCGGCCTGGCCAACCTGCGGGACACCGCCGACACGGTCATCGTGGTCAGCAACGAGCGCCTGAAGAACGTCTGCGATGCCCGCGTGACCATGAAGGAGGCCTTCCGCGTGGCGGATGGCGTGCTCATCCAGGGCGTGCGCGGCATTGCCGACCTCATCCTCAAGCCCGGCATCATCAACGGCGACTTCGCGGACGTGGAGGCGGTGCTCCGCAACGGCGGGGAGGCCCTCATCGGCACCGGCGCGGGCCGCGGCGAAGAGGCGGTCATGGACGCCCTCAAGAAGGCCCTGGCCTGCCCCCTGCTGGAGCGCGCCCAGAACGGCGCGGCGGCCAATGTCATGGTGTCGATCACCGCCGACTGGGAGGTGATGGAGGCCTCCGCCATCGAGACCGCCATGAACTACCTGCAGGACCACTACAACGGGCGGCCCGACATCAAGGCCTGCACCGTGGAAGGCGAGGGCATGGAGGATCGCGTGCTCGTCACCGTGCTGGCCAGCGGCTTCGACCAGGAGGAGAAGCTCCTGGAGGATCGCCGCCAGAGCCTGCACCTGGGCGGCGCCGTGGAGTCCGTCTCCGCGCCCCTGCATGCTCCCACCGCGGTGGTCCAGCCCGTCGACGGCCAGGCCATCCTCCCCGTGAATGGTGTCAGCGGCCGGGTCTACGGTGAAGTGCCCGCCGGCGAGCAGCAGGGCCCCACGCCCACCCGCCTCCTGCCCCAGGCCCCCACCCCCAGCGGCGAGCTGCCCGGCGGCAACGACGACCTCCACGTCCCCGCCATCATCCGGCTGGGCCAGGGGCGGCTGCCCATCGAGTAGCTTTCAGAGGCATCCATGCGGCGCCATGATCCCATCCCCACACCCGCCGAGGCCTTGGCCCTCTGCGAGCGGTTGTACCGGGAAGGCGAAGGGCTGCGCCTCATGCTCCACCTGCTGCCGGAGGGGGCAACGGAAGAAGACGCGCTGCGGTTGCGGAACCGCTTGAAACGCGCCCAGCGCCGTCCAAGCAAGTGCATGGCCGAACAGGACGAGGCGGAGGACTGATGCTCGATGCCCGCCTCATCGCCTACATGGAACAGCGGCGCATTCCCTTTTGCCTCATTGGTGGGCTGGCCCTCGCGGCGTGGGGCGTGGCGCGCTACACCGCGGATGCGGACCTGCTCGCCATGGACCCGCGAATCCTTGACTCCGGCTTCTGGTCGGATTGGAAGGGAACGCCCCCCCACATCACGAAAGGGGATGCCGAGGATCCGCTCGGAGGCGTGGTGCGTTTCCCAGGCCCGCCTCGCCAGGACCTCATCCTCGGACGCGGCGCGGCCACCCATATCGCCCTGGAGACTCGCGAACGATCCGAGGCCTTCCCCTGTCCCGTGGCATCACCGCTGGGTCTCATCCTACTCAAGCTCGAAGCCGGCAGTCCCCAGGACGCCGCTGATATCCTCGCCCTGCTGGGCAACGCCGAGGCCCTGAGTCGCCCATCCATGAAGGAAGAGGCGGCTTCCATCGTCGCGAAGCTCACACGCGAAGCCCAGGCCTTCTGGGTCAAGATCTCATCCCTCTGACCAGGCCTTGCGCGAAGCGCCCAAGCCAGTTCCGCCAGGAACTGGGTCCTCCGGCCTGAAGGTTCGATCCAGCTCCAGCCTCAGGCCGCGGCCTGCCGACGCGCCTGCTTCCAGGCGGTCCAGGCTTCGCGGAGATCACGGCGGTGGCGGGCGCGCTGGGCCTTCCATTCCGCCCGCGCCACGCGCCAGGCTTCGGCCTTGGCTTGGCCCTTCTGGCGCCATCCGGCCTTCTTCACGCGCCAGGCATCAAGGCAGCCCTGGAAGGCGGTGAGGGCCGCGTCCAGCCGCGCATGGGCCGCCTCCAGGGCGGTCTTGGCCTGAAGGGCATCCGCGGGGAGGGCCCGGGCCAAGCGCGCGGCCAGGCGCTTCGCCTCCATGGCCACGCGGGCGCGCTGCATCTCCGTGGCCGCCACCCGCCGCAGCCCCCGGGTCAGGCCCACCCAGGCACCGGCGGCGATGAGCCACTTGGCCGGATCCCATTGGTACCAGTGGGGGCCGTTGCGGTAGTCCCACTGCCACATGTGGTGGAAGTTGTGGTAGCCCTCGCCGAAGGTGAAGGGCGCCAGCAGGGCGTTGTCGCGGGCGCTGTTGGCGTCCGTGTAGGGCTGGCTGCCGAACCAGTGGGCGGCGGAGTTGATGAGGAAGGTGCTGTGGTGCGTCAGCACGATGCGCAGCAGCAGGCCCATGATGAGCTGGCCGGCGAGGTTCCCGGTCGCCCAGCCCACCACCAGCACCGGCAGGGCCGCGACGACGCCCCCGATCCAGAAGTGGTAGCGGCGCTGCCAGCGCAGCAGGGGATCCCGCAGGAGATCGGCGACACCATCGAAGGGACGCGCTCCGCCTTCCATCACCCACAGCCAGTGGGCGTACCAGAACCCCCGCCTGACCGGATAGGGATCCCGCTCGGGGTCATCCACGAAGCGGTGGTGATGCCTATGGTCGCTGCACCAGGCGAGGGCGGAATTCTGGAAGGCCGCGGCCCCGAGGAGCAGTACCGCGAGGCGCAGGGGCCAGGCGGCCTGGAAGGCGCGGTGGCTGAAAAGCCGGTGGTAACCCACGGTGATGGCGAGGCCGGTCGCCGTGTACATGGCCAAAAAGACCACCACCTCACTCCAGCGCAAGCCCTGCAACGCCAATTTCAAGGGCACCAAGATCAGGGTCAAGACCAGCGTTCCCAGAAGGAAGAGGGTGTTGAGCCAGGAGCGGGGGGTTCGGTTGTTCACAGAGCATCCAAGGAGCCGAAACGCCCCAACCCCACCATAGGCCCGGCCGGACCCCCCGCTGTGAAATCTCAGCACCTATTCACGTCCTGACACGTTCACCCAGCATCCCGTCCGCCCCTCCGCGCGAAGTGCGCCCCCCAGTTCCTGCAGAAACAGGGCCCGCGGGACCACCTGGAACCCGTACCCCATCAGCCCCTCGTGGGGCAGCTGACCGTCGATCATGGTAAAGCCCCAGGACGCGAGCCGCGCATCCAGAGCCATAAGTGCCGCACGGCTGGCCTCGGGCTCGAGGCTGAACATGCTCTCGCCGAAGAACGCCCGTCCCAGCGACACGCCGTAGAGGCCGCCCTTCAGCTCGCCTTCCCGCCAGGCCTCCACGCTGTGGGCGTGACCGGCACCATGCAACGCGACATAGGCCTCCATCATCTCCGGCGTGATCCAGGTACCGTCCTGGCCGGGGCGCGGCACCTGGGAACAGGCGCCGATGACTTGTTCGAAGGCCGTGTCGAAGCGGATCTCGAAGGATCGGTGGCGCAGACTCCGGCGGGTGCGGGCCGACAGGTGCAGGTGGCCGGGCCGCAGCAGGGCTCGCGCCGGCGGCGACCACCAGAGCAGCGGATCGCCCTCGCCGTACCAGGGGAAGATGCCATGGCGGTAGGCGAGCAGGAGGCGCTCCACGCTGAGGTCGCCACCGATGGCGAGCAGGCCGTCCTCGGCCAGCTCCGGGTCCGGAAAGACCAAGGCCTCCGTCAGCCGAAAGACAGGCACAGCCGGCCGTCCTTGAGATCCACGGTGGCCTTCCCGCCCTTGGCCAGGGGCCCGAAGAGGATAGCCTCCGCCAGGGGACGGCGCAGCTCGCGCTCGATGAGCCGCGCCATGGGCCGGGCGCCGAAGGCCGGGTCGTAGCCCTTCTCCGCCAGCCAGGCGCGGGCCTTCGGCGTGCAGGTGAGGGCGACGCCTTTCTCGGCCAGCTGGGTCTCCAGCTCCCTCAGGTGCTTGTCCGCCACGCGTTCCATCTCGGGCCGGCCCAGGGGCGCGAACTGGAGGATGGCGTCCAGGCGGTTGCGGAACTCGGGGCTGAAGGCCTTTTCGATGGTGCCGGTGGCCGAGCGCCGGCCGCCGGCCTCGGCGAAGCCCACCTGCCGGGCCGACAGCTCCCGGGCGCCGACATTGGTGGTCATCACCAGCACCGTGTGGCGGAAGTCCGCGCTGCGGCCGTGGCTGTCCGTGAGGGCGGCGTGGTCCATGACCTGCAAGAGCACGCCGAAGAGATCCGGATGGGCCTTTTCCAATTCGTCGAGCAGCAACACGGCGTGGGGCTGCTTGCGGACGGCGTCCGTCAGCAGGCCGCCCTCCTCGTAGCCCACATAGCCCGGTGGCGCGCCGATGAGCCGCGCCACGGCATGCTTCTCCTGGTACTCGCTCATATCGAAGCGCAGGAAAGCGATGCCCAGGGCCTTGGCCAGCTGCTTGGCCAGCTCGGTCTTGCCCACGCCCGTGGGACCCGCGAAGAGGAAGCAGCCCATGGGCTTCAGGGGGTCCCGCAGGCCAGAACGAGCGAGCTTGATGGCGCCGGCGACGGCATCACAGGCTGCATCCTGGCCGAAGATCTGCCCCTTGAGGGCGCCCTCCAGGCTCGCCAGGGCCTCGCGATCATCCGCAGTGACCGAGGCCACAGGCACGCGCGCCATGCGGGCCACCACGGCTTCGATCTCGATCGAGCTGATCTTCTTCGCCCGCTCCTTCTTCGGCAGCAGCTTCTGCGCGGCGCCCGCCTCGTCCATCACGTCCAGGGCGCTGTCCGGCAGCCTGCGGTCCGGCAGATGCTTGGACGCCAGGCGCACGGCGGCCTCCAGGGCCTCGTCCGAGTACTTCACGCTGTGGTGCGATTCATAGGCGGCCTTCAGGCCCTGGAGCACCCCCAGGGCATCCTCCGCGGAGGGCTCATTCACCTCCACCACCTGGAAACGCCGTGACAGCGCGCGATCCCGGTCCAGGGAACCCTTCAGGTCCTGAAAGGTGGTGGCGCCGATGCAGCGCAGCTCCCCGGAAGCCAGCGCCGGCTTCAACAGGTTGGCGGCGTCCATGGCGCCCCCGCTGGTGGCGCCCGCGCCCACCAGGGTATGCAGCTCGTCTACGAAGAGGATGGCGCCGGGTTCGTCACCCAGGGCCTTCAGCACAGCCTTGAGGCGCTCCTCGAAATCGCCCCGGTAGCGGCTGCCGGCGAGCAGGGCACCCAGATCCAGAGCGAAGATCCGCGCTGCCTTCAGGGGTTCCGGGACGTTTCCTTCATGGACGCGGCGTGCTAGGCCCTCGACGATGGCGGTCTTGCCTACGCCGGGTTCGCCCACCAGCAGCGGGTTGTTCTTGCGGCGGCGGCAGAGCACCTGCGCCATGCGGGTGATCTCCGCGTCGCGGCCCACCAGGGGATCCAGCCGGCCTGCCGCGGCCCGGGCCACTAGGTCCGAGGCGTAGGCCTCCAGGGGGTTCTCGGCCACGGTGCCCTCTTCCTCCTCATCCTCGGCCTGCTTCCTCGTTGGCGCCTTGGCCTTCGAGGCCGCGGGGCCGTGGCTCAGCACCTTGAGCAGGGCCAGCCGCTTCATGCCGTGCTTCTCCAGGAGGTGCCGGGCATGGCTGGCCTCCTCCTCCAGGAAGGCCGGCAGGAGCTCGCCACCGCGGACCTCCTTCTGCCCGGCGCTGAAGGCGTGGACCAGGGCCCGCTCCACCACCCGCACGAAGCCCAGGGTGCTGTGGGGCTGAACCTCCTCGCCCTCGGGGACGGGCTCGAACAGGCGCTCCAGGGCGGCCTCCAGGTCGCGGCGCAGGGCGTCGAGCTTCACGCCACAGCCCTTCAGCGCCCGGGCCGCGTGGGCATCATCCACCAGGGCCAGCAGCAGATGCTCCAGGGCCACATCCTCGTGGCGGCGGGCCTTGGCCAGCTCGAAGGCCCGCTGGAAGCCCTGGTTCAGGTCCGCGCTGATGATCGGAGATTCAGGCATCTTCCGCCTCCACCGTCAGCAGCAGGGGGAAGCCCTCGCGCTCGGCCAGCTGGCGGCCGCGCTCGGCGCGGGTCTCCGCCACGTCCTTGGTATAAACGCCCGCCACGCCCACGCCCGCCTTGTGGACCGCCAGCATGATGACCGTGGCTTCGGGCTCGCGCTTGCGGAAGACGGTCTTCAACAGCCACACCACGAACTCCTGGGTGGTGTAGTCGTCGTTGTGGAGGAGCACCTTCCACAAGCCGGGCTCCTTCACCTTCGCCCGCTGGCGGGTGAGGACCTGGCCCGCCTCCTTCGACTGCCTGGCCATGGATGACGCCTCCGGGGCATCAGGATAGCGGATTGAGCCTCACGAACCCGCCCCGGGCGAGCTCCCGGATGAACAGGGCGGTCCGCAAGGTCGTGTCAGGTTCCCCGGGGAAGGCGGCGCCAATGGCCTGGGCCACCTGAGCCACGGTGCGGGCCCCGTCGCAGGCCTGCCACACGGCGGTGCCTCGGGCATCGAGCTTCACGCGGAAGACGGGCTTCCGCATCAGCTTCAGCACCCAGCCCCAGCGTGGTGACAGGATCTTGGGCCGGATCAGTACCAGGTTCCCGTTCTCGCCGGACTCGGCGGCCAGGACCTGGACGGGCACGAGGGCGAGGAAGGATTCATCGGGGAATGGGGTCATCGAGCACCTGGGACGGGATTCTGAAAAAGCAGGTAAGGCATTGAAACCGCAGATGCCGCAGATGGACGCAGATAAAAAAGCAAGGATCATCCCACGTTTTGCATCTGCGAAATCTGCGTCATCTGCGGTTAAGCCCTAAATAAACAGGGCGCGGTTGCCCGCGCCCCGTCCGGTTGGATCCGTCCTAGAAATTGGCGCTGGGCGGCGCGGGCTCGTCGGCTTCGCCGGCGTTGGCCAGGGGCACCCTGATCAGGTAGACGGCGATGCCGGCCAGGATCAGCAGGCTGATCCAGAACATGCCCGGGTTGGCGAAGATCTTGTACTTCACCTCGAAGAAGGCGAAGGACGCGAAGAGCAGGCCCACCAGGGCCTCGCCGGCGATGAGGCCAGCGGCCAGGAGCACGCCGTTGTTCTCCACGCGCACCTTCTGAGCCTCGTTGAGGCCCCGCTTGGTGCCGAGCATCTCCACGGCGCCCTTGATGAGGCCGCCCAGGAAGATGGCGAAGGTGGTCTCCAGCGGCAGGTACATGCCCACCGACACCAGCATGGGGCTCTTCACCTGCATGAGGATGAAGGCGAGGCCCATCATCATGCCGACGATGATGAGCGGCCAGGCCATGCGGCCTTCCACGATGCCGCGGCTGAGGAGGGCCATGAGGCCGGCCTGGGGCGCGGCGAGCTGCTTGGAGCCGAAGCCGGCATCCAGGGAGAGCACGGCCTTCTTCTGGTCCGCGGGCAGCTTCTTCACTTCATCGAGGGTGTAGGTCTTGCCGTCGGGGGCCGTGACCACCTGCACCTGCTGGGCGGTCAGCTCGGCGATGCGCTTGGTGCCCTGGGCGGAGATGTCGCCCTCGTGCAGCACCATGAGGGGGATGAACAGCACCACGGAGGCCAGGGCCACGCCGATGAGGTCGCCCATCTCCATGCGCCAGGGGGTGCCGCCCAGGATGTGCCCGGCCTTGAGGTCCTGGAGCATCTCGCCGGCCACAGCCGCGCTCACGCAGACCACGGCGGCCACGCCCAGAACGGCCGCGACACCCTCCTTGCCCTTCACGCCGAGGAGCACCATGACGAGGGCCGTGATCACCAGGGCCGTCAGGGTCAGGCCGGAGATGGGGTTGTTGCTCGAGCCCATGATGCCGACCAGGTAGCCGCTGATGGCCGCGAAGAAGAAGCCCAGGATCACCACCACCAGGGCCGCCACGAAGGAGACCAGCGGGCTCACCTGGAAGATGCGCCAGGTGATGAAGAACGTCACCAGGGCTGCGAAACCGAGGCCGAACAGGACGTTGGTGAAGGGCAGGTCCTTGTTGACGCGGTCCACCACATGCTCACCGGAGGCGGCCTTCTTCATGTCGGAGACGGAGCGGGTGAGGCCCGTGGCCAGGCTCTTGCGCATCTTGAAGAGGGTGAAGCCGGCGCCCACGAGCATGCCGCCGATGGCGATGGGACGGACGATGAACTTCCACACGGAATACGACAGGGCGATCCAGTCACCCTGGGAGGCACCCTCGGGCAGGACGCCGGGCGCCAGGAAGTAGGTGATGATGGGCACCAGCAGGCCCCAGGCGATAATGCCGCCGGAGAAGTTCAGGGCGCCCAGCTTGGGGCCGATGATGTAGCCCACGCCCATGTAGGCCGGGCTGATGCCGGGGGAGCTGAGCAGCATGCCGCCCGCGACTTTGGCCTTCCAGGTGCCGACCAGGTTGATGGTGGTGGTCTTGAAGGCCACGAACTTCTCCCAGGTGCTGGCGAAGACCGAGATCTGCACCAGGGCCTGGATGACGGCGCCGATGCCCATGGCGCCGAACAGGAACTTGGTGCCGCTGCCCCCGCGGGCGCCAGCCTTGTGGATCTCGGCGGCGGCCACGCTCTCGGGGTAGGGCAGCTCGGCGTCCTCGACCATCACACGGCGGAGCAGGGCCACGAACATGATGCCCAGCACGCCGCCCGCGAACATGATCAGCGCGCTGGTGACATAGTTGCCGGCCGTGAAGAACTTGGGCCAGATGCCGCTGATGGCGAAGGCCGGGATGGTGAAGATGGCGCCGGCGGCCACGGACTCGCCGATGCTGCCCACGGTCCGGGCCATGTTCTCTTCCAGGATGGTGCCCTTCATCAGCTTGATGAGGGCCATGCCGATCACCGCCGCGGGATAGGTGGCGGCGATGGTCATGCCGGCCTTCAGGCCCAGGTAGGCGTTGGCGGAACCCAGCACCACGGCCATGACGAGGCCGATGAGCACCGCCCGCAGGGAGAACTCCCGCAGGTTCTGGTCGGAGGGGACAAAGGGTTGCATCGGTGCTCCTGAAAAGGCACAAGGGGAAAACGAGAAGGCAGGATGGAGCGGATAGTCTAATACATCGTCGTTTGATTGATCCCATGCCCACCCTCACCAGCAAGGCCAATCCGCGCTTCAGAGACCTCCTGGCCCGCCTCCGGCCGGGTGGCGCCCGGCGCGAGGCCACGCTGCTGCTGGGCGGGAAGCTCATCGAGGCCTGGGCCGAGGCGCGACAGACCACCGCCGGGAAACGCCTGCTACCGGCCCTCTGGCTGAGGCTCGAACAGACCGGTCCCCACCCGCTGGAGGCCGCCCTGGCCGTGGACGTCCTGGTGCTGGGCGAGGCCCTCATGCGGGAACTGGCCGACGCCGGCAGCCCCCCGGAGCACGCCCTGCTGATGGAGCTGGGGCCCGAACCCGCCGGGCCGCTGGCCGGTCGCGTCATCGGCGCCTGGGGCATCCAGGATCCCGGCAACCTGGGCGCCATCCTGCGCAGCGCCGCCGCCTTCGGCTTCCAGGAGGCCCTGCTGGGCCCCGGCTGCACCGATCCCTTCCATCCCAAGGCCCTGCGCGGCAGCATGGGCGCCGCCTTCCTCCTGCCCCTGCGCCGGATGGAAACGCTGGAACCCGATCACGGCCGCTGGTACGCCCTGGATGGTGGCCCCGGCGCCGTACCCCTGGGCGAGGCCGACCTCTCCGAGCCCCTCCGCCTCTGGGTGGGCAACGAGGGGCACGGCTGGGCGGGGGTGGATCTGCCCGAGGGCGTGCATCGCCTCGCCATCCCCACCCAGGATGTGGAAAGCCTCAATGCCGCCGTGGCCGCAGGCATCGCGTGCTATGAAGTGGCGCGGAGAATCCAGTCCTCAGTCCCCAGTCCTCAGTCCTCAGGGAGGCCGGGAGAAACCATCGGCCGCTCCGCTCCTCCGACCCTCTGATCATCCGAGCCCAGAACCAACCTCGTGCCCAAATCCTCCCTCCTCCGCCCCCTCGAAACCGCCGTGCTGGCGGGGATCTTCGTGCTGGCCTTCCGCTTTCCCGGCGCGCTTGGGGGCTGGCTGGAGCCGGCCATGGCGCTGCTCTTCCCCCTGCTGCTGCTGGAGGGCCTGTTCAAGGGGCGCCATGCGGCCTGGACCTGGGTGGCCATCCTGGCGGGCCTGCTGCTCCTCTACATGTGGGTGCCCCAGACCCTCGCCTCCAAGGGCGGCCTGCCCTTCGGCCTGGCCGTGCTGGGCACTGTGCTGCTGAGCCTCTGGGAGGCGACGGGGCTCTGGCTGGTGGCCCTGGGTTCCCGCTGGGCCTTCCGGCGCCTCGGAGCCCTGGTGGCCGCCTGCGCGGCGGCCTTGCTGCTGCTGGGCTGGGAATCCTGGGCCTTCCACGTCTATCCCTGGACCTGGGGCGCGGCCTTCGGCTCCTTCCCGTGGACCGGGCGCTCGGCCGCCTTCCTGGGCGCATCGGGACTCTCGGCCCTGGCCTGGGGTGCGGGCGCCTGGGCGGCAGCGGGGCTGGCGGAAGGGGCCCCTCTGCGCCGGACGCTGGCAGGTCCGGGCTTCGCGGTGGGCCTCATGGTTCTCCTGGGCGGCGCCTGGTTCCTGCTGCCGCGGGGACCGGAGCGGACCCTGGACGTGGCCATGATCCAGCCCAACTTCGCCGCGGGCGTGCGCTGGCCGGGCATGGAAGCCGAGATGTGGCGGCGCAGCGATGAGCTGCTGCAGGCCCAGGGCTGGCCCCGGGCCGGGCGGCCCACCCTGCTGCTCTGGCCCGAGAGCTCCATCCTGGGCCGGGACGACCGGCGCCCGGAGCCGCGGCTGGCCGCCGAGGCGGCCTCCCGGGGCGTGGCCTGGCTCTTCGGCACCGAAGGCGGCCCCTACAACCTGGTGCGCGGCGAGGTCGCCGGGCGACCGGCCTTTGTCTTCGCCAAGACCGAACCCATGCCCTTTGGCGAACGCACGCCCGGCCCCGAGGCCTTCCGCGGGTGGATGGACCAGAAGATGGGATTCGTGTCCCAGGAGGCCGGGGAACTTCAGGAGGGCTGCGCCTTCGCGGTGCCGACCCCCGCCGGCGACCTGCGCGTCCATCCCCTCATCTGCAGCGAGGCCCTCCTGCCCGTGCGCACCCGCCGCGGCTTCGAGCTGGGCCACGCGGACCTGCTGAGCAACCACACCAATGACGGCTGGTTCGATCGCAGCATCGCCACGGACCTGCATGCCGCGCAGATCCGCCTGCGCGCGCCGGAGCTGGGCGTGCCCTTGCTGCGCGCCACGCTCTCCGGCAAGTCGGGTGTGTTCCATGAGGACGGCCGCTTCGAACTCTGGGGCAAGCCCCTCAGCGAAGGCGCCTATGCCCTGGAACTGCACTGGCGGCCAGTCCGCACGCCAGCCCGCTCGGCCTGGCTGCTGCCTGGACTGATGGCCCTCCTGGCCCTGCTGCTAGGATGGAAGGCCCTGCCCCGGAAGGCCTGATGGACCGCGATTTCCTCGTACCCGAGCCGTTGTCGACCCCCCACGGCACCGTGGCCTTCTTCGACGAGACTTGGAGCGTGGATCCCCGCGAGCTCCAGATCTTCTTCCAGGCGGAGGAGGTCTACTGGACCGCGGATCGCACCATCGGGCAGTGGCGCCGGCTGCTGGCCTGCTCCCGCCTCCTGACCGCCCGGCTCGTGCCCGAGGGGCACCGGGGCGGCCGTCTGGTGGGCGCCACGCGCCTCTGGTCCGATCACGCCTACGAGGCCAAGCTCTACGATGTGGTCACGGCCCAGGACCTCATGGGCCAGGGCATCGCCACTGAGCTGGTGAAGTGGGCCCTGCGGCACCCCTGGGCGGGGGAAGTGCAGCGCTTCGTCCTCGAGACCCGGGACGCGGCCGACTTCTACCCCCGGTTCGGCTTCCGCCTGGGAGCGGAAGTCGACAGCTTCCACATGCGGGTGGGGATCGCCGAGCTCGAGCAGCGGGGTCTGCGATGACCGAGACCCATCCCGGCTTGCCGGAAATGGTCCTGAAACCCCTGATCCTGGCCAGCAGCAGCCCGCGCCGCCGCCACTGGCTGGAGGCCATGCGCATCCCCTTCGAGATCCAGATCCCCGAGGTGGACGAGACGCCCCTGCTGGACGAGGAGCCCGGCGACCTGGTGCTGCGTCTGGCGGAACTGAAGGCCGAGGTGGTGGCCCGCCGCAACCCCGCCCGCTGGGTCATGGCCGCGGATACCACCGTGGCCGTGGACCACCACACCCTGAACAAGCCTTTGGATGTGGAGGACGCGGTGCGGATGCTGACCCTGATCCAGGGCCGGGCCCACCAGGTGCATACGGGCTTCTGCCTGCAGCGGGACGACACCACCTACAGCTTCGTGGATACGGCCCAGGTGGTCTTCCGGCCGCTCACCGAAGCCCAGATCCGCTGGTACATCAGCACCCGCGAGCCCATGGACAAGGCGGGCTCGTACGCCATCCAGGGCATCGGGGCCCTCTTCATCGAGGGGGTGGAAGGCAGCTTCTCCACCGTCATGGGCCTCCCCGTGGAGCGCGTGGGCGGCCTGTTCCTCGAGCTGGGCCTCCTCCGGCCCTGGATGGGCCTGCCGCAGTAGCCGGCCGGACCCGTCGGAAAGATCCGAAATCATTGGCAAAGAAGAGGTTCTGGGGAGGAATCTCGGGCGGGGCTGCCTGCTGCCACACCGGGGTGAGTGGGCAGGGATCGTCAGGACGCGCCCTGGAGGAAATCGCCCCTTCCAAGGAGCTCAAGATAGACCACCATAAAATCCACTTAGTGTCTGGAACTTCCTCAGAAAAAATAGGTAAACAATCCAGGTCCACTGATCTATCATCGTGATCTGCGACACAACTCATCGAAATGTCGCCCCAGCGGGCCCAGCCTCTGGTTTCGGGATGTTGTCCGATTTTTATTGATTCAGACAATATTCCGCCGACACCCCCGGGTGGAGGCGCCGGATTTCGGGGAATCCCCTTCCCTGACCTAGGCGTGTGCCAGAATCTCCGGCAATCCACACCCTTCCGACCCGGCCCGCCTTCCTCCGTTCCACCTGTTCCCGATGGCCCTCCCGCTCCCTTCGTGAAACAGCGCATTCCATGGGGTTGTGCATGCACCGATTCGACCAGGCGTTCCGCTTCGTCCTGCCGGCCGGGGCCGTGGCGATCCTGCTCACGGTTCTGTCCGTGGGCTGGTTCACCCAGCCGGACCGCTTCGCCAAGGGCTACGCCCCCGAGCAGCCCATCCCCTTCTCCCACGAGCTGCACGCCGGCACGCTGCGCATGCAGTGCCAGTACTGCCACTCCGGCGTGGACAAATCCCGGACGGCGGGCATCCCCAGCGTGGATCTCTGCATGGGCTGCCACAAGGTCACCAAGACCGACACCCCCGCCATCCAGAAGCTGACCCAGATCGCCAACTCCGGCCAGCCCCTGCTCTGGCAGCGGATCCACACCCTGCCGGACCACGTGTTCTTCGACCACCGGCCCCACGTGAACGCGGGCATCACCTGCCAGAGCTGCCACGGCGAGGTGCAGACCATGAAGGTGGTCACCCGCGAGATGGGCATGCGCATGGGCAACTGCCTGGCCTGCCACCGGGATCCCCACGCCGCGCTGCCCGCCGGTTCCAAGATCACCCGAGGCGCGGAGAACTGCGCCGCCTGCCACCGCTAGACCGGGAGCTCTGGACCATGGCCGACGGGACCCGCAAGCCCATCCTCGATCGCATGGCCGCCCTGGTGGCGGGCCCCTTCCTGCTGGGGCGCGAGGCCCTGAGCCTCGCCTTCCGGCCGGACCAGGACGGGCCGCCGGAGACCCCTCCGGAACCGACGCCACTCCGCCTCACCGTCACGCCCCCTGAACACGCCATCAAGCGCCGCGGATGACCCGATGAAGACACGACTTCCCGAACATGGCCCCCTCGAGACCCCGCGTTTCTGGCGGACCATCGATGAGCGCCTCGAAACGCCCGAAGCCCAGCAGGCCGCCCATGACGAGTTCCTGCCCGGCGCCGTTCCTTCGGGTCCGGACTACGACGACGTCCACGGCCTGCCGCCCCAGAGCGGCGTGTCGCGCCGCGACTTCCTGGGCTTGGTGAGTGCCGCCGCGGCGCTGGCCGCGACCGTGGCCTGCGACCGCAAGGGCCAGGGCACCGTGGTGCCCTATACCAAGCGCCCTGTGGAAGTGGTGCCCGGCGTGGCCAACTACTACGCCAGCGCCACCCACGAAGGCCGCCGCGTCTATCCCGTGCTGGTGAAGACCCGCGAGGGCCGCCCCATCCACCTCACGGGCAACGACGAGCACCCCGGCGTGAAGGGCAAGACCAGCCCCCGCACCATGGCCGACGTGCTACGCCTCTACGATCCGGACCGCCTGCGGGCTCCGAAGGCGGAGGGCCGGATCGTCCGATGGTCGGAAGCCGAATCTCGCCTCCATGCGGCCCTGAAGGGTGCCAAGGCAGCGGGCCAGCCGGTGCTTCTCATCTCCGGGGCCGTGGTTTCACCCAGCCGCAAGGCCCTCCTGGCGGACCTCAAGGCCGCCCTGCCCACCCTGGAACACCTGGCCTACGAACCCGCCGCCGGCGACGCCGCCGAGGAGGCCGCCAAAGCCAGCTTCGGCCAGCCCGTGGATCTCCAGCCCCGGCTGGTCAAGGCCAAGGTCATCCTGTCGCTGGGTGCGGATTTCCTCAACGGCGAGGATCCGGAAGCGCTCGGCGCCTGGGGCGCCAAGCGAAGGTTGAAAAACGCACAGGAATCCATCAACCGCCTCTGGGTGCTGGAAGGCCCCCTCACGCTCACCGGCACCAACGCCGACCAGCGCGTGCCCGTAGCGCCCTCGCGCCTTGGCGCCGTGGCCTTCGCCCTGGTGAAGGATCTGGCCGCCAAGGGGACCCCGCTGCCCACGGGCACGGATCTATCCGGGATTTCCGCGGGCGCGCCCGCGGAAATCCCGCAAGCCACCTGGACCAGTCTGGTGAAGGACCTCCAGGCCGCAGGCCGGAATGGCGTGGTGCTGTGCGGCGCCCAGATGCCCGCCGAGGTCCACCAGGCCGCGCACCTGCTGAACGCCATGCTGGGTTCCGAAGCGGTCACGGCGATTCCAGCTGAGTCCCTGGCCACCGTGAAGGACCTGGAGGCCGCCGCGCAGAAGATGGCCTCCGGCGCCTACGCCGCGGCGATCTTCTGGGACGTGAACCCCGCCTACACCTTCCCCAAGGCCACCACCTGGAAGGCCGCCGTCGCCAAGGTGCCTTTCCGCGCCTGGATCGGCCAGGTGGAGGACGAGACCGCCGCCCAGTGCCAGCTGCTGCTGCCCGAGAACCACTGGCTGGAGAGCTGGGGCGACTTCAGCACGCCCACTGCCGCCGTGCTCCAGCAGCCCGCCATCGGCACCCTCTACGACACCCGCCAGGGCGAGGACATTCTTCTGGGCGCCCTGAAGGCCCTGGGCGCCGCCACCCCCGACGGCTATCACGCCTACCTCCAGGCCCGCTGGAAGAAGGAGCTGCCCTTCGGCACGTCCTTCGAGCAGGCCCTCCACGACGGCCTGGTGAAGACGGAGATGAAGGGCGCAGCGCCCGCCTTCAAGGGCGCTTCCGTGGCCGCCGCCGCCAAGCGCGCCATCGAATCCAAGACCGAAGGCCTCGAGCTGGTGCTCTTCCCCGGCTTCGCCGCCCACGATGGCCGCCACGCCAACAACAGCTGGCTCCAGGAGACGCCGGATCCCATCACCAAAATGACCTGGGACAACCCCGTGGCCGTGTCCGTACAGGACGCCAAGGCCCTGGGCATCGAGGAGGGCGACCTGGTGACCCTCTCCCTGGAGGGCGCCACCGTCAAGCTGCCCGCGGTGATCCAGCCCGGCCAGGCCAAGGGCGTGCTGGCCCTGGCGCTGGGCTACGGCCGCACCACCGGGGGCGTGGCCAAGGGCGTGGGCGTCGACGCCTTCCCCTTCCTGGGCCTGGATTCCGCCTCCGCGAACGTGCGCAGGGGCGCCCGCCTGGCCAAGGCCGGTGGGAAGAAGACCCTCTCCCGCACCCAGAGCCACCACCGCATGGAGGGCCGCGACCTCGTCCGCTCCCTCACCATGGATGAGTTCGCCCACAACCCCCAGGGCCACCACCACGGGCCCGAGCTGGTCACTCTCTACGAGGAACAGCGCTTCCCCGACCACAAGTGGGGCATGGTCATCGACCTGGCCGCCTGCACGGGCTGCTCCGCCTGCGTGGTGGCCTGCCAGTCCGAGAACAACGTGCCGGTGGTGGGCCCCGAGCAGGTGGCCCGCGGCCGGGAGATGCACTGGATCCGCATCGACCGCTACTACGAGGGCGAGCTGGAGAACCCGAAGGTGGTGCACCAGCCGATGTTGTGCCAGCACTGCGACAACGCGCCCTGCGAGAACGTCTGCCCGGTGAGCGCCACCAACCACAGCTCCGAAGGCCTCAACCAGATGGCCTACAACCGCTGCGTGGGCACCCGCTACTGCGCCAACAACTGCCCCTACAAGGTGCGCCGCTTCAACTTCCTGGAATACACCGCCTACAAGACCGAGCCCGAGACCCTGGCCTACAACCCCGAGGTCACGGTCCGTCCCCGCGGCGTCATGGAGAAGTGCTCCTTCTGCGTGCAGCGCATCAACGATGTGAAGATCCGGGCCAAGGGCGATGGCCGGGCCATCCTCGACGGCGAGATCACCACCGCCTGCATGGCCGGCTGCCCTTCGGACGCCATCGTGTTCGGCGACCTGAAGGATCCCAAGAGCAAGGTCTCCCAGCTGGTGGCCGCCACCCGCGCCTATCGCGTGCTGGAGGAGCTGGGCGTCAAGCCCGCCATCACCTACCTGGCCGATCTGAAGAACCCCGCCCTCGAGGGAGGTCACCATGAAGCTTGATGCCGCCACGTCCGCCGGCGACATCCCGGAGGGCCTGGTTGAACCTTCCCTCTACGTGGGCAAGGTGACAGCCGGCAGCCTCGACGACCAGGTGCTGGCCTTCCCGGAGACCAAGCCCCCCAGACAGTGGTACTTCGCCCTGGCCATCACCCTGACCGCGGCTCTCATCGGCGTCATCTCCATCGGCTACACCTTCTACCTGGGCATCGGCGCCTGGGGCAACACCAGCCCCGTCTTCTGGGCCTTCGACATCATCAACTTCGTGTTCTGGGTGGGCATCGGCCACGCCGGCACGCTGATCTCAGCCATCCTCTTCCTCTTCCGCAAGCGCTGGCGCAACGCCATCGCCCGGTTCGCCGAGGCCATGACGATCTTCGCCGTCATCTGCGCTGTGATCTTCCCCCTCATCCACGTGGGCCGCCCCTGGCTCGCCTACTGGCTGTTCCCCTACCCGAACCAGCGCGCCCTCTGGACCAACTTCCGCTCACCCCTGCTGTGGGACGTCTTCGCGGTGAACACCTACTTCTCCGTGTCCGCCATGTTCTGGTACCTGGGACTGATCCCCGACATCGCCTCCATGCGCGACCGGACCACCAGCCAGCTGCGGAAGGTCATCTACACGGTGCTGGCCATGGGCTGGCGCGGCGCTGCCACCCATTGGCAGCACTACGAAAAGGCCTACCTGCTGCTGGCGGGCCTCGCCACGGGCCTGGTGCTCTCCGTGCACTCCGTGGTGAGCTTCGACTTCGCGACCTCGGTGGTGCCCGGCTGGCACATGACCATCTTCCCGCCCTATTTCGTGGCGGGGGCCATCTTCGCCGGTTTCGCCATGGTGGTGATGGTGCTGGTGGTCGTGCGCGAGACCATGCAGCTCAAGAACCTCATCACCATGCGGCACCTGGATGTGATGAACAAGGTGATCCTCGCCATGAGCTGCATCATGGGCTACAGCTACATGATGGAGGGCTTCACGGCCTGGTATTCCATGAACGAGTACCTCCACCACGCCTTCATGAACATCATCACGGGCACCTACGGCTGGGCCGGCTGGGTCACCATCAGCTGCAACATCCTCATCCCCCAGATCCTCTGGTTCAAGAAGGCGCGCACCAGCTACTTCTGGATGGTCCTGGTGGCCATCGGCGTGACCATCGGCATGTGGTTCGAGCGTTTCGTGATCATCGTGATCTCGCTGCACCAGGACTTCCTGCCCTCCGCCTGGCGCATCTACAAGCCCACCATGGTGGACTTCGGCGTGCTCCTGGGCACCTTCGGGATCTTCTTCACCCTGGTCCTGCTCTTCGCCCGGGTCCTGCCGGTCATCGCCACCACGGAAGTGAAGGCGATCCTGCCGGACGCGCAGCCCTCTCACCATGGAGACGACCACCATGTCTGAGACCTCGTATTCGGTTCTCGGCGTCTTCGAGACGCCCGATGCCCTGATGCAGGCCATCCCCAAGGTGCGCGCCAGCCAGCTGGGCACCGTGGAGGCCTACACCCCCTATGCGATCCACGGCATCGAGGAGGCCCTGGGCCTCCGCCGCTCCCCCCTGGGCGGCATGGTGCTGGTCATGGGCATCCTGGGGGCCATCACGGCCCTCGGCTTCCAGTACTGGATCAGCGCCGTCGACTACCCGATCATCACCGGCGGCAAGGGCGCCGGCTCCTGGGAAGCCTTCATCCCCATCATGTTCGAAGTGACGGTGCTCTTCGCCACCTTCACGGCGGGCCTGGGGATGCTGTTCCTCCTGAACAAGCTGCCCTTCTTCGGCCATCCGGTGCTCTCGTCCAAGTCGATCAAGGGCATCACGCGGGACCGCTACGTCCTGGCCCTGGAGGCGGAGGACGAGGCCTTCGACAGCGAGGCCGCAACCCGGACCCTTCGCGATGCCGGCGCCATCGAGGTCGAGGCCCTGCCCGCGCCGGACCGCAGCCCCTTCCTCACCAGCGACTACATCCTGCGCACACTCGGGGGCATTTTCGCGGCCTGCGTGGTGGCGGGCCTGGCGATGTATTTCGCCACCAAGTGGTTCCCCCTGCTCAAGCCCATGGCCAACATGCAGGATCAGCCCCGCCTCAACGCCCAGAAGCCCTCCACCTTCTTCAAGGACGGCCACGGCATGCAGCAGCCGGTGCCAGGCACCGTGGCCCGGGGCTACCTGCCCACGGCCACGGGCACGCAGGAGGAGGCCGCCGCCCTCGTGAACCCCCTGCCCCGCACCAGGGAAGTCTTCGCCACCGGGCGCAAGGCCTACACCAACCGCTGCGAGGTCTGCCACGGCGCCGTCGGCAATGGCGTGGGCAGCCTGACGGCGGCCTACGGCGCCAAGCCCGCCAACCTGCAGGCCCAGCAGTTCCGCGACTACCCGGATGGCAAGATCTACTGGGCCATCGTGAACGGCAAGAATTCCATGCCCTCGCACGCCCCCTACCTCTCCGAACCGGAGCGTTGGGCCGTGGTCCACTACGTGCGCGCCCTCCAGCGCGCCCAGAACGCCAAGGATGAGGATCTGAAGGTGGCCACCCGATGAGCCAGACCAAGAACACCGCCAACCTGCTCTGGGGCGCCACGGCGCTCGGCGCCCTGGGCGTCCTCGGCAGCTACGCCGCCGCGGGCCCCGAGCGCTTCTGGGCCAACTGGATCCTGTGGTTCGTGCTGCTCTTCACCCTGGGCCTCGGAGCGCTCTTCATCGTGGCCCTGGAGCACCTGGTCAACGCCAAGTGGAGTGTGCCCATCCGGCGCATTCCCGAGCGGCTGGCCACCCTCCTGATTCCCGCGGTCCCCATCGGCCTCATCGCCCTGGGCGCCATCCCGGTGCTCTACCCCGGCGCCCGGCCCGAGGCGGCCCACCACCCGCTCCTGGCCGGCAAGGCCTTCTGGCTGAGCCTGCCTTTCTTCTCGGTACGCACGGTGATCGGTTTCGCCCTCTGCCTCCTGGGCCTCTGGGTGCTGGTGGGCGGTTCGCTCAAGCAGGACACCACGAAGGATCCCGCCTTCAATGTCCGGGCCCGCAAGTTCGCGCCGGCCTTCATGGCCATCTTCGCCCTGGTGGTGACGCTCGTGGCCTTCGACTGGCTCTCGGGCCTCACACCCGAGTGGTACAGCGACATCTTTGGCGTCTATGTCTTCGCCGGCGCCTTCCTCAGTGGCCTCGCGGCCACGGCCCTCGCGGTCCTGCACCTCCAGGACGAAGGCCGGCTGGAGGGCGTGCGTGGCGACCACCTCTACAACCTGGGCGGCTTCCTCTTCGCCTTCACGGTGTTCTGGTCCTACATCGGCTTCGCCCAGTACATGCTCATGTGGTACGCGAACCTGCCGGATGAGGTGATCTGGTACAAGGTCCGCTTGGCCGGCTCCTGGCGGCTCATCACCCTCGCCCTGGCCGGCCTCCACTTCGTCCTGCCCTTCTTCGCCCTGGTGACCCGGGATTCGAAGAAGGATCCCCGGCGCCTGCGCCGCGTCGCCTACCTCATGCTCGGGGCGCATGTGCTGGACATCTACTGGCTCATCTTCCCCATCCTTGGCACTCCCCGCTTCTCCTGGCCCGAGCTCAGCTTCGCCCTCTTCTTCCTGGGCGGGATCCTCCTGTGGCTCCGCGGCGCCATGCAGAAGGGTGAGGACATGCCCGCCGGCGATCCCTTCCTCCGCGAGGGCCTGGAGTTCCGCCTATGAAGATCCATGACTACCTGACCCCCGAGGAACTGAAGCGCCTACTCTCCGCCCTGCTGGTGGTGGTTGGCTTCATCTCCATCGCCGCCTTCTTCGGCTTCACGGTGCTGCCCGGCCTGCGCTACCAGGCCCACACGGATGCCACCACGGCTCCGGTCCAGGCCGTGCAGGGTGAGACCGGCTGGCTGGATCCCACGGACTACCCCGCCCAGACCCGCCAGACCATCCCGCCCATCGATCCCAGGACCGTGATGACGCCCAATCCCGCCCTCCTGGCCCGCGGCAAGGCCATCTACGCGCAGACCTGCGCCACCTGTCACGGCCCGGACGGCAAGGGCGACGGCCCCGGCGGCAAGGGGCTCAACCCCAAGCCCCGCAACTTCACCGAGAACGCGGCCTGGAAGAACGGCACCCGCATCGAGGACATCTACAAGACCCTCAACGAGGGCATCAAGAGCAGTGCCATGGTGTCCTACAACGACCTCTCCAAGAAGGACCGCATGGCCCTGGTCCATGTGGTGCAGTCACTGGGCGCCTTCGATCACGGCGCCAGCGACCCCAAGGCCAGCGCGGCCCTGGAGCAGCTCTTCGCCAGCGCCGGCGAGGTGATCCCCAACCGCATCCCCGTGGCCCGCGCCGTCGACCTCCTCTGCCGCGAGTACGCCGAGACCCATCCCCTGCCCCGACCGGAGGCCCGGCCATGAACCTCCGTCAGCTCTGCGCCACCCTTTCGCCCCTGGTCCTTGCCGCCGCACTCCTGTGCGCTCCCACCCGGGCCCAGGCCCCCAAGGCGCCCCCGGTCCCAGCTCCCAGGCCCGTCGAGGGTCCGGCCACGCCTTCCTTCACCCCCCAGGAAGTGGGCATCGACGAGAAACTCGGTGCCACCGTGCCCCTGGACCTGGTCCTGAAGGCCGAGGACGGCACGCCCGTCACCCTGCGCCAGCTCATCGACAAGCCCACCATCCTGACCCTGAACTACTTCCGCTGCGCCGGCATCTGCACGCCCCAGCTCAACGGCGTGGTCGAGGTGCTCAACCGCACCGAGGCCGTGCCCGGGAAGGATTTCCAGGTCATCACGGTCAGCTTCGACGAACGGGACGAACCCGAGGTCGCCGCCCAGAAGCGCACCAACTACCTGAGCGAGCTCACCCGGCCCTTCCCGCCCGCCGCCTGGCGGTTCCTCACGGGCCCCGCCACCACCACCCGGGCCCTGGCCGATGCCGTCGGATTCAAGTACAAGCAGGTGGGCGACGACTTCGTCCACGCCGCCGCCATCATCTTCATCAGTCCCCAGGGCAAGGTGACGCGCTACATGTACGGCGTCACGTACCTGCCAGCGGACCTCCAGCTGGCCGCCCTGGAGGCCGCCCGCGGCGAGGCCCAGCCCACCATCAACAAGTTCCTGAAGTTCTGCTTCAGCTATGACCCGGCGGGCCGCAAGTACGTCCTGAACACCACCAGCATCGGGGCCACCGTGATCATCCTGGCGGCCCTGGTCTTCGCGGTGACCCTCGTCCGCCGGGGCCGCAAGTCCAAGCCAGAGGAGACCGAATGACCACCCACGCTGCCACCGCACAGCCGAGCTACCTGGTGGACACCGGCAAGCGCAAGGGCCTTCTGGCCTGGCTCACCACCACCGACCACAAGCGCATCGGGGTGCTCTACCTCTTCTCGATGATCAGCTTCTTCCTGGTCGCCATGGGCGTCGGCTTCGTCATGCGCCTGGTGCAGCTGACCACCTTCCAGAAGCTCATCACGGCCCAGACCTACAACGCCCTGTTCACGCTCCACGGCGTGATCATGATCTTCCTGTTCGTCATCCCCGGCCTGCCCGCCGTCTTCGGGAACTTCTTCCTGCCGATCCTCATCGGCGCCAAGGATGTGGCCTTCCCGCGCCTGAACCTGACCTCCTGGTACTTCTTCATGGCGGGCGCCATCCTCGCCGTCCTGTCGCTCTTCACCGGCGGTGGCGCTCCGGATACCGGCTGGTCCTTCTACGCCCCCTTCAGCCTGAAGACGGGCACCAACGTGAGCCTGGCGGTCTTCGCGGCCTTCGTGCTGGGCTTCTCGTCCATGCTGACGGGCATCAACTTCATCACCACCATCCACCGCCTGCGGGCGCCGGGCATGAAGTGGTTCCGCATGCCCCTGATGTGCTGGGCCCTGTATTCCACGTCCTGGATCCAGCTCCTGGCCACGCCCATCGTCGCCATCACCCTGGTGCTGGTGATCCTCGAGCGCTTCTTCGGCATCGGCATCTTCGATCCCGCCAAGGGCGGCGATCCCCTGCTCTACCAGCATCTCTTCTGGATCTACTCCCATCCGGCGGTCTACATCATGATCCTGCCGGCCATGGGCGCCATCACCGAGATCATCCCCACCTTCGCCAAGCGCACGATCTTCGGCTACAAGGCCATCGCCTTCTCCAGCATGGCCATCGCCGGCGTGGGCAGCCTAGTGTGGGCGCACCACATGTTCACCTCCGGCATGAGCAACCTGGCCATCATGCTGTTCTCGCTGCTGACGATGATCGTGGCCGTGCCCAGCGCCATCAAGGTCTTCAACTGGGTGGGCACCCTCTACAAGGGCAGCATCGACTTCCAGCCACCGCTGCTCTTCGCCCTGACCTTCATCTTCCTCTTCGCCATCGGCGGCCTCACGGGCGTCATGCAGGGCGCGCTGGCCATCAATGTGCACATCCACGACACCTACTTCATCGTGGGCCACTTCCACTACGTGATGTTCGGCGGCACCGGCATGGGGTTTTTCGCGGCCCTGCTCTACTGGTTCCCCAAGATGTTCGGGAAGATGTATTCCAAGAAGGCCATCTACGCCTCCTGGTTCCCCATGTTCATCGGCTTCAACCTGCTCTACTTCGGCATGTTGATCCTCGGCATGATGGGCATGCCCCGCCGCTACTACGTCCACCTGCCCCAGTTCCACACCATGCACGTGGTGGCCACGGTGGGCAGCTGGCTCCTCGTGCTGGGCCTCCTGATGTTCTTCGGGGCCCTGCTCTATGCACTCTTCAAGGGGCCCAAGGCTGAGGACAATCCCTGGGGCGGCGTGACGCTGGAATGGACCCTCACCAGCCCGCCCATCCAGGAGAACTTCGAGACCATCCCCACCATCACCCATGGCCCCTACCAGTTCGAGCAGGAGTCCCAATGAGCGAGCACGTCCACCGCGACGACTTCGGCGCCCGGCTCGGCATGTGGCTGTTCCTGGTGACGGAGATCGTCCTCTTCGGCGGCCTCTTCATCGGCTACTCGTACATGCGGTACAAGTACCCCATCGAGTTCCACCACGGCGGCGCCGAGCTGAACGCCACCCTGGGCGTCATCAACACCGTGGTGCTGCTCACCAGCAGCCTCACGGTGGTGCTCGCCATCGTGGCCATCCAGCGGGCCGAGAAGAAGCGGGCCATGGCCTTCCTCGGTACCACCCTGGCCCTCGGGCTCACCTTCCTGGTGATCAAGTCCTTCGAGTGGGCTGCCAAGTTCCACCACGGGCTCTATCCGAACGCGCCCCACCTGGCCACGCTGCCCCCGGGCGAGCAGGTGTTCTTCGGCCTCTACTTCACGATGACCGGCCTCCACGGGCTCCACGTCATCGTCGGGCTCACGATCCTCACCGTCATGCTCTGGTGGGTGGCCACGGACCGAGTCCGCCAGGACCGCTACATCCACCTGGAGAACAGCGGCCTCTACTGGCACCTGGTGGACGTCATCTGGATCTTCCTCCTCCCCCTCTTCTATTTGGCCGCGTAAGGGCATGACCATGAGCGAACACGCCGAACACGCTGTCGACCACGCCCAGGACCACCCGGGCTACGGCACCTTCATCAAAGTGTGGGTGGCCCTGCTGATCCTCACAGGCTGCCTGGTGGGCGTCAGCCATCTGGGCCAGACCTATGCCGTCTGGGGCCTGCTGACCCTGACCCCTCTCAAGGCGGGCCTGGTCTTCTACTTCTTCATGCACCTGAAATACGAGGGACCACTGCTCAAGATGGTGGTCCTGGTCACCCTGGGCACCCTGCTGATCTTCTTCGCCCTGCTCTTCTCCGACGTCGCTTTCCACTGAGGCACCCATGGACTGGATGAATCAAGCCGCCCTTTCGGCCCAGAAGTCCGATGCGGTCTTCTTCTACGTATTCGGCCTCTCCGTGGCGTTCCTCATCTTCATCACGGCGCTGATGATCTATTTCGTCGTGCGCTACAGCAAGAAGCGCCATCCGGTGGCCGAGCAGATCGAAGGCCACCTGGGCCTCGAGCTCATTTGGACCAGCATCCCCCTCGTGCTGTTCCTCTCGATCTTCTACTACGGCTGGACCAACTACGAGTACATGCGGCAGGCCCCCCGGGACGCCATGGTCGTGAACGTCACGGCCCGCCAGTGGGCCTGGTCCTTCGAATACCCCAACGGCAAGAAGAGCAAGGTGCTCTTCGCCCCCATCCACAAGCCCATGAAGATGGACGTCCACAGCGCCGACGTGGTGCATGGTTTCTTCATCCCCTCGTTCCGCCTCAAGATCGACGCCGTGCCCGCCCGCACCAACACCACCTGGTTCCAGGCCACCAAGCTCGGGTCGTACGACATCGAGTGCACGGTCATCTGCGGTGTGGACCACAGCCTCATGCTGAGCAAGGTCATCGTCGTGCCCGAGGATGAGTTCAAGGCCTGGTACTTCGGCGGCGAGGACGCCCCTGAGCCCGGGAAGAGCTTCCGCGCCGTCGAGGCCCACCCGGACCTCAAGAACCTGCCACCCGGCCTCGCCGTACTGACCGCCAAGGGCTGCCTCGCCTGCCATTCCGTGGACGGCAAGCCCAAGGTGGGCCCCACCCTCAAGGCCCTGTTCGGCAAGCAGGAGGAAATCCTCGTGGCCGGGACCATGCGCTCCGTCACCGTGGACGAGTCCTACCTGCGCCGGGCCATCACCAACCCCATGGATCAGGTGGTGCGCGGCTATCCGCCCGCCATGCCCCTGACGCCGATGACGGAGCAGGAACTGAACGAGGTCATCCGCTACATCAAGACTCTGAACTAGGAGCATTCTCTTGAGTGTGGCCGCCCTTCCCCTGTCCAAGCCCAGCCCGGTCTCCACCTTCCTCGAGCTGACCAAGCTGCGCATCTCCGGGGCCTCCACCTTCACGGCGGCGGCGGGCTATGTGGCCTTCCTGCGCGGGGCGGACGCCGGCCTGATCACCACGCTGATCGGCATCCTGCTCCTGGCCATGGGTTCCAGCGCCCTCAACGAGGTGCAGGAGCGCCGCTTCGACGCCATGATGCCCCGCACGGCAGGCCGGCCCATCCCCCATGGCGACATCTCCGCAGGCCGGGCCGCCCTCGTGGCGGTGATCCTGGCGGGGTCTGGCTTCCTGGTCCTGCTGGCGGCCCACAACCTCACCTCGGCCCTGCTGGGGGCCCTGGCCCTGGGCTGGTACAACGGCTTCTACACGCCCCTGAAGCGCATCAGCGCCTTCGCCGTGGTGCCGGGCTCGCTCATCGGGGCCCTGCCCCCGGCCATCGGCTGGACCGCCGCGGGCGGCAGCGTGGCGGATCCCTCCGTCCTGGCGCTGGCCTTCGTCTTCTTCATCTGGCAGGTGCCGCACTTCTGGCTGCTGGTGGGCCTCCACGCCGAGGGCTACGAGAAGGCGGGCTTCCCCACCCTGGTATCGGTCTTCGGCCGGCCGCGCCTGTCCCGCCTCACGTTCACCTGGACCTGCGGCACCGCCGCGGCCTGCGGCCTGCTGCCGATGTTCCGGGTGCTGGTCTCCTGGCCGGCGGAGGTCATGCTGGGCCTGGGCGCCCTGTGGCTCATCGCCGGTTCCCTGCCGCTGCTGAAAGAGGGCCAGGACGCCCCCCTCTACCGCCGCGTCTTCATGAACATCAACCTCTTCGCCCTGGTACTCACCGCCGCCGTCATCTTGGATCCCTTCTTCAGCCGCTAAAGCATTCAAGGCTTGGACAGGATTAACAGGATTGAAAGATGGATTAACAGGATTCAGGATCGTATTAATGGTGAAATTATTCATTTTTTTCTTTATTTTTTATCATTAATCCTGTTCATCCTTAATAATCCTGTTCATCCTGTCTCCGCTCTTGCCCTGCGGTACACTTCCCGCCATGCCTCCTCGTCCCGCTGAACCCGCGCGAAAGCCGCATCCGTGGATGTGACGCGCTTTCTCGGAACGCACCGGTACACCTGGCTCATGGACCTGGGCCGGGGGCCGGGCTGCACCTTCCAGCTGCTGCGCCGGGAACTGGATGGGGCCCGCTTTCTCGCGCAGCTCTGGTCGCCCCTGCCCCCGGACCGCGATCTGGACCAGCTGCGCGACACCTTCCTGGCCCGCTTTCTCGACGCCGATCCCCTCGATCCCGTCATCGGCCACTTCGGCTCCGATGGCGAGCAGGCCTGGCACCTCCAGGCCCTCCAGGGCACGCCCCTCGCCCGCCTTTGGCCCGGCTGGGGCGCGGCCGAGCGCCAGGCCCTGGCGCAGCACTTGGCGCAGCAACTGGAACGCGACCTCCATCCCCGCTTCCTCCATCCCGAGACCATCACCTTCCGGCCCGGCCTCACCCAGATCCCCCGGGCCCTCGGCGAGTCCCCCTGGGGCCTGCCGGGGCTGATCCCACTGTTGCCCGGCACCGTCCCCATCCCGGCGCTCTCCACGGACCTACCCTGGACCCACCCCCGGGACCTGTCGGAACCCCTCGCCCGGCCCCTGCGTGGACGGACCCAGGAACTGCCCTACCTGAAGTCCCTCATGCTGGGGTTCAACGCGCCCATCCCCATGGAGCGCATCGTCCTCCTCCAGGGCGAGGAGGGCGTCGGCAAGGCCCACCTGGCCGCCTGGGCCTGCGCCGTGGCCGAGGGGGAGGGCATCTGGGTGCATCACCTGGAGGCCTCCACGGACGAACCCGCCGGGCGCTTCCTGGCCCGGCTGCTGGAGGCCCTGCTCGCCGGCAGCGAGGCGGACTTCTACGCCCAGCGCCCCGCCGCCGCCCGGGCCCTGGCCCTGCGCCTGCAGGCCTTCGCCTTCCTCACCGGCGGGCGCGGCCTGAACCGCCAGGAAGCGGGCCCCGAACCCGAGGAGGTGAAGGCCACCCTCGAAGCCCTGGATTTCGCGCGCCTCCTGCACCCGCGCCTCCTCCACCTCTCGGATCTGGAGCGCACCACGCCGGAAGTCCTGGCCCTGGTGCGGGAGCTGGTCCACCGCTCGGAGCTGCCCTGGCTGCTCTCCCTCACCACCGGGGCCCAGGGCGCCGGGCTGAAGCCCCTCATCGCCGATCTGCGCCAGGAGGCCTCCGCGGCCCTGGTGGGCGTCAACCGCCTGGAGGACGAGGACCTCCGCCGCATCCTGGACGACCTGCTCGGCCGCCACGCCCTGCCGGACGCCTACGCGACCGACCTGCTCACCCAGAGCCTCGGCAACCCGGGTCTGCTGCGGAACGTCCTGGAGCTGGCCCAGCAGGAGGGTGCCCTGGCCTGGGACCAGAACCACTGGACCCTGGCTCCCGGGCGGCCCGCGACCCTCAGGGCCGAGGCCGATCTCGTGCAGCAGGTCTTCCTGGGCCGCCTCCAGCGCCTGACGCCCGCCGCGGCCACCCTGGTGCGCCTGCTGGCCCTGGCCGAGCGGCCCATGCCCTCCAGCTCCCTCGGCCGCCTGCTGGGCCTGGCGGGGGACGCCCTGGAGGATGCCCAGCAGGGCGCCCTGGGCTCGCGGCTGGTCCAGCTCCAGGCCGGTCAGGCCCTGCTGCCCGATCCCCGCTGGCGGGAGCTGGTGCTGGCCCACACTCCCCAGGCGGAGCTGAAGCGCCTGGCCCGGGCCCTCCTGGCCGTCATCCAGGAGCAGGGTGGTCCCGTGGCCCACTCGGTCACGCTCCAGGCCCTGGCCTCGGACGAAGCGACGGCCCTGGCCGCCGTGCTGGAAACCCTCGACCATCACCCGCCCGCGCCGCAGCAGGAGGCCCAGCGCATGGTGGAACAGGCCCTTCAGCTCCAGCCCCGGCCCTGGGACGAGGCCCGCCTGCACGAGCACCTGGCGGAGGCCTGGGCCGCGGGTTCCCAGGCGCCCCCCGCCGAAGGAGAAGGTTCCGTGCACTCCATCGCGGAGCGCGCCCTCGCAGCCCTCGATCAGGCCCTGGATGCCCTGGGCCGGACCGCCTTCCACGAAGGCATCCGCCTGGCGGAGGCCCGGGTGCTCCGGAAGCGGGCCATGCTCCTGCTCCAGCTCCGCCGGCCCGCCGAGGCCCAGGAAGCGGTCATGGCCGCCGCTGAGCGTCTGAAGGACCATCCCCTCCATCCCGAGCAGCCCCGGCTGCGGCTGGCCCTGGGCCAGCTCCACCTGCTGCAGGGCCATCTGACCAAGGGCATCCGCGCCCTGGAGGAGGGCCTCCATCCCCAAGGCCCGAATGCCCAGGGCGGGCGGCCCCAGCCCCAGGACCAGGCGGCCCTGCTCACGGCCCTGGGCCGGGCCCTGGCCGCCCAGGGGCAGTTCCAGCGCGCGGCGGACCTGCTGGAATCCGCCCGGCGCCTCCTGGAGCACGGCCAGGATTTCCGCGGTCTGGTGCCGGCCCAGATCGCCCTGGCCCAGGTCCGCCTCGCCCAGGGCCAGGCCGACCCCTGCATCGCTCTGCTGCAGGAGGCCCTCCAGACCGCCCGCCTGCAGGGCGACCTCGGCCTCCAGTGCCAGAGCCATCTGGCCCTCGGCACGGTGCGCAGCCTTCAGCAGTTCCTGGGACCGGCCATGACGCACCTCGATCGCGCCCTGGGCCAGGCCCAGCGCCTGGGGGAGGCCGCCCAGGTGGCCATGATCCAGATCTGGCGCGCCCGCACCTTTGCGGCCATGGGCGATCCCGTGGCCGCCGACCATGTGCAGTTCCAGGCCGTGGGGGCCAGCCATACCCTCCTGGCGCCGGATGAACAGGGCGACCACACCATGCTCCAGGGCGAGGTGGCCCGGTTCCGCGGGGCCTGGCGGGATGCGGCCCGGCTCCTCAAAGTCGCTGCCGACCAGTTCGAGGCCTCCGGCCTGCTCTGGCGCCACCGGCTGGCCCAGCTCCGCCTGGCCCAGGCCCTGGCCCGGGAATCCCAGCGCACTCGCCAAGAGGCTCCCGAGCAGGGCTGGGCCATCCTGGAGAACCTCAAGGGCCCGGTGGAGGGCTCCGGCTCCCGCTGGCTGGACCTGGAATGGCACCGGGCCCACGCCCTGCTGCTGTCTACGGTGCCGCCCACGGAGCCCGTGGCGGAGGAGGCCCTGCGCGCCTGGAGCGAAGTGCTGGCGGCGGCCCGGGACCTGCAGTTCCCCGCCCAGGTGCTGGAGGCCAGCACCGAGGGGGCCCAGCTCCTGCTCCAGCGGGGCGAGAAGCTGGGCGCCAAGGCCCGCCTGCAGGACGCCTTCCCCTCCTTCCAGCAGCTCTGGTCCCGCCTACCCGAAACCCAGGGCACCGCCTTCCTGGGCCGCGAGGATCTGCACCGCTTCCGTCAGACCGTCGAAGCCGCTGGCCTCCGTTGGGTCCTCCCCGAACGCGCCGACCCCCTCCAGGACTGGACCCCCACCCAGATGAACCTGCCGGCCGTGCCGGAAGGGGAAGATTAAAACGGGACAGGATTAACAGGATGAAAGACTGGATTAACAGGATTAAGGTTTTTTTTGAATCCTGTTCATCCTTTCTAATCCTGTTAATCCTGTCTCCGCTTTTGGTGGTTTCATAGACAGGCCCGACGGCTTCGACCTTCCAGCGGAGACCCCCATGAGCCACCTGCCTGCGGACGTGCGCGCGCGCGTCACCCTTCCCCAGCTGCACACCTGGCACCACGCGGGCCGGAAGCTCGTGATGACCACGGCCTACGACGCCGTGACCGCCCGCATCGCCGATGCGGCGGGGGTGGACATCATCCTCGTGGGCGACAGCGTGGGGAACGTGTGCCTGGGCTTCGAGAACACCCTGCCCGTCAGCATGGCCATGATGAACCACCACCTGGAGGCCGTGGCCCGCACCCAGCCCACGGCCATGCTGGTGGCCGACATGCCCTACCTGAGCTTCCACCTGAGCGTGGAGGACACCCTGCGGAACGCCGGGGGCTTCCTCCAGCGCGGTGCCCAGGCGGTCAAGCTCGAGGGCGGCGCCAAGCGCCTGCCCATGATCCACGCCCTCATCGATGCGGAAATCCCCGTCATGGGCCACCTGGGCCTCACGCCCCAGAGCGTGAACCCCATGGGCGGCTTCAAGGTGCAGGGCAAGCAGAAGGCGGACGCCCTGCGCCTGCTGGAGGACGCACAGAAACTCCAGGATGCCGGCTGCTTCAGCATGGTGCTGGAGGGCATCCCTGCGGACCTGGCCGCCAAGGTCACCGAAACCGTCGAGATCCCCACCATCGGCATCGGGGCCGGCCCCCAGTGCTCGGGCCAGGTCCTGGTCATCCACGATGTGCTGGGTCTGCTGCCGGGTTCTTCCCCGAAATTCGTGCGCCGCTATGCCGAAGGATTCCAAGAGCTGCGAGACGCACTGGCCCTCTGGGCGGAGGATGTGCGCTCGGGAGGGTTCCCTGATGGCCGGGAATCCTATACCCTTCCAGAAGCTGTTCGTCCGGTTCTGACCCAGTGGCACCCCTGATCGCGCCCTCGGTAAGCAGACAAGCGCTTTCTGAAGGATCCCGTTTTTGTCCATGCGAGTTGTACGCACCATAGCCGATTTACGAGCCCTTCTGAGACCCATGCGGGATGAGGGCAAGCGCATCGGCTTTGTCCCCACCATGGGGTTCCTGCACGAGGGCCACGGGGCCCTCATCCGCCAGAGCGCCGCCCGCTGTGACGCCACGGTGGTGTCCATTTTTGTGAATCCAAACCAGTTCGGCCCTGGCGAGGACCTGGCCAACTACCCACGGGACCTGGAGCGGGACCAGAACCTATGCCTGGAGACCGGCGCCACGGTGCTGTTCATGCCCGAGGTCGCGGAGATCTACCCCACGGGCTTCCAGACCCATGTGGAGCCCGGCCACTTGGCCGACGCCCTCTGCGGCCGGTACCGTCCCGGCCACTTCCGGGGCGTCGCCACCGTGGTGGCGAAGCTCTTCAGCATCGTCCTGCCGGACCTGGCCTTCTTCGGCCAGAAGGATTTCCAGCAGACGGTGGTGATCCGGCGCATGGCCCGCGACCTGAACCTGCCCGTGGATGTGGTGGTGGTGCCCACGGTCCGCGAGGCGGATGGTCTGGCCCTGAGCAGCCGCAACACCTACCTGGATGAGGACGGCCGGCACCGGGCCTTGACCCTCAGCCAGGGCCTGCTGGCCGCCAAGGCGGCCTTCGAAGAGGGAGAGCGGGAGCCCGCGAAGCTGCTGGCGATGGCCCGGGCCCTCATGACGGGAGCGGATTCCATCCAGTATCTGGAGCTGGTGGACACCCAGAACCTGGAGCCCCTCCAGGGCCCGGTAGACCGCGCCGCAGCCCTGTGCGTGGCCGCCTACGTGGGCAGCACCCGCCTCATCGACAACGTGCTGCTGACCCCCGCCGCGAATGTGGCGGGGCCGAGCAGCAACCAGAGCAGCTGAGGAGGGGGCGCTTCCACCGGTGACGGGACCGGCTGGCTCTCGGCGAAATGCTTTTTAGCCAGTGATTACGGTGATGACGGTGATTGGGCCTCGGATGTTTTCCGCATGGGCCCGCCGGAGGCGGCTTCCGGCTGCGCCGGAAGTCATGGGGGGTGGCAGGGTCGCGCTCCCAAAAAGGGCGCGGCCCTGCCACCCCCCATGAGCCCATGCTGCCTAGGGCAGTAATCACCGGAATCACTGAAATCGGCGGCGAAAGCATCTTTTGGAAGAAAAGCCACGACTTTCGGACTAAGGGAGTCCCCTCCCATGGGTGGAGGGCATTCATTCCGGCACAGGGTTAGAATGGCCAGGTTCCTCCGGGTGAGTCCACCGGGGGCCATTCCGAGAGGTTCCATGCTCGTCCCGATCCTGATCTCCGCCGCCCTCCTCGCTATGCCCCAGGGGCGCGGCCACGACCAGGGCGGTCCTCCGGGGCCCGCCAAGAAGGGTGGAGTCCCCCCCGGCCTGGCCGAAAAGGGCGGCCTCCCTCCGGGCCTGGCCAAGAAGTTCGGCCCCCGGATCCCCGAGCGGCCCTACATCGCCGTGGACCCGCGCTACACCGACCGGGCCTATTTCCTGATCGACGGCCGCTGGGAGCTGCGCCAGGGATTCTCCGTAGACATCCAGGCCGAGGTCCGCGACACCCTGCGGCTGGCCCCCGTCCCGCCGCCGGTGCCCCTGCCCCGGATCGGCGTGGATCTCCATGTCGTGCTCTTCAACTAGAGAAAGGAGTCACCATGTTAAATAGAATGCTGAGTGCCTGCTTGGTGGCCACCACGGCCTTCGCGGCTCTGCCTGCCTCCGCCCGGCCCGACGACGAGCACAGGGAGCGCCGGCAGAAGCGCGATGACCGCGAGGACCGGGCCTACTGGCGGGAGCGGGACAAGGCTGAGCGTGAATACTGGAAGGAGCGGGACCGGGAGGCCCGCAAGCACGAGGCCCACCGCTACGAAAGCGATAACGAAGACGATGATGATGACGACCGGGACGAGGACAGCGCCTCCCACCGCCACTACCGGGCTCCCGCCTGGATGGACGGCTACTGGGACCCCAGCGACACCCAGCACTACGTGGCCCTGGTACCCGGCGATCCCTCCCGCTGCTATGTCTTCATCGAAGGCCGCTGGATGCTCCGCCAGATCCGCGACCCCCGGGCCCGCGTGGACCTGGAGGGGGCCTTCCGCCTCCCCGTGGTCGCGCCTCCCGTGGCGCCACCCCGCCTGGGTCTGAACTTCCACATCGTGCTCTTCAACTGAGGGAGCCTCCATGTTTCGTCGATGGCTGAGTGCCGGCCTCCTGGCCTCTTTCGCCCTGTCCACCCTGCCCGCTACCGCCCGCCCCGACGACGAACGCCGGGGCCACCGAGGGGAGCGGGAAGAGCGCCGGGATGACCGTCGCGACGACCGCGGGGATGACCGCCGCGAGGATGGGAAATACTGGAAGGAGCGCGACAAGGCCGAACGCAAATACTGGAAGGAAAGAGACAAAGAGGCTCGGAAACACGAGCGCCACCGCTACTACGACGACGATGACCAAGGCGAGGGCCACGACCGGGCGCGCCACTACCGGGCTCCGGCCTGGATGGACGGCTACTGGCGGCCGGGCGATGATCGCCGCTACGTGGCCCTGGTGCCCGGCGATCCTTCCCGCTGCTATGTCTTCCTGGAGGGCCGCTGGGTGCTGCGCCAGATCCGCGATCCCCGGGCCCGCCTGGACCTGGAGGGCGCCTTCCGGCTGCCCATGGCCCCGCCGCCGGTGGCCCCGCCCAGGCTGGGCGTGGACCTCCATGTGGTGTTGTTCAACTGACCGTGATTTGACTAGGTGAAAATCGAGGATGGACCCGGGGTACACCTGGGTCCATTCTTATGCGTTGGCCGGGACTCCCGACGGAGCCTGGACCGGAGGATGCATGCTGCGCCACTTCCTGCTCGGTAAGATCCATCGCGCCACCGTGACGAGGGCCGATCTGGACTACGTGGGATCGATCACGCTCGATCCGTTGCTCATCGAAGCCGCCGGCTTCATGGAGAACGAGAAGATCGATATCTACGACGTGACCAACGGCTCGCGCCTGTCCACCTATGTGATCCCCGGCGTGCCGGGCTCGGGTGAGGTGGGCATCAACGGGGCCGCCGCCCATCTCGTCCAGAAGGGTGATCTGGTCATCATCGCCGCCTACGGCTGGATGACCGCCGAAGAGGCCGAGACCGTGGCCCCGAAGGTGGTCTTCGTGGACGAGCGCAACCACATCACCGAGCGCCGCCGCCAGGAACGCACCCCCCTGTGCGTGGCCGCGTTCACGGACTGAAAAGCTTTTTCGCCACCGATTTCGCCGATTGCGGTGATTGGGCCCCGGAGGATTCCCGTATGGGCCGGCCGAAGGCCGCTTCCGGCGTTGCCGAAAGTCATGGGGGGTGCCAGGGCCGCGCACTCTTTGGGGTGCGCGACCCTGGCACCCCCCATGGAGCCCATGCTGCGCTGGACCAGGGAATCATCTTTTCATCACTGAAATCACCGAAATCGGTGGCAAATTTATGTTTTAAATCCTGTTAATCCACCTTTTAATCCTGTAAATCCTGTCCCCGCTTTTTTCACGCAAAGAATAAACACGGACTGTGGAACCTTCGACCGTTGGCGCGGCATCCAAGGAACATGGTAGAAAAGACCTACCCTTCGGCCTGGGACGGCCCTGGGGCCCGCAGTCGGGGCACGGCGACCCCCTGCACAGTTCTGAAAGGTTGGTTCCATGGAAGTCCGCAAGTCCCTGGTGGTCAATTCGACCCCCCTGGAGACGCGCATCGCCCTGCTTGAGAACGGCCAGCTCTGCGAGCTGTTCCTCGAGCGGACGATGAACAAGAGCCAGGTGGGGGATGTGTACAAGGGCCGGGTGGCCAAGCTGCTCCCCGGCATGCAGAGCGCCTTCGTGGGCATCGGAGGGGCCAAGGACGGCTTCCTCTACCTGGACGATCCCGTGGCCCAGCGCCTGGGGGCCGACCTGTCCGCCGAGGAAGAAGGGGAGGAGGTCGTCGAGGATCTTCCGCCCCCGCCGCCGCCCCTGCCCCCCCTCAAGGAGGGCGAGGAGACGCTGGTCCAGGTGGTGAAGGATCCCATCGGCTCCAAGGGGCCGCGGCTCTCCCGCCACCTGAGCTTCCCCGGCCGCTTCCTGGTCTTCATGCCGGGCATCGACCACATCGGCATCTCCCGCAAGATCACGGAGCCCGAGGAGCGGGAGCGCCTGCGCGAGCTGATCCGCAGCCACGCCCAGCCCGGCGAGGGCTTCATCGTCCGCACCGCCGCCATCGGCGAGAAGGACGAGGATCTGGTGGGCGACGTGGCCTTCCTCCGCCAGGCGTGGCACGAGATCCAGGCCAAGGCCGAGACCGTGCCCGCGCCGGGCCTGGTCTGGCACGACCTGCGCCTGCTCCAGAAGGTGCTACGCGACATCTTCCGCGAGGAAGTCTCCAGCTTCTGGGTGGACGATCCCGACGCCCATCGCGAGGTGCTGGCCTTCGTGGAGAAGCTGCACCCCGAGTGGGCCAACCGGGTGAAGCACTTCACCTCGGACCTGCCCATCTTCGAGGCCTTCGGCATCGAGGGTGAGATCGAATCCGCCCGCCAGCCCAAGGTCTTCCTCAAGCACGGTGGCTCCATCGTGCTGAACCAGACCGAAGCCCTCGTCAGCGTCGACGTGAACACGGGCAAGTTCGTGGGCAAGAAGGATCTGGAGGAAACGGTCTACCTCACCAACCTGGAGGCCATCCCCGAGATCGTGCGCCAGCTGCGCTTGCGCAACCTGGGCGGCATCGTGGTCATCGACTTCATCGACATGGTGGATTCGGCCCACCGCGACGAGGTGCTGGCCCGCCTCCAGGAGGAGCTCAAGCGCGATCGCAACCACGCCCGGGCCGGCGGCATCTCCGAGTTCGGCCTGGTGGAGCTCACGCGCAAGCGCACCGGCCCTTCGCTCGAGCGGCTGCTCACCCAGCCCTGCCCCACCTGCAATGGTGCCGGGCGCACGCAGAGCCCCGAGACCTCCCTGCTCAAGGCCTACCGGGAACTGGTGCGCCAGGGCGAGCGCCTGCGCGGCGCCGACGTGCGCCTGACCCTGCATCCCGAGCTGTCGGGCGCGCTGCATCAGGAGGCCCGGGAAGGCCTCATGCAGCTGGCCCGCCTCCTCGGCGCCCGCGTCCAGTGGATCGAGCGCGCCGACACCCCGAGACACGCCGTCGTCCTGGACATCCAGCTCCCCGGCCAGAACAGCGCCAGCGCCTGAGCTTCAACCCAAGCAGGTCGGGCAGCGCATCCCCAGCTGGAGGTTCTCGATGAGTTCGGGAACCCGGGCCAGGCTGCGCACTTCGTAGAGGGGGGCGTCGGGGTCGTGGTCGGGCCTGGGCTTGGCGCCGCGGTTGACCCAGATGGCGGTCCAGCCGGCGGCGAGGGCCCCTTCTACATCGTCGGTCCAGCTGTCGCCCACCATGGCGAGGTTGCCGGGAAAGAGGCCCAGCCGCCGCTGCACGGCCTCATAGGCCGCGGCCTCGGGCTTGAGGGCGCCCAGGTCGGCGCTCCGGTGCTGGAGGCGGATGCGCTCGGAGATGCCCAGGCGGTCCAGCAGCTCCAGGCCGAAGCTCTGGGTGTTGGAGAGTAGGGCCACCCGCGCCAGGTCGCGCACCGCTGCCACGGCCTCCGGTGCGCTGGGAAAGCACTCCGCCTGGTCCCCCGCCTCCCGGAAGGCCTGGGCCATGGCCTCCAGCTGTTCCGGATCGAGCCCCGCCGGCTCGCGCCAGGCCTCCAGGAAGGCCTCCACCGACGCGTAGGGGCGGACCATGCCGTCCCGCATGAGCGCTGCATGCAGGTGCTCCTGCTCGGGCCTCAGCAGGCCCTTCAGCCGCTGGAACGGGCTGCCCGCCGGGCTGAAGACCAGCGTGTTCCAGAGGTCGAAGACGACGGCGCGGATCATGCAATCCCGTGGGTCATCGGCCGGAGGCCTTCGAGGTTCGGAAGGGCACGCCGAATTCGATGCCCAGCACCTCGAAGCGGGCCTCGCCGTTCAGGCTCCAGGTGGCGGGCTCGCGGCGGGTGGCGGCGGCCGTGAGGGGCCCCCAGGCGCTCTGCAGATCCGCATAGCTCAGCACCACCTCGGCCCGCAGGGTGCTCCGGCCCTTCGGCGCCAGGTCCATGCCTTCGGGGAAGCCGATGGCCCCCAGGGCGTGGTCCCCGCCCTGGGCGGCCAGCCGCAGATCCCCGCGCACGCGCCGGGTGCGAAGGCGCTGATCCGTGGGGTTGTCCACGCCCAAATCCAGCCGCAGGCGCAGGCGCGACTGCTCCAGGGGGAAGGCCAACTCCAGCTGGGGCTCCACGCGGTCCAGCGAGAACCGCAACTGGCGGGCCGCATCCTGGTACTGCAGGGCGGGATTGATGGCATCGCAGCCGATCAGGAGCACGAGCGCGGAAAGAGCCAGGGCGGGTTTCATCTCAGGCGCCCCGGTAGATCACGCAGTTGTCGGTGGTCTCGTAGACCTCGATCTGGCAGAGCTGGGGCAGCGCGGGCTTGAGCTGGTCCCAGATCCACACGGAGATGTTCTCGGCCGTGGACAGGGGGATGAGGTCGTTGAGGAAGCGGTGGTCCAGCTTGGCGATCACCTGCTCCACCACCACCTTGGAGAGGTCGTCGAAGTCGATGATCATGCCCGTCTCGGGATTGACCTGCCCCTCCAGCAGCACGAAGAGCTTGTAGCTGTGGCCGTGGAGATTCCGGCACTTGCCGGGGTGGTTGTAGATGAAATGGGCGGCTTCGAACCAGTACTCTTTGCGCAGGATCATGGCACTCACGATAGAAAAGGCCCCGCGGTCGCGGGGCCCTTCATTCTACCAGCTACCGGCCGCCAGCCTACTTCACGGCGTTCAGGATCAAGGCCAGCGGCGTCAGGGCCTGGAGGTTCTCCTGCCAGTTGGTGTCGCGGCGGAAGCGCTGGGGCACGAGCACCGTGTCGCCGGGTTCCACCGCCTTGCCGTCGATCCAGGAATCGAGGATGCGGCCATCGGCCTTGAGCAGGCGGATGTTCGAGGTATCGGCGTTGCGCGTGGTGCCACCCGCCAGCTTCAGCAGGTCGGCCACCTTCATGCCCTTCCGCACCTTGTAGGTGGCGAAGGGGCTGGCGGTTTCGCCCACCACATAGGCGGCCTCGGTGGCGCGGGGGATGATGATCTCGTCCCCATCCTGCAGCTCCACGTCCGAGAGGGCGTCGCCCTTCAGGGACCCGCTGAAGTCCACCACCATGCGGTTCAGGCTGCCCGCCAGGAGGCCGTGCAGCAGGGGGTTCTTCAGCAGCTGGCCCGTCAGGGGCTGACGCTTGGTTTCGTTCAGGCGTTCGAGGATCTCGTTGATGCCCTTGGCCGTGGGGTCCTTGCCCGCCAGGCCGGATTCCTCGGCCGCCCGCTGGAGGGAGGCATCCTGGGTGCTCATTCGCCGCAGGAAGATGCCCGCCTGGGGCATGGCTTCCGGCATGAGCCCGCCCGCCCGCCGGAGCACCTCGGACAGCCGCGGATGGTCTGAATCCAGGGTGTAGGTCCCGGGCCGGACCACCTGGCCGGTGACGCGTACGGCGCGATGCACCTTGTAATCGGGCTTCTCGAAGAGGCTCAGCTGGTCGTCCACCTGGATGCGGGGATTCACGGCATCGTCCAGGAGGGCGATGGGGCTGGCGGCTTCCGAGGACAGCAGCCTCGCCAGATCCAGGCGGATCACCTCGCTGGGCTTGCCGTCCTTGCTGCGGGCCAGTTCCGCCACCAGGCGGTCCGCGGATTTCTCGGGCACACCGGCGCGGAAGATCAGGTCGGAGGCCCGCATGCCCTCGTGGAAGGCGTAGGTTCCCGGCCTGGCCACGGGTCCCAGCACCTTGACCAGCCGAGGCAGGCGCAGCTCCTCCAGACGGAACAGCTCGACCCGGTCCCGGTCCTCCAACAGCAGGTTATGGGTGGCATCGCCCGCGAGGGCGCGGTCCACATCGAAGGCCAGGAACTGGGACGTGCCGTCCACCGCGGTCCGCACCACCTCGCCCCGGGCCCGGTAGGTATCCGGCAGCACCTGGGCATCCCGGCGCAGCAGATCACCTACCCGCAGACCCTCCGTGCGGGCGAAGCTGCCAGGCACACGCGCCCAGCCCGCGATCTGGACCACGGGCCCGGTGCGTTCCCGGCGGGGGAGAGCCGACAGCACATCCCCGCGCTGCAGGGGAAGCTGGGCCGCGGCCTCCACGGCCACGTCCCGTCCGCTGAGGACGCCCGCAGCGTCGAGGCGCCGCAAGGTCAGGGTGCCGGGGCCCGCCTCGGGGGCGAAGCCACCGGCAAAGCGCAGCGCGTCGGCCGCCGTCTCGCCGGTCCGGAGCTCGAACTGCATGCGGGGGGCGGTACCGCTCTGCTCCCAGCGGCGCAGCCAATCCGGCTTGCCGGCCTCCTCCTCGGCCCGGGCGACTGGCAGGTTCGTCTCGGGGTTGAGCCGGATCCGGTGATCTCCCACGGGGGCCTTTTTGAGCGCCACCAGCTGCCGCTTCAGGACATAGAGGCGGTCCTCCAGATCCGCCCGTTCAGTCAGGCTGAGGGCCACGCGGGCCTGCGGTGGGCGGACGGTCGAAGCCTCGCGTGACTCCGGCCCGGCCGCCTCTGGCTCCGGCGTGGCCCCCAGCTGCCATTCGATGGCCTTGATCTCCCGCTGGATCCGCTCCCGCTGATCCTTGAGGGGATCCAGGTCCAGATCCTCTGCCTCGGCTTTGTCGCCCTTCTTCAGGAACTCGGCTGGAACCGCCGCCACCCGCAGGAAGGCGCCTTCCAGCAGCACTTGGTTCTGGGCCAGAGGCACGAAGATCGTATCGCCGTTCTGGAGGGCCGCATTGGGGTTGCCCAGGCCCTCGGCCCGCAGGGGGTAGAGGTCCAGGCCAGCCACCTTCTGGCCCCCGCGCATCACGCGGATGTCGCGGTAGCTGCCCACGGCCGTGGGCCCGCCGGCCAGGCTCAGCACGTTCACCAGGGAGCTGAGGCTCGACACCAGGTAGCCACCGGGTCGGTAGACTTCGCCCATGACGAAGACCCGCACCTCGCGCAGCTTGATCACCTGCAGGTCCACCGAAGAGCGCGAGAAGTTCCGGCTCACCACCCCCTGCACTACCTGCTTGGCCCTGCCCAGCGTCAGGCCGCCCACCTTGGCCGTGCCCACCTTGGGGATCACGATCTCGCCCCGGCCATCCACCTGCACCGGCAGGTCGAAGGTGGCGCTGCCGAAGACATTGAGGTTCAGCCGGTCCCCGGTGCCCAGCACGTAGTCCTCGGCGATGCCGCCCTCCGTGGCCGCGGAACCACGCTGGCGCACCTGGAACAGATCGGCGCCGAAGCGGCGGGGGCCCTTCTCGCGGCGCTTGAGGGTCCGGATCTCCTCATCGAGCTTCTCGTCCTCGCTGCGCAACCGGGCGGTCTCTTCCGGCGTCAGCGTTGGAGTGGAGGGAAGCGCGGTCGACCGCGCCGGAACGGCATCGGCGGATCCGGCCGCCCCCTGGGCCGCCGCGGCCTGCTTCAGGGCCTGGAGGTCCAGTCCTTGGGGCAGCTGGGCGAACAGGGCCGACGTGGCCAGCAGGGGCAGGAAGGTGCGGAGGATCGGGACGCGCATCAGGACAGTCCTATCGGTGTGTTCCCCGGGGGGGCTATCCCATCCGGGGAGGGCAGAAGGCATGATGATCGAGTATGCCCGAGGGCCGTGCCTCTGGCCCGCCCAACCGGCGGATCACAACTTGGGATGGGACCCGGAGACCGCCCGGGCACTCCCGGACACCGCCCGGACACTCTCGGACACCATGAAGGGGACCTCCCGCCGGACCTGGGACGTGACGCCCTGCCGGTCCCTGGTGGTCACGCGATCCTTGAACGCCTTGAAGGCGAGGCCCAGCAATACCATCAGGCCGAGAAGGGAGACGGCTTCATGTCCCGGAACGGCCGTGGCCCGCAGCATGGGCAGCGCGGCGATGGCCAGCAGGATGGGCGTGGCGAACCACGAACGCCCCTTCATCCGGTCCATCATCCAGTGGTGGAGATGGCTGCGGTCAGCCGCTCCGAGGGGCCGGCCCTTCCAGCCCCGGATGCCCACCACCAGGAAGACATCGACGATGGGATAGGCGAACACCCACAGCAGCAGGTTGGGATCCCGGAGGGCGAAGGCCTCCACGCCCAGGATGGCGAAGAAGGTGCCCATCATGAGGGCGCCGCAATCTCCCATGAAATGGCGGGCCTTGGGGAAGTTCAGCGCCAGGGCCGCAGCCAGGCCACCCCAGAGCAGGACCGGCTGCGCCCCGAGGTTCCAGCCCAGGACGCCCAACAGCAGCGCGGCGTACCCCATGGACAGGCCATTGATGCCATCGATGAGGTTGTAGGCCTGGGGCAGGGCCCAGAACCACAGCATGAGCAACGGGACGAGGACCGCGGGATGGCTGGGCAGGCTCAGACCCAGGAAGGACCAGTACTCCACCATGCGGCCCATGGAGAACACCACATGGAAGGCGAGCGCCACCGCCACCGCCAGGCCCGCCATGGCCTTGTACCGTGCCCGCAGATCGAACCGGTCATCCAACATGCCGATGAAGGCCATGCAGTGGACAGCGGCCCAGTCGGGGAGGTCCAGGTGAAACGGCATCCGGCCGGTAAGCTGGCTGGCGATAAGCATCAGCCACAAGGCCATGCCCGCGGTCCGGGGCGTGGGCCGGGCGTGCTTCTTCCGGGAGGTGTCCGGATGGTCCATCCACCCCAAGGGGGCCACCCAGCGGATCAAGGCTGCGGAAAGCGCAAGGCCCGCCGCGCCTCCGATGGCAGCTTCAATCCAGGTGGGTGTCACATCGTCCTCAGCAGGGTGCGTGAATAAAAGCTTGGATCCACCAAGGCAGGTCCAAGTTGAGGGATATCACGGATGGAATTTTTGCACGATCCGGATCCCAAGCAAAGAGAGAGTCTTGCGACGCACCTCTACAGACTGGCCCTCCCTCCGGCCCAGTCAAGGTACCGGCACTCGTGATCTGCCGGTTTCCACCCAACCCCTTTTTTTCAAAGGCACCAAGGGCGGACTCCGCGGGGCGTCAGCGTTTAAAAGATTCTTTAGCCGCTGATTTCAGTGATTTCAGTGATTTCTGCCCCTAGGCAGCATGGGCTCCATGGGAGGTGGCAGGGCCGCGCCCTTTTTGGGAGCGCGGCCCTGCCACCCACCATGACTTCCGGCCACGCCGGAAGCCGCCTCCGGCGGGCCCATGCGGGAAGCATCCGAGGCCCAATCACCGTCATCACCGAAATCAGTGGCAAAAAAGCCTTTGTCAGTTCCCAAGCACCAACCGTCGAACCTGCAGATTCCGCCCGAAGTTGAAGAGGAGGCAAACGGGTTTCCCACTGGCTTTGAGGTAGTTGAGGCTTTGGGCCACGTGGACGTCCTGGAGTCCCGCCACGGCCTTCAGTTCCACAAGGATCCGGCCCTCCACCAGCAGGTCCACCTGGAACTCGCCCACCAGCACCCCGTCGTAATGAACCTCCAGGTCCTGCTGCTGGACCACCTCCAACCCAGCTTTGCGCAGCTCGTGCACCAATGCGTTCTCGTAGACCTTTTCCAGGAACCCGTGACCCAGGGCATTGGCCACCTTGAACGCACAACCGATGATCCGCTCCGTCAGAGGATCGTTCTCCTGCATCACGTGTCTCCGAATTTGGAATAGGACGACAGGATAGCCGTCGACTCCGCGCATCACCGCACCGTAGCCTCAAAGACAAAAGATTTTCAGCCGCTGATTTCAGTGATTTCAGTGATTCCTGCCCCTAGGCAGCATGGGCTCCATGGGGGGTGGCAGGGCCGCGCCTTTTTGGGAGCGCGGCTCTGCCACCCCCCATGACTTCCGGCCACGCCGGAAGCCGCCTCCGGCGGGCCCATGCGAGAAGCATCCGAGGCCCAATCACCGTCATCACCGTAATCGGTGGCAAAAAAGCCTTTCGCCGGGAACCAGCCAAGCCCCTGGTTAGCAAGCACCGCCCAATCTGCCCAATCACTAGCTAAGCCAAGGCATCTCAGACTGAAACCCCAGAAACGGCCCGGTCCGGCCCGTGCTATCCTGGCCAAGCCGATTTTCACCTGCTCCCCTTCGGCGGCGACCTCTGCAGGAAGCCCACCTCCCCCTCCTGGCTCAGGATTCGGCGGACGGGTTTCATGGAGCGATCGCGGGAGACCCGGACGCGTGAGCCGGTCTCAGGGGAGCCCAGTGGGCCCGAGGGCCCAGGAGCTTGCATGAACGCATTGAAATTCAACCCCACGACCGTCTCCGTGGACCTGGGCGACACGCCCATCAGCCTCGAGACCGGCCGTATCGCCAAGCAGGCCCACGGCGCCGTCGTCGTCCGCCAGGGCGACACCATGGTGCTCGTGGCCGTGTGCTACGGCACCCCCCGCGAAGGCATCGACTTCTTCCCCCTGACCGTGGACTACCGCGAGCCCGTGCTGGCGGCCGGCAAGATCCCCGGCGGCTGGTTCAAGCGCGAGGGCCGCCCCACCACCAAGGAAACCCTCACCAGCCGCCTCATCGACCGGCCCCTGCGGCCCCTGTTCGAAGAGGGCTACAACGGCGACACCATGATCACCGCCCAGGTGCTCAGCTACGACGGCCAGCACGCCCCCGAGACCCTCGCCATGGTGGGCGCCTCCGCGGCCCTCATCATCAGCGAGATCCCCTTCGTGAACCCCGTGGGCGGCGTCCGCGTGGGCCGCGTCAACGGCCAGCTGGTGGTGAACCCCACCGTCGAGCAGCGCGCCGATAGCGACATCGACCTGCTGGTGGCCGGCACCGCCGACGCCCTGGTGATGGTGGAGTGCGGCGCCAAGGAAGTGCTCGAAGCCGACATGGTGAAGGCCCTCGCCTTCGGCCATGAGCAGATCAAGACCCTCGTGAAGCTGCAGAAGGACCTGCAGGCCAAGGTGGGCAAGCCCAAGGTCGCCGCCGCCAAGGCCGAGCGCAACGAGGCCCTCTACAAGGACGTCGCCGCCGCCTTCGCCGAGAAGCTCTTCGCGGCGCTGACCATGAAGGTGAAGATCGAGAGCTACAAGGCCATCGACCTCCTCAAGAAGGAAGCCGTGGCCCAGTTCTGCACCGAGAAGCCCGAGCTCAAGAAGGACCTGGTCGCCTGCTTCGACGAGCTGAAGGAGACCCTCTTCCGCAACGCCATCCTCAAGCAGGGCGTGCGCCTGGACGGCCGCAAGTTCGACCAGATCCGCCCCCTGAACATCGAGATCGGCGTCCTGCCCGCGGCCCACGGCAGCTGCCTCTTCACCCGCGGCGAAACCCAGGCCCTGGTCACCACCACCCTGGGCACCATCAACAACACCCAGATCATCGACGGGCTGGAGGAGGAGTACAAGAAGAAGTTCTACCTCCACTACAACTTCCCCGGCTACAGCGTGGGCGAGTGCAAGCCCAACCGCGGGCCCGGCCGCCGCGAGATCGGCCACGGCATGCTGGCCGAGCGCAGCCTCTTCGCGGTGTTCCCCACGCCCGAGGAGAACCCCTACACCGTGCGCGTGGTGTCTGACATCACCGAGAGCAACGGCTCGTCCAGCATGGCCACCATCTGCGGCGGCACGCTGGCCCTGATGGACGCCGGCATCAAGCTCAAGTCCCCGGTGGCGGGCGTGGCCATGGGCCTCGTCAGCGACGGCGACAAGTACGTCGTCCTGTCCGACATCGCCGGCCAGGAAGACCACTACGGCGACATGGACTTCAAGGTCGCCGGCACCGAGAAGGGCATCACCGCCCTGCAGATGGACATCAAGATCGGCGGCATCACCACCGAGATCCTCACCAAGGCGCTGGATCAGGCCAAGGCCGGCCGGCTGCACCTGCTGGACCTGATGGGCAAGGTGCTCGCCGCCCCCCGCGCCGAGTTCGCCAGCAACGCCCCCCAGATGCACAGCATCCAGCTCCCCAAGGAGAAGATCCGCGACGTCATCGGCAAGGGCGGCGCCACCATCCGCAACATCATCGAGGTGAGCGGCTGCGAGGTGAACATCGACGACGACGGCCTCTGCCAGGTCGCCGGCCCCACCCAGGAGAAGCTGCAGATCGCCCTCAAGATGATCGGCGACCTCATCCAGACCGCCGAGGTTGGCAAGACCTACCTGGGCAAGGTGGCCAAGGTCGTCGAGTTCGGCGCCTTCGTCACCATCCTCCCCGGCCTGGACGGCCTCCTGCACGTCAGCGAGATCGCCCACCACCGCGTGAAGGAGCCCGCCGATGAGCTGAGCGAAGGCCAGGAGGTCATGGTCAAGTGCATCGGCATCGACGAGAAGAGCGGCAAGATCAAGCTCAGCCGCAAAGCCCTGATTCCCAAGCCCGAAGGCATGGAAGAAGAGCCCGCCAGCGAAGGCGGCGTAGAGCCCCGCCACGAGCGCAGGCCGAGGCCGAGGCGTTCCTAGGTTCGAAGATGCCCTGGCGCGACGTAGAAGAGAACGGGGCCCAGCTTGGGCCCCGTTCTTCATGATTGGTCCGGCTCATCGACCCAGCCCACAATTCATCACCGGACCTACAGGTTGGGAATTCAGGATGAATAAGCTAAAATTGACCTTACAAATTTATTTGGAGTCACCATGGCGAAAACGGCTCTGATCACCGGCGTGACTGGCCAGGACGGCAGCTACCTGGCCGAGCTGCTGCTGGCGAAGGGCTACCAGGTCCACGGCATCGTGCGCCGGGCCAGCCTCTTCAATACGGATCGCATCGATCATCTGCACGTGGGGGAGACGCCGGACCCCGCGTTCTTCCTGCACTACGGCGATCTGTCGGACGCCGGCGCCCTGCGGAACCTGCTGGACGAGATCCAGCCCGACGAGGTCTACAACCTGGGGGCCCAGAGCCACGTGCGCGTGAGCTTCGACCAGCCGGAGTACACCGTGGACGTGGTGGGCGTGGCCGTCATCCGGCTGCTGGAGGCCATCCGCAGCTACATGAAGCACACGAAGAAGCAGATTCGCTTCTACCAGGCCGGCAGCTCCGAGATGTTCGGCAGCGCCAAGCCACGCCAGCACGAGGGCACCCGCTTCGAGCCCCGCAGCCCCTATGCCTGCGCCAAGGTCTACGCCCACTACCAGGTGATCAACCACCGGGAGAGCTACGGCCTCTTCGCCTGCAACGGCATCCTGTTCAACCACGAGAGCCCGCGGCGTGGCGAGACCTTCGTCACCCGCAAGATCACCCGGGCCGCCACGCGGATCAAGCTGGGACTGCAGGACAAGCTGTTCCTGGGGAACCTGGACGCCAAGCGCGACTGGGGCTTCGCGGGCGACTATGTGGAGGCCATGTGGCGCATGCTGCAGCAGGACCAGCCCGATGACTACGCGGTGGCCACCGGAGAAAGCATCACCATCCGCGACTTCCTGGGGCTGACCTTCGGCCGCCTGGACCTGGACTGGCAGAAGCACGTCGAGATCGATCCCCGCTACTTCCGGCCCGCCGAGGTGGACCACCTGGAGGGCGACGCCAGCAAGGGCCGCCGCATCCTGGGCTGGGAACCGAAGACGGACATCCGGGCCCTGGCCGCCATGATGGTGGACTCGGACCTCAAGCTGGCCCAGAAGGAACTCGTGCTCCGCGAAGCGGGGCATGCCGACGCTCCTCGGGTGGGATACCGCTAGTGTTTGACACATCCCAATTTACTAGTCACCTGATTCTTTTCTGAATCCGTGAATTCCCATGCAATTTCGAACCCGGTATCGCAAGTTCTGTGAGGCCGCGATGGCGGGTATCAAGGGTCGTAGGTCGGAGGGGTTGGCGCGCACGGGTGCGGGGGGATCGCGCCGATGAGCAATGCGCTGGCACAGTTCACAGATTTATGTGCAGCTTACACTCAGGAACGCCTTTCCCTTCCAGGTGGTCTGCAGCGCCCCTGCTTCAAAACGAGGATCTGTGAACACTCAACCCACAAGGCCTATCATTTCTGTTTTAGTTGTAGTATTCAGAAAGGATATCAGCCAATCCAGGACCCTTTCGAACCTCCTCGAATTCCCCCCAGAATTCAAAGGACGTATGGAACTCTACATCAGGGACAACTCCCGAACGACGCAGATCGACCTGGCCCAAATAAGCCATGCGGGATTCTTCAACACTCTGCTGGACCATGATGGGAGCAATCAGGCGCTTGGGTCCGTCTACCGGAATTTCACGGCGAAGGCCAAGGGGTTGATCCTGTTCTTCCTGGATGATGATACGGATATCAGCCAGGAATACGTCAATGAGGCAACGGAGTCCTTGGAGCCCCATCTCACCTTCTGTGCCAATGTCCTTTGTGTGCCCCGGATCTACAATAAACAGAACCAGATCTACAGCCCCTCGGAATACCGGGTTTTCCGCGGAAAGTTGTTCCCAAAAATCGCTCCGGGCCGTTACTCGAACCTGAACGCCATTATGTCCGGCCTAGCGGTCCCTCGCTACTACCTAGCCTCGATGGGCCCCTCGGCCTTCTCAACCCGGTCCAGGCTATATTCGGTCGATACCATGTTCATGTGCGCCCACGCGAAGAAGAAAGGCATCACGATCGTCTGCAAAAGCAAGATCAGTCACGACTTGAGTCGGGACAGTCAGAGAAGGCCCATGGACGAACTCCGGCGAAGCTGGCTTGAGGCAATAGGGATCTTTTGGACGGTCATCAACTATCGGAAACCCTGGATCCCTGCTCTACCACTCTACCTGATCTATTTTGCTTCTCGCCGGCTGGTCTTAGCGTTCAGACTGGCTCTTGCCAGATGAACACCAGCCGCCTGTTCACCCTGACCATCGTGGTGCTGCTAATCGCTGTTCTACGCGATTTCATAGGGGCCAGCGTTTTCTGGTCAAGCCCTTTCCTCTCCACAACCTTGATGCGGCTCTTTGATGCGATCTATTTCGGGTATGCGGCCTATGGGGTCCGCCTCTGTTTCACTTACAAGGTCTTCACCGGATTCCAAAAGAAGACGTTCTTCATTTTAGCAGTTCTCGTCGGTATTTCCCTCATCCACACCTCAGAAATTGCTGCCTTTCTCAGATCCACTCGCGAGGTCTTGCTTCCTTCCTCGTTCCTGATCTACGGTGCCATCATCGGCTGCGATCCTGGCTTCCACAGGGCCCGCAGCCGGGTTTCATTCTGGATCCTCTTCGGCACCCTCGGGTGTTCTATCGCCATCGGCGCCGTCCAAATGGTTACCATTCATGATGCGAAGGACTACTGGTACTACGAATACATGGTCAAGAACAACCTCTACCTCGATGAATCAATCAATTTCATCCGCAATGACATTGCCCGCGGAACCGGCTTCGGAATGAGTCCTTTCTCCCTCGGCTACTTCGGACTGGGCCTTGCGATGTTCGCGCTGATGGACTACCAACTTTATCCCCGATGCAGCAGCTCGAGGCCGGTCACACTCAAATTTGCCGCCATTGTTGTTGCCGGTCTGGCTTCATGCTTTGTCTCCAATTCGCGCTTAGCGCTTGCGAGCCTCATCTTCCTGCTGCTCTTCTGGAAGTCCAGGGTCTCGCCCAAGATTGCCATCCCCATGGGTGTCCTGATCGCGGCTCTATTCGGTCCCGCGTTTGTCGAATATCTTCAGGATGCGTCCTTTTCGGGGCGATTCGTCCAATGGGGGGCGGCCTTGCTGGACGGAACGGTCCTCCATCCCTTCGGGTCGGCCATCGCCAGCGGCCCCTCCGGAATCTGGTTCGATAGCTACATATTGAACTTCCTTACCAGCTTCGGGGTTTTGAGCCTCGTGTGCTATGTCGTCCTGATAGGAAGTTTTTCGCCGAAGGTGTTATCCCGGATCTACATTTTTTCGTTTATGTTTGTTTTGGTAATACAAGCCCTCATCCAGGCCCTTGAATACTGCCCCTTCATCCCGCTTTCCCTGTTGGCACTCGGTTTCTATTTTGGCAACACACGCAGGACAGCGATGCTTCCACCCAAACCGACCGGGAACAGTGCATGAAAATTTCTTTTATCGGTACAGTCGGGGTGCCAAATTGCTATGGCGGATTCGAATCCTTCGTTGAGGCCTGTGCACCGGAGATTGCCAACCAGGGTCACGAGGTGCATGTGACCTGTGACGCGCAGAGATACGCATCAAAGGAAAATTTTTGGCGTGGAGTCCAAAGGCATTTTATATCAATTCCTGCCAACAATCTCTGGTCAATCCCCCACGACCTGGTTGCCTTCTTCGCCGTGGTTTGGCGAACAGACACCGTGGTCGTCCTCGGGGTTTCAGGCGGGATCTGGTTCCCGCTGATGAGGCTCGTCTGCAACTTGCTGAGGGTGCGCCTTATCGTCAATATCGATGGTGTGGAATGGCGCCGGGGTGGGTCCCTCCCCAAGCGGTCTCTTCTCTATTTTTCGGACCGCTTGGCCCAGTTCTTCTCGCACGCGGTGGTTTTTGACAATGCCGCCTTGTCTAAGTATGTCATTTGGACGAAGAAAGCCAAATCCAAGATGATCCCGTACCCCGGGGACTATCCCCAACCTGTAGGCGACACCCACCCAGGCGATAGACCGGAGGCACCCTATGCATTGACAATCTGCCGTATCGAGCCCGAGAACAACTGCGACCTCTTGTTGGAATCAGTGGCGAACTCGGATATCAACAATTATGTCTTTATCGGCAATTGGCAATCCTCCACCTACGGTAAAGGGTTACTCGACCGTTACGCCCACCACCCAGGTTTTCAACTCTTGGATCCCATCTATGACCAGGAACGGATTACTGCATTCAGGAATTCATGTTCGGTTTATTTGCACGGGCATAGCGTCGGAGGCACCAACCCCTCTCTTGTTGAAATGCTATTCTATGACTGTCCGATAATCGCCTATGACTGCTCTTTTAATAGGGCGACCGCTGCCAGCGGAGCCCTTTTTTTTCGGTCCCGGGACGAACTGGTTTCGACGCTAAACCAGTTGCCCTCACTCCCATCCTGCGACCGATCTCGAATCCGGGTCATCTACACTCGGGACAAGATTTGCGAAGATTATATTGCGTTCAGCCGATAGGAACCAGGATCCCCACACGATTCCTCCCTCGCCTGTGCACATGCAAGATCGCTCGCATCGCTGTAATGCTGTAGTATTTTAAGGTCATAGTTTGATAATTAGAAACAAGAGCACCAATTATTGTTCAGCAGTCCAAATTCCCACTACTTCGATCCGAAATGACCGTATTCTATCAAAGGAGGTAAATTTGGCGCCAAAAATAATTTGCGTGATAGGCACCCGACCCGAGGTAATCAAAATGGCACCCGTGGTCAAAGCACTTCGGGAGAACGGCATACAGGCGCTTGTCCTCGCGACAGCCCAGCATCGCCAACTACTTGACCAGATGCTACTGGCGTTCGGTATCGAGTCCGAATGGGATCTCAATGCGATGAAACCAGGGCAATCCTTGGCATCAATCACAGGGGCCCTGATTCCTGATCTCGAAAGGATAATCCTGGAATCCTCCCCTCAGGCAATTCTGGCGCAAGGCGACACTACAACCGTATTCTGTGCAGCACTTTCCGCATTCTATGCCCACATCCCATTCGGCCACATCGAGGCAGGACTGAGGAGTGGCGACTTGGCCGCCCCTTTCCCAGAAGAAGCTATGCGCAGACTGACTTCCGTCATTACCAGGTGGCATTTCGCTCCCACCCAGCAGGCCAGGGACTGCCTCATTCGCGAGGGGTTTCCAGCTAACTCCATTTATTTGACTGGCAATACCGTTATCGATTCCTTGCTGGATTTCTCCCGACGTGATGACCTGCCATGGCCACCGATCCCCCCCCTTCCCGAGGGGAAACGCATGGTTTTGATAACGATTCACAGGCGTGAGAATTTCGGATTACCACTCAAACGAATTCTGACCAGCATCCGTTCTTTCGCCGAGTCTCATCCGGACGCTTGGTTTGTATATCCTGTCCATCCGAATCCCAACGTCCAGCAACCAGCGCGGGAAATTCTTGGCAACCTCAGGAACGTCTGCCTTACGAGCCCCCTGGATTACCCAGAACTCGTGCATCTGATGAAAAATTCCTTTCTCATTTTCACGGACAGCGGGGGGATTCAAGAAGAGGCTCCGGCCCTTGGCGTACCAGTCCTCATCTTCCGGGAGGTCACCGAACGGCCCGAGGCGGTCGAGTGTGGTTCCGCAGTGCTGGTCGGGAGCGACCCTGCCCTTTTCTTCGAAGTTGCCGAGCGATTATGGGGAGATCTCGCCGAATACAACCGGATGGCAGTTCCGCGGTTCCCCTTCGGTACCGGTGATTCTGGCCAAAAGATCGCGCAAATCCTCCTTGAAGAGATCCGCTAGGGGCAGTTCAGTTACTCCATTATTATTTGCATTGATCAAGCTGATTTGTCAAAATTGGGAGAATTATCTAGTGGGACCATCAACCAGCGACCTCGCGCCGATTCTCGTATCGGTGTACAACCGTCCTAGCCACTTAGCACGTTGCATCGAGTCCCTGAAAATCAACGGACAGGCCCAGAACTCAAAGCTATTCATCGTCTCGGATGGACCTTCCAGGCCAGCCGATGAACCCGAGGTTGAAGAGGTCAGGCGAATTGCATCAGCAGTCCAGGGCTTTCAGGAAGTTCATCTGATCGCCCGAGAACAAAATCTTGGCTTTTTCAAATCAATTACCCAGGCCCAGGACTTCATTCTAGACCAGTTCGGCAAAATCATATTCCTGGAAGACGACATCGAGGTCTCCCCCTCCTTTCTGGAATTCATCAATACAGCCTTGATAAAATATCAGGCGAATCCTTCGATCTACTCAATAAGCGGTTACTGTCCACCTTCCGCCTGCCTCCCGCCAGGAGCCCCCCCCTCGGTTTTCCCTGGGCCCTTTTTCTGCCCCTGGGGCTTCGGCACCTGGAGAGACCGGCAGCACCGCATCAGCAGGACCAGAAATGTATACCGGGAGGTCCTTGCCGATAAGCCATTGAAGATGCATATGATGAAGCACTGCCCCATGATGCTCGAGGTTCTCCGCAGGGATTATTTCAAGGATCTAAGTACCATCGATGTCCGGATAAGTTGCCAGATGCTGTTGTCCCGGATGGTGACTATCTATCCATCTCTTTCCCTGACCAGAAACCTGGGGTTTGATGGATCCGGGGAACGCATGCGACCAAACCGAGATATGGCTAACCAGGCCCTCGGGGCCGATTTCAAAGTAGCATCCTGGGAACTGATCCCAGATGAGTCGTTCGCCCTTAAGATCATGGAACATGGGACAAGTATTGATTTCAGTGAATTATTTTCCTTGCTATACCGCCTTAACCTCCGGGATGCAGTAGACCCGCTCCTGGACCTCACTCGTCGATTGGTTGGTCAATTCGTCCGGAGAAAGCATTGAACGAGGAAATTCTTTATTTGATGCATGTCCCTTGGAATTGGATCAAGCAAAGACCCCATTTCATCGCGGAGCATCTATCAAAATTCTATAAAATCACCGTATTTTGTAAAATTAATTACCGTTCCAAGAACTTGGTCCAGAACCCCCTCGATACCACTATCAATAAAGTCGATGGGTTTGTGCTTCCCTTTGCCCGCTTCCGGTTCGTCCAGAGGATCAATACCTGGATCCTGAGACGCCAAGTCGCCAAATTGATGAAGACCGGCTCTATCATCTGGATCACTGACCCACTCTTTTTCGAGGTAATTGCAGATCTACTGTTGCCCTCCAATTTTTTAATCTTTGACTGTATGGATGATGCTCGCAGCTTTCCGCTCGTTCTTTCAAATCCACCCCTGCGTGATCGTCTAATCGATCTGGAAGGTCGACTTTGCAAGAGGTCTGATTTGATCATCACTTCCTCAGCAAACCTAAAATCCAAATTAATCGTCCAATACGGGGCAGACCCCGGCCAGATTTGCATTGTGAACAATGCCGCGACTACCGCCCCCGGTTACACCCCGGTTGCACCCCAGGAGCCACATCTGAATTCGACAAAGCGGATTGTCTACATCGGGACCATTTCGGAGTGGTTTGATTTTGGCCTGATCCTGGAAGCCCTCTCTCAGGTGCCCTCCATTGAATTCCACCTCTTCGGCCCCATCGAGGTCCGCGTCCCGGTTCACCCAGCTCTCAAATGCTGGGGCCCCGTTCTTCACGACAAGATCTTTGAGATCATGGGTGGGAGTGATTGTTTGGTGATGCCTTTTCTCCCAACCGACTTGGTCATGAGCGTCAACCCCGTCAAACTCTATGAATACATTTATAGCGGGAAGCCGGTGATTGCCCTGAAATATCCAGAGTCGTTACCCTTCGGAGATTTTGTCCACTTGTACGAATCAAGAAAGGAATTTGTCGACCTGGTTGCCCAAGTCGCGTCCGGAGAGCTTTCCCCCAAGAAACCCGCAGATCAATGTCTGGAATTCATATTGCAAAATACGTGGGAGTCACGGACCCGGGAAATCCTGGCCTTCCTGCCTAAAGCATGAATAGATTGATGCCAATTGATTACGGGCTGATCTGGTTGTGTATAAATATGTTTGTAAGTCCCTCTCGGCCTCCAAATATTCCGTCCCCCTCTGAGGTTGGACAGGCAATAAGGAGCCGAAAGGATGGAATCCAGCCGCCAGGGTGCGAAGCGAAGGGAGGCCGTAGGCCGACCGAAGCGGAGCACCCTGGCGGGGCGGCTCCGGAGGGATCAGGCTGCTT